>Ga0209270_1004533_pt1 | contig 10377 bp, 8 predicted proteins | sample MTBAKSrepl1MetaG_FD_187456 | JGI IMG/M metagenome (GOLD analysis project Ga0209270, IMG submission 187456) | Enrichment culture microbial communities from Arthur Kill intertidal strait, New Jersey, USA, that are MTBE-degrading - MTBE-AKS1... | ecosystem: Environmental > Aquatic > Marine >...
CGTAGAAAAGGACTTGGAGGAGTTGTTGAATTTCTATAGTTGTCCCAAGGCGATATGGGTCAAAGTGCGGACTACTAATGTTATCGAGAGGGCCTTCAGGGAGGTGAGGCGAAGGACAAGGCCCATGAGCTGTTTCAATCATGATCAGAGCATCGAGAGAATTGTCTATGCAGTATTGAGTCATCTGAACGAACAATGGGGGAAGCATCCCTTAAAAAAATTTACACAAAATGATTGACACTACCCTGCCTGTGGCAGGTGTGCTACAAATTTATGGGTTGCATAGCTCTTCTTAAATAACGAATTATTGTCTTCATCTCCCCCCAAATCTCCCCTAGCCTCTGGTTTATTTTTGTCAAGTGCTTTTTCATGACATTAATATATGGAGGTCTTAAATGAAACACCTTGCCTTACCCTGGTATTTGAGAGTCTCAACAGAGCTCTTATCTTGCTTCATTGAGGCTAAGGTGCAAGCGGAGAGTTATACAAGCTCCCTCTCGAAGGTCGGCAACCGCCTTAATGGGTTAGGTGATAATCTCTCCGCCTACGCTTTAAGACACTCATGTTTTATTTATGCGGCCTCCTTTAATTGTTGTGTTTTTGAATATTGAGCTATGTACACGCTATGATCGCGAACAAGTGTAAAGATTATACTGAGCAGTTTACGAGATATGGCAATCAATGCCTTTATCTTCGGCATCCCTTTTTCAAGATGATGCCGATATTGCGTATGCAGTATCCCACCTTTTCTCACGACATTTATAGAGGCAAAAAACAGGAGCTTTCTCAAAAGAGGCCGTCCCATTTTCGATATTCGCCTCTTTCCTTTATGTTTGCCGGAGCTGATCTCGAACAGGTCCAGGCCGGCATGTTTGATCACTTCGGATATGGTTCTATACTTTCTAAAATCACCCATCTCACCAATAAGACCAGCTGCCGTAATCTCGCCGATCCCTTTCATCGAAAGGATGCACCGGCTGTAAGGAACATCCTTCAGATGCTTACTCATATGTTTCTTCAGCTCTTTGATGAATCTTTCAATGCTTTCTATGGAAGAAACGGTCTCCTTTATCTCAAGAACAATACTCTCTTGGCCTTCTCCAAGCCCTATAGATTCCTTAGCCACCCAGTACAATGCTTCAGCTCTCTCTTTACCAAGCTTTCCCCTGCTTACTTTCTTAAGTATCTGCGTCAAAAGCTCTACACCCGCCTCCACAACATCATGAGGCCGGGGATAGTTTTTCAAAATATACTGAGTGCTTTTTATAGTGATATCTTTCATAACCGTCATGAACTCCGGAAAGATAAGAAAAATCAAATCCTGAAGCTGGCTCATAAGCATACTCATTCTCTGTATGCTTCTTTCCCTGGCTTGTGTCAACCTGCGCAGTTCCGCTACCGTACCTTCAGGAATTATTATTACAGTGAGCGCATGTCCAAGCTCTATGATATCGGCAATAACCTTGGGGTCTTTTTGATCTGTCTTGTTCGGGGAATTACCCTGAAGTTCCTTCAGTCTCTTCGTATGAAAAGGATTTACTTGCACAAGACGTACATCACGCTTCCGCAAAAAGTGCAGAAGCGGTTCAGCGTAGGGGCCTGTGGATTCAAATCCCACTACTACCTCCGCAAGGTTAAGGGATCTCTTGGCTTGGCATATCTGCCACCAAAACTCTTCAAAGCTATTCCTGCTGTTGAAGAATTCAAAAGGCTTCCCCTCTGTGCCATTAGGAAATCTGTAATATCCTGTGTGTTTCACCTTCCCCATATCGATCGTTACGAGAAGCATTCCCTCACTTATACTTTTGCTTCTTTGTGGTACTATTTTTCATGGCTATGCTCCTTTCTTTAAGTTGGTTTTTACCAACTGGCTATTGTTTGCAAAAAGGAGTATAGCCTTTTTAAAGCTTTCCCGTCCTCTCTGTAATATAGCAAGCTCTTTGCTAAAGAGGGGGAAATGTAGGGTACAACATAGTAACATAGTAAACTTATGGACATGGGTAACAGATTAAAATTCAGGGCAAGGAGGAAAAGACATGCCTTGGAAAGTAAAGGAACCCATGGACGAGCGCGTAAGTTTAATTACAGACTGGAAGAGCAGTAATTATAGACTCTAAAACACCTTCTAAGTTATCTATTAGACTTTTTACCCCCGCCCTCCCCTTTTCCTCGGCGTGTCTTCGACCCTCAAGGGGGAGGGTTTTTATATTTCAATAATATTTTAACCCAAAAACTGCATTTATCGGAGGCGATTTTGCCTCCGATTTAGTAAACAATTGCATTTTTCGGGCTAACAGATTGTGTGTAAAAAAATTTCCCATATTTTTATCGCAGACCCCTGCCTGAGTCAGGAGCGTCTATATGAAAGATGAAACAGATAGCCTCAGGCTCGAGCCCTGTGGAATGTCATTATAGTTATTCAACAGGGTAGCCTGCGAATATGATTCGCAACCTGAAGGTTGCGGCTACAACATATATAACATCAAACCTTGTCCAAAATAAAGATTGCCCCTTTAAGAAATCAAGGGATATGGCTTGATTTCAGGAGCACAATCACGGGTAACCTCCCGCACACGGCGGGTCGCCGGGCGACGAAAGATCGGAGTCGAAGCGGAGATCTCAGCTGTGAATTGTGCAATACCATGACAAGTGAGATAAAGGTTTGAACATAAAAAGAGGTAGTTTATTGTGATTCTGAAATTGAGTCATATCCCTCCCCGGAATATTTTGGACACCAATGATATAACATTATATTTAGCTTTACCTGTAGAGAGTCTTGATGCTAAAATCAGCCCACTCAATGGCATACCAGACTATAAAAGAATGGCCCGAGGACGAGAGGCCGAGAGAAAGGCTTATAAAGTTCGGCGCGCATAACCTCTCCGACGCACAGCTCCTTGCCATTATAATACGCACCGGAGGGGCAGGAAGGAGTGCCCTTGACCTTGCGATAGAGATGTTAAACTCTTTCGGCAACCTCAACAGCATAGAAAATGCGTCTCCCGGCGAGCTTGCCTGCATTAATGGAATGGGGGAGGCAAAGGTCGCCCAGATAAAGGCAGCCCTTGAACTTGGCAGGAGGCTGCTCAGGGAACATCATCCCAAAGGGCCTGTCTTTTCAACAGGCCATGATGTCTACTTGTATTACCACCCGCTGTTTAGAAGTCTCAGAAAAGAGGTCTTTCGCTGTGCAATGCTGGATGCCAAGAACAGGGTCATGAAAGAATGCCGCATCTCTGAAGGGACCCTTACAAATTCTCTCATACACCCGCGGGAGGCATTCAGGGATGCAATAAAGGAGTCTGCTGCTTCAGTAGTTTTTACACATAACCATCCAAGCGGCGATACAAGCCCCAGCCGCGAAGATATCCTCATAACGGAACGGCTTGTTGATGCCGGAGAAATAGTCGGCATTAAGGTTCTCGATCATGTAATAATAGGGGATGGCAGTTATACAAGCATGCTTGAAAAGGGGTATATAAAGAAATAGGAGGGGGGTCATGGCAAAGATCAGGAGAGCAATAATCAGCGTTTCAGACAAGACAGGTATCATAGAGTTGGCAAAGGCATTGGACACAATGGGGGTTGAGATAATATCAACGGGAGGGACAGCAAGGGCATTAAGAGAAGCAGGGATACCCGTGAAAGATGTATCTGATTACACCGGGTTTCCGGAGATGCTCGATGGAAGGGTGAAGACCCTCCATCCTAAGGTTCACGGGGGGTTGCTCTCCAGGCGTGACAATCCAAAAGACATGGAAGAGATAAAGAAGCACGACATAGAAACTATTGACATGGTGGTGGTTAACCTATACCCGTTCGAGGAAACGGTTTCCAGGCCCGGGGTTTCCTTTGATGATGCCATAGAGAATATAGACATAGGCGGCCCTACCATGCTCCGCTCGGCCTCGAAGAACTTCAGGGACGTTGCAGTCGTCGTTGATCCCTCTGATTACGGGAAGATAATTCAGGAAATGAAAAATCTTCAGGGCGATATCAGTTATGAAACGAGGCTGGAGCTTGCTAAAAAGGTGTTCAGTCACACATCAAGGTACGATTCGATAATTGCGGATTATCTGGCAAAGATAATAAAAGGGAATTAATATAAAAGCTTATAAGAACTCCCCCTTTTAAAGGGGAATAACCCGCTTGAAGTCAGAAAGCCCCATATTTCTTTAAAGAGGTCAACATGAAGGTTCTCGTCATAGGCGGAGGAACAGCAGAACACGCACTTGTATGGAAATTATCGCAGAGCAGACATATCAACAGGGTCTACTGCTGTCCGGGGAACAGCGTCATAGCTGAAACAGCCGAGTGCATCGATGTCAGCCCTTATGACTTCCGCACACTTATTGATTTTGTGAAATATGAATGGATTGATCTGACAATAGCCGGCCCGCAGGAGGTTTTTCTTAAAGGTATTGTCAATGCGTTCGAAAAAGAGGGGTGCAGGATACTCGGCCCGGATAAAGCTGCTGCGCAATTCATGACTAACAGGGTATTTTTGAAAGATCTGATGCGCCGTAACCGTATCAGGACCCCGGAATACAAGGTATTCTCCTCCTTCCCCCTCGCGGAGGATTATGTAAGATTAAAGGTGCCTCCCTTGATAATTAAAACAGATAACCTTTATCATCAACCCGGTGTCTTCACTGCCGCCACGATTGAAGACTCAATGGATATCCTGAAGATGATCATGGAAGGCAGTATTCCTGGTGGTGCCGTCAGGCACGTTATCGTTGAAGAAAGTCTCCCAGGCAGAAGGGTATCATTTGCCTCCGTTACCGACGGGCAGAGTATCGTGCCGCTCACGGATTTATGTAAATATGAGGACATCGGCAAGGATACTAAAGGTCCCTTTGTAGCAGTTACGGGGGCATATTGCCCGGCGGGTGTCTTGACAGAGGGGCTCAGGAAAGCAATCATGCAACAGATAATGGAACCGCTGCTCGTGGCATTGAAATCCGAGGGGATCCATTATAAGGGCTTTCTCTTTGCAGACTTGATATTTGCCGGGGAAAAACCTTATGTATTTGAATTGAAGTGCTGTTTCCCCGGGCCGGAAACAGAAACTATCCTCCCGCGGCTTAAAAATGATCTTGTCGACCTCGCTATCTCTGTGGCTGAAGAAAGATTATCCGGTATTACGGTAGAATGGAGACAGGGGGCATCGGTATGCATTGTTTTTTCTTCGGAGGGCCATGACATTGAAGGCCGTGAAAAGGGTCTTATCGACAGGCTTGATAAAATAAAATCACTGAGTGATGTTGCCGTTTTCTACGGGGATGCGCCTTTGAGAGATGCGGGCACAGTCTCAAAAGGTAAAATAAATTTGGGCATAACTGCCCTGGGGGAAGGCGTAACCGGAGCAAAGGACAAAGTGTATGAAGCCCTTGACAAACTGAATCTTGAAGGGATGCAGTAGAGTTTTAGCCCGGTTTATTCATAAAGTATAAGAGTGCAGAACAGATGCAGTACCATTGCTCATTTTTATCCGCCTGAGGAGGATTCCCCTGTGGAATAGAAAAGCTTACTCCACAGGGTCCGAGGTACAGAGTGTCCGTCGCCTTAAGGCATCGAACACTCTGTAAAGCCGCTCCCATACTTCATCTGTTCTGATTGACAAAAAAATTCATGAATAATTCATGTTAGAGAAGAGATGTTAATTCCCAGGTCCAGCTATAAAGGGTGTCATTCCGGTCCCTTCGCTTTTGTCATTCCGACCCCGAACTTGATTCGGGGGAGGAATCTTGTCGTTCAAGAAAAGATTGCCACGCATCTTTCAGAGATGACAATTATAAAGGGTTGTATGTCTTACTGGATTTGGATAATAAATTAATTTAAGGAAGGGGTTTCTATGAATCCACAGGTTTTGATAGTAATGGGAAGTGATTCCGACATGCAGGTTATGGAAGGTGCTGTCCTGCTGCTCCGGGAGTTCGGTATTTCTTTCGATGTCGTTATCGCATCGGCACACAGAAGCCCGCAGCGCACAATAAAACTCGCACTTAAATCTGAAAAGACCGGCGTAAAGGTGATTATTGCCGGTGCGGGGATGGCTGCCCACCTGGCAGGGACAATCGCAGCTCATACAATCATTCCTGTCATTGGCGTGCCGATTGACTCATCTCCGCTCCATGGAATTGACGCCCTTTTGTCGACTGTCCAGATGCCCCCGGGTGTTCCTGTAGCAACAATGGCAATAGGCATGGCAGGAGCGAAAAACGCAGCAGTCCTTTCTGCCCAGATTATTGGCTTGAAAGATCCTCAGGTTGCAAAAAGATTGAGCGCCTTCAGGAAAAAAATGGCGAAGGAAGTAGAAAAAAAATCAAGGGCTTTGAAAAAGAACGGTTCCTGAAATGCGCGTTCACCTGGGGTGTTTCCGGTGCTTAAGCGCTACCGGGGGTTTGGTTAGGGTTTGTCTCAATATCATCAATAGATTCCTTTGCAATAGTTCTTATGTGAGAATTCTCATCCTTTAGGGCCTTTTTCAGGAAGGGAATCGCATCCTTATGTCCTATTATTCCGAGCAGGTAGGCTGCGTCACCCCTCAGCATAGGGTTTGGATCTTCAAGCAGCGGGATGACGGAAGGGAGGGCCCTTGAAATGTTTTCCGGGTCTTCCTTCCTCAATGTTTCAAGGAGGGCTGAAATGCCTATCCGTACCATTATCCTTTCGTCTCTCATGAGTTCCCCTATGTGTGAATAAAGACTTTTATCATGCTTGAACATATCGACAATGTTATCAAGGAAACCCCCTTCCATGTAATCCGCAATTAACTGTTTAATGTTGATATGTTCAGTCATTAGTTGTTTATATTATTGCACACTGCCGTCAAAAATATTCCGGTAAAGAATACTGCTCAATTTCTAAAGCAAAATGGTCTACATCACCCTTTTACTGGTTTACTTCCCAGCAAATAAGGACTGTCCGTGTCCGTCATTTCCGCAGTAAACTGCATTTATCGGAGGCAATGTTGTCTGAAAAGTCTTTTGCAGCAACACCTTGTTCATGCTGTGATGCAATTCTTGAGTTGCTTAAAAATATACGCGAACGTTTGAGAATTGCATCAGAGCATATGATAGAATCATGTTGAAATTAAAAGACTTTGAAGGCGATTTTGCCTCCGATTTAATAATCAATTGCAGTTTCCGGGTTAAGCGGGAATTCAGGGATTTTTCAAAATGGACTGAATTCAGGCTGGAGCCTGTCATCCCTGAAGGTAGTAAGAAGGCAATCTGCCGGAATAACAGATTTAAAGGTATTTTCAGATCAATATTACGAATGTAAACGCTAATTTATGCAACTTAGCACTGGAGACAAAATTATAGTATAATTTCATACGCTACTTTTACGGAGAATGAAAAATCATGAAGATTTACAACACGATCACAAACAGGAAAGAGGATTTCATACCCCTCATTCCCAATGAAGTGAAGTTATATGCGTGCGGTGTGACAGTATATGACAACTGCCATATCGGGCATGCAAGAAATGCGGTTTTCTTTGATGTACTGAGGAGGTACTTGCGACACAAGGGTTTCCATGTTACCTACGTACGGAACTTCACTGATATCGATGACAAGATAATAAACAGGTCTCACCAGGAAGGCGTTTCATGGGATACAATAGCAAGAAAATATACCGAGGAATACTATAAAGATATGAACCTGCTAGGGGTCGAAAATGCAGATATCGAGCCAAAGGCAACGGAACATATAACAGAGATGATTGAGATTATTAAGGGCCTTATTGAAAAAGGCTTTGCATATGAAGCAGGTGGTAGTGTCTATTTCGCGGTTCAGGCTTTTCCGGATTATGGGAAATTATCAAAGAGAGACCGTGAAGATATGATTGCCGGTGCGAGGGTTGATATAGACGAAATGAAGAAGGACCCGATGGACTTTGCCCTCTGGAAAAAATCCAAAGAAGGAGAACCTGCTTGGAAAAGTCCATGGGGCCCAGGCAGACCAGGATGGCATATTGAGTGCACGGCAATGTCCATAAAACATCTGGGAACGACTTTGGACATCCATGGAGGGGGCGCCGACTTGATCTTCCCCCATCACGAAAATGAGATTGCACAGTCAGAAGCATATACAGGAAAAACTTTTGCGAAGTACTGGGTACACAATGGGTTTATTACTATCAATAGGGAAAAAATGTCCAAGTCACTAGGAAATTTTTTTACGGTAAAGGAGATTCTGGACAAGTTTGATCCAGAAGTCGTGAGGTTTTTCCTGCTTTCGACCCATTACAGAAGCCCGATAGAATTCTCTGACGCATCACTGCATGAAGCCGAACGTTCAATAGACAGATATTATTCGACTGTCCTCAGAATAAATGATTTCATGGCAAGAAAAAGTGGGAACAAAAAGGGGTTATCAAAAGAAGGAGAGATATTCAGGGAATTCGCTTCCTCTTTCAGGAAAAAATTTATCGAGGCAATGGATGACGACGTGAATACTGCCCTTGCGATCGGACATATTTTTGAATTGATAAGGGCAACAAACGCATTTCTCGACGGCAGCCCGTCCGGCATAGAAGACAGGGGGCTTTTATCTGAGACAAAAGAGCTGGTGCGGGAGGCTGCTGATATCCTGCATATATTGAACAAAACCCCAAGCGAATGGTACAGGTCATTAATAAAAACCAGGAAGATAGATCTTTCCGAAGAAGATATCCTCGAAAGGATCGTGGAACGCCAGGGTGCCCGCCTGAGGAAAGACTGGGGAACAGCAGACAGCATAAGAAAAGAACTTGAAGAAAAAGGGATAATCCTTGAAGACAAGAAAGACAGGACAGACTGGAAAATCAAGGTCTGACAGCGAATGGATATATGGTATCAATCCAGTTAGTGAGGCGCTCAGGGCAGGGAGAAGGATCAAGAAAATCTTTTTATCTTCGAGCAGACATCAGAAAGCACGTGAAATCATAAAGAAAGCTGAAAGCAGTAACATTCCCCTTACGGTTTCAGAACCTGCCTTTTTTGACCGCAAGTTCAGGAAAGGGCACCAGGGAGTAGCCGCAGAGGTCTATCCCACAGTATATTGGGAGCTTGAGGACCTGATCCGTATCCCTGCTGAAAAGCATGAGGCACCATTATTTGTAATCCTTGATTGCATCGAGGATGCCGGAAACTTTGGAGCACTTTTACGGGTTGCCGACGCTGCAGGTGTACATGGCATTGTTGTCCAATCGCACAGGTCTGTTACCGTAACTCCATACGTGTCAAAGGTCTCTGCCGGCGCTGTCGAATATGTACCTGTTTCCATGGTAACGAACATAAAACACTCCCTGTACGAAATGAAGAAACACGGAATAAAAATAGTTGGCGCTGATGCGCAAACTGAACAAAATGTCTGGGAATCAGACCTTACAGAACCGGTAGCTCTTGTCATCGGTTCTGAGGGAAAGGGGCTCCGGAAGACCATAAAAACTCTTTGTGATATAGTGGTGAGCATTCCCATGAAAGGTCAGATCAATTCCCTTAATGTTTCTGTGGCAACAGGAATCATTGTTTTTGAGATAATGAGACAAAGATTACGAAATAAATTGATTTAATGAGCATTTCAAAGAAAATTAACATTATTCACCAATTATCAGAATTGACCATTCTACTATAAAATCTGTTAAATTTTCATTTCGATAAGAAGGGGTTTGTGTTGCCTTTTTTCCGCTTTTAATAAACGTGGGATACATTGAAGCCACCGTAGCTCAGCAGGCAGAGCAGCTGATTTGTAATCAGCGGGTCGGGGGTTCGATTCCCTTCGGTGGCTCCAGGTCTTCGACTCGAAGAGGAGAGGTTCCCGAGTGGCCAAAGGGAGCAGACTGTAAATCTGCCGGCGCAGCCTTCGGAGGTTCGAATCCTCCCCTCTCCACCAGTAAAATGTGCATCACAAATTTTTACATGAAGAGAATGAAGGGTTTACATGCACTATAAAGAAAAAGGTTTTAGCCATAAACCGTTTTTTACCTGCGGGAGTAGCTCAGTGGTAGAGCGTCAGCCTTCCAAGCTGAGGGTCGCGGGTTCGAATCCCGTTTCCCGCTCCATTAACTGTTTGAACGGTTTGAACGGTTAAAGCGGTTATCGTGCCCATGTAGCTCAGTAGGTAGAGCACATCCTTGGTAAGGATGAGGTCACCGGTTCAATCCCGGTCATGGGCTTTGTAAAGACAGTCATTGGTCAGTAGTTAATGGTTAAAATGGATGTTATATGCACGATTTAATGACTGATGGCTAATTAACAAGAGGAGGAATTATGGCAAAGGCTAAATTTGAGAGAGTAAAGCCTCATGCAAACGTAGGGACGATAGGGCACATAGACCACGGCAAGACGACATTGACGTCAGCGATGACCAAATATTTGTCATTAAA
>Ga0209270_1004534_pt1 | contig 10376 bp, 9 predicted proteins | sample MTBAKSrepl1MetaG_FD_187456 | JGI IMG/M metagenome (GOLD analysis project Ga0209270, IMG submission 187456) | Enrichment culture microbial communities from Arthur Kill intertidal strait, New Jersey, USA, that are MTBE-degrading - MTBE-AKS1... | ecosystem: Environmental > Aquatic > Marine >...
ACCTCTGTCAGTTTATTAATTTTATTTGACTTTTTCAGCTTTTCCATTTCCTTTTATCCAATGCATCCAATATCCGAATATTGTAAAGATCCGGGTCTAGAGGGCCCGGCTTTGAGGAAAGCCCAGAGGGCATGATTTGTACATTTTGCAAGTCATTGGAATGTTGGAAGATTGGAATACTGGAAGATTGGGTGGTAGAATCGGGAATGATCTCTTTAAAACTGACAGAATTCCTTCACAACCCATTATTCCACGATTCCATCAATCCATTATTTCTGTTGAATCATTTACCGGCAGAGCCATTGAGATCTGACTCCCGCAAAACGGGACAGGCCCGGCCCTGAGGACCGGGATTTCAAAGCTGCATTAAAAATCAGGCTGATAATGCAACTTAACCGCCTAAAGGTCAATTACCATTTTGTTACGTTTTAATTGCAGATAACACGGGTCTCTGATTGTAAATTTCAAACCTAAATTATATTGTTAGAGTGGTCTGAATCGAAGGTTTAAAGGTGGAGTTGGAGGTTCTCAAAATAGTGGACACACCTGAGAGCAAAATTGTAAAAAGAAACAGGAGGTGTGTCTATGCCAAGAAGGTGCGATAGCGAATTCAAGATAGAAGCGGTTCCAGCATTCAGCGAACGCCTGAACTACGGAAGCAACCTCGGCGACGTGATTGGACTTTAGCTTCTCCTTTCCTGATAGAACACACAATTGTCTATGACGCCAAACGTCTTGCATCAGCCGCTCCGCTTTTTGGCGTCCCCTGCAATCGGTCGTTAGGCATCGCTTTTCATGTGGTGCTCGAGTACAACATGCGTGGCCTTCTCCGTTCCTACGAACTGGACACGTCGGTATCCCAGGGCACGCATGTTGACTCCCTCGAACAGTCGCTCTCCCCCGCCCAACAGAACCGGCACGATTGCGATGTGCAATTCATCAATGAGGCCGGCACGAAGATATTGTTGGATGGTGTTGGGCCCACCACCGATTCGCACGTCCATCCCGTTGGCCGCCTCACGCGCTCGGTCAAGTGCTTCGTGAATGCCACCGGTGACGAAGTAGAATGTCGTATTGCCTTCCATCTCGATAGGCGGACGCGCGTGATGAGTCAAGATGAAAACTGGAACGTGATAGGGTGGGTTATCCCCCCACCAGCCTTTCCAGTTCCTGTCGGGCCAGGGACCACGAATCGGTCCGAACATGTTTCTTCCAAGAATCCAAGCGCCAACATTCTTGAAGCCCCGCGCGGCGAAGTCGTCATCGATCCCCGTAGTGCCGCCGTCGGCGTTAAATAGGGCCCGCTGGAACGTTCGCGTCGGGAATGCCCACTGGTGCAATTCTATCCCGCCCACGCCGAGCGGATTGTTGATGTCCTGACTTGGACCAGCTCCGTATCCGTCAAGCGAGATGGTAAAGCTCTCGACTCGGACCCGTGTCATTTTCATACCTCCTCTTAGATTGACGCCCAACGCACGCATTTGCGGCTGGTATTAAGCGCAGCGTAAAGCCAGACCGGCAACATGCGTTTGTTAGCCAATCTTAGGCAGTTCATGATAGATTTTTTGTACAACGTCTTTACCATGCTTACGTTCCAATCGACGAACAACAAAGTGACCTATTGCCATGTCTTGGAAATGATCCATGAATACAGTATTAATAATGGCACCTCCCGCAGCACCAATTGCTGGCACAGCCTGAGCAGCAGCTTTTTCGGTTATTTGTATGCTAAATCTTTCAGCAACTTTAGAAATAAATCTAATCAGAAAAGGGGCTCCCTCGTCTGTTACCGTTTTGCTTGCCAAGAATTCTGCGGCATCTGCCACAGACTTAGCCAAAGCTGCCCGAACTGCATAGTATCCGCTTTCTGTTCCATCATCAGATTTACTTGCCCCTCCGAGAGCAAATACCTCTAAGCATGCTAGTTTGACTTCTGCTTCCGATATTGACTCACCCTCACTCCTAGCAATATCTGCAATTGAGCGGAGCATTATCGTTGTGGATATAGGTAACTCGACTGTTATAGCCGAAATGCCCAAAAAACCACCAACGCCGCCACTAATAGCAACTCCCAATTTATGCCATAAATTAGAAGATGGTTCCCCAGGAACATCCTTCATAGTAAGAATTGCTGCACGCGAAGCTTTAAGCAAAGCTGCCTGAGTGACCTCGCCTATATTTTTATTCCAGTTATCAGGCAACAAACCAAGACCTTTTTCTATAGGAATCCCAATAAGATTAACAACTTTTGCAGCAACCCCAGGGTTTTCTAAGAGATTCTTAGCAAATTGAAGTTCTTGCCTATCTTTTTCAGGAAACTCTATTGTCATACTTTGGCATCTTTCGAATTTGGCTAACCAGCGATTATACCGTTCTGTTTATCATGTAAATTGTAATGATATATCTTGCCAGTATACGAAAAATTAATGAAATGTCAAGATGTTATGATATCAGTCGACTTAGTAGAGCATTCTACTCAATTGGTCATGTGCAATCGACTTGAGACTTGTTCCGTTTGACGGCCACATTACGCCGGATCAAAATTTAAGCTTAATCAAGATTTGCCAGGAATGCATGCATCGAACAATCATTCTCCTAGATATAGGCTAAGTTTGTCATGCCACGCTTGTTCTCGTATTTTTTGCAGCAAGACCACATTTATTTGCTCACGAAACGGGCTGTTCGGCTCCAATGCAATCCCGTATTCCTGGCGCTGAAGCCGATAGGGCAATACCTCCAGCGAGCCGATGTAATTTTGGTGTATATAATAACGCAAAATAGGCTCATCATAGACCAGGGCCTGAATTTTTCCCTCCTTCAAGGCCACCAGCCCCTCCTGAGGCGAACCGAAGGGAAAAAATGAAATGTGATTTTGTTTGAGGTAAGATTCACTGGTAGTATTTACAACAGTCCCGACGGTCACTTTGGGCAGATCCCCGGGATTCTTGATTACGGATTCAAGCTGTGACAAGGTCAATAAGGAAGTGATGCTTGCTGTAAAACTGGAAATGATGACGATCCCAACGAACATCCAGATGAGCCCCAAAACTCGTCCCGCAAATGTGACCGGTGCTTTGTCACCGTAACCGACCGTGGTCATGGTGACCGCAGACCACCAAAAACCGGAGCCGATGCCCTTGGCGGCGCTGCCGTTGAACTGTTGGGGGTTTTTCTTATGCTCAAACCACCAGGCCAGCAACCCCACACCCAGAAGCATGAGCGTCAGAGTGGCCACGACCTTCAAAAACGCAACCGAAATGAACCGTCTGCCCACGGTAAGCCAAGGATTTTGCGCCTTGCCTGCAACCGCAATCCCTAGACCGGTCGTGTAAAAAGCATGGGTGAAGTCAAAATTTTTTTCGCGTTCCGGTGTAATTGTCAAAGCGGCGGCCGCAGCGCTCAGAGAACCATCCTTGACGCCCTCAAGCAGTTGATTAAGCGCAAGCTCCCGAAATTCATATTGAAGGTTTAATTCCGCCGCAATCTGCCGCCACAGATCAATACTCAGACCGGTCCACTGGCCGTCGGCGGTCTTCATGGAGAAAGGGGGGGACTCCTTCGTCCCAACAATCAGTGGCTGCGTGGAGTTTGAATTCTGCTGCCCGCTGACATCGGTGGACACCACAATTATCAGAAGCGAAAAACAAATCACAATACCTGTGGTGAGCTTCATCTGATTTCCGCAAGTTTTTTAAAGTAATTTTATAAGACGGTAAAAGGTAATCGCCGCGCCGGGTTTGGCGTCGGCGCAGGGTGCTGCTTGCATTAGATATAAAATCAATACGTTCCATGCCCAGCGACTCAGCCAGGTGAGCAGCCTGCGGTCAAACGCGAAATAGACCCGCAGTCGCTCGGGAATGCTGACCGGCCACAGCCGGTGGGGACACATATCACAGCGTCCATTAGAGAAATGACAACTTAAGAATACATGGCAAAAATCGGAGTTGTCAAACCCTTTGATCTCTTGCCAAAGACAACCAAAGGTTGATCAATTCCGATTACATATATCGTAAATTCTGTAAAAAAGCAAAAAGGCAAACCAAATGAAATGAGTTTGCCCTTTTTTTAAAACGATACAGGCCCGACACTTTAAGCTTATTCTATGTTTGCACTTACAACAGCAGCCATCTGCATCATGTTGATCGTCTGGCCTTCTTTCAGATTTGTAAGGTCAGTGACCTTGCCCGATTTGCTTTTGGATTTTGTGTTTTTGAAGATAGGGAGCAAACTCGCATCAGCCACAATGAACTTGCCTGCGTTCTCAGGCTTTCCATTTTCAGTCTTTGTCTGAAGTTTATTCGCTTTAATATAGTCCCATAGTTTTTTGGTGATCTCTGTCCTGGGAAGTTCTGCTGCTCCCAGAAACTCTGCCAACTCATTTTTCAGCTTTACCGGTTTCATCAATCCTTTTGCTTCTACCATTTTTAACTCCTTTATATTAAATTTATGGATTAATTATTGCATTCCTTGCCATAAGTGCAACCTGAAAACAATTCATGCAATATACACATATCATTAAAATGGAAAGGACAAACCCTGCCAAATACATTTTTTCTTATTTCAAATAATGCCCCACAAATTTTAAGCCGAATTTGTCCTTTTATAAACTTATTTATTGCGATAAAGCATCGGCCTCAGCGAAGGCCTTTTCCATATCAGGAAGGTGAGTAATTTCCGGTACGACCTGAATATATCGAACAATACCGGTTTTATCCACAAGTATTATCGTTCTGGCTAAAAGTCGTAAATCATCAATCAAGAGACCTGTTGAAAGCCCAAATTCTCCTTCACGGTAATCTGATAAATATCTAATGTTCTTAAGTTTAGATTCTTTTTCGAATCTCCTTTGAGCAAAAGGTGTGTCCCGACTGATCGCAATGCGTTGGACAACAGCAGGCATTTTGTCTCCCTTTTCACCAAGGTAATGGGTTTGAGCCTCACAAACTTTCGTATCTATCGACGGGACGATACTTAGAAATAAAACCTTTCCCGTTTCCTGAGATAAATCCACCAACTTCATGTTGCTGGCTTCAGTTACCTTTACTGAAGGCAACGGTTTATCAATTACAATTGGGTTTCCAAGTAAATTCATTGATTTTCCTTTAAAAGTCACTGATCCTCCAGGCTCAGCAGATCCTTTATCAACATCAGGAAGAGAATCTGTCGTTGCACAAGCTGTAAAAAACACCATTCCTCCAAGAATTGTTAGTATAAGTATATTTCTGATCATGGTTAGATCTCCTTTTAAATATTCTGTGGTATGTTTTGATGAAATTGTTATGTACATCGCGTTATGGTGGCTCCACTTACATAACCTACCAACTTTTATTGTGGTGTTTAATTTTAAAAATACGAATAATAAACTTAAAGTCAATCGTGTTAACCAATAATAGTATTTTTCGAGAATGGACTCCAAATGGGAATGTAAATCATTCCTGATGTTGGATTACGGTTGGTGTAATGATAAATTTTGGAAGTATAAGGAAGTTGATGATTTGAAGCATTTGTGTTTTCTTGCCATCATTGCAAGTTCAAGTAACTTAATTTTTAGTACATGTATCGTATTTCTTATAAAATTGCAAAAAAGCAAACCCCAAAAAGGATTTGTCCTTATTAAAAAAACAATATCACCGCAACTTTATTCCCTATTTAATATCTAATGGTTTGGCAGGAGATTTCAGCAGGCTGGTCGCCGCGGTAACCATACCGGCGATATCGCTGAGGTCCGATGGTATGATTATCGTATTATTTTCCTTGGCCAATTTCCCGAATTCCCTGATATACTGTTCGGCAACCCGCAGATTTACAGCGTCTTCCCCACCAGGCGCCTGTATGGCTTCAGCAATTTTTCTGATCCCTTCGGCAGTAGCTACAGCAACCAGTTCAATTTCTTTGGCGCGACCTTCAGCCTCGTTTATGCGTTTCATTTTTTCGCCTTCAGATTCTCTTATTGCCTGCTCTTTGGTGCCTTCGGCGATGTTAATTTTTGCCTGGCGTTCTCCCTCGGATTCAAAAATTGCAGCCCGTTTTTCACGTTCGGCTCTCATTTGTTTTTCCAATGCGTCTTTGACGCTTTGAGGGGGCGTAATATTTTTGATTTCATATCTTGTTATCTTTACGCCCCACGGCTCCGAGGCCTTATCCACAGCTTCAATGATTGCCGAATTTATTCTTTCTCTTTCTTCAAATGTACGATCCAGCTCAAGCTTTCCAATTTCTGAACGCATGGTGGTCTGTGCCAATTGTGAAGACGCGTATAAATAGTCTTCGATTCCATAGCTCGCCTTTATCGGATCAATCACCTGAAGATAGAGCACCCCGTCAACTTCAACGGCAATGTTATCTCTGGTGATACACGTTTGTGGTGGAACGTCTGCGGCTACCTCTTTAAGAGAATGTTTATACGAAACACGATCTAAAAAAGGGACGAGAATATGAAAACCTGCATCTAAGGTTTTGGCGTATTTCCCCAGCCTTTCGATAATAAAGGCGTTCTTTTGAGGAACGATTCGTGCAGTCTTAAGAATCGTAATTACAACCAGCACGGTAATTCCAATTGTAACAATGACACCCAAATCCATTATAACCTCCTTATTTTCTTTTAATTTTCAGAGTGATTCCGTCCAGTTCGATTATAATCGCCCAGTCGCCGCTTTTGATATATTCATCTGAAACAGCATTCCATGTGGCTCCCTTGAATTCGACCTTGCCCACAGGTTTTCCCGGCATCACGTCTTTTATTACCAAAACGTTTTTGCCGATAAACTCATTCAGATTTTGGGAAAGGTCCTGCACATCGCTCACATGACCTGAAAACTTGCCTTTAATCCATCTTCGAAGAGAGAAAAGAAGTACTATGGACGTTATGGAAAATAGCAGCACTTGAGATTCAAAAGATCCGGTTAACCCAAAATAGGTGATGGCAGCAACAAGCCACGCGGCTACTCCGAAAAAGACCAATATAACTCCGGGTACCAAGAACTCTGATATCGTCAATATCAAACCCAGAATAAACCATATGGTTGTAGGATTAAACTCCATTTTCATCCCCTTTTAACGTCATATGTGCTGCTTTCTACCTATAAAATTAATAGATTTTCAAATAAACGAGCTGTTTCAAATTACATCTTGGAAATACCAAGCAATTACAATGTCAAAATCCTAAAATCCAATGACTCATTTTTTGGGCTAATGATTTATATATTGCCACAGCCGAAGGGTAAGGCATCTTAATCTTAAATATATCGCATTTCTTGCAAAATTATAAAAAATCTGTAGGTAGAATATCTTTTTGCATAATTTTACCCTTGTTACATGTGAAAACAATATGTCCTGAATTTTATCAACACATCTGATAACCGGTTGGCCATTACTTGCCCTGCTTGTTTGAATGTCTTTTGAATTATTTTAGTGTATTCTCGTGTTCTTTCTAAATGGGTATCGGTATCATCATCCCTGTATTCAGGAAGTTTTGCATGGACAAAGATGGTAGCCATTTTGGTATTCTGGATATTAAGATGATATTCGTTCAGTTTTCTATCATCTTTCTCATTCCAGTTGTGTCTGCGAAGCTTATCAATTATCAATTGATTCTCAGCTACCTTTTTCTCAAACAATATTATCCTTTGTTCTGATCTTTACAGGTGTTTTTTTCCGACAATTAAAATCCCACCGATTGTTTCGGAAAGCTAATGATTGCACCGTTCCCATCTGGTTGAGAAGATTCAAGTATTTTCAAATAATCTCGGGCAGATTGTCGAACTCTTGGATCTCGATCTTCCAGATAAAGAGAAAACACTTCTGCCACTCGGGGATGCGATATCTGCGCAAGAGCGAAAGCGGCGGTAGCGCGAAGCAGGGGATTCTTTCTTTTACGGAAAGTAAAAAAACTTCTAGTAACCATTAATTTTGCAAGTGGTTCAATTCCAGCCGGATCCGCTATCTGACCGAGAGCCCTGCAGCAGGCAATCAGGCGATCTATCTCTTTAACTGAATTGAGCAGAGAAACAAGAAGATCCATTGTACCCGCAGGATTGAGTTTTCCCAAGTATTTGATGGCAGCAATTGCCATGCTCGAATCTTCGTGGATGGCATAATCAAATAGGAGTGACGTCAACTCTGCATCGTTAATACGCTCCAAGAGAAGAAATGCTGCATGCCTCACTTTAGGACTCTCGTCACCCAAGGAATAAGTCAATTCTGTTTTTATGTCTTTAGTTATGTTATCCACAATTTCCAAGATTCGAATACGCTCCTCGGCAAAACCGGCAAGCACCAATTCACGCTTGATTGACTCGACTGCTTCAGACCCAATATTTTCAAGTAAATGAGAGGCAATTTGTCTCACCCTGGGATCATCTTCCTTTTTGATGACTTCAATAAGAAACCGCAAGGCTGCCGACCCTATAATGCCCAGAAGTCGTGTGGCCTGCTTTTGCCTGAAAAGATCTTGAGATTTCAGATCCCCTAATAAAATCTCCTGGGTTTCTTCATCTAGTTCTTGGATTAAAGCCATCTTTAAGTTCCGGGCATGATCATTCTTACTTTCTTTCAGTTCCTGAAGATGTTGGGAAAAGTGCACGTGGAATTGAGTGACGCATTGATATTCACCAAATCGAATGAGATTAGCAGTGGTTTCCGTCAACAATGCGCTTATTTCTTTAAGAATATCGGGATGTTTATCCTTTGTTAAAACAGTTTTTAATGGATTCGTTATCTGTTCCACCACCCAGTGTTGAGACGTATGAACCAAATTTTTAAGTAAATTTAGACAGATTTGGATTATTTTTATGCGAATCTGAAGTGCCTGTTCTGTAAAATTCTGAAACAGCTGTTCGACCAATTGACGGGACTTCTTTTCTTCACCTAAGAGAAAAAGATCGTTGAGCTTCTGTTCTACTGATATGAGAAAATCTTCGTTCAGCTGAACCCTATCTTCCTTCAGAAACGCTTCTAATAAAGCCTTTTCCTCTTTTTGCCCCAAAGGAATATGTGATGAAAGATCTGCTTTGGCTTCGGTAACTTTTCCCTCTATGTGGCCTGTCCGACCAGAACCGATTACATTTTTATCCTCCAGGATCCCATAATAATGTTGGTCAAAAATGATACTTGATGTTTTTTGGTCTCTTGTAAAATTCCGCCAAAAATCCTCATTCAATTCTTTGTCCGAATGAATTCCGAGTGCTGAAATAAAAATTTTCAGATCTTGAGTTGAGATGTTCTTTAAAAATGTGATACTATTGAGTCCGATTCTCGCCATAAGCTTAAGGAAACTCTCAGCCATAGTTTTAAAATCTGCAGTGTCTATCTTTATGCCATTAACCAAAAGTCCTTCACCGATTCTTGCTATAGTAAAGGAAGACCGTCTAATCAAAATGCCGGTCAGAACCTTTTTAAGATCCTCAATAGAACCAATGATGGCCTTACTCTCTGGTGGGTATAGTTTGATGTTGCTGGCCGAAGTGAGCAGACACCGTATCACTTGAATAAGTTGCTCAAACTCCTGTTCATCCAGCCGTTGGCTATCATTATCAAACAATTCGGTGAAATCGAGCACAGAATCGATCATGCCATTTTCGTGCGATATTATTTGATCTTTAACCCCTTCCTCCCTCCGGCCAATATCGGTGTACCGCACCTGATTAAGATCGATATGGAATAATCGCTGTTCCTTTGAAAAATGATGCCAGAAATTTGGATCTACTACTTTCATGCTTATCCGACTGAAGGACTCTATCATTACGGTCAACTCATTTTCCCTAAGGCCCCGGAAAAATGTAATGCCCGACAGCTCCAGGCGACTCAAAAATAATACGAAGGCCTCGGCAATGGGTTTGAAACCAGTGACATCCGCCGGCTCGCCATTAACCATCAGGGTCTTATCTGCTTGAGTAATGTTAAGGCGTTGATTATCTATCAGTATCTTGAAAATATTTTCCTTTAGCCGCGTGGTGGCGCTGACGACGGCCCTGCTTCCAGGTGGGTAAAGCTGACTGTTACGCACTGCGGTAAGAAGTGCATGAATAATCCCGGGGATTTGGGACATGCTTGCAGGATCCAGGGGGTTATCCCCCTGGACCGCATTGTCCAACTTCCCTTCAGTGTAATTCAATGCTTCCTGTAGGTTGAATATTTTGTTGTTGTATTCCTCTTGAGATTCTCTGTATATTCGAGCCTTTTCACGATTTGCCGAAAGCTGAAAATGGTAAGCTATTGTGCTGGCTGATGGGAGCAGATGCTGGAAATGAAGGACTTCCTGATATGTGCCGATCCGCTCATGCAATTGCTGTTTTTGATCCTCCTGGATATTTCCATAGATAATATCCAAAACTCGCCTGCTGAGAAAATGAATGGTTTCATCGTTCATAAGAAACTCT
>Ga0209270_1004539_pt1 | contig 10370 bp, 7 predicted proteins | sample MTBAKSrepl1MetaG_FD_187456 | JGI IMG/M metagenome (GOLD analysis project Ga0209270, IMG submission 187456) | Enrichment culture microbial communities from Arthur Kill intertidal strait, New Jersey, USA, that are MTBE-degrading - MTBE-AKS1... | ecosystem: Environmental > Aquatic > Marine >...
GCCCGGCGCCAAAGTATCCAGGCTGCGGTACTCGATGGACGGCTCGGAGGAGGGCGGTTCGAGGGGGTCGAGCCGCTTGGCTTCGGGTTTTTCAAAGGCCAAATAATGTTTAACCCGGTCCAACCCTGAAAAACCGGCGGGCTGAATCGAACCCTCCTTGATCTGGTCCAGGGTGTTGAGAGCCGCGCCGATGGCGCCCATGGACAGGAAATGGTCGGGGATGATCACTTCTTCATCGCTCAGGGCCATGACTTCCAGGATGGCTTTGCGCACCCCCAGATTGGCGGCCACCCCGCCTTGAAAACTGACCGGCGGGATGATCTTCTTGCCCTTGGCGATGTTGCTCTTGAGGTTGCGGATCATGGCGAAACAGAGCCCGGCGATGATTTCGTAATCCGGCGTGGCCCCCTGTTGGAGGTGGATCATGTCCGATTTGGCAAAGACGCTGCACCGGCCGGCCAGGCGGGGCGGGACTTGAGACTTGAGGGCCTCCCGGCCGAATTCCTCGATGGTATAACCCAGACGGTGGGCCTGCTGGTCCAGGAAAGAGCCGGTTCCGGCCGCACACATGGTGTTCATGGCAAAATCGGCGATGGTCAGGTGGTCTCCACCTTCACGGTTGACCAGGATAAGCTTCGAGTCCTCGCCGCCCATGTCGATGATGGTCCTGGCCTGGGGGACGTACCGGCTGGTCGCCCTGGTCTGGGCCATAATTTCATTGACAAACGTTCCGCCCAGCAGCTCGGCCAGAAGCTTGCCGCCGCTGCCGGTGACCGAAACCGTGGCGATCTGGTGAGGATCAAATCCGGCCGCGACGCCCTCTAAAATATTCACGGCCGTTTCATAAGGCCGGCCCCGCGTCCGGGTGTAGTCTTCGAAAACAACTTCGCCTTGCTCATCTAGAAGGACCGTCTTCAGGCTGATGGAGCCCACATCCAGTCCAAGATGAATTTGTCCGCTCATAATGCCCATTGGCCTCCCTAAACTCGGTTAAACACGGTTTGAAGCGGCGTTTCAAGACGTCCGCCGGAAAAAGTCCTGGTCGGTGTGGTGTTCTATGTGGATTAGCCCTTTATGTTTCAGTTGATCCAGGGTTGATCGAACCCGCTCGACAGGTACGGCCAGCGCATCGGCCAGGTCTTGGCAAGTGCAGGGCCGACGGCTGACCAGGTTAAGGATGCGCATATCCACGTTGTTCGTTTCAAGTTCTTGGACGATTCGTGAAAAACCGCCGACCACCTCGGCCGTGGGGCCGAAGAATCGGGCCGCCGCGGCTAAAGCGTCCGGGTGCAGCGGCCTGGCTTGGGGCTGAGCCGGCGGACGGTAAACGGTGTTAAGCTGAATAAGGTCCGGTCTGATCTTTTCGGCGGCGGTCTTGAGGGCTTCGAGTTCCCCGGGGCTGTCGTTTATCCCTGCAACCAGAAGAATTTCCAGCCAGAAGCGGCCGGGAAACCCGGCCCGAAACTCGGCCAGAGACCGGATGATTCTCTCCAAGTCCAGAGACGGATGAGGCCGGTTGAGACGCTTAAAAGTGTCTTCAATGGCCGTATCCAGAGACGGAATGACCAAATCGGCCTCCCGGAGGTCTTGTCGCACATCTTCGCGGTCCATAAGTGTCCCGTTGGTCAACACCGCGACCTTGACCGGGGTCAGGGCCTTGACCCCTCGGATGATTCGCCCCGTTTCCGCGTTCAAGGTCGGTTCGCCGGAGCCGGCCAGGGTGACGTAGTCCGGTTTCTGGGGCGAATTGGTCAGAAAATCAGCCAATTCGGTAAGAATCTCTTCACGCTGCCCGAGGTGGAAGCGGTCGATTGTTTTATTGGTTGTCCGGCCGACTTCACAGTAAAGGCAGTCCAGGGTGCAAGTTTTCGGCGGGACCAAATCCAGTCCCAAGGAGAGACCTAAACGCCGGGAGGGAACCGGTCCGAATAGGCGCCGATATTCCTTGAAGGTTATTGAGGGGACAGGATGATAAGTCATAATCAGGCTAAAATGATTAACTAAACAATTTGTTCTCCGGCTCCGCCAAGCACTGAACCGTCAGACCCACCAAGCCCATCTTAATCTTTGGCCTTTTGTGAAAATATCGTGAGTTCGAATCCAACGGCATTTTTTGTTGTCAGGCCGTCCGGGGGCTTTGCTGGAAATCTCGACCCCTTTTTTCGATTTTTCGGCCCGGCGCCTTAAAATAGCTTCACCTGTTTGGCGGACCTGACTGAAACAGATATATTATTACCTTAGGTGTGTCAATAACAATGCCGTTTTCGCCGGAGCGGTTCCAGACGGCTTGACACCCGGCGCGGATCAATGATAGGAAACCTCAATCATCATTGTTCTTTATTACGGCCTTGCAAAAGGCTGCTGAGAGGTATGGTCGAACATGACCCTTTCCCGTTTAGTGCTTATTATTTTTTTATCGGTCGCCTTGGCGGCGGTGAGCGTTTCAAGCCGGAGTCTTGGGGCGGCCGATCCCGGCAAAGTCCTGATTCTTCCTTTCAACATCAATGCCCCCCAGGACATGACCTATCTCCAGCAGGGCATCATGGACATGCTCGGTTCACGGCTCTCCTGGGAAGACAAGGTCGTGGTCCTGCCCGCGGCCCAGGCCCGGCAGGCTTTTGAACAGGTCAAAGGCAAGGTCGACGAACAGACCGCCCGGGAACTGGGACGGAATCTGGGGGCGGACTACATTTTATTCGGGTCGGTCACCGTATTGGGGCAAAACATCAGCCTGGACGCCCGTTTGGTTGACTTTAAGCAAGCCAGACCGGCGCTGTCGGTCTTTTCCCAGGCTGAAAGCCTGGATGGGTTGATCCCCAGGGTCAACGAATTTGCCGAGGAGATAAACGTCAAGGTTTTCGGCCGGGAGGCCTCGGTTAAGGAAGCCCGGCCTAAGCCCCAACCCGAGGAGCCGGTGCCGGCCTACCGCCGTCACCCTGATTATTTGCTGACCGGCATGGCCGGTCAGTCCGTTTCCCCCATCAATCCCAATTTTCTGGCCACACCAGGGTCCGCGACTGAAGGGGGATTCTGGAGAAGCCCTTCTTTTCCCCTGGCTATTGTAGGTTTGGACGTCGGCGATGTCGATGGAGACGGTCGCCAGGAGGTGGTCTATGCTTCTCAGAACACGGTTTTCGTCGCCCGAATCGAAAAGGACGTTTTTCAGCGTCTGGTCAAATATGACGGTATTGTCAACGACCGGTTTCTGACCGTGGATGTGGCCGATATTAACGGCAACGGCGTGCCCGAGATTTTTATCAGCAATCAAAGAGGGTTCGAGGCCAAATCCCTGGTTTTGGAATTCAAAGACGGGCGGCTGGTCCCCATTGTCAAAGATTCTCCGTGGTATTACCGGGTCCTCGATTTGCCTGAAGGCCGGACCTTGCTCGGTCAGCGCGGCGGCATGGTAGACCTCTTTCACGGGGGTATACACCGGATGAAGTTTTCGAGTGGGGATTACGTCCCTCAAGCCCCTGTCAACGTTTCCGAAGGAGTTAATGTTTTTAATTTTACCCTGGCCGAACTGGGGGGGGGCGGCAAGGACCATCTGGTGATGATAAACAAGGATGAGAACTTGGTGGTCATGTCCCGCTCCGGCCAGCAAATTTGGAAGAGCCGGGAATACTTCAACGGGACGTACAATTACTTGACCTCGCCGACCGGGGGTCTGGAGAATTTGGATTTTTATCCGAAGAATACGGCCCCGGTCCGGGACTACATTCCTTCGAGGATATTGGCGGTCGATCTTAATGAAGACGGTAAGAAAGAGATCATCGTGGCCAATAACGAGGCCAGTCATTCCCGGATGATGGAACGCTGGCGGGGATTTGATCGGGGGTCTATAATATCATTAAGTTTTAACCAGATGAGTATGAGGGAAAACTGGCGGTCTAGGCCGCTGCCGGGATGTTTATCCGATTATCGCATCGCGGATTATAACAACAACGGCCGAAAAGACTTGATCGTATCCGTCATCACTGCGGCCGGCGAGGGCATTTTGGATTCAAGAAGCACCATCGCCGCTTACGAACTGGCCAGTCCGGAAGAATTAAAGAAGGTCGAGACCGAATCGGAGAAATAGTTACCGTATCGAATGTGGAAATGGCCGCCCCCATCCGGGCGAAGCGGAGGTCCTGGCGAGTTTTTAGTTGACACCTTGTTAAAAAATTTCATAGATAAATCTTGGCGGGCGGTGTAGCTCAGTCGGTCAGAGCATGCGGCTCATATCCGCAGTGTCCGGGGTTCAAATCCCTGCACCGCCACCAAAAACGGACAAAAAAAGCCCCCACGAAAGAGGGGGCTTTTTTAGCCTTTAGCGCCATCGCCGGAAGCCGCGATGGCGCGTCCTTGCGGGGTTCAGAGCCCGATGAGATTGACGCTTATCAAGTTCATGGCCGGGAAGCCGCCCATATTGTGGGTCAGACCAATCTTGGGGGCCTTAAGCTGCCTCTCGCCGGCCTTGCCCTGAAGCTGCTTGTACATTTCATACATCATCCGGAGGCCTGAGGCCCCGATGGGATGACCGAAGCATTTGAGACCACCGTCGGGCTGACAAGGTATCTTGCCGTCCAGATTGAAGAAACCGTCGCGGACGTCGTTGGGGGCCTTGCCCCGCTCGCTGATACCCAAATCTTCCATGGTCACCAGTTCGGTGATGGAAAAACAGTCATGGACCTCCATCATGCTGATTTCTTCTCGAGGTTTTTTGATCCCGGCTTCCTGGTAAGCCCGGGCCGCGCAATGGACGGCGGTCTTGACGTAGGTGCCGTCCCAGTCGGTGTACATCAACTCCTCGCCATGGCTTAAAGCGATTTGCATCGACTTGATGTAGATAGGATCGGGCCGGAAGTTCTTGGCCATGTCGGCCCGGCAGACGATGGCCGCGGCGGCCCCGTCGCTGACGCCGCAACAATCGAACAAACCCAAGGGCCAGGCGATGATGGGGGCCTTGAGAATCTGTTCCACCGTGACTGCCCGCCGGAGGTGGGCCTTGGGATTTTTGGCCCCGTTGGAGTGACTCTTGGACGAAATCATGGCCAGAGTCTCCTTTAATTCCTCGGGTTTCAGGCCGTATTTGTTCATATAACGCGTGGCCATGGTGGCGAAGGCGCCCGGAGCCGTGATGGTCGGGAAGGTCAGCCGGTTTTTCGACCCCATGGCCTGGGCCATGTCCGGCAGTCCGCCGTACCCGGTGTCTTTAAGTTTTTCCGCGCCTAAGGCCAGACAAATATCAGCAGCCCCGGCGGCTACGGCGTAAGCCGCGCCCCGCAGGGCCTCCGAACCGGTGGCGCAGAAATTTTCCACTCTGGTCACCGGAATGAAGGGGAGCTTCAAGCTCAAGCTCAGTGGGGTCCCCGACTTGCCCACGTTTACCTCGTCAAAACAGGAGCCGTACCAGGCGGCCTGAATGTCTTTCTTTTCTATGCCGGCGTCCTCCAAGGCTTCGCTGAAAGCCTCGACAATCAAATCCTCCGAACCGGCGTCCCAACGCTCCCCAAATTTAGTGCACCCCATACCAATAATGGCCACTTTATCTTTAATGCCTTCTGCCATTTCTTGACCTCCCTTTTACGCAGGCCCTTTCCTGACCTGATCGTTTCTCTTTAATTTGCCGGGCTAAAATAATCCCTGCGGTCCTAATGGTCGAAGCGACTTAATCCAAGACCGGGACCGCTTTCCAGAAATAACCATGGATGCCGAATTTGTCATCCACATATTTCCGGCGGAAGCTCATTTCCACCGGCATGTCCACCTTGACCTTGTCCAGGTCGACATCGGTGAAATCAAACCAAAAACGGCCCCCGCCTTCAAAGTCAACGGTCCCGTAAATAGCCGGCGGATTGGGCGAAAAGGCCAGATTGTCGCCGGTGTAATTAATGACCCGCCCCTTTTTATCTGAAAAACGATACCCCTCCATCCGGTCAACCGCCCCGCACTCTGGTTTGACGCAAACCCTTTGGGCCGGGAATTGGGGCGTACCGCAAGCCAGACACTTGCTGCCGACCAAAGCCAGAATCTGCCGCCGGCTGCGCCACAGCTCGGACAGGGCCGTGAAGGCCATCATTTCGCCGCGAATGCCTTTTTCTGTGGGAAGGATGTCTCTAAAACTCACCATTTTTTCATAACTGGTCAGTTCACGCTTGACGGCCAGGTTTTTACCGATCCCCCGGCGGTTATTTCGTATTTCATCAATTTTATCGGTGACTTCAAAAAGAAGGGCGTCGGACCCGGCCCCGAAGCTGACCACGGCGATCTTGTCGCCCGGCTTGGTCTCTTCCAAGGCCTTGACCAGATGCATCAAAGGATCGGCCGTGCCGGTGTAACCGACTTGGTTCAAAAGAGGCTCGACGATTTGTCCCGGCCCAAGCCCCAAAATCTTGGCGATTTTGGGGAAATCCGCCGGGTAAAGACAGGGGTAAACCACTTTGGCCACCTGATTCGGCTCAATGGCAAATTTCTTGGCCAATCCGGCCAGGCTTTCGATGATGAAACTGGTGTAACCCACGTCGCGGATGAAGCGGTCTTCCCACTGGCGATCGAAGCGATCATCTTTGCTTCGCCAATGGTCAACGAAATCGTAGGAGACCGATGACGATCCGATGAACTTGGCGATCCCGTCGTCCTCTCCGACCAGGAACGCGGCTGCGCCGTCGCCAAAGGTCTCTTCCTGAGCGCTGCCGGGCTTGCCGACCCTGATGTCGCCTGCGCAAACCAAAACCTTGTTGCTCGAACCGGCTTTGACCGCATCCAAGGCCGCCATGATGGCCGTGGTTCCGGCCCGAGGGGTGTCGGTGAAATCGGCCGCGCGTATATCCGAACGACAGTCCAAGGCCGTGGCGATAACCTCCGCGTTCAATCTTTCGGAGTATGGGGCCGTGGTGGTGGCGAAATAGACACCATCCACCCCCGAATGTTCCAGGCCGGTCAAACAGTCCAAACCGGCCTCCACGGCCATGCTCAGACTGTCCTCGTCAAAGTTGGCCACGGCTTTTTCGCCCGGCATGAAAGTAGCCGGATTGAGCCAGCCCATGGCCTTGTATATTAGTTTGCGGTCGATTCGGTATCTGGGGATATACCCGCCGTAAGAAATGATGCCAGCCATAACGTCTTTTACCTCCTTTGGTTTCTCTGGGTCATGTCCTCTGCCAAGACCGGTTGAAATTGTGTTACAGAAACTGGACCTGTTGGACTATTTCTTTTTCTTCTATCAGACGCTTGATTTTGCTTTGGGCCTCCTCGTCGGTAACGGGGTTAACCTCGGAAATCCACAAACCGCTGTCGTTCCGCCGGTCCTTAAGTTTAACAATGTATCCTGGAACCACGGCAAAACGGCAGCCGCCGACCCCGCAGCACGATGAGTCGACCACGCCGGTTCCCACTGTAAAGAGGACTTTTTGATCGTCAACTTCTAAAATTACCTCCTTCTCTAATTCATACCAGCCGGAAATGGAGCGTACTTCTCTTTTAATATCATGAACATACTCCTTGGCCATGATCAAGCCTCCATATCGGGAACTTCTCAGCTTAGTCTTTAACACATTGCATTTGAGCTTTAATGTCAAGATTAATTTTAGCTCCTCTTGATTTGAACCCAGATTTTAGCCTCTTTGCCGACGATTTTTTTATCTGATCCATCGGTTATTGGCGGCCTGGATTACCGCCTGGGCGGGAATGACGTTAGTAACTATACGTTATTACTGCTTCCCGCTTTGACCACGTCGCCCAGGTTATCCGAAACTAGTCCAACACCAAGGCGTCGGCCACCACTTCCCATAAATACTTGACTTGAATCTCCAGCCCCAATTCATTGATCATGGCCTTAAGCTGTCCGTGGCAGCTATGGCAGGGCACCACCACCAGATCGGCCCCGGTCCGCCTGATCTGTTCCATTTTGCGCCGGCCGTAGTGGGTGCGTTCCGCCGAGTAGGGGGTCAGCAAGGTCCCGCCGCCTCCCCCGCAGCAATACTGGATGCCCCGGTTGGGATAAAGGTCGATCCACTCGTCGAAACACTGGTCCATGACCCAGCGGCCTTCCTCGTAATAGGCCCGGCCGAAAAGTTCCAGGGACTTGCGGCCGTAGTTGCACGGGTCGTGATAGGTCGCCCGAAAGCCGCTCAGTTTCGCCTTGTCCACCCGGATGCGGCCGGAGCCCAGGTAGTCCTTAAGCAGATCGAAGACGGTCAAAGCGCCGTATTTATCGAAAAACCTTGGATGCCATTTCTCGAGCCCGGACCGGGTCGACAGATAGGCGTGGCCTCATTCCGGGTACATCAGATTGGCGGCCCCCAGCCGTTCCATGTGGTCCACTATCCGGCCCACCTGGATTCTGATCGATTCGTCATCCCCCGAAAACAGCCCCCACAGCACCCCCTCCCAGTTCTCCCTGGGAAGGGTCCAGTCTTCCCCGGCCCGATGGAAAATCTTCCACCAGTGGACCAGGTCCTCGTTCTGGGTGTTGACCAGCTTGTTGTGCAGGGTGCACAGAAGATTGGCCCCGGGTTTGTCAAGGTCGACCCGGAAATCCTCAAAACCCTCTTCCTGGGCCAGTTCCTCGGCCACATCCTGGATAATGAACTCGAAGTCCTCCGTGGGCAGGCCCAGGTTGTTGCCGGTCTTCAAGGCATTGGCCACGCCCCGGTGAATTTGACCCGGCACCTCCTCCCGGTCCACCAGTCCCCGGATCGAGCGAACCAGATTCACGATAGGCAGACCCATGGGACAGGCGTACTCACACCGCCCGCACAGGGTGCACAGCCAGGGCAGTTTGGATTCGACCAGCTCCCGGTCCCGGTCCTGCAAAGCCAGCCGGACCATCTTGCGCGGATCAAAACCGTCCACCCCGGTCATGGGACAGCCGGCGCTGCAAGTGCCGCAGCCCAGGCATAAGTCGAGCGGACTGCCCACGGCCCTGACCGGGGTGATGATTTTCAGATCGCCATGAGTTTCCATTTAATTTATCTCCGGATATTCTAGTATCTTAAACGGGTCTTTTATTTATTCACCGGCCAGGACCGTCTTTAAAGCCGCGGTCAAACCTTCCTCGAAATAATCCCCCAAGGCGATGGCTTCGGCCGGACAGACCGACACGCACAGCCCGCACCCCCGGCAGGCCGCCGGATCCACCCGGACCGGTCCGCCCTGGTCGTCGGCCGACCGGGCCTGGTAAGGACAGGCCGGCAGGCACAACAGGCAGCGGACGCATTGGCCCGGCTTGATGAAGGCGATATTTCGCTGGACCTTGATTTCTCGTCCGGCCAGGAGCCGCCCGGCCCGGCCCGCCGCGGCCAGGCCTTCCCTCATGGCCTCGTTCAAACGGGCCGGAGCCCGGCCCAGGCCGCAGACATAAATGCCTTCCCGGGGCGAATCCACCGGCCGCCATTTTACGTCGGCCTCCTTCAGGAAGCCGTCCCCGGTCAGGTCGAGGCCGAAGGTTTGGGCCGTTTCGGTCTGGTCGTTCGGCCTTACCCCGGTGGCCAAGGCCAGCCAGTCCGCTTCGATCCGGACCGGCTCCTGGAGCAAAGGATCGAAACCCTCGACCACCGGACCGCCGGCCTCGATCCGGACTTGCGGCCGGGCCGGCAAATCAAAAGGAACAAATATTACGCCCTTTCGACGTGCTTCCGCGTACAGTCTTTCCGAAGTCCCGTAAGTCATCACGTCGCGGTAGAAAACGGTCACCCGGCCTGCGGGCCGGATAGTCTTGATCTTGATCGCCGTGTTCAAGGCCGTCGGACAGCAGACCCGGCTGCAATAATTCCGCGGCTCCTCCCTGGACCCGGCGCAAAGAATAAAAACCGTTTCCCGGAGCGAGTCCGCGGGAAAATCCGGGCGGGCCAGCCTGGGGGCCAGGTCGAACACGGAAACGATCCGTTCATGCCTTCCCAAACCGTAAGCGTTCGTGTCCGACCGACCCCCGCCCGTGGCCAGGATGATCGCGCCGACGGCCAGGGTCTCCGTCCGCCCGCCGCCGTCCCTCAGTTTCAGCCTGAAATCGCCGGCCTGTCCCGCACAATGGACCACCCTGGTTCCGGTCCTTAAAGAAATGCGGGGATGATTCCGGGCGGCCAGGGTCAAGACTTCAACTTGGTCCCTCAGCTCATCCGATAACAGGCGGGCCGCCGTATGGCCGATTTCGGCCTCTTTTTCCACTATGGTTACGTCGATATCCTGGTCGGCCAGGGCCAGGGCCGCGCTCAAACCGGCCGGACCGCCGCCCACCACCAGGGTCGAAGGGACTGCGGCCGTCTGGGTCGACGCGGTCAGGGGATGAGCCGGGTCGGTCAACTCGTTTCGCGCTCGGAGCAGATCGGCTTTGATCTTGATCTGATTCAAAAGGACCGCCGCTCTTTGATCTGGCCGGTTCAGTCGCC
>Ga0209270_1004540_pt1 | contig 10364 bp, 9 predicted proteins | sample MTBAKSrepl1MetaG_FD_187456 | JGI IMG/M metagenome (GOLD analysis project Ga0209270, IMG submission 187456) | Enrichment culture microbial communities from Arthur Kill intertidal strait, New Jersey, USA, that are MTBE-degrading - MTBE-AKS1... | ecosystem: Environmental > Aquatic > Marine >...
CAATTTAAAGAATAGAGAAATTGAATGTAAAATTGTTTATTACGGCCCCGGCCGCTGCGGCAAAACAACCAATTTGGAGTATATCCACAAGTCCTTTAAAAAACAGGTGGCCGGTGAAATGGTATCGGTCAACACTGAAGGAGACCGGACTTTATATTTTGATTTTTTGCCCTTGGGTCTCGGCCAGATCAAAGGGTGTGATGTTCGTGTACAACTCTACACAGTGCCCGGGCAGGTGCAGTACCGCTCGACGCGAAAACTTGTGCTGATGGGAGTCGATGCCATCGTTTTTGTGGCGGACTCTCTGGTAATCAGACGCGAAAAAAATTTGCTTTCATTGAAGGATTTGCAGGATAACCTGAAGGAATATAATCTCAGTATCTTTAAAATTCCGCTGATCATGCAGTACAACAAACGCGATCTTGCCAAGCAGGGGATGCCGCTGATGACGATTGAACAGATGCAGCGCGACCTGAACCGACAATTGAAAGTACCTTTTTTTGAAGCCAGCGCGCTTGCAGGGCAGGGGGTCGGCGCAACCTTGAAGGAGTGTCTGAAACTGACGCTGAAATCGCTTCAAAAACAGACAAAGTGGGCAGAGTAATTTACGATTATGAGCATCAAAGCGGATCTTTCCGGCAATCTTGAATTTTTAGGTCTGGTGGACCTGATGCAGCTGTTGGGCGCCAACGGCAGTTCAGGCTCGTTGCGTTTTCAAAGTAAATATGCCGCCGGCCCTGCGGTTGTTTATTTCTCAAAAGGAAACCCGGTGGATGCCGCCTGCGAATCATTGAAAGGGCTGGATGCCCTCTACTCTCTGTTCGGCTGGACTGAAGGCGAGTTTGAGTTCCGCAAGGACAGTATTGAACGACCTAAAACCATCCTGAACAGCCGCATGGAAGTCATCCTGGACGGATTGAAAAAAATGGATGACGGGCAGATTAAAAAGCTGGGACCGCAAACACTGATCCAGACTTCGGAATCCGGGGGAAAAGGTTCGGCGATACCGGTGATAAAAGGCCCATTGATTGACTATAATTTCGTTGTTGATGAAGAAGAATATGCCGCCGGCAGTCCCATCGTCCAGGAGGGTAAACACGGCAACTGGATCTGGGTGGTATTAAGCGGTGTTGTTGATATCGTCAAGCAGACGCCCCAGGGCCCCTTGACGATTGTTAAAATCAGCGAGGGAACTTTCATCGGAAGCATGGGCTCCTTTTCACTCGAAGGGAATATCCGCAGCGCCACCGCAATTGCTGCGACTGAAGTTCAACTGGGTGTAATCGATACCCAACGGGTCTCCAGCGAATACGCCCGCTTATCACCGGAATTTAAGGGGCTGTTAAAAAGCCTGGATAAACGCATGGTTCAAACGGGCGACCGCATCGTTGATTTTCACCTGAAATCAAACCAGATCAAAGAACTTGTTAAATCTATGAAAATGGTATTGAAACAGGGCGATAAAAAAGAAAAACTGTTTGCCATCACTGCCGGCAAGGCATGCGTCGTCCGGACCATTGACAAGGCCAATGCCCCCCTGGTAGTTCTGGAAAAGGAAGACAGCTTCGGCTATTACCCTTTTCTGGACATCGGACACGAACCTTATTCGGCATCCATCCTCGGATCGGAAGATCTTGCCGTCAAGGAAATTGATATCGCAAAGCTTCACCATGAGTATGACCAGCTCTCGACGACGATAAAACATCTGATTGAGAACATCGCTGTTAACATATCGATAACAACGTTGGTTGCTGCCGGTCTATACAAGAACATGAAATAAGCAATGGGGATGCGGTTCATAGGAAAGATTCGGATATCTAAACATTGAAAAACGGGAGATAGGATTCTGATGACATCAAAAGAGCAAAGGAAAGCCGTTCGGATTAATTCCCTGAATCTGTCTTATATCGGTATTGATGAAAATAATGTAACCATTAAACAGACCATGGGCCGGACATTGAATGTATCTGAAAATGGAATTCTGCTGGAAACCCATTTTCCGATAGATTCAAAACAGATCGTATCGCTTTCCCTGGCTTTGGAAAACGACTTGATCGATATGAAGGGTGAGGTTGTTTACTCCAGACCGGGCGAAGCTGAAAAGTATGAAACCGGGATTAAATTCATCGAGGTGAACGAAGGGGCGCAACAGATACTGAAGAAATATATTCAGGCATTAAAAAAATAAGTAATTTTTTCAAACTTGAGGTATAAAATGCAGAAAATAGTCATACAAACCGATTTCTCGACATTAAAACTGCTGAAACGCGGCAAAGTCAGGGATATTTATGATCTGGGCGATTCTCTTCTAATGGTTGCAACCGATCGAATTTCGGCTTTTGACGTGATCATGTCCGATCCTATACCCGACAAAGGGAAGATTTTAACGCAAATATCGCTTTTCTGGTTCAAGGAGATGGCATCTCTTGTTCAAAACCATATAATCTCCAGCGATGTGGATGACTATCCCTCCGTTTGTCAGCCCTATGCCGACAGCCTTCGGGGTCGAAGCATGCTGGTAAAAAAGGCCGAACCTCTCCCGATCGAGTGTATCGTCAGGGGGTATTTAGCCGGGTCCGGCTGGACATCCTATCAGGAATCCGGCACTGTTTGCGACATAAAACTTCCTGATAATCTGAAAGAGTCCGATAAACTTCCCGAGCCGATCTATACTCCGTCCACAAAAGCTGAAGCCGGATGGCACGATCTGAATATCGATTTCAACGAAACCGTCAAAAAAATCGGTAAACCCCTGGCTGAAAAAGTGAAACAGCTCAGCCTGATGATTTACAGGCAGGGAGCCGAACTTGCCGAAAAAAGAGGAATCATCATCGCGGACACAAAATTCGAATTCGGCCTGATCGGCTCAGACGTGTTGCTTATTGATGAGGTGCTGACGCCGGATTCCTCCAGATTCTGGCCGAAAAAACACTACCGTCCCGGGGGGTCTCAGCAAAGCTTTGACAAACAATATCTCCGGGACTATTTGCTGTCCATCAAATGGAACCAAAAACCGCCGGCACCGGCCCTGCCCACGGAAGTGGTGGCCAATACACGCAAAAAGTATCTTGAAGCGCTTGAAATGCTTACCGGTACGCCCTATGCGGTTTGAGAACAAAATTGTTTCCTTGTCATCGCTTGATCTTTCCGATCATACATTTCGCATTACAACCGATCGGTCTGTTGTTGAACTGACCGAATCCCTGAATTCGCTCGGACTGATACACCCCCCCCTGCTGATGGAAAAGGGACGGATGTTCACGGTTCTGAGCGGTTTCCGACGAATCCAAGCCGGCCAAGACCTTGGCTGGCCGGACCTGCCGGCCAGGGTAGCGGATCCCGGAACGGAAAAGACAGAGTGCGCACTGGTTGCGATAGCGGACAACGCATTGCAGCGCCAGTTGAATCTCATCGAGGTTTCGCGGGCCTTGAATCTGTTGGCGAAGTTTTTTCACACGCCGGAAATGCTGGCAAAAACGGCAGCATCTCTTGCCCTGCCGGGCAACCTCGCGATTATCAGAAAAATTCAAAAATTATGCCGTTTGCCGCAGTCTGTTCAGGAGCTGATTGTCGCAGAGACCGTGTCGCTGTCCATGGCTTTGGACCTTGAAAAAATTTCGTACGAAGCCTGTATCGCCTACGCCGAGATCTTCAGCAAACTGCGCTTAAGTCTGAGTAAACAGCGCGAAATATTTACCCTGGTTAAAGAAATTGCGATGCGGGAAGATAAGGACAACCTGGCGATCCTGGCTGAAGCAGAGATCAGCCGGATCTTATCCGATGAAAATTTAAATCATACGCAAAAAACACAAAAAATCAGATTTTATTTAAAACAACGACGTTTTCCGGTGCTGGTTGAAGCAAAAGGAAAATTTGAAGATTTCAAAAGAAAATTATCCCTTGGCAATAATTTTCAGTTGATTCCCCCTCCTGATTTCGAGGGGAATCAATATGCCATTCGATTAAATTTCGACAACCTGGATGAACTCAAATCACACCGGTCTGCCCTGACAGGCCTGATTGAACATAACCATTTCAACAAAATCCTTAACGGATTTTAAAGGAGGATCATATGGCTGTGGTTACTATTTCCCGACAGTTCGGCGCCGGCGGTAAAACCCTGGGGGAAATGGTTGCAAAAAAATTGGGCTATACCTTTGTCGACAATGAAATCATTCAGATGGTTGCCCAAAAAGCAAAAGTCTCCACCCGCTGGGTTGAATTTATTGAAAAAGAGGCCGGCGGCAAATTGTTAAAATTTATGACCGGTCTGGTTTCAAGAAGTGTGCTTGAAAGAGTTCTGGGTGAAAAGGAGGGGTATATTGACGAGGAGGTTTTTATCGACCTTTTGAATGAAATTATTGTTAAAATTGCCGATGAGGGCAATGTCGTAATTTTAGGCCGGGGGGGACAGTATATTTTAAGAGATCGTAAGGACGTTTTTCACATGCTCGCAATTGCCCATCTGGATGACCGGATTCGATTTATGGAAAAACGGTATCATCTTTCAACGTCTCAGGCGACCCAGGCGGTAAACCGGGAGGACAAGCGGCGCAGCAGTTTGTACCGTAAATTCGGCCGGCAGGACTATGACCACCCCGACCTGTATCATGTGGTGCTCAACATGAGCAAACTCAATCTGGAAAAAGCGCGCGACATCATTTATGATCTGGTAACGGAGTGAAGCGCCCCATATTTCCATGCAGGGCATCCCGACAGGGATGGCGAAACTCTCCGCAGACTTCGGATATCCTTCGCTAATGTTTCGGATGGGTCCCTCCTGCTGTTTATCACCGCTCCAGCGGGCGGGACATTCCGGTGAAGGAGAGTAGGGGATCCGGTCCATTGCAGCCGACAAAACTATTGATTGACGCGCAGGTGCTGAATTGCCCGGAAGTCCGTTCCATCCAGGACCGCCTGAAGATTCCTTCTGAAATTATCACGGACCCGGATAAAATGTTTCATGGGTTGCTTTGTTCCCATGACCCGGTCCTTGCAGGCAAGCAGGCCCTTTACCTGACGCGGAACAGAGGGGCCTTTATCCGGGACTGCCCCGGCACGCGCGAATATCGATGTTGCGGCTATAAAATTCTGCATATCGGCTCGTTTTGCAGCATGGATTGCTCCTATTGCATCCTGCAATCATATTTTCATCCCCCCCTGCTCCAATATTTTGTCAATACAAGCAGCCTGCTGAAGGAACTGGAACAACTGTTTGCCGGAAAAACAATCAGCAGGTTAGGGACCGGTGAATTTACGGACAGTTTGATCTGGGAAAAATGGTGTGATCTCAACCGCCGGCTGGTTGAAAAATTTTCAGAACAAACCCATGCCGTTTTGGAATTGAAAACCAAAACCACCACGGTCGACCGGTTGCAAAGACTGCGGCACAACCGCAAAACCATTCTATCCTGGTCTCTCAATACATCCAGTGTTATCCGCAGTGAAGAACGGCATACCGCTTCACTCTCGGCCAGGCTCAGGGCCGCTGCAAAGTGTCAGGACTGGGGATATCCACTGGGATTTCATTTTGACCCGCTGGTTCTCTACAAGGGGTGTGAAAAAGAGTATCGCCGGGTAATAGACCTGCTTTTTACACATATTTCCGCCGAAAACATTGTGTGGATCAGTATGGGTTCGTTTCGGTTTATGCCTTCATTAAAGCCGCTTATTCAGAAACGGTTTCCGGATTCAAAAATCATTTACGGAGAGTTTATTTCAGGTCTTGATGCCAAAATGCGTTATTTCCAGCCGCTGCGGATCAGGCTCTACCGCAAAGTTGCCGACTGGATCAGGGCGCGGGCACCGGAGGTAGTGGTCTATCTGTGCATGGAAAGCGATATCGTCTGGAAACAGTCCCTCGGATTTACCCCTTCGGAACGGGGTGGACTGGCCCGTATGCTGGATAAGGCCGCCATTGAAAAATGTGAGCTGGATGCAACCTAAAACCCGAATCAACCGGCGGGCAAGGTGCAAAATCCTGCCGTACTTCCTGCTGATCGCCGCTTTTTGCATCGGTTTGTTCTTTGCCGGTCCGGGTCGGACGGAAGAAACTGTTTTCGTGCGTTGGGTGGATGACGGAGACACCATCGTTCTGGCCGACGGCCGGCGCATCCGTTATATCGGCATCAATTCGCCTGAAATCGGACACGCCGACAGGAAGCCGGAACGGCTCGGGCCTGAGGCCAGAATCTTCAACAGGGAAATGGTTTTTCAGAAATATGTGCGACTGGAGTTCGATCTGGAAAAAACGGATCACTACGGCCGACATCTTGCTTACATTTTCAGCCCGGCGGACAATTTTATCAACAAAACGATACTGCACCGCGGCTTTGGGCATTACCTGTATCATTATCCCAACATCCGCTATCATGCAATGTTGCTGGAAGCCCAACGAACTGCGATGAAGACTGAAACGGGGATATGGCGGGACTGGCGGGATACCGAAGGACGCTATATCGGCAATAAAGGCTCGCGGCGATTTCATCTGGACGGCTGCTCATCATCCCGGAAAATATCGCCGGCGAACCGGATATGTTTCACGAAAAAATGGGATGCATTCTGGCAGGGGTATTCGCCCGCCAGGGATTGCCAGCCGGGCGGGCTTGCAAAATGAAGTCCTTCTACCACGCAGGTTGAAAAAAAGGGGGAGGAAATGATGATTTCCCTCCCCCTTTTTACCGGTTGGCATTCAAGGCCGATATCCGAGTTTTATTTCACTTTTTTTATTCCTTGCCTTTATTGATTTCATCTATAATTTTTTGTGAGAGTTGCGCCGGGACTTCATCATAATGAGAAAATTGCATGGAGAAGGTCCCTCTGCCTCCGGTCATGGAGTTCAGATCCGGTGCATAGGTCAGGAACTCGGACATGGGGACATTCGCCTTGATCACCTGGTTTTTGCCATGGCTGTCCATTCCCAGCACGCGGCCTCTTCTGCTGTTCAGATCGCCCATGATGTCTCCCATGTAGTCTTCCGACGTAAAAATGGAAACTTCCATGATCGGTTCCAGCAGGACCGGATTTGCATCGGCCGTGGCCTTTTTGAACGCCAGCGAACCTGCGATTTTAAATGCCATTTCAGAAGAATCCACGGCATGAAACGATCCGTCGTCCAGGGTTGCTTTGAAATCGACGCACGGAAATCCGGCCAGCACCCCCCTTTGGGCCGATTCAATAATCCCTTTTTCAACGGCCGGAATATATGTCTTGGGGATCGCCCCGCCGACGATGGCATCAACAAATTCAAAACCTTTTCCCCGAGGCAACGGTTCAAACTGGACCCAGCAGTCGCCGAACTGGCCGTGGCCGCCGGTTTGTTTTTTATGACGACCCTGAACCCGCACTTTTTTCTTGATGGTTTCCCGGTAGGGTACCTTGGGTTTATTCAACAATACTTCCACGTTAAATTTGCGTTTTAACTTTTCAACCGTCGCTTCAATATGAACCTGACCCATACCGGACAACAGAATTTCTTTTGTTTCGGAATTGCGATCAAGTTTCAGGGCGACATCCTCCTCAAGGAGTTTTGCCAATGAGCTGTAAATCTTGTCTTCATCGCCTCTCGATTTCGGTTCGACCGCAAAAGTGATCAGGGTGGGAAGTGGATCGACGGATTTGAATTTGATCTTATGGGCTTCATCACAGATCGTGTCGCCGGTTACGGTTTCCTTCAGCTTGGCTACGGCAACAATTTCACCGGGACCGGCGCCGGTTATCTGTTTTTGTTCCTTTCCGGACAGTCGCAGCAACTGGGTAAACCGTTCCCTGTTTTCTTTGTTCATGTTGTAGAAGCTGCCGTCCGCTCCCAGTTTTCCTGAAACAATCTTGAAAACCGAAAGACGGCCGGAATAGGGGTCGGCAATCGTTTTAAAAACAAAGGCCGAAAAAGGAGCGCCCGGGTCCGGCGGCCGCTCAATATCGTTGCCGTTCGGGTCGGTACCTTTTCTGGCGTTTCTGTCCGGGGGCGATGGGAGGCAGTTGCCGATAAAATCCATCAACAGATCGATACCGATATTGCGGGTGGCCGATCCGCACAGAACCGGAACGAAAATTTGCGATAAAGTGCCGACCCGCAGGGCCGTTTTAATTTCGTTATCGGTTAAGGCTTCGCCTTCAAGGTATTTTTCGACCAGGGTATCATCGGCCTCAGCAATGTTTTCAATCAATGCTTCCCGTTCGGCAGCCGCCTGATCTTTCATGTCGGCCGGGACTTCGGAAGGGATCGCCTTCCCGTCGGTGCCGTACGTATATGCCTTCATGCTGATCAGGTCCACAATCCCCCTGAATTCGGTTTCCTGCCCGATGGGAAGTTGGAGGATGATCGGCTTGGGAGTAAAAACATTTTTGATGTCTGCGAAAGTCCGCGAAAAATCGGCCCTTTCGCGATCCAGCTTGTTTATGAAAATTACCCTCGGCAAATCAAAATCATTTGCAAAATCCCACGCCAGTTCTGTCTGGACCTTTATGCCGTCAACGGCATCTACAACCACAACTGCCGCATCGGCGGCCTGCATACAAAATTTGGTGTCGCAAAAAAAGTTTTGATCACCCGGCGTATCAATTAAGTTAATGGTGTATTTATTCCAGTTAAACTGATGAAAGGCACTGCTGATGCTGATCTGGCGTTTAAGCTCTTCCGGTTCAAAATCCATGGCGGTATTGCCATCCTCAACACGACCCAGTCGGTTGAGTATGCCGGCATTGTACAGCATGACCTCCGCCAGCGATGTTTTTCCGGAACCGCCGTGCGCGATCAGAGCGATATTCCTTAGTTTATCAATCATATCTATGACTTATGCTCCTCTCTTGGTGGAATTTAGTTTAATGGGATGTTATCGATCCTGATGAATTTAAGCTTTATACTCTATAATAGTTGCGTAAAAAAAATCAAGCCTAAAAACCCGAACTATTGAACGGCAGCTGGTTCCGAAGAGGTCAGCAAGAAAAAAAACTCCCGGTTTCCTTTGGGACCAAGTATCGGCGAAGGGATCGCCGCCGTGCATGTCAGGCCGATTGTACTAAAAAAATCAGTAAGGGCCCGGACGACCTCCAGGTGCAGGGAGGGGTCGCGCACAACCCCGCCTTTCCCGACATTTCCTTTTCCGACTTCGAACTGCGGTTTTACCAGTGCAAGAATCCGACCCTTATTTTTTAAAAACTTCAATACTGCGGGGACAACGATCCTTAACGATATGAAAGATACATCGATGGTGACCAGATCGACCAGACCGGGCAGGGCGCTTGCCTGCATATGGCGGATATTTGTCCGCTCCAGGACGGTAACCCTTGGATCCTGACGCAGTCTCCAGGCCAACTGGCCATAACCGACATCAACCGAAAAAACCCTGGCGGCCCCATGTTGGAGCAGACAGTCGCTGAACCCCCCGGTGGACGCACCCACATCCAGACAAACCAAGCCTCTGACCGGAACCTGAAGCAGGGAGAGAGCCCCGGCAAGCTTCAGTCCTCCCCGGCTGACATAGGGATGGTCCTCCCCTTTGATAACAATATCCGCATTGCCGGCAACAAGCGCGCCGGGCTTATCAACCCTTTGTCGGTCGACCAGAACGCAGCCCGACATGATCAGTGCCCGGGCACGCTGCCGGCTTTGGGTCAAACCCTTTTCGACAAGAACCAGGTCAAGCCTTTGTTTCAATATCAACTCTCTGACTCCGCCAACCCGGTTATTTCAGGAAAGTTATTCAACGAGTTTTAAAAAAGATGAAGGAGCCGAAAATTATTTTCAAGGAGTTAAAAGACTTTTGGCCGCCGTCAAAATCCCATGGGAGTCGATTCCGTATTTTGATCTAAGAAGTTCCTGCGGCCCGTGTTCGACATATTTGTCCGGGATTCCAATTCTGACCAGCCTGTGGTACATGACGCCGTTGTCGCATAAACATTCCAGGACAGCGCTTCCAAACCCTCCCTGGCGGACATTTTCTTCTACCGTAACGATATAAGGGATTTTTGCCGCTAAAGCGCAAATCAAATCGGCATCCAATGGCTTGACAAAGCGACAGTTGACGACAGTTGCGTGGATTCCAGTTTCCGAGAGGAGGGATTGCGCTTTGAGCGCATCGTTTACCGGTCGACCGATCGCAAGGATAAGGATATCATTTCCGCGGGTTAAAATTTCACCCCTGCCGATCTCCAGGAGCGACACTATCTCGTCCAGCGGTGCACCGGTCCCTGATCCGCGGGGATAACGAACGGCGACAGGACCCGGATATTCGATGGCGGTCAGCAGCATCCGGCGCAGTTCATTTTCATCTTTCGGCGACATGACGACCATATTGGGGAGGCTTCTCAAATAGGAAAGATCAAACAAGCCGTGATGGGTCGGTCCGTCCTCGCCGACAATC
>Ga0209270_1004541_pt1 | contig 10363 bp, 8 predicted proteins | sample MTBAKSrepl1MetaG_FD_187456 | JGI IMG/M metagenome (GOLD analysis project Ga0209270, IMG submission 187456) | Enrichment culture microbial communities from Arthur Kill intertidal strait, New Jersey, USA, that are MTBE-degrading - MTBE-AKS1... | ecosystem: Environmental > Aquatic > Marine >...
AGGAAATAAACGGAAACAGGAGGATTCTGAACGATGAATTTATGTGCGGTTACCCACAGGAAAGAAGATGCAGCCCAAAAGTGGTGTCCATTCGCATGGACAAGAAAAAATGACGGCAGCAAAACTCAATTCGAGGGAAATCCGTTGGATGAACAACACACGGGTAAAGAAATGGTGAACGACAGCCGTTGCCTGACCAATGGTTGCATGGCCTGGATAGATGAAACAGACTATTTTCACGGCATCGCCATCGGCAGGTGCGGCCTGGTAGCCATTGCACCCAGGTAGAACAGAAAAAGGAGTGCCGGGGGCGGCGTATCGCCCCCGGCATCAATAAGAAAAAGAAGATCGGAGAAGACCAATGAAATTGATGCAGCGGAACGGTTTTCCTGCCGGATATCCCCTGGTGACAATGGGTTTGGGGATTGTCGCCCTGGTTCTTTTCTGCGGTGGCGATGCGTTTTCCTTTCTCCAGTACGATCGGGTCGCCATTGGTGCCGGCGAGCTGTGGCGGGTCATCACCGGCCACTGGCTGCACTGGTCCTTTGACCATTTTTTGTGGTGCACCATCACTTTCCTGGCTATCGGTTCCATCTGCGAAAACCTCTCCCGGAAGGGATATATCACGACCCTGGTGTTGGCCAGCCTGGTCATTCCACTGGTCTGCTGGCTGGCAGCTCCGGGCCTTGCCTGTTACCGGGGACTTTCGGGGCTGGCATCGGCCATCTTCATGTTCGGTGCGGTGGCGATGGCCCGGGACGCCTGGATGGTTCGTGATTGGAGGGGAATTCTGTTTCCGGCAGTTGCGGGTCTTGCCTTTGCCGGAAAAGTACTCTTCGAGTTTGTCACCGGCTCCCTGCTTTTCGTCGACAGCACGGGAGTGTTTGCTCCGGTTCCGCTTGCCCATCTCGCGGGTGGAGGCACCGGCCTGCTGACGGCATGGATCTTCCGGTCCGAGGGAAAGAGGAGTGGGCAGGCTGATCCGGCATGTAAACCTATGGTAATTAAATGTACATCGAATGTACATTAATTGCTGGTCAGGTCGTGGTCTCTGGCTTGTCTTCTTATTTCCGACTCATCACATAAATCAATTAATTCAAAAGGTTATTCGCTAGGATTCTCTTTTCGTCCGGTATGGCACGCCCCGTGCTATTCCCTGGTCAAGCTAACTTGAGAATCACTCGACATTCAACCACCGGGAAGAGAAAAATATGAACATCGAACATTCCATCCCCCTGCAGAAGGACAGAACGTTTTTATCCATGGCCGCGGCCTATACCCTCGGCGTGTTCAACGACAATTTCTTCAAGCAGGCGGCGCTGCTGCTCGCGCTCGGAGCAGGACTGGCTCACCTCCAGGGTACGGCGACCGTCATATTCGCCCTGCCGTTCATCCTGTGCTCGGCATATGCCGGCTGGCTGGCCGACCGGTTTCCGAAGAAGAACATCGTCGTGCGGAGCAAGATGCTGGAACTTGTCGCCATGGTGATCGGTGCGATCGGCATAGTTTTCACCAACTGGTCCTGCATCATGGCCATGCTCTTTCTCATGGGTTTGCAGTCGGCCATTTTCGGACCCGCCCTGAACGGTTCGATTCCGGAACATTTTCCGGCGGACAGAATCACCCGGATCAACGGCACCCTGAAGATGACCACCACCATGGCCATTCTGATCGGTATCGCCTGTGCCGGTATCGCCCTCGATTACGAGTCGCCGCTGTTCGCCATCGCCCACCCGGGCCAGGTGCTCATTGCCGGTACCGTCGTTATCATTTCGCTGACCGGGTTGATCGCCAGCCTGGGCATCAGGAAGTATCAGGCTGCCGCCCCGGGCAAACCCTTTCCCTGGGCAGGTCCTGTGCATTCCCTGCGCCATGTCCTGGCCCTGCGGCAAGATCCGCTTCTCCTCCTGGCGGTGCTGAGTGACGCTTTCTTCTATTTCCTCGCGGCCCTGGTGGTCCTGATCATCAACAGCTACGGTATCGACCAGCTCGGGCTCTCCCGGACCCTCACCAGCATGATGAGCGTGGCTATGATGGTGGGCGTTTCCCTTGGCGCCGTTGTGGCATCCAGGTTTACCGATGCCGGCAGCTGGACGAAAGTCCTGCGGCCGGGGATGCATGGCATGGGAATCGGGCTTGTCGCTGCGGCGCTCACCGCCTTCCTGCCCGAAGGATACCGTGTCCCGGCGGTCTTCGCCTCCTTTGTCGTGACCGGGTTGGCCGGCGGCTTTTTTATCATCCCCATCACCAGTTTTATCCAGGTCCGTCCGGCGGAATCGGATAAGGGGCAGGTCCTGGCAGCGGCCGGCTTCTGTTCCTTCATCGGCATCCTGCTGGCCGGCCAGGCCTATACTATTTTGGAAAGAGTAATGAACCTGGGCGCCATGCTGTTCACCGCGGGAGGCTTGACCTTTCTTGCCGCTCTTGCCGGCAGTTTCGTACTGCATCGGGGCGGTTCGATCGCCCGGACCGTCTTGGTGCGGATAATCAGGCGTATACTTCGCCTGCGCTACAGGATTGAAGTTATCGGCCTGGACAGGGTGGACAATGCCGGGGACAGGGGAGGGATTCTCTTTCTTCCCAATCATCCGGCCTGGATCGATCCGGTGATCCTCATGACCACCCTGTACGAGCGGTTTCAGCCGCGGCCCCTGGCCGATTACGAGGAAACCGACCGCTTCTATATCCGTCCCATGATGAAACTGGTCAATGCCATCCGCATTCCCAATCTCGCCAAGAACGGTCGCCGGGCCAAGGATGAGATCACCAGCGGGATCGATCGGGTAGCCAGGGGACTTCGGGATGGGGACAATATCATCCTCTATCCGGCCGGTCGCCTGTACCGGTCCCGGTATGAAAACCTGGGCGCCAAAAGCGCGGTGCATACCATCCTGTCGAATAATCCCGGGCAGCGGATCGTCCTGGTCAGGACCAGTGGCCTGTGGGGCAGCAGGTTCAGCTGGGCCAACGGCAGACCGGTCGCGATCAAAAACGTGAAAGCAGGAATCCTTTTTGGACTGGCCAACCTTTTCTTCTTCGGGCCGCGGCGCAAGATCACCGTCGAGATCTCGGAACCGGTCGACTTCCCCCGGTACGAGGACCGGATGACCATGAACAGGTATCTGGAGGCGTTCTACAATGGCAAGCCGCTGCCCAACCTGCATGTCCCCTACTACTGGTGGCAGGGAGGTCAGCCGGTGGCCCGGCCCGAACCCGAGGGAAGGACCGACGAACCCGATCTTTCCCATGTCCCCGCCTCGGTGAAATCCCAGGTACTGGCCCATATCCAGGATATCAACGGGATTGCGGCCGTCAAGGTGACGGACAGGCTGGCCCAGGATATCGGCATGGACAGCCTCGCCATCATGGAACTCGCCACCTGGCTGGAAGAAGAATTCGGCAGGGAGACGGATGTGGAATCCCTGCGGACGGTCGGAGATGTAATCCTGGCCGCATGCGGGCACAGCATGGGAGCGGGGCTGGAAAAACATGTGGTTCATTCCTCCTGGTTTGCCGGAGATTCGCAGGAAAACCTCACATTGCAAGCTACCGCATCGATCACCCAGGCCTTCCTGGCCAAGGCCAAGGCCCATCCGGGCCGGGCCATTGTCGCGGACCGGGTAAGTGGGGTGAAAACCTACCGCCAGGTCGTGATCGCGATCATGCTCCTGCAAAAGAAGTTTGCAAAAATCGAGAACCCGAATTTGGGCATCATGCTCCCGGCCTCGGTCGGAGCGGCAATCTGTTATTTTGCCACGCTGTTTGCCGGCAAGACCCCGGTCATGTTCAACTGGACGGTAGGGGCCGCTCACATGAATCACTGCCAGAAAACTGCAGGGGTTACCCACATCATCACTGCCAGGGCCTTGACCGATAAACTGCAGGAGCAGGGCATCGATCTGGCTGCCCTGGATGTGGAATGGCTCTATCTCGAGGATCTGCGCGGCCAGATTACTTTGTTCGATAAGGTCAGGGCCCTGGTTGCCGGGTATTTTTCCTGGGCCTCACTTGCTGCACATCACCGGGTGAGCCGGACCGCGGCCATTCTCTTTACCAGCGGCTCCGAAGCCCGGCCCAAGGCTGTCCCCCTGACCCATGCCAATATCCTGGCCAACTTGGAGGATTTCAACAAGGTCCTGGCATTCAGGGAGAGCGACCGGCTGCTGGGCATGCTGCCACCGTTTCATTCTCTTGGCCTGGCCGGCAACATCATCATGCCCCTGTGCCTGGGGCTCAGGACCGCCTATCATGCCAACCCGACGCAGGGCACCATTCTGGCAGGTCTCGTCGAGCAGTATCGATCCACCCTGCTGATCGGTACACCTACCTTTGTGGGCGGCATCCTGCGGGCGGCCGGATCCGGTCAGCTGGCATCCCTGCGCCTGCTTTTTACCGGGGCGGAAAAATGTCCCGATCACGTGTATGACCAGGTGAGGAAGGAACTCCCGGGGGCTGTGTTGTGCGAAGGATACGGGATTACCGAATGCTCGCCGGTGGTCAGCGTCAATACGCCGGACGACTCCCTGCCGGGAACAATCGGCAGGGTGCTGCTGGGCATGGAGTATAGGATCGTTCATCCGGAGCACAGGGAGACGGTTGAACCGGGGCAGCAGGGCCTGCTCCTGGTACGGGGGAAGAATGTCTTTGGTGGTTACCTGGGGACGGAAAACAGTTCACCTTTTGTCCTGCTGGAGGATAAGGAGTGGTATAATACCGGAGACTTGGTCCGGGAAAACAACGGTGTGCTCACCTTCTGCGGGCGACTGAAAAGGTTTGTCAAGCTCGGCGGCGAGATGATTTCCCTGCCGGCCATCGAAAACGTGCTCCAGGAACATTTTGCCGCCCGTGTGGATGGCGGGCCGGCACTGGCCATCGAGGCAACGAATGATGAAATCCATCCGGAGATCGTCCTCTTCACCACCCTGGCGGTCGAGCGGGAGGAAGTGAACAGGTGTATCCGCCGGGCCGGTCTTTCCGCCCTGCACAATATCCGGCGACTGGTCAGGATCGATACCATTCCGGTGCTCGGTACCGGCAAAATCGACTACCGGCAACTGAAGACCGCCCTGGCCTGAACCATGAGCCGTCAACTTGGAACACCGATGATCATAGAGAGAACAGCGCTTGCGCTCATTGTCATGGTGACAGGTATCGCTCTGGGAGGTCTTGCCTGGTACGGTCCCATTGCCCAGGATCCGGCATACCATGTTTTCGCCGACCAGCGGACTCTGCTTGGAATGACCAACTTCTGGAATGTCGTTTCAAATCTACCTTTTATGCTTGTGGGTTTGCTCGGGCTGTATCGCTGCATGAAGGATCATGTCGACCTGGAAAACCGGGGAAGCTATGTCCTGTTTTTTGCCGCGGTCCTGTTGACCGGGTTTGGCTCAGGATACTATCATCTTCAGCCGCACAACCTGAGCCTGGCGGTGGACCGGCTGGCAATGGCGCTCAGCTTCATGGCCTTTTTCTCCATTATCATCGGTGAGTTTGTCCGTCATGAACTAGGCCGGCGGCTGCTCCTGCCTTTAAGTCTCTTCGGGCTGTTCAGCGTGGGATACTGGATTGTCACGGAGCAGTTCGGGGCAGGCGACCTGCGCCTGTATGCCACTACCCAGTTCCTGCCGGTGCCGATTATTGCGATATTTGTCATTTTTTGGGAATCCGAAAGGATCAGGATCGCGGATATTCTCATAATCGGTGTCGGATACGGCCTCGCCAAGGTGTTTGAATTCCTCGATATGGAGATCTACCAGGCCGTCATGATCAGCGGTCACACGCTCAAGCACCTGGCGGCCGCCTTCAGCGCCTCATGGCTGCTGGTAATCATGGGCAGGAACCGAAACCTATATAAAATTAAGCCGATACGGAGGCAATCATGAGCGAGAATACAAAGAGAGCAGAGGAATTCGGCGGGGACAAAAAAATCGGCAGGTCGCTGTTGAGCAGGCCGGAAAATAAACTCAAACAGTGGGTTGTGCCAAGGATCCCCCGGAAAATTGAAACATACCATCTGACCATGGGGACCCTCGTATGGTCGGCAGTCAATGTATGCACCGCTTTTTATGCCCGTCACAACCTGGCACTGCTGTGGATCGTGTCCCTGATGATCCTGCTGCAGTACCTGACGGACCTGTTGGACGGCGAACTGGGAAGACAGAGGGATACCGGGCTGGTCAAGTGGGGGTTCTATATGGACCATTTCCTCGATTTTATCTTTCTATGCTCGCTGGTCTTTGTCGGCTACATGATCTCCCCGGTCGGAGTCGAAGCCTGGTATTTCGGCCTGCTGGTCATCCTAGGTTCGTTCATGGTCAACTCCTTTCTCTCTTTCGGCGCGACTAATGAATTCGAAATATACCATTACGGGTTCGGCCCAACGGAGATGCGGGTGGTGTTCATTCTTATCAATACGTATATCATTACCTTCGGGACAATACATTTTGACTTGCTCGTTCCCCTGACGGTTTGCATTTGCCTGGCAGGGCTTATCGTGCAGAGCTACCAGATCCATAAAAAACTGTGGATTTTCGATATGGAGGCCAAAAAATCCCGGCAGCAAATGCTGTTCCGATGAGAACTTTCCTGGTATTCTTATCCCTTATGCTGCCGGTTGCCCAAACCCATTTTCAGCCTGCTGATTCCGGGCAGGTGGTTCTTCTCCACGGATTGGCCAGGACGAGCAGGTCCATGGCCAAGCTGGAGAAGTTCCTCTCGACCCGGGGGTATCAGGTAATAAATATCGATTATCCATCCAGGAAGCATCGGATAGCTGAACTGGCGGAAATGGTCCGGCAGGAAGTAATGGCCAAAACAAGGAATAGGGAAAAGGTCCATTTTATCACCCATTCCATGGGCGGCATCATCCTGCGCACCATCCAGCAGAACGACCCTCTGCCGCACCTGGGACGGGTGGTCATGCTCAGTCCTCCCAATCAAGGCAGTGAAGTGGTCGATGTCCTGGGTAACTTATCGCTCTTTGGATTTATCAACGGTCCGGCGGGCAGGGAAATCGGCACGGATGAACAAAGTGTTCCCAAACAGTTGGGGAAGATTGATTTCGAACTGGGAGTCATCACCGGCGATAGGAGCATCAACTGGATCAATTCCCTCCTCATCCCGGGGAAGGATGACGGCAAAGTATCTATCGAGAGAGCAAGGATCGAGGGGATGGCCGATTTCCTGGTAGAGCACGTCTCCCATCCATTCATCATGAAGGACAAGAAGGTTATGAATGAGTGCCTTCATTTTCTCCGGAACGGTTATTTCAGCAGATAAACCAAGTTCTCAGGCAGACCTTCTCTTCCCTATTTGATTTTTTGACTTTATTGTCAATATTGCATACAATTTGGCAATAAAAAATAATATTTTATCGCATGATTGAACCAAGTTGCTTGTGAGTCGATAACCGATATCATTGGTTTAAACTTCAATAATTTATATTTCCTTTAAGCTGCTACACAACCTTGAAGAGCACAATCATTAGGAGGTCCTTTCATGTTTGATGATTATGTCAGTGTAGATAGTACTCCTTTATATGCAAAAAGTAGTGGAAGCAGTAAAGTTTGCCATCTTTTATGGGGAGATGGGGTTAAATATGAAGGTGATGAAGAAGATGGTTCTCGCCGGCAGGTAAGATCAAGGGGAGGGCGTGCAGGTTGGGTTACGAAGAGCGCCTTAGGAGGAAAGTCATTACTTGAATTTTATTTTATTGATGTTGGACAGGGTGACGGAATTCTAATCAAGACGCCCGGATTTCGACACATTTTGATTGATGGTGGCTTTCCACGCTCTGTTCAGGATACTGGTAAGAATGCAGCTGATTTCGTTGACTGGAAGTTTGTTAAAGATTATGGGAAAAAGACAATTGATCTTGATGCGGTTCTAGCATCACATTGCGATGCAGATCATTATGGAGGCCTTTGGGACCTGCTTGACGTAGAACAGAGTGATGAACTGGACGCCAATGGAGTACGTATTGATACCTTTTATCATGCAGGCCTTTCCTGGTGGGAAAAATCTGATGGGAATAAATGGCTCGGTTCATCCACAACGGTTGATGGAGAAAAATTTTGGACCAAACTACTTGAAGACCGCACTCATGCTGAAAATGCCATAAACGGAAATGGAGATAGGTTGTTCGGATGGTGGCATGATTTTATTAAAAGTGTCGTTCAAGCCAAAACACGTCTAAATCAACCTACTCCAATTCATCGACTGAGTGATAAGAACCAATATCTGCCTGGTTTTGAACCTAATAACGATGGGGAACCGGCAATTCGTGTGCTTGGACCGGTTCAAATTGATGTGAATGGAAAGGCAGCTTTACGCCGATTTTCCGGAGGAACCAGCAAGAACACGAATGGTGTGAGTCTGCTGTTACGAGTTGATTATGGTCGGACGCGTGTAACATTGACAGGAGACCTAAATAAAGAAAGTCAGCATTCATTGCTTAAAGATTATGCTGGACGCAGAATGGAGTTTCTCTGCGATGTTGCAAAAGCATGTCATCATGGAAGCGAAGATGTTTCATATAAATTTTTACAAGCCATGTATCCTGCTGCTACTATCATTTCGTCAGGTGACAACGAGGGTCATGACCATCCTCGTCCTTCAATAATAGCAGCTAGCGCAACGACTGGTTATCTACAGCTGGATGACGATGATGACGATTTGTTGACTCCCTTGGTTTATTCCACTGAACTCGGTAGGAGTATCGATCTGGGTTTTCCAAAGAGACTTGAAGAAAAGGATTCTACTGGTGCAGTGACAGATACCTTATCGGGTCAAGCTCTTAATCGTGCAATCCTCCATATTAGTAAGGCAAAAAAGAAAACTGTTAAGCTGGGACATGCTATGGTCGTAGGTGGTCTGATTTATGGGCTTGTCAATGTCCGAACTGATGGCAACAAGATCCTTTGTGCAACACTTGATGAGAAAGACAATGACTGGAGGATAAAAACATTTTTTTCGAGATTTTGATCTAAAACATTTCTGTTAGCTATTTTTCTTTAACGTTGTCTCGTAAATTTACCTCATTCCGCTTAAAATTACGATTAATCTCGATAAATGTTTGTAATTAAGTAGTTTTTCAGAATCATGTATCCTGGTGTCCCAGCTTTGATTCCTTACTGCGCTCAATTTTTTCATTTAATTATCCATTACCTTATGTCCTTAGGACATAAGGTAATGGATAATATCATGCTTGTCAAGTTTTTTTTATTTTTTTAATTATTTCTGCAGTGTTTTTATTGAGTTAGTATTGACAAATGTTGATCACCTCTTTATAATGTCCTTAGGACATTATAAAGAGGTGATCGATATGAAAAAAATATCTTTTTCTCATGCTATTTCGCAGATAATAGGCCATCTTGAGCAACCTGTTATTTCGCAATATGATCTAGGATGTATAATTTTTAAATTGTACAAAGAGAAAAAATATCAAGGTATCCAATTAAAAATACGCAAAAAGAAAGCCGATCGGAATGATTATTATAGAGTTATAAAGGATTTGAAAACTTCTGGTATTTTAAGTGAAAGCTCAGGGGTCGGCAAAGGTGTTTACGAAATACTGGGCAAGAACATCACTTCGCCTATGGAGATCGCATGTTCAGTTGATCCATTTTCATATGTATCCCACTTGAGTGCAATGGAATATCATGGCCTGACTGATAGGGTATCTAAAATGCTTTTTATTTCATCACCAGCTCCTAAAGATTGGCAAAATTTTGCGAAACAGAAAATGATAAAAGACCTTGGTGAGTATTTTGACGAGTATATGAAAGAGGAATTTCCTGTTTTAGTAAGGTCGCAACTTAGAAAAATAAAAGGTAAAACTGTTCATCGTTATGGTAGTACCCATCTGGGTGCATTTAAAAAAATAAAAAACAAAATGCTACGAGTTGCAACAATTGGCAGAACCTTTCTAGATATGCTTAGAAAGCCAGACCTATGTGGTGGAATTTATCATATTGTTGATATTTATCAGGAATATGCTCCAAAATATTTAAATTTAATTGTTGAAGAAGCAAATCGCCATGGATCAAAAATTGATAAAGTTAGACTAGGTTATATTTTAGAAGAACGTTGCAATCTAAAACATGACATAATTGATTCTTGGGTACAATATGCTCAAAGGGGAGGATCTAGAAAACTAGATTCATCTCAAGGTTATAGTCAGGTCTATTCAGAGCGTTGGTGCTTGTCAATAAATATCTAACCCAAGTGATCTTATGGAAAACCTGAATCCGTGACGGGTAATAGATCTTGGCCGATTTGTACCCGTGTTTAAAAAAAATTACCGGCTTGTGCCCCTTGCGGCGTGAACAATTCCTCCGCCGGGATGATAATGCCTGCTGTTCTT
>Ga0209270_1004543_pt1 | contig 10359 bp, 8 predicted proteins | sample MTBAKSrepl1MetaG_FD_187456 | JGI IMG/M metagenome (GOLD analysis project Ga0209270, IMG submission 187456) | Enrichment culture microbial communities from Arthur Kill intertidal strait, New Jersey, USA, that are MTBE-degrading - MTBE-AKS1... | ecosystem: Environmental > Aquatic > Marine >...
GGGATCGCCATTGTGTGGTCACAAAGGGGATGTCGTGTCAGCCTTGCCGCCAGAAGGGATGTCAGGGGACCGAAAAGAGCCGCTGTCTGGACGACCTGAAGGCGGAAGCGGTCATCTCCGTTGTGGAAAACCACCTTCGGCACATATCGCTTGGATCAAAAGGGACCTCGAAACGTGTTATGAGATACGGCGGTCAGTAAAGGGGCATCCATTCAAGCGGCATTAGAAGTTGACAGCCGAGCGATGGATCACATATAGTGAAGGCAGATCCGAAGTTTTGCATGAAACTGCATGCGGAAGACGCGATACGCGTTTTGCGCCAAAGATTAGGTTTCGTTGCGCCTTGAGTTTCGAGTCTGCAACGCTCATGCTGGCCAAAAATCCTGCCTTGATCGGGGCTGGACCGTGAACCCGTACCCCTGTTAGCCTTTAAATCCAGACAGAAAAGGGAGATGACGTATGACCCAGGACCTTGTACCAGATATCGATCGGTTGATTTTGCAGAGACCTGCCTCCAAAACCGCCCTGTCCCCTTTCCGGGAACTCGCCGTTCTCATGGCCCAGGCAGCGCCCGAGATCAAGCCGGTTCAGGTTGAAAAGGAGATGAGAGACATCCAGAAGCAGGAGGGGTTTCCCCTGTTTTCAAGAGAGAATCTGCCCCTCGACCTTGACGCCGCCGCCGGGCTGCTGAAGGCTTTCCTGGTGCACCTGAGCACTGCGGATAGAGATGACTCGAAGGGACTGAAAAAGGCGCTTAAACAAGCCGAGTCCGGAGACGGCTGGCCGGGGAGACTATTCATGGCGATCCTGAAACAGGATGAAAAGGCCTTGGCCGAAATGGCAACCGGGGTGAATCTGGATCCCAATGTTCTGGCTTTTCTCGGAAAGACCGCCTTGCGGCCATCGATCGAGCGACTTCGAGAAACAGCAAGCGGAGATATTGACAAAACCGGCTGGGACAAGGGCTACTGCCCCCTGTGCGGGTCTCAGCCGGACATGGCCTTTTTTGAAAAAACCGGCAAGCGATATCTTCACTGTGAACTCTGCGGCGAGGAATGGCCCTATTCACGGATACAATGCCCTTTCTGCAATATCCAGGAACAGGAAAAGCTGGGATATTTCGAGGCCGAAGAGGAAGAGGGATTCCGGGTCTATTTTTGCCGGGAATGCCTCAGATATATCAAAACCATAGACAAAAAAGCCTTTGAAGCGGCGGCCCCCCTCGAACTGGAAAATCTGGCCACGATTCATTTAGACCTGTTGGCACAAGAGAACGGATTCAAATAGAAAGGGGCTCACTACCTGAGACAATTCAAATAAAACTGGATGAGCGCCATCTGTTCCCTGTACTCGCCGCCTGAGTCTGCCTCCAAGACGGCCAGCAGGTTTTCGGATACGATCCTTGCCTCATGGATTCTGCCTGCCCCGGTCAGTTTCCGAAAAAGGTAATCATATATCCGCAGGCAGGCAGGAATGCTGCTGTCAAGGAATGTGGAAACGACCTTGTCCCATCGTTCCTGGTCCGCCATATAGGCCATTCCGAGAGATTGACCGGCCGCCGGATCATACCGGTTGTCGTAGGCAATGGCGTAACCGAGGCCTTTCTCTATATATTTTTTCAGATTAAACGGGCTTTCAGGGGCGCAGAAGTAACAGGGGGCAAGATATCCTTTGGATCGCGTCCCGTAGAGATGTTCCGTCCCCTCTCCTTTGTCTATCATATGGCACAGCCTGGTGCCCTGATAGATCCTTCCGCCCACCGTATATTCATACCGTCTCAGAGGACCCGGCCCGTATGTCCTCATCTGCTCAATAGAATGATCAATGGTCTCATAGGTTTCGCCCGGAAGGCCGAAGATCATGGACAGGGTGCAAGGGAGGCCTTTTTGTCCACAAATATCCAGCGTGTTCTGGATATCCTTCTGTCGGTAGGAGGTATGATTCCGCTTCAGCACCCTGTTCGAAAAGCTGTCGCAGGTCAGAATGATGGAGAAACCCGCTTCGACCAGAAGTCCTGCAAAGCCGGAATCAAACGGCTTGGGTAAGAACTGCGAGGTAAAACTAAACCGCTCATGAAGTCCTTCTTCGATAATCCGCTCGATCAAACGGGTACAGTAGGTGAGATCCGGGAGATTGAACTCGGTGTCCACAAAGAATAGTTGTCGGATGCCGTCATTTGCCTGCGACAGGGCCTTCAGTTCCTCGATGACCCGATCCATCTCCCTGAAAATGATGTTTCCGGTCTCGATGATCGGCTCGACGCAGTAGCTGCATGCCTGGTTGCATCCCCGTTTCACCTGCACCGGAAGGCCGGTTGTCTCAAGGGCGAACTGGAAGCGCCCTTCCCGCCCGTTTGATAACGCACGTTCCGTAAAAGAATAGGCCTTCCTCGGATTGACCCTGACTCCCCCAGCACTCCTGTAGGCGAGCCCGCTGATTCCCAGAATCTTCTCCCTGTCCGGAAAGGCCTCGACAAACTCCCTGAACGGTTTTTCGCCCTCTCCTGTTACTCCGTATTCAATGTCCAGGTAGCTCAGAATCGCCTGCGGAGAGATGGTGAATCCCCCTCCACCTGCAATGATGGGGACATCAGGGGAATGCACTTTGATGAGATCCACCATTTTCTTTATCTCAGGAAGGAAATAGAAGGTCCTGAAATGCTCGCCGCCGTAGTCGCCGTAGGGTTCGCACGAGAGACAGGTATCCAGGTTGCGTATGCCCAGTCCTATCACGTCCGGTCGATCCCCCTTCAGAATGTTCACCAGGTTTGTCTCCGGATCAGGGTCGGGGAGAAAGGAATACTCAAGGGTCACACGATATCCGTGTTGACGCAGGTAATCGGCGATCAGATCCAGGCCGAAGGGATAGATCTGCTTGACGAGGTAGTACCGGTCTGTGTACAGAAGCAGAATGTTTGTGTTTTTCATGTTCCTCCCTCTCTGTCTTGTGGGTAAACCTCTTTTCTATTACCATCAATGCCCGATTCCTTCAACCTGTCTGACGCGACCCGGGGCAAAATATGACACGATACCCCGCAACATCGTCACGAGCGTGCAAGGAAGTGTAGAGTGTGGAGTTGAAAGTCGGAATCCTTCCTTTTTAAACCTTAGGCTCTCCAGCCTCGTCAGCTCAGACTTGAAGATGGCTTATGTCAGGATTGATATATATAACTCATTGATTTCTAAGCAAAAAAGTTGTTGACAATATCATCTTTTTGGGTGTTTAATCGTTTGCAGAATTCATTTTCTCGCCACTTCAACATTTATGCCGATCATAAAATAAGTTTTGCGTTAACGGAAAGGGCCATGCCGCGATTTCCAGTATTGCCGACAGGCCCATATGCAGGCGCACTCTGAACGTCTGCTTCCGGGCCTTGGAATTTTAAGTTAACCCGAAACCTTAACCTGACAGAAGAAAGGAGGAGGCATGAACGTTACGCGTCGTGATTTCTTTAAGATCACAGGGGCTTCGGCCGCAGGCGCCGCGGTTCTGGGGTTGGGCCTCGATTTAAAGCCATTTCAATCGCACGCCCAGACCTTGAGAATTCGCTCTGCCAAGGAAACCACCAGCATCTGTTGTTATTGCGGGGTGGGTTGCGGCCTCATCTGTAGCACCGGGAAGGAAGGAAAGATCATCAACATCGAGGGAGATCCGGACCATCCCATCAACGAAGGCTCTCTCTGTGCCAAGGGAGCGGCAATGAGTCAACTGGTCAACAACAAAGATCGGTTGACAACCCCCCTGTACCGCGCCCCAAACAGCACCGAATGGAAGAAGGTAGAATGGAACTGGGCCATCGAGACCATTGCCAAGAGGATCAAGGATACCCGGGACAAGAATTTTGAACTGAAAAACGCCAAGGGACAGGTCGTCAATCGCACCACCGCCATCGCCAATGTGGGGAGCGCGGCACTGGACAACGAGGAATGCTGGCTCATCCAGGCCCTCATGCGATCCCTCGGCCTGGTCTATATCGAGCACCAGGCCCGTATCTGACACAGCGCCACGGTTGCGGCTCTGGCAGAGTCGTTCGGACGCGGCGCAATGACCAATCACTGGATCGACCTCAAGAACAGCGACTGCATTCTCGTTATGGGTTCCAATGCAGCCTCCAACCATCCCATTTCCTTTAAATGGATCACCGAGTCCATGAAGCGGGGCGGAAAGCTCATCAGTGTGGACCCCCGTTTCACCCAGACCTCCGCCAAGGCAGACTTCTACGCTGCATTGAGATCAGGAACGGATATCGCGTTCTTGGGCGGAATGATCAAGTACATTCTGGAGAACAACAAATATTTCACCGAATATGTGGCTGAGTACACCAATGCGCCCTTTATCGTGGCCGATGGCTTTGGCTTCAATGACGGCCTCTTTTCAGGTTACGATGCCAAGACGCACAAGTACGACAAGAGTTCGTGGGCCTATGTCAAGGACGACAAGGGGATACCGAAAATGGATCGCACACTGCAGGATCCCCGCTGTGTCTTCCAGTTGCTCAAGAAACACTACAGCCGCTATGACCTCGACACTGTGTCCAGCATTACAGGGACCCCTAAAGAGGACCTTCAGACCGTGTACGAGATGTACTCCGCGACGGGTCAGTCGGGGAAGGCCGGGACGATCATGTACGCCATGGGCTGGACCCAGCATACCGTGGGCGTTCAGAACATTCGGACCATGTCCATGATCCAGTTGCTGCTCGGGAACATGGGTGTGGCCGGCGGCGGCGTCAATGCCCTGAGGGGAGAGTCCAATGTCCAGGGATCTACGGATCAGGCCATCCTCTTCCATATCCTCCCCGGATATCTCAAGGCCCCCGCCGCATCACTGCCCACATTGGCCGAGTACAATGAAAAGAGCACGCCCAAGACCAGCGATCCCTTGAGCGCCAACTGGTGGGGCAACTACTCGAAATACTCGGTCAGCCTCCTCAAGTCCTTTTTCGGGGACAAGGCCACAAAAGAGAACGATTTCGGGTTCAACTGGCTCCCCAAAATCGATGACGGGAAGGCCTATTCATGGCTCGACCTCTTTGACGTCATGTATAAGGGCCAATTCAAGGGCTTTTTTGCCTGGGGCCAGAACCCGGCAGCCTCGGGGGCCAATGCCAACAAGACCCGAGCCGCTCTGGCCAAGCTGGACTGGATGGTCAATGTCAACATCTTTGACAACGAGACCGGTTCTTTCTGGAAAGGCCCGGGCATGGACCCCAAGAAGATCAAAACCGAGGTTTTTATGCTCCCCTGTTCCGTCTCCGTGGAAAAGGAGGGGTCCATCACCAACAGCGGCCGCTGGATGCAGTGGCGGTACAAGGCGGCCAACCCTCCCGGCAAGGCCTGGTCGGATGGCGACATCCTGATCCGGCTGGGGAACAAGATCAAAGACCTCTACAAGCAGGACAAGAAGGCGGTCTTTCCCGAGCCCATTCTGAACCTGAAGTGGGATTACGTTAAAGATGGGGAGTTCGATGCCCATGCCCTCGCCAAGGAGATCAATGGGTATTTCCTGAAGGATGTGACCATTGGTGACAAGCAGTTCAAGAAGGGGGACCTGGTTCCGAGTTTCGCGTTCCTCCAGAACGACGGCTCCACCAGCAGCGCCAACTGGCTCTACTGCAACTCCTACAACAGCAAGGGACCCCTGGCAGCCAGACGGGAGCGGGAGAAATCAGGAATCGGACTCAACCTGGGATGGGCCTGGTGCTGGCCGGTCAACCGCCGCATCATCTACAACCGCGCCTCTGTGGACAAATCCGGAAAGCCCTGGGACAAGGAACGTCCGGTCATTCAATGGGACGCGAATGCCGGGGGCGGAAAAGGCGGCTGGGTTGGCGATGTGCCGGACGGCGGATGGCCGCCCATGCTTAAGGCGGACGGCACCCCCAATCCCGCCAGCAAATATCCCTTCATCATGAAGCCGGACGGACATGCCGCCATCTTCGGACCCGGACTGGCGGACGGTCCCTTCTCCGAGCACTACGAGCCGATGGAGTGTCCGGTGGAGAAGAACCTTCTCTCCAGCCAGCGGGTCAATCCGATAGCACCGACGTATGGCACCGACAAGGATATCTACAAATCCTGCGATCCCAAGTACCCGTTTGTGGGCACCACCTACCGGGTCTGCGAGCACTGGCAGAGCGGCGTCATGACTCGGTGGCAGCCCTGGCTCGTGGAGGCCCAGCCCCAGGTCTTTGTGGAGATGAGCCAGGAACTGGCCAAGATGAGGGGGATCAAGAACGGCGACAAGGTGATCGTGGAATCGGCCCGCGGCAAGCTCCAGGCCGTTGCCATGGTGACCATTCGGTTCAGGCCATTCCAGGTCCAGGGGACCACGGTTCACGAGGTGGGTCTCCCCTGGCACTATGGATGGGTCCATCCCAAGGACGGCGGCTATTCCGCCAACCTGTTGACACCGTCAACCGGCGATCCGAATACCCGGATCCCCGAAAGCAAGGCCTTTATGGTCAATGTGACCAAGGCATAAAGGAGGTGATCTGATGAGCGGAAAGGCGTTTTTCATCGATACGACCCTGTGTACGGCATGTCGAGGCTGTCAGATTGCCTGCAAGCAATGGAATCAGTTGCCAGCCACGAAGACCCATCAATGGGGCAGCATGCAGAACCCCAAGGACCTCTCGTTTCACACCTATAAGGTGGTCCGATTCGAGGAACATATGGGGCCCAACAACAAACCTGTATGGTATTTTTTCCCGGATCAGTGCCGGCACTGTGTGGAGCCCCCCTGTAAAGAGGCTGCAGAGGACGAGGCCCCGGGCGGAATTACGATCGACAAAGAGACCGGAGCCGTCCTCTATGACAAGGAAAAGCTCAAAAAGATAAAGGCAGAGACCGTGATTGAGGCCTGTCCCTTCAATGTCCCCAGGGCACAGAAGAAGACAGGGTACCTCGCCAAGTGCACCATGTGTGTGGACAGGGTCCATAACGGGCTCCTGCCGGCCTGCGTCAAGACCTGCCCCACCGGAGCCATGAACTTTGGCGACCGGGACAAGATGGTTGAGCTGGCCCAGAAACGTCTCGGCGAGGTCAAGGGGAGATTCCCCAAGGCCAACCTCACGGGCATCGACGACCTGAGGGTCTTTTATCTGCTGGCCGATGAGCCCAAGGCCTATTACAATTATGCCAAGGTGGACGTCTTGCCGGGCGGCATGGACCGACAGATGGCCCTTCGAAAGATCGGGAGATCTCTCAAGGAGCTTTCCAGCGAGTGGAGCATGATTCATAAACTGGCCAGTTAGTAGGTTGGCTGATCTGTAACAGGAAAAGGGACGCCTCTCGGCGTCCCTTTTCCATCTCCGGAGATCGCTTATTTACGCCGTGCTGTCTTGATTTAATAAGGATACACACCATGAAAAGACTCATTGTCTGTATCGCAGGCATCTGGATGGGGTTCTGCTTTGCCTCCGGCGCCTTGGCCGGAGACGGACCCAGGCTGGGCGATCCCCTGCCGTCCATCATCCTCCCGGCGCCTGAGGATCCGGCCCATAGGCGCTACCTGGGTCTTTCAGATGGCGATTCCTTTCGGATTCCCCAGATAACGGCAGAGGTCGTCATCATCGAGATCTTCAGCATGTATTGTCCCCATTGCCAGACCGAGGCGCCGTTGGTGAACCGCCTTTATGAAAAGATAGAGGCCACCCCTTTGCTGAAGGAGAGGATCAAGCTGATCGGCATCGGCGTCGGCAATACCCCGTTTGAGGTGGGTGTATTCAAAAAGAAATATCAGATCTCCTTCCCGCTTTTTCCGGATGCGGATTTTGTTATGCATAAGGCCTTTGGGGAAGTCCGGACCCCCTTCTTTGTGGGGGTCCGGTTAAATGGCGATGGAACAGACCGGGTGATCTACGCCAATGTCGGCGGGCTGGAAGGCGTCGATCATTTTCTCGGCCTGATTCTCAAAGGATCGGGGATTGACCAGGAGCGATAACATGAAAAGAATTGCCTTTGCCCTGCTGCTGGGCTGGACTGCCGTCTTCGCTGGTGCCACGAACGGATCCGCACGATCGGATGCGTTCAAAGAAAACATTTACGACCCAGGCCCCATGAAGCCGAATGACAGCAAACTGAAGGTCAGGGTGGGAGAAAAGGCCCCAGATTTTTCTCTTCCCGCCGTCTCAGGCGGCAAGGTTTCGCTGTCTCAGTTTCTGGGGAAAAAGAACGTGGTCATCTCCTTTGTTCCTGCGGCATGGACTCCCGTCTGTTCGGACCAATGGCCGGGATACAATATCGTCAAGGACCTCTTCGATCAGTACGACGCGGTCCTTATCGGCATTACCGTGGACAATATCCCGAGCCTCTTTGCATGGATCCGCCAGATGGGAAAGCTCTGGTTCCCCGTACTCTCTGACTTCTGGCCCCACGGCGGTGTGGCTGACACGTATGGCGTCTTGAGATCCGACGGCATGTCCGAGAGGGCCCTCTTTGTCGTTGATAAAGAAGGGGTTCTCCGGTACATCGACGTCCATGACATCAATCAGCGACCCCGCCTGGAGATCCTGATGGGGGAACTGGAAAAACTCCCCGGGTAAGAAAGCGAGCGGCAACTTTTTTCTTGACAATATCCCGTATCCCCTATACTTCTATTTCTTTTTCGGTGCACTGAGCCGATGGTCGGGGAAAGAATTTCGTTCCTTGTTCAGTGCCTCCATCTCAATCATTCTGATTGAATCTACCCATAAAGATATTCAAACTCACTTATCCTGACCGGGGATGACACCTTGGACCGGGGCTCTTAGGATTGCGGGAGGCATATTTTATCTCCCCCCGGTCGGTCGGTGCCCGCAGGTAAAGATCGGTTTTGATGACGTCTGTGTGCCGGAGCAGAGGCGTCTTACCCGTTGCATGTGTGGTTTTGTGTAAACAGGTATTGTTAACCAGCATCAGGAGGTGCCGCATGAAAGAGGAAAAGGAGTTCTACGAAAGACTGGAAAGAAAGGGAATCTCACGAAGGGATTTCATGAAGTTCTGCGGTGTACTGACCGCTACCATGGGCCTGTCCTCGTCGTTTATCCCTAAAGTTGCAGAGGTGTTCGCTGCGCCCAAACAGAGACCGCCGGTCATCTGGCTCCACTTTGCCGAGTGTACGGGGTGTTCCGAGGCCGTGCTCAGGTCCATGTACCCATGGATCGACGAGCTGGTGATCGATGTCCTCGACCTTGCCTATCACGAGACCATTATGGCCGCATCCGGGACCCAGGCCGAAGATCTCCTTCACGCATCCGTCAAGAAATATGACGGCAAATTCATCTGTGTGGTGGAAGGGGCCATTGCCACCAAGTACAACGGGGCCTATGGCAAGATCGGGGGCCGCACATTTCTGGAAATTGCAAAAGACGTATGTCCCAAGGCCGCTGCCGTCATCTGCATTGGAAGCTGCTCGGCCTATGGCGGCGTACAGGCTGCCAGCCCCAATCCCGGCGGATACAAGGGCGTCGGCGATGCCCTGGGAATCAAGACGGTCAACATCCCCGGCTGCCCGCCCAATCCCATCAACTTTGTGGGAACCGTTGTCAACTATCTTCTGTTGGGTAAGCTGCCCGCCCTCGACGAAGTGGGCAGACCTCTGTTCGCTTATGGAAAAACCATCCATGATCAATGCCCCAGGAGGTCCCATTATGAAAATAATGAATTTGTAACGGAATTCGGCTCCAAAGAGGCCGAGATGGGCTACTGCCTGTACAAGATGGGATGCAAGGGACCGGACACCTACAACAACTGCCCCATTGCCAAGTTCAACGATGGAACGAGCTGGCCGGTCGAGGCGGGGCATCCCTGCATCGGGTGCAGTGAACCGGGCTTTTGGGACAAAATGACCCCCTTCTTCGAGGAAAGCAAATAGGGGCGGACAGAGATTCGATTTTAAAAAGCAACTCTTAAGAAAAGAGAGGAGATACCATGGGCACGAGAATCACCATTGATCCGATTACCCGAATAGAGGGCCACCTGCGCATCGAAGTGGAGGTGGAAGGCGGCAAGGTCAAGGATGCCTGGAGTTCCGGTCAGATGTTCCGGGGGATTGAAATCATATTGAAAGGGCGGGACCCCCGCGATGCCCCCCTGTTCACCCAGCGGTCATGCGGCGTCTGCACCTATACGCACTATCTTGCATCCATCCGGGCAGTGGAAGATGCGGTGGGGGTCCAGATCCCGGACAACGCGCGCATTATTCGGAATCTGCTCCACGGGGCACAGTTTCAGCACGATCACATCGTCCATTTCTATGGTCTGTCGGCCCTCGACTGGGTCGATGTGGTCAATGCCCTCAAGGCCGACCCCCAGAAGACAGCGGCCCTGGCCGACAATGTGAGCAACGACCCCAGAGGGGGCACGGTTTATTTCAAGG
>Ga0209270_1004545_pt1 | contig 10353 bp, 8 predicted proteins | sample MTBAKSrepl1MetaG_FD_187456 | JGI IMG/M metagenome (GOLD analysis project Ga0209270, IMG submission 187456) | Enrichment culture microbial communities from Arthur Kill intertidal strait, New Jersey, USA, that are MTBE-degrading - MTBE-AKS1... | ecosystem: Environmental > Aquatic > Marine >...
CTCGGTAAGGCTGCTGCCGAATGTGCTCGAACGATTTGTTCGAACGCGCGAATCAGCGCGCGGTCGGACTAATCGGGCGAGTGCGAAAGCGCAACTCGCCGTTCGGTCGCGCGCAGCGCGGCCGAACATGAGGATCAGCGGCGGCTATCAACCGTCCGCTGCATCCTGTAGTTATGCAACTAATTGAAGTTGTTCATAATGTTTTTTCGGTAAAGAAGCAGCTCGTGTGCATCAGGGCAAAGGGATAGTTTCTTTATTCCTAATGATACTGCTGCTTCGACTCGCTCTATGTCTCTCGGGTTCTTGACATGTTTCTTAATTTCTTGAAGCTGTGACAAAAGGCCTTGAAATCGGTTGATGAGCGCAGGACGGTCTTCGGGAACAATGCACTTCCAAAAATCAGAAATGGTATTCTTCACGACGGAAAAGCATACACTGTCCTTTCCCCGCTCCATTTCAGCAAGCATTTCTTTCGCGGAGGGCTCAGCGGTAAACTGACCGGCGTCTTCATAACGGACAAGAACGTTTAGGTTCGAGATGCATAGATCAAAAATCGGTAGAATAGCCTCTGGGGGTTGATTGTCGTCGTATACCGTGATCTTTTGAAGACACTCATTAACCAAAATCTGGGCACGATCTATTTCTGAACTCGCGAGATCAAGGCTATTCCTTGCCTTTCTTTTTCGTGGCTTGGACGGAGCGGGAGCGGTCGTCGATAAGGATTTCTCCAGCTTCTTCTCGCACCGCTCAATTCGTTGTCTCCAGTTCCCTGCCCATCCTTGCTTAGCGGCCTGCTCGCACAACTCGACTACTTCCGTATAGCGGCCCTCTCTCTCCAAAATAATAGCCAACTGCTCATAACCCGTGTGGCTCGGCAGAGGCGACTTTTTGTAGGTGGACTTGAACGCTGTGGCTGCCTTTGGGGCAAGCCCTATCTGTTGTCTACAGGCATAGACGGCCTTCTCCATGCATTCCGGGTTCTCCCGGTCTTTGTAATAAATGCCTATCATTTCATGGTAGAGAAAATAAACATCCAGAATCTGCGCTCCGGAGTGGGACAGATCTTCTGCTTTCTCCAGAATCTTATGCGCAATGGGTCGATCATCAGCACCAGAAAACCAGCCAGCAAGCCCACTCAGTAGGCCAATAGCCGTTTCACTCGTATAGGTGATCTCGCCGGAGGTCAATGAGTCACCCGAAGAGCCGAGTGGCTGGAACTTATTCTGGATGTATCGTCGTTCTTCATCGGAAAAGGCTGAAAGCCACCAATCCGCCAGGCCGAAATACCCGATACTTCCTTTGATTTTTGTCTTACCTCTAAGGAAGTCGAAAAAGCCCATTTCGTATCTCCTTTTTTTGTATAACGAAAAGCTCACTGGGAGCCGGCTTTTACGGCGATCCAGTGCAGCGCCCGGTTATGTGCCGATTTTGGAAACATTCTCGCTGATTTCGTGAATCGCGGCCCTCAGAACTTGAAGGCAGATTTTTGCCGTATGCTCCCTAGGGCTGAAACCCGAACTCATTTGCTCAAACGGGTGAATATAGTTCCTGAAATCTCGTAGCGAGTGGCTAAATTTGTGAGTGTCGTACTGGATAAGTCGCAGATCTCTTGCCACGTCGATGAATGCACTTAGAGACCAATCATGAAATGACTTCACTTTCCCGCTTGAGTCCTTCGGTGACGATTTCGACAAATTGAACTGCTTTGGGTGTTTTACGGCCAAACCCAGAAGAAGACCTTCAAGTGTACTGCCAGCCAGCAAGATAACTGACAAATAGGCGCTAGCCGGAAAGCATCGTTCAATTTCCTTTATCCTTTGTTCCAGGATGTCAGAGACGACTCCTTCCAGCCCGATCTTCTCAAGGGAAACATCTGCAAATTCCCTTTTCAAGAATTCATCTTCATTGTCTGATGCCTGTGGCGGGTCATCAATCTCGATTTTTTCTAACTTTGTAAAGCCAATTTCGGCACCACTTCGAGTTACCCTCCATTTGTCAAACGCAAGGTACTTATTGAACTCGGCAATATGTTTGTCCAACTCGCTGATTCGGCCAATAAAGTTCGCCGGGGACAGAACGCTCCGAATACATCTGTCAAGCTCCGGAGAACCGTTGATCACCTTCAACTTCTCATCAGTAAATACCCAACGGGATGGAAAACCTTGCCCATAGGAATCATTGAACCCGAGTGCATTAAAGAACTGCACAAGTTGTGGCCCTGACCGATACTCTGTTTCCTCGTTTATCAACAGCCTCAGCTTCTCAAGCGTTTTTGGTGTTAGAATCACGGCTATCCTTTCAGCTCATCTTGCACATAACGCATGGAATCACCAGTACAAAAAGCGCGAGCTTTTTGGATCTGGTGAATTCCAATGTTAGGTGCCTACAATGCAACCAAATCAAACCTGAATAATCTTGCTTCTTGAGCCATCTCTTCTGATATACCCAATACCCCATAAGTGTCATGACGGTACGAGGTTGGCCAGTTCCCTCCATTATCAGCAAGACGAATAAAATCACCCCATCCGTATTTACCATATGAGCTATAAATCGGATAAACCCGGTAGCAACAATCATTAGGTCCGTCGATTTTACTATCAACGCCATCCCAAGTATTGCCCCATACTACAATGGACTCACGAGGATTTTTTGACATCATTTTGAGCAATTGGTCAACATATGTATTTGTTGGCATTGAGGGTTTGTATTCGATAAGAGTTGGTATTTCAGGGCGAGTCGAAGAACTCACTAAAAAATCCCATTCATGTCCGCAATGTTGAGGCGGATGATATTTCCACTCAGCACCTGAAAGATCGAGTGCTCGCGCAAAAATTGCTTCTGACTTTGAGTCAAAAACAATACCTTTGTATTCAGTTGGTTTCGGCTTAAATTTTGTATTTTTCATAATGCACCTAACAACCAGTTCACCGGGAGCGTAAGCGATCCGGTGCAACGTCTCGTTGGGCAAGATGTTTATACCTGTATGATTCAAAAGCCATATGTTAAATCTTCATGTTTTTGAAGAATGTTTGGATCTGTGCGAGGATATAGTCAACATACGCGGATCTCACAATAACACGTCCCGAGACCTCGTCCTTTTCGTCTTTGCGCTGTGTCAGTTCGATGAAGCCCTTTTTAATATGCTTTTTCAGTGCCCCATCTTTAGTTCTGAGCCAACCTTCTTCGTGAACTATGGCGTTCCTAAGGGTTTGAAGACCTCGTATTTCGGGCCACTGGGGATTGTTTCTAAGGTCGAGATCAGCGCCGAGAACTTTTTCCATGTAAAGCCTTGCTTGGTCCAGATAACCGCTCCCTTTGAGATCGCTATATCTTAAACCAATTGTTTCGCCCTTCTCCTTCTGCTTATCTTGACGTAGCGCATCACACAATGTTGCCATTCCGGTCTCAACACGGGAATATAGCATTATGACAAACGAATCAAGGGCAAGCTTTTCAAAGACTGAGTCTATTTTCTGGTAGTCCTCGGCGAAGAAATCCCAATATTGATCCAAGGCCTCTCCTTCCAACCCGCTTGCTCTCTTCTCAAGACGCTCAGAGGTTAGGTCTTTCTCTCTCTTGACGGCCGACTTCATGAAGTCATTGAAGTCGTCTATTTCGTCAAACCCGCCCATGACAAGCCTATGCGCCATGTGGGCTACTTTGATTCCTTTTCTTAACTTTTCTCGCCTAGCTTTCTTTTCTTCTTCGTCCATAGGATTCTTCTTTGCCCAACGCTCGGCATCAGCGGGAGCGGGGGAACCCAGCGATCCGCTGTATGCCGTTGTTAGCCAATTTCGATATGTCTTTCATTAAGCGTCACCCTTGAAAAGTCTGTGAGCTTCACTCAGATCATTAAATGTCTGGTCTTTTGTAATACGCTTCCTTACAAATTCCCAAGGCATAAGGATAGGGATCTGTTTGCCTGTTGATAGGTTCTTCTGAATCCATCGACCGTTTTCAAAAGCCAATTCAATTCGTGTGCCACCAACCGGAATCTCTGTACCCATTGTTATGTGCTCTACACCCCTGCCCGTAACTTTCAAAACAGGATATAGTCCACCGACAGATTGTATTTTTTTTTCATCAATAAAACGCTGTATGACTTGGCGAAACTGGGAACTCTCTACAAATGAATTGCCGGGCTCTAATGCCAAAATGGCATCTTGGTACTTTGTAATCTCCTCGATAGCAGATTCACCTGATCCAATCACCGCGAATTGCAATGGACGGTATACTCTCATCTGAAACGATGGTGACGCCAACACATAAAGAATGCCCATACAAGTGCCCGGGATAGTAACCCACTTGAATTTTGAAGGAAGTTTCATGATTTCAATCAACATGTTTGGCATAAAGTTTCTTTGTATTGGGCTATGTCCAAAACCGATGTACTTCACAAGTTCTTCAACGGCTTCCCTTTCAACGACATTAGGACGCCCCTTGATCACAGATGCAATCATGAATATGACTGTCCGCACACCGAACTGAGAGACAAACTTTTGATACTCGTGTCTAAAAAGGCGTGGAAGCCAGTCAGATAGGGTAATTGGATCTTTTCGTCTTCGTTTCTTTAAGCCAGCCACGAGTTTCGCAAGTAAATGGTCTGCTATGTATATGTCCCCAACAAAAGCTATTGCAGTATTAGGATGAATGGCAAAGACCTTTAGAACATTATCTGAGTGGATGTCTGAGTGATTAGGATATTGAACAGTAGCTCGACAGTCTGCGGTAAGCAGAACTCCGTCAAATAGTGAGCAACCCGCAACAACACTCATTAATTCCTATTCTCCATTGCTATGTTCATGTGGCTAACGCCAAAGCTCACCGGCGGCGATTAGCCGTCCGGTGAAGTGCCTTGTTGTGCAGCCCGACCATTATGATTTAAAATTCGCGTCATAATAGCTTCCAATCCTCTTGGTGGTGTGGTTAACTCTGATATAAGTAGATTCCGAAAATGCTCATAGTTCAGGCCATGCCTTGAACAAAATGACTTCAGCAAGTCTCTTCCTTTGCAAACAGACGACCATGAATCATCCTTAATTGATTCATCAATTTTCGCAATTGCCCTCATACGCATATCTTCAAAGTTTGGGAACGTAACTTCAGCCAATCTATTAGAATCTCGCCTATAGACACAATCCCATGCTTCTTTTGCTTTGCCAGCAACAGCCGCATCAAAAACAGCCCTAGTAAATGGGAGCAAATGAGCATCCTCTTTCAACAATTCTACAAGACACTTCTTTACATCGTCGACTGACGCATACGGGCATTTGTCCAACATAATGCGCGCAGTAACGCGAAAAATTATTTCAGGATCAATAAGGAAGTTCTCCACATGATAAACCGGCAGTCTAAATAGTCGATCAGAGGTCTCTGGCTGCAAGGGGCGTTCAATATCGCAATCAATGATTGAATAGAACTCTTGAAAGGTACCAGCAGCTGAAAGCAGGCGGTTCACACGTTCAGAGGCTCGAATGTTGGTAACAGAGTCACCAGCGGGTATGAAAGATATGTTATGTTGTGCAGGCGGATACAAAGCTTCATAAATGTATCTGTCGGCAGAAGATTCGATGCCCTCAATAAACACCACCTTCCTGTTAATACTCACCATTCCATTCGAGCCCATTATTTCTGAGAGAGCACTGTGCAACTCCTCGCTTTCTGTAACACGGGACAATTGATTGACGCCTTTGCCACATTGATTCTTGTTCAAAGTGAAAAGACTTTCCGATCCTGCTGCCACCATAATTTCTGGTGAATGTGTTGTCAGAAGGATCTGGTTACGTTGTGCCATTCTTTTAAAGACAGAGAGATACCGTCGTTCTAAATCAGGGTGTAAGTGAGCGTCGACTTCATCAAAAAGTATTACAGCATTTTCAGGATTGAGCTGATGAAAGTGTATAAAGGTATATAGGATTTCCTTTTCGCCACTGCTGAGGTCATCTATATCTATAAGACCCTTTGGGGTCTCCACAATAAACTTGAATGGTGAGCAATCAATCTGAACATCCTTGAAACGCATTGGCATGAAGAAATCATCGAAGAACTTACGTATGTCCTTGAGAGAGTCAGGATTACAATCCCTACCATTGCGCTTGGCAGCCAAAATTTCCTGCGCATCCCTCATTATCAAAGATGCAAGATACTCCTTGATTAGATTGAACTTCTGTGTTCCCACGGCACCCAGGCTCTGTTTGGACTGCTGGTCACTCAGGGAAGAGCTATTCCAAGTAGAAAGGTCCTTCTTGGCTACTATCCGGTGTGAATCTATGTAGTCAAAGAATCCAGGTGATTCTCTATATTCTCTTGAATACCAACTCAGTAGATTCTTCACCACTTGGGAACGTTTGGGAACAGTAGCCCTGCCGCCTCTTTGGATCTCAAGAATAATTTCATCTGCATTGGGACAGTCTTGATTGTATTTATCTTTATACCAATGCTGCTCCAACTCAGAAAACTGTAATCTCACGGTTACCCTTGCGAGCTCAGAATCTGCGGATACACATCGCGGATCCATTTGAAATCCGCCATATGGGGCTGCATGTTCTTTTGCGGCCATTATCGCATTCAACAAGGCACTCTTGCCGCAACCATTACCCCCACAGATCACCATCAAGTTTGGTACATTTGAACATTCTGCTAGGGAAATATTCCTGAAGTTCTCAATCTTGAAGTATGTTATTCTCATCGCTCATTTCCTATATGTGTTGCACAACGGCGAGTTGAGCGGTTCGGCAGCAGGCTGCCGAGCTTGCTCGGTAAGGCTGCTGCCGAATGCGCTCGAACGATTTGTTCGAACGCGCGAATCAGCGCGCGGTCGGACTAATCGGGCGAGTGCGAAAGCGCAACTCGCCGTTCGGTCGCGCGCAGCGCGGCCGAACAATTAATATACGTAATCCATTTTTTATAGCAGCCTGCAATTAAATCGGTCTTTGAACTTATGGGATTTTACACAAATCCTTTTCAAAATCAAATAATTATTATTGAAGAATAACGTAAAATGTGTTTATTATCGGCAAACACGTAAAACGCATAATCAGGGATATTTGGCGCGACATGATCAGATTGTCTGGTTTGCCTTATCAGGAACCGGCGTATGAATAATTATTTACCTGAGTTTCAAGAATACCTTGCACGGCGGAAGATGGCGCCGGAGAATCAAATCCCTTTTTATGCACGCTGGACAGGCCGATTCCTGCGTTTCTCCAATGCCCATCAAGACAAGCCGGTGGATTTAAGAATTGAAATGTTTCTTGATGCGCTTAAAAAAGACAAGAAACTGCAAGAGTGGCAGGTCGTTCAAGCGGATAACGCCGTTAGACTTTACATTCATCATTTTCTTTCCGAAGCGGGCAACATCTCGCAACTTTTTCCAAACGCCGGGACAGCCGCCGAAAAAAGATTCCATGATGCCAAAACAACGCAGGGGAAAATTCGTGAAACACTGCGCATCAAGCATTATGCCTACAGCACGGAAAGAACGTACATAGACTGGTTTCTTCGCTTTCATACCTATCTGACCGGCGTAAAAAATATAGATTGGGAAACCCAAGGCGCCGATGAGGCGGATGTCCGGGATTTTCTCAGCCACCTGGCGATCAAACAGCGGGTGTCGTCTTCCACTCAAAATCAGGCTTTCAACGCACTGCTTTTCTTGTTTCGTGAAGTTCTCAAAATCGATCTAAAGGATCTCAGCAAGACGGTAAGGGCCAAACGAGGACCCAAGTTGCCCGTGGTGCTGACGCAAAGTGAAGTGCGCAGCCTTCTCGAACATGTTACGGGAAGGGACCTTCTCCTGCTTCATCTCTTATATGGCACCGGAATGAGGCTGATGGAAGTGGCCCGCCTTCGGGTGCAGGATATTGATTTCGGAACCGATTCCATCATCGTTCGGGCGTCCAAAGGCGATAAGGACAGGATGACGGTTCTGCCCGATGCTGTCAAAGATCGTCTCGAAGAACACCTTGCCGCGATAAAAAATATCCACGAGAAGGATTTAATGAATAGTTTCGGAGAGGTCTATCTGCCGGGCGGGCTCGACAGAAAATATCCGAATGCGGCCAAGGATTGGCGCTGGCAATATGTCTTCCCTGCTGCGACGCTTTCCGTCGATCCGCGCTCCGGCAAGGTGCGGCGTCATCACATCAGTCCGAGTTCCATCCAGAAAGCCGTGGCGGGCGCCGTCAGGAAGGCAGCCATTCCCAAGCACGCGACGGTGCATACCCTGCGCCATAGCTTTGCGACGCACCTGCTTATGAGCGGGGTCAACATCCGTGAAGTACAGGAGCTTCTCGGTCACAAAAGTGTCGAGACAACCATGATCTATACCCATGTGCTGCGGAATATGTCGAAACCGCCGATCAGCCCTCTGGATACGCTGCTCAATAGTGCAGTAGAAACTATTCCCGAATGACAACAACGGATGGACGATGGATAAAAATAAAGGCCTTGTCGAAATCGATTTGAATCCCGAATTCCGCCGCGCCCTTGAACTCATGGAAAAGACGGACAGGCCTGTCTTCATCACGGGCCGGGCGGGCACCGGGAAATCGACACTGCTCCAGTATTTTCGCCGCCACACGGGCAAAAATGCCGTGATCCTGGCGCCGACGGGCGTGGCCGCCGTCAATGTGGGCGGGCAGACCATCCATTCCTTTTTTCATTTCAAGCCGAATGTCACGACGGCCTCCATCAGGAAGAAACGGGGCACGGAAAAAGACAAACCGACGATTTACAATAAGCTCGCCACGATCGTGATCGACGAAGTCTCCATGGTGCGGGCCGACCTGCTGGACTGCGTGGACAAGTTCCTCCGGCTCAACGGCCCCGATCCGAAAAGGTCCTTCGGCGGCGTGCAGATGATCTTCATCGGCGATCTCTATCAGCTGCCGCCCGTGGTCTCCAGCCGGGAAAAGGAGATATTCCGCGGGCATTACAAAACCCCCTATTTCTTCAGCGCCGGGGTTTTCGAAAAGCTGGATCTGGAGTTCGTCGAGCTCGAAAAGGTGTATCGCCAGAAGGACGATGAATTCGTCCGTCTGCTGAACGCGATCCGCAACCGGACGGTCACCGACGACGACCTGGCGCTCCTGAACCGCCGCTGCGATCCCGCCTTTGAAGCCTCCGCCGATGAATTTTACATTTCCATGACCAGCATCAACGAGACGGCCGATCGGATCAACGAGGAGCAGCTGGCCCGGCTGCCCGGCAGGACATGGAAGGCCCAGGGCCTCATTGAGGGGGAATTCGACCGGGAATACCTTCCCACGGCCCCGGAACTGAGGCTCAAGAAACACGCCCAGATCATGCTTCTGAATAACGATTCCTGCGGGCGCTGGATCAACGGCACCATCGGAAAGATCAAGGGGTTTAAAAAAGACGGCGAGGGCGGGGAAATCATCACCGCCTCATTGGATAACGGCAAAACCGTCGAAATCGGCGTTTATACCTGGGAAATCTACCGTTTCTTCCTGAAGGACGGGGAACTTCGCTCCGAGGCCGTCGGTTCCTTCACCCAGTATCCGGTACGGCTGGCTTTTGCCGTCACCATCCATAAGAGCCAGGGGAAAACCTTCGAAAAGGCCGTCATCGACGTGGGCCGGGGCACCTTCGCCCACGGGCAGATGTATGTGGCGCTCTCGCGCTGCGTGTCCCTGGACGGGATCGTTCTGAGGCAGCCCCTCAAGAAAAGCCATATCCTCATGGACTGGAAGATTGTCCGGTTCCTGACGGGCCTGCAATACGACAGGGCGGAACAGAAATGTTCCCGGTCGGACAAACTGGCGATGATCCGTTCGGCCATCGAGGAAAAGAGAACCCTGGACATCCTCTACCTGAAGGCAAGGGACGAGAAGTCCCGCCGCACGATCCGGCCCCTTTCCGTCGGGGACATGGAATACAACGGGCATCCCTATGTCGGGATGAACGCCTATTGTCTGATGCGCGGGGAAAAACGGGTTTTCAACGTGGACCGGATCCTGGAAATCGGCTGGTCTGAAAAAGAGGGGTGAGGCCGGCTGGACGTAAAGTTGTATGTATTCCTAAAAGCGATAAAAAAAGGGGCCGGCTTATATCGGCCAACCCCTCTATTTGATTATGGGGTGAGTGATGGGACTTGAACCCACAGCCTCCGGGGCCACAACCCGGCACTCTAACCCTTGAGCTACACCCACCATAGGCATTTCCCGGAATCACCCTTTTAAACGGGAACTCTTCCGATGAAAGAGCCGATTTCTACCACAAGACCGGGGGTTCCGTCAAGTATCGTTTCCTCCGGGCCGGCCCGGCGGGGATACCGGTCCACCGCGATGGAAGGAAGCTCGTCCCGCCGATTCGCCAGGCGGAGGAAGTGTG
>Ga0209270_1004547_pt1 | contig 10353 bp, 9 predicted proteins | sample MTBAKSrepl1MetaG_FD_187456 | JGI IMG/M metagenome (GOLD analysis project Ga0209270, IMG submission 187456) | Enrichment culture microbial communities from Arthur Kill intertidal strait, New Jersey, USA, that are MTBE-degrading - MTBE-AKS1... | ecosystem: Environmental > Aquatic > Marine >...
GCAGCTGCCCACCACCACCTGGGTAACGGGCGTTCCTTCCAGCTCACGGACGTTGGATACATTCACCGGGGAAAAGGGTTTGGCTAATTTAGGCTCCAGAGAAGAGAGATCGATCTCCCTTGTTTCTTCCACATCGGTTTCCCGTTCCGTGGTGCCGAACAAGGTGATCATGCTGCCCAGTTCCGTTCCCATGTTGCAGACGGTCATCCGTTCTTCGGTTGATAAATGCTCAATACCAGGTCCCGTGAGAAGCAGCCCTTTATCAGTTAAGTAGTCCGTCCCGAAGATTTCTCCCAATTGCAGGATCAAATCTTTGCCGAACACATTTGATTTCAATTTTCCGGTCAGATATACCTGGACCACCTGCGGCACTTCCAGATCCAGTTTCCCTGTGGCCATGGCCGCGGCCATTTCAGTGGAACCGACGCCGATGCCGATGACGCCGTAACCACCGCTGGTGCAGGTATGGGAATCTGCGATCACAATGATGTCGCCGGGGTTCGCTTTATGGTTTTCATACATCAGCTGATGAATAACGCCCTGTCCGCTTTTATACAGCTTAACGCCGTATTTTTTTGAAAAGTCATCCATTTCCCAAACGCTCTTGCGCGCTTTTTCGGTTGCTGCGGGATAAATATGGTCCACGATCAGCAAAACCTTTTCCGGATCAAAAACCGAATCAACACCAATCTCCTCAAACTGTCGAATTGCAATGGGTGCAGTGACGTCATGCGCTGCAACGTAGCTGACGGCCGCGCGGATATCCATACCGGGTTTGACTTCCTTTTCCCCTGCTGCAGCGGCTAAATATTTTTCAATAAGATTCATCGTATGTGCACCTTTCTGGTGAGATTTGAAGGGTCCGGCGCCGGCCCTCACGACACCGGACCCTTCATCGTTTTACCTTGGGATGAATGATTTTCCAATAAAACATGTTTTTCGTTGGATGTTTGAGTTGAAGTACGTTTTGAATGAGTTGTGTATTGGTGTTGTTGATTAAATATCCAGTTTCAGGTCGCCGGGTTTGATCCACCCCATTTTACGCAGGGGGATCGCAAACAGCCAGGTCAGGATGGCGGGAAGAACGAAGCAAATCAAGATCAGTCCCAGCCAGTCCATGCCGGTGATGGCCGCTTTGGTGCCGGCTTGGATGTCATTGAGCCATCCGGTGTAGACGCCGATTTGGCCGACAAAGCCGCAGGTGCCCATCCCGGAGGCAACCGGAGCGCCATTTTGCTGCATTTTGAAGAAAACCGTCGCGATCGGTCCGGTCACCATGCCGGCCAAGATGGGCGGAATCCAGACTTTAGGATTCTTCACGATGTTGGGCACTTGAAGCATGGAGGTACCGATCCCTTGCGCGACCAAGCCGCCCCATTTGTTGTCGGGGAAGCTCATGACCGCAAAACCAACCATCTGTGCACAGCAACCCGCAACAGCAGCGCCGCCGGCCAAACCGACCAGACCCAACGCAGCGCAGATGGCCGCGGAGCTGATGGGAAGCGTCAAAGCAATGCCGACGATGGTGGCCACCAGGATGCCCATGAGGAACGGCTGCATTTCCGTCGCCCACATGATCAGCTGGCCTGTGGCAGCGGCGGCCGCCCCAATGGGGGGAGCCAGCCACATGGAGAGGAGAACACCCACGGTAATGGTTACAAAGGGTGTTACAATCAGGTCCACTTTCGTTTCTTTAGAAACCATTTTGCCGATTTCCGTTGCGATACAGGCAATAACCAGAACAGATAAAGGTCCGCCGGCACCGCCCAAAGAATTTGCCGCGCCGCCTACAGCCACCATGGAAAACAAGACGAAAGGCGGAGCTTTCAGAGCCCACGCGATGGCGACGGCCATTGCGGGTCCGGTTCCTGCGGACGCATAGGTGCCGATTTGAACCAGAATTTCCATACCTAATTGCTGACCCAAGGTTTTAATGATCGTACCGATCAATAACGATGCAAAAAGACCGAGCGCCATAGCACCTAGCGCGTCAATACCATACCGCTTCGCAGTGAATTCGATGTCTTTCCTCTTAAGGAATTTTGAAAATGAACTTTGATTGTTTGCTGTTGTTTCCGACATTAATTACACCCTCCTTGTAATTATTTGGAATCCCTTGACAGCCTCAGACCCGTCGGGTCTGAACGATCACCTCTCTTTCTGTTTACCCAGTTCACGCAGCACATCCGTCGGGGTGATCGGAAGACTGGTAAACCGGACACCAATGGCATCTTCAACCGCAGCGGCTATCGCCGGGATACTGGGGATCAAAGCAGGCTCTCCGACGCCTTTGGCACCGTAGGGCCCGCATTCACCTTCACATTCAACGACCACCGAATAGATATCCGGTGCGTCCATTGCTGTAGGAATCAGGTATTTTGAAAAAATCGGATTTTTGATCACACCATTGGAGCATTCGACTTTTTCGAAAACCGCGAAACCTTCGCCCATGACCACGCCGCCCTCGATCTGGCCTTCGACCATGACGTCGTTGACCGAAAGTCCCACATCGTGGGCTGAAACCACTTTGAGGACTTCCACCTCACCGGTTTCCGTGTCCACCTCTACCTCGGCGATGGTTGTTGCATAAGAATAAACTTCATAGGGAATACCCGCCATGGTCTGGGGATCAAGATAGGTTGTTTTTGGATTGTAGGCGCCGGCTCCGACCGCCAGGCGTCCATGCTTCTTCATCTCCGCCATGAGTTCCTTGTAAGTCATTCTCACGGAATTGTCTTTGCAGCTGTAGATTTCACGGTTTCTGAAAATCAGATCTTCTTCCGGAACATTCAGGAATCCGGAGGCCACCTCTGCCAGCGTCCCTTTCGCTTGGCGGGCCGCAAGCTTCGTGGCATTGCCGGAAATAAACGTCTGGCGGCTGGCCGATGTTGCGCCGCCTTCCGGAGTGACCATGGTATCCGCTGACGTTACATGGATGTCTTCATAGCCCAGTCCCAATTCTTCCGCCGCGATCTGGGCCATCGCTGTAGTCGATCCCTGGCCGATGTCCGCACAGCCCACCATCAGGTTGACTGAGGTGTCGCTCAGGACTTCAATAAACGCCGCTGCCGGATTCGGAAGGCCGGTATTGCCGATGCCGTACCACATGCTGGCGACGCCTCTGCCTCTTTTTTTCATATCATTTCCCTCCGCATCATGGTTTACATTACCTCTTTGGCCTTCGCCGCAGCCGCCAGCAAGGTTTCCTTAAAGCCAACGCTGTCGGTCAGGACCTGCCCGGTGGCAATGGTGGTCCCGATTCGATGTGCGTTCAATAAGCGCAGCTCGATGGGGTCCATCTTCAATTCTTTTGCAATGGCATTCATCTGCCCCTCATGACAGTAGGCCGCCTGCGGCACGCCGAAACCGCGGAAAGCGCCGGCCATAGGATTATTGGTATAGACAAACACGGCGTCCACCCGGACATTGGGAACCTCGTAGGGACCCATGCAATGGACCACCGCACGGGTGATCACCGCCGGTCCATAGGAGGCATAAGCCCCGGTGTCGCCGGTCATAAAGACCTCCACCGCCTGGATTTTGCCGTCCTTGGTGGCGCCGGTTTTTGCCCGCATCGTCATCGGATGGCGTTTGGCTGACACGATGGTGGATTCTTTCCGGCTGCGGACCATCTTGACCGGCTTTCCGGTATGGTAGGCCAGCAGGGCGATATGGCACTGGACTGAAATATCCAGTTTGCCGCCAAAGCCGCCTCCAGTGGTGACTTGCACGATCCGCACACGGTTGCTGGGAAGCCCCAGCACGCCGGCTACATCCGATCGGTCATAATGCGGGTTTTGTGTGGAAGCGTAGACTGTAATGATTTTATCCTTGTAAGTTGCAACCCCCGCGTCCGGCTCGATGAACATATGGGTCAGCATCGGGGTGCTGTAGGTATTTTCAACAATGACATCACACTTGGCAAAAGCCGCATCCACATCGCCGCATTCCAAATGCTTTTTGGCATGGATGTTGGTCGTGCCATGAATTTTCGGAGAATCCTCTTCCAAGGCCCGTTCGATGGTGAAAATGGGCTCCAGCAAATCATATTCGATTTCCATCAGATCCAGGGCTTCATTGACCCGCTCAGGGGTATCCGCAGCCACCAGGGCAATGGCATCCCCTACGCGGCGGACTTTATCGTCCACCAGGCAAGGTTCGTCCTTGATGATAATGCCGGTTTTGTTTTTTCCAGGAATGTCTTTAGCGGTCAGAACACAGGCAACGCCAGGCAGGGCCAGGGCTTTGCTGGCATCAAAGCGTTTAATGGCGGCATGGGGGACCGTACTGCGGAAAACACCGCCATACAGCATTCCGTCAAACTTGTAGTCCGCGGCGAATTTTGCTTCCCCCAAGACCTTGCTTAAAGCTTCTTTACGGATCACACTTTGCCCTATCACAGTAAAGTCTCGATCGCTCATGGTTTTTCTCCTTTCGGGTTATTCTTCGATCGCCATTTCAACGGCTTTGATGATTTTCGTGTATCCGGTGCACCGGCAGAGATTTCCCGAAAGGGCTCTACGGATTTCTTCCCGGGTGGGGTGGGGATTCTTCATGAGCAGCGCTTTGGCGGACAAGATCATGCCGGGCGTGCAGAACCCGCACTGGACCGCACCGGCCTCCATGAAGGTTTTTTGAAGAATATCCAGTTCCCCGTTCTTGGAAAGGCCTTCCAAGGTCACGATCCGGTCCCCGGCCACCTGGCCGGCCAGCATGGTGCAGGATGTGACCGGTTCGCCATTGCGGATTACCGTACAGGCACCGCATTCGCCTTCGCCGCAGCCTTCCTTGACGCTGGTGCAGCCGAAGTCTTCCCGCAGCATATCCACCACACGTTTATTCGGAAAGGTTTCAATCGTGACATCCTCGTTGTTCAAATTAAAGGAAACCCTGATTTTTTCCATGGTCTACTCCTCCCCTCCACTCAGGCTGAAATCCTTGAGAATGCTGTTAAATGTTTTGTTCGCAACCCCTTTGACGCTCTCTTTTTTGTAGCCCACCGAAGCGCGGGTTGGAATCATGTCGTAAACGATTTGCGAGAACATATCCCGGCAGCCTTCGAAGGTTTCTTTGGTGATCGGCTTGCCCACCAGATAATGTTCAATGGAAGGAAGACGTTTGGGATAACGGGCGACCGCCCCGATCACCACCTGGGCTTTACTGCAGATGTTGTTGCAATCCCTTTCCAGCAGGACTGCCAGCCCGATAACCACGATCACCAAGGCTTTCCGTTTGCCTAATTTGGTATAGGCAGTCGCCATGTTTTCCGTGGGCGCATCGAAATAGATTTCTGTCAGCAGCTCATCCTTCTCCAATTGGGTTTTTCCGGCGCCGCTGTAGAAGTCGGTGATTTTCATTTCCCGTTTACCTGCGGCGCTGCGCAGGACAACGGTGGCATCCAGAGAAATCAAGGCCGTTGGTGTGTCGCCGGCCACCGAAGCATTGGCCACATTGCCGCCGATGGTGCCCAGATTGCGGATCTGGGGAGATCCGACATAATAGCACGCTGAGTAAAGCGATTTCACATGTTCCCTGATATAAGGGTCATTCTCCAGATCGGTAAAGGTTGACAGCGCCCCGATGCGGACAACGCCATCCACGACCTTCACATAACGCAGATCCTTGATTTTACTGATATCCACAACGGCTTGTGCAGTGTGGGCCCGCTCATTCAATTCCAGAACGATGTCGGTGCCGCCGGCAATTACTGAAACACTGTCTTTATGCTGGCTCAGCAAGCTCAGTGCTTCATCCAGGGTTCCCGGTGAAAAAAAGCTGAATTCTTTCATTTTCGAATGACCCCCCTATTCCTCAAGATCATAGATGATTACAAAACCTGTTTTTTGCATCTGAAGCCAGTCCTCTAATCCAGCTTTTCACTGCTGCGCACCTGAACGCCGGTCAGATCTTCCCACACCTTGATGATGGCGGACATATCCTGTCGGTTGAGTCCTTTGGCCCGGGCAGCTTCAAAAACCTGTGTTGCGGCGGCGGTGATCGGCAGGGGCACGTTCACATCTTTGCCGGCATCCAGAGCCAGTCCCAGATCTTTGTGCTGCAGATCCACTGCAAACCCGCCTTCAAAGGCATCCGCCAGAATGAACTTCTCGTACTTTGCTTCAAAAGCATAACTGCGGCCGGAGCTTACTTTGATGACCTCGTTCATTTTTTCGGGAGCCAGTCCGCATTTGACGCCCAGAACCAAGGCCTCGGCCAAAGCCGCCATATTGCATCCTAAGAGCAGGTTGTTGACAATTTTAATGGCGTCGCCGGATCCGGCGTCGCCCACATGGTAAATGTTTTTGCCAAGCACATTCAGCACAGGGGAAATCTTTTCGAAGGTTTCCGCATCACTGCCCACCATGATGGTAAGGGTGCCTGCCTGAGCGCCTGCAACACCGCCGCTGACCGGCGCGTCAATGTATTTCACGCCGCATTCGCTTGCGATTTTAGCCATTTGCTTGGTGGTGGCGGGAGCGACGCTGCTCATATCCATGATCACCGTGCCGGGCTTGCAGCTGGCGATCACGCCGCTGGGTCCGGTCATGACCGCTTCAACGATCTTTGCGTTGGGAAGAGAGGTCACCACCATATCCGCCTTGGAGGCGACATCTGTGCCCGAGGTGCATGCGATGGCGCCTTCACCCTGCAGTTCCTGGACATTGGCAGGCATCAGGTCAAAAACATACACGGCGTAGCCTGCCTTTAAAAGGTTCCTTGCCATTGGTTTACCCATGGCGCCAACTCCGATAAAACCAATTTTCATCATGATTTCCATCCTATTCTTTAATTTTGTTCCGGAGGAACGGGGCATCCCCCGTCCTCCGGAACGGTCGATCATGTTTGCGTCATTGCTTACCGCAGGCCATCTTCGCCTTTGATTTCGCTGATTTGCAGACCGCCAATGCGGGCATGGGGGCGTCCGCCGTCCGTGAAGGCCAGCGCCACCACGATTTCATCGGCTTTGGGAGCGTCGCTGATCCTGACTTCCATGGCATCATAGTGGGTGCGCACAAAGGCCGCATCTTTGTAATGAAGAGGAACGTCCAGCGCGGTTCCGGGAGCGCCGGCCTTTTTTGCGGAAGGAATGATGGCTTTGCCGCCGCCGATGGCCTCACGCATGGGCTTGCCCAATTTAGGATGCAGGATCGCAGCGCAGTGTTCCAGTTCACCGTTTTCGCCGACGATGGCGCCTTTGCCGTAGCTGTGGACCGGATTTCCGCCCAGGGCTTCCACAGCGATTTTGCTCAGCTGGCCGCCCAGGAACTCACCGATTTCCGTCAAAACGCTCAGGTCTTCAGCATACTGTCCCACAAAGGGATTCTTGATGACGGCTGCCACCGAGACTTTCTTGAGGGGCTTTTCCAGTTCTTTAAAGCCTTCAAAGCGGACTTCTTCAACATTGGTAACGATTTTTCTGATCTTGAGTTCCATTTTATTCCTCTCCTTTTGTTCGATTTATAAAATAAGCTTCTGGATAACTGATAAACCTGGTCTGAACGTTGGCGCGCATCCCAAGAAACAGTTGCTTCTCATGCTGCCGGCAGGCTTCCGCCAGCAGGTTGTTCAATGAACGTTCCATTTCCTGGTCCGTCAGTTCACCGACCTCGATGACCACGTCCAGGCCCGCAATATCGCTCATGGGATCGATGGTGCCGGCTTTGGCGGTTCTAATGCCTTCCGATTCGATCCAAGTGCTGTTTGCCAGATGGGTCGCCAGGGCATCGGCCAGGATGCATCGTTTCGAGAAGACGCTGACGGCGTTGGCGATCCCGCGGGTCAGGCTTCGGCCGCCTAAACCGCTGGTGGCGATGCCTCCGATCCCATCCTCTCCCGAAACAGAAATCACCGTATCCACTTCGCCCCGGTCCAGGCTGGAAAGGATCCCTACCCGGACCGATTCCCCGGGCTTCAATCGCAATGCGATGTCTCCGCCGTTGTTGACCACCACCCTTGTGGCGCCTTGCTCAAACAGCCAGTCCGCCACCTTGTCGGAAAGAGCGCCCGCTACCGTCGCCATAGGTGTCAGCGTCGGCTCACCCACCGCCAACACGGCTTCCAGCATCTGCCGCGGAAGACCGGTCAAGGCCTCCGGAGCGATCCGGGAAGGCGGGCACCTTAGAAAAGGTAAGGCCTCTGTGATTTCCCGCAAAGCGGCATCCACCACCTGGAAGGCTTCTTGGCATAGCCCGGTCATGGGTTTTTCCTCTTGAAAGGCCATTACAACCATGGAAACCGGTCCATAATCGATAAAGACTTTGCCGGGCGCCAGAACGCGCAGGGTGTCATGGTCCATTGCCGAAGCCTCCTACAAGTTATTTTTTGACTTTGGAGGCATCTTTGACTTGATCGAGATGTCCGCCGATGGCTTCATAGTCGCTGAGCTTCATGGTATATTCCACCGGTGCAACCGTGGCCGGCGTGGGTACCCAGGTCACGGGCCGGTCCACCATTTTTTCGGTATCCGCCATGAAATTGATGCCGCCGCCGGGCAGAATGTAGGTCGGCGCGCCGCCGATGGTCAGAACGGCCTTGCCTTCATGAACCGCCTTGGACAGTGCCAGAGGCTTGGTGCACACACCGCCGCGGGCGCTGCCGCCGGTGCCGCCGGTGTACATCACGGAGACTCTGGATTCCTCACAGTTGTCGTTGATGGCTTTTGCCAGGGCCAGCGCCTTTTCCGTCATGGGAATTTCTTTCACATCGCCGTCGGCCTGTATTTCAAATAATGCGTAGATCTCGCCTGTGGTGTTGACCACCATGACCTGCATGCCGGCTTTGGCAATGGTCATATCCACGCGGGCAATAGCGTCCCGGGGGCTCTTCAAGGTGGTGCCGCCGATGCCATCGCCATGTTCGCCGAAGTACCGTCCTCTGGAGCTCTTATTGGCATTGGGGACCACGCCGCTCCAGGTCATTCCCACCGCGTCGCCAGCCAGATGCTCGGTAAACAGGCCTATGACGTGATGGTCGATGACGATGCATTCGTCCACCGATTCCTTCATCAGCCGGGCAAACAAACCCACCGTGGCACTGCCGCAGCCGATGCGCATTTTTTTCTCCTGGACGCCGTTGATGATTGGCGCTTTGCCGGCCTGCATTTTAATTTTGATGGTCTTATTGACGGAAACCTCGACTTCTTCACCGTTGGCCAGCTCCGTGATGGTCTTGGCCACGATAAAACCGTCCTTGCCGGTCAGCCGGTTGGCGCCTCCGATGGTCATCATCTTGGAGCCGTATTCTTCGGTATTCACCATGCCGATGTGTTTGCCCTCACGATAGACCTTGTCGCCTTCCTCCCCGATATAGGTGTTGGTGTCCAGTTTGATGGTCACACCGCTGTAGCTCAGGGGGGCTTCCGTCACAACGGTCACCACATCCACATCCTCCCGTTTTTCGCAGACGATGTAAGGTGCAGGACGGGAGCAGGGATAATTCGTGCCGGCGCCTACCGCCGTAATAATCGGATGGGTCAGCCGGCGGTCAGGTTCCTGGTTATCCTTTGCCTCGGTGACCAGTTCCCGATTGCGGACCAGCTTTCCGTTTTCATTGGTATACCGCTTGCAGGCCCCGGTGGAACCCAGCGGGACCCGGCATTGGATGGGGCAGGAGCTGCAAACCACTGCGCCTTCTCCGATTTCTGCGTCCTTGGTGATGGCCTGGAAAGGACAGACTCGGGTGCAGATGCCGCATTGGACACAGTTGGCATGGATGACCGCTTTTCGCGAAACGATTTCGATGGCTTCAATGGGGCAGTTTTTCTTGCAGATCCCGCAGCCGGTACATTTATCACTCACAATGATCATTGCGGTTATTCTCCTCTTCGACAATTGAAGTCTGAAATAATTTTAAGCCATTTTGGCTTCCCGTTTGGGGGGCGGCGTGTTGCGGCTCTTGGAGACCTTGACCGCGCCGTCGATGATCACCATGCTGACGCCGGGAATGTCGCCGGCTGCAAAGGCTTCCAGGGCGTCGCCTGCAACGGAACCCATGGGTGAATCCATGATCACCAGGTCCGCTTCCTTGCCAATCGCGATTTCACCGGTGTTCAGTCCATAGACTGAAGCCGTGTTGCCGGTAGCCATGCACACCACTTGTTCAGCAGGCACATCGGATACGGAAGCGATCTGGCACATGTTGCGCAGGATACCCAAGGGAATCAGCCCGGTGCCGGAGGGTGCGTCATTGCCGAAAATGATCCGGCCCAGCATGCCTTTCTCTTTGGCACGGCGGGCGACGTAATCCGCGATTTTGGGATTGCCGCACTGTACGATTTCCAAGGCAAAACCAGTTTCATCCATGATGCGGTCCACTTCGGCTGCAGAAATAGCCGTTGGTCCGCCGTTGATGTGA
>Ga0209270_1004557_pt1 | contig 10324 bp, 10 predicted proteins | sample MTBAKSrepl1MetaG_FD_187456 | JGI IMG/M metagenome (GOLD analysis project Ga0209270, IMG submission 187456) | Enrichment culture microbial communities from Arthur Kill intertidal strait, New Jersey, USA, that are MTBE-degrading - MTBE-AKS1... | ecosystem: Environmental > Aquatic > Marine >...
CACATAGGTGCTGCCGCCGATGATCATGGGCTCCACGTCCATGGTCTTGGTAATGCTGCCAACGGTCATTTCCTTGGAACCGATGGTCAGGATGATTTCATTGCCGCCTTCTACGATGCGGATCTGTTTCGTCTTCTCCAGCCAATAAACTGAAGCACTCATGGCTTCGCTGACCACCCGGACCGGCACCAGGGTCCGCCCCTCCCGGATCACCGGCGGAGCGGGAATGGTGCGGCTACTGCCGTTGACGGTCATGGTGGTAGAATCGATTTTCAGGACGATGGTATCGGCAGCGGTCTGTGTACCCGTTTGATCCGAGGCCGTATTGGTGGCCGTGTCTTGCGGCAGTTTGGTTTGGGTTGACAGCAAGCCACAGCCCGATAAAGACAAACCGCAAATCAAGAGGCAGATTAGTACTATTTGAGTCTTCGATTCATATTTCATGATAGCGTCTCCTCTTCTGCTATGATTGAACCATGCCTTGATAATCAAGGCAGATAAGGATTCGCCCGGCCATAGACGTCATAAATATCCCAAGTGGTATAATCCTGATCCTGTTCGGGATGCATTTTGGGAATGCCGTAGAATTGAATGTTGATCGTACCGGCCAATTCTCCAAGGCCAACAGGCACTTCAGCGCTGCCGGATCCTTTGCCCGACGAAATATTGACATTGCTGATGATGGTTTTTCTTGGGTAAGTTTCAATCGCTTTAATGAAGTTAATCAACTGGGGATAGGTGCCTTTGAATTCAACCAAGGTTTCCAGCTTCTCAACCACTCCATTGCCCGAAAATTCTATTTCTTCCGTTTGTTCATCCCGATTAGGACTTATTTGATCTTTTAAGTTCTGAAATAGAAAAGTCTTGCCATCGGGGAGTTTTCCTTTCTCAGGTTTTTTCCCGCTTTTTTCCAGAACCGGAGACGACGTAATTTTTGAGAATGCCATTATATCGCCCTTTAATGATGCCGCAGTGAGCATCTGATCAACGATACGAATCTGACGTTCCTGCAGAATTTCCGGAAAATATTTCGCTGTAGCCGCTGCGATGTTTTTTTCGGTTTCCTGATATTTTTGTTCCATGATGCCATTCGGGTCATTGTATAACTCAATGTCTTCCACTTTTTTCTGCAGTACGGAAAGCTTCTCTTCGGTTTCCTGCAATGCTTCTAATTGTGGTGTAAACACAAAAGCATAGTAGAGCCAAATGATGGCCAGGATACCTAAGACTGCCAGAAGGATTTTTTCTCTTTGACTCAGTTTCATATCATCACATCCTTAACGGAAAATCGCGTTCAACACAAATTGCCGAGTGTTATTTTCATTGGTGATTTTGCTGACATTCACTTCGTTGAAAAGCCCTGTCTTCATAAGGTTGTACTCGATTTCGGCCACATTGCGATTGGTGACGGCGGTCCCGGTGAGGCTCAGATTGTTTACATCAAGCTTCATATCCGTAAACGCGCAGCCGCTTGGTAAAGTCGAAGCTAAGGTATCCATAAGCTTGACGTTAATAAAATCAACGGTGTCGATTCGAGCCTCAAGATCCTTAAGCTCGTCCAAATATTGTGCACCAACCTCCATACGCAATTTCATGGATTCCATTCGTTCAATTTTTTCTAGAATTTCAGGCTTCGCTAAATACGCTTCAGTGGCTCTGATTTCTGCCTTCATTTTTTGGTCTGTCAAGAATAAAAAACCTGATACACCGCCTGCGATTAATAGCACAATAAGGATTCCTGCCTGGATGCGATTCCTGATTTTTTGTTTTTTCTGTTCCTTGAGGATATAAGGCGCAAAAAAATTGATTTCTCCCATCACAAATCCCCCCTATTCCTGAATCAAACTGCCAGCCGCATTCATCAGATAGGCCAGCGGTACATTTTCGGTTTTAGTGTTAAATTCAAGTACGGAAAGGGACTTGATCGTACACGCTGGCCGGTTAAACACTTCCTGAAAGTATTCGGCAATACCAGGAATCATTGAATGACCTCCATAGAGTACGATTTGGTCGATTTTATTCGCCTCACTTAAACTCAAATAATATCGAAAAAGCGGCTGGAGCTCCTGGACCCACTCATCCGCTTTGTCCTGCATTACGTCTCGCAAACTTTTACTTACGGGGTCCAAAGGTTCTCCTGATTGTTTGATCAAGGAGCATTGAGATTGAAGCTGCTCAGCTTTCTCTGTGGCGATGCCCAATGCCGAGGCAATCATTTCCTTCAGGTCTTTCGACTTGAAAGCAATCGTCCGGCTGAAAACTAGTTGGCCCATGTTTACGAAACTGACTCTCATCTTTGCATGGCCTAAATCGATCAACGCCAATGTGGAATATGAATCAAACGAAACATCGTTCATACTTTTTGATTTTGTTATTAAACGGGTAATGCTTCTGCCTTGAAGCTTCAGGCCGGCAGGCGTCAAGCCTAATTCTTCTGCCAGGAATAAATAATTTTCTACAATATCTCGTGGCATCGCGGCGACAAGGACTCTCACTTTCTTGATACCGTCTTCGTTGAATTCCTCCAAGATTTGATGTTCAAGACAATAGTCCTCGGTCTTGATTGGAAAATGAGATTCAACTTCAAAAGGAATCATAGAGGCCAGCTCTTTGTCAGATACTTTTGGTAAAGCAATTTCCCTCTGGATCACCTCGATATTCTCTGTTGAAAAAATGACTTTGCCTTTCTCGATATGGTGGTCTTTGAAGACCTGTCTCAGATATGAAACCATCTTATCCGGCTGGGTGATGTGTCCATCCCGAATATACTCCGGAGGAGTCGATACCATGACACTTTTTTTGATCTGAACGGTTTTGCCATTCCAGTTCCCGACCACAATGATGGTATTCATGGCGCCGATGTCGATTCCAATCGTATGACTGCTGAACAAACTTCATTCCTCCTTTGGTCCCATCCGGGCCGATTCGCTGAATTCGGAGTCTTATCTTAATGACCAGCGTATTCGTAGGTTATATCCGCTTCATAGGCCGTGATCACTTCATCCCTGTGATAATGATAAGCGCTTCCTTGTTTATAATAAAATGAAATGGTATGATCCGTTCCGGAGGAACCGCCTAAAACATTGGTAATAACCACTTTCTTGCTTGAAACCGAGTATTCTATCCCATCAAAATCCATTTTATAGTTATTGGTCGGAAAATTCACTGTGACCGTAACATAATAGGACTCAGGATCTTCATCTTCATCCTCATCCTCTTCGTCCTCTGGGGGGATATAATCTAAATCCGTATTTTTATAATACTTTACGGCCACAGCATCTGAAACATCAACGATATAGTTTTCATTCAGGTTGATGTTGGGCATGGCTAATTCAGCGTGAAGCTCATAGTCCTGATTTCCGTTCAGGGCAAGCATTTGGAAATCGATGCTTTGGTATTCTCCGACCTGCATTTTGTTGAAATTTGAAGCATCCTGAATCCCAATACCGTAGGCATGGACGTTTCTGGCCGAGCCGCCATTATAGACCGAATGAACCAAGGATCCATCTTCAATATAAAAGTAATTGAAAGTATCTGTGTCGCTGATGCTTGAAGGTTTGGTGCTCAGCAATTCAACATCCGTGGCGTAGCGAATCTCCTTGGAAATTGTGTCAATCGCAAGGCGCACTTCGCTTTGGCTATAGTATTGTCGGCTCCCTAGCCGGAAACTGTTGTTTCCAACTTTCAGAAAGCTATAAACACCAATAAGAACGATGGACAAAATCGCCATCGTAATAATCAATTCTATTAAAGTAACCCCTTTTTGATTGAAAAAGCGTTGCCTCACGATGCCCACCTCCTGCTTAGTTGGCGAGGGGTGTTGAAATGTTAACGAATTTGTCCCCAAGGTTATAATACACTTTAAGGTTGATGACAGGTATTGAAGTCCCCGACAAAAGCGTTTCTGTCGTCAGATAGTAGCGAACCCTTTTATCACTATAAGCGGAGTTAAAATCTACGAGGCTTGTTGCTTTTTCATACTGGCCATCCAGCCCCATATCCGTTAATATCTGATTGATTTCCGTTGGCAATTGACTGACGCTTTTTGATATTGTCTCTTCATAAATCTTATCTACGATTTTCTGGGCCTCGATATTGGCCTCGCTTTGATGCCCCGCATTAAAAACCAGCCGGACGTCCGATGTAAACAAGCTTAATAAGGCAGCCATGATGATCCCTAAAATAGCTAGGGAAATGATCACTTCCAGCAATGTGAAACCTTGGTGGTTCTTAAGACGCTTCATGTTCATCCCCCTTGATCGATTGCATTCTGTTATTCATAGAAACGTTTGTTAAAGGCAGGGTCGGTCAGTTCCCAGCTGTCATCCGGTTTTTGATAATGAACGGCGCCCATCGGCTTGTTGCCTGTACCATTGACCACGTTGCCAATGATAGAACCATTCACCGTCGTATTGCCGCTCTGCATCAAGATAGACGCTTCAGGTCCAATAATATAGGCGTTAAAATTTCCATTTGCTTGCAGAATTAACGTGCTGTCCTGGTCCAGATAGATTCTTGCTCTGTTGGGGTCCGCAGATGGATTTAACTGAATTGGCGTTTGAAAATCGGCGGTTGCATTTCGATAAACAAGCAATTCCAGGTCAGCTTTATTTGCTGATGTGTCCTCAATATCAAAGGCGCCTTTGCAAAGCATATCATCCATAATATAGAGTTTTAATAAACCATCTCCGTCAACTTTGATAACCGTCCCTGGATTCAACGTCAAACTATCGATGGCAATTTCTAATATGCCGTCACTTGAAGCCCCTGTATCGAAGGTCAATGTTCCGCTGTTCAAGTTGATCGTGTCATATTTCCGGCTTTCACTGATCGTGAAATCACTATTGATGTTTCTGCTGGGATTCGAAGGTTCATAACTTAATCCCGAACGTGGGTCATCGATAGGCAGCTGCTGATAGCTGAACTCCAAGTCTTTGTCCTCTGTTGCAGTATAGGAACCTGTATCGTAAATATTACTACCGTTGGTGCTGTATGTTATGTCTCCACCAGAGGCAATGTCGCCTTCGACCTGCATCAAGGTGATATCTAAATTTTCAACAGAATATATTGCAGAATCTAAGAGATCTGAGGGTTTATCCCGTGTAATGGTCAAACCCAATGTGCTGTTGACGCCATGGTTTCGACCAGTCACTGAAACAAAATAACCAACATAACCTGAATCCGTGATTTCACTGATCTCATTGACAATATAGGATTTGCCGTCACCAAGATCTTGAACATCCCCTGCATCAATACCTGAAGGGGCAGCCTCCGCTTCAATAATCTCCGCAGCGATGTCGTCCACACCGGCGCGAGCCAGATAATTGGCTTGGATCAGCCGCTCTTCATGAACCGCAAACCGGTTCTCAGCAAGTGTGATGTTTGTAAATACCGCACCAAAAACCATCAATACCGCCATGACAATTATTACAATCGGCAACGCAATGCCTTTGTCATTTATATATTCTTGTTTCATTTGAATACACCTCCCTGCACAGGCTTAAGTGCAATCGGCATAAATATTTGGTCGTATGCTAATAAGAAAAACCGGAATGGCATATCTAATAGTTACAATATGCCATTCCGTGAGCAATTTACTCTAAATATAATTATTGAATTTGTGAGTATTTTGTAACTCCGCCTGCAGGGTATACAGTTGGAAGAGTAGTGGCTGTTGCTTCATCATTTGTTTCAAAATCATATACAGCACCACCTGGTCCTGCAGGCCACGTTCCAATTATAGCTGTTATTTGAGCATCTGTAACAGCGGTAATTGCAATATCGTTTTGTGTAGCGGCCATTTCAGCACCATTTTGAATTGTTCTCAGATTTGCAATTACTGCTCCCTCGTTAGCATTTTCTCTCATGCCTGTAAATCTTGGAATTGCAATTACGGCCAAAATACCTATAATTGCAATAACAACAATCAGTTCAATCAGCGTAAAGCCCTTTTTGTTCAATTTCTTTTTAAAGATGCTTTTCATTTCTCCCCATTCCTTTCATGATCATAATTTGATTATATTGCCTAAATCATCGTACTGTTAGAAGTATTTCAAACTTGGCAGACCAAACATTTAGACTTTACCCGAACTCCAGATTTTTAACTCTTATTTAAGTTCTGAAATTGGGATTCCAAAACAGCCGATGCGTTCCTTTCCTCACCTCCCTGTTTAAATTATACCGGTGAGTTTAGCTTTCAGACATGATTTATTCGGTTATTAAATTATATTTCTGCATAAAAAAGTTAGAAATGATTAATACTTTCTTCGCTCCCTTCCTGCATCTGCTCACGAATACATTGAAGCGTTGATTCTTTGATGCGGCTTACTTTCTTTTGGTTGATCCCCAACCGATCGGCAATTTGTTGCTGGGATAAGTCTTGGAAAAAAATCATGTATAAGACACTTCTCTGGATATCAGATAGTTTTTTCATTGCCTGATAAAGCATCAGCTTGTCTTCAATAGGTAATCGAAAGCTTTCGTAACTCAGACTATGGATTTTTGAACTGTCGATTTCATCAAAACTCACCATGCCGGCTTTCATGACTTCGCTGACGCTTTCTTTCCTTACATTGATCTTTTTTGCTATGTATTCAACTGTCGGTAGATCCTCATTTTCTTTTGTATAATCCTCGATGACTTTATCTACCTTGGATTGCAGTTCTACAATGCAGCCAGGACGATAAAACGCCATCTGTTTGCTGACCATATGGCGAATTTCGCCGATGATGCAATGAGAAGCATATGTAATAAAAGCAGCTCTATGGTCCGGATTAAAATTCTTAATTGCTTTCATAAGGCCCAGATTGCCTGTTTGAAAAAGATCTTTATCATCACAAGCCTTACCGTATAAACAGCTGAAATATCGGATCAGACCGGCAGCAGCATTCACAACCTCCTGCAAAGCAGCTTCATCGCGAAGACAAAAATATCGGTCGGCAGCTTCATTCAAAGAACGGTTTTGTTGAACTTCTTCCATGGTCCTCTTCCTTTTGCCATTCGTGTCTGTTAAGACAAAATAATTGTGCAATGACTTTGCTATATTGCTTTGACCATGTCAAACATGGGCATCAGCATCGCCACAACAATAAAGCCAACAATCAACCCCATGACCACAATCATCATGGGCTCAAAAAGTGTGGTGAGCCTCTGGACGCTACGGTCCACTTCTTCGTCAAAAAAGTCCGCCGCCTTGTCCAGCAGGTCATCCATAGTCCCGGATTCTTCACCGATCTTGATCATGTTGCCCACCATGGGCGGAAATATGCCGGAGGCTCGGACGGGATCCGAAAGAATTTTGCCGCTTCGTACGGCATCATAGATCTTACCCATTCCTTCCTTGATGACCACATTGTTCACAACCCCGGACACGCTGTCGATGGCCTGTAGAAGCGGTATACCACTGATCATCATGGTGCTCATGGTGCGCGTAAAACGGGCGGATACGATTTTCTGATTGAGATCCTTCAAGACCGGTAGCTTCAGCTTTAATTCATCTAAATGGCGCCGGCCTTCTTTGCTCTCGATGTAACTCCGCACGCCAACGACGATGAGAAGAGTCGCTAGAATAATCAAATACCAGTATGTCCGAACAAATTTGCTGATGCCGATCACAATAAGAGTCGGTGCGGGCAAGGGCACGTTGCTCCCGGAAAAAAGTTCAATATAGGTCGGCATAACAAACGTAATCAAAAACATCACCACGGCCACCACGGCCACCACCAAAACAGCGGGATAGATCAAGGCACTTTTAATTTTATTGTTGAGTTTATATTCTTTCTCATAGTGGAGCGCAAGCCGCTTCATAATATCATCCAACGTACCGCTGACTTCACCGGCCATGATCATATTTAAAAACAGTGGCGGAAATACCTTTTCATTGCGTCGCATAGCCTCCGAAAGAGTCAACCCCTTCTGTACGTTTTCATAGATATCGCTGGTAACATCCCGCAGGATCTTATTTTCCATCTGGGTTCTAAGAATATCCAAACAGTTCATAATGTTAACGCCGGCGTTGAGCATCGAATAAAATTGTCGGCAAAACACTGAAAGGTCCTTGGCTTTAACGCCCTTGTGACGTTTCAAAGTAATATTTCGGTTGACCTCTTCCTCAATGCTGACCGGATGGTTCTGCCGTTGGCGAAGCATACTCAATGCTTCCTGTCTACCTGGTGCGGTCAGAGTTCCTTCGGCTGTAACACCGTCCGCATTGATGGCTTTATAGCGGTAAATCGGCATAATGCTTCACCTCCTCTATGCGTAGGATGACACCTGTCTCCGTATCTCGTCCAAATCAAAGGCATAGCTCATCAACGTGTCTCTGCTGATCACGCTGCGTTTATATAAAGCGATCAATGCCTGATCCATGGACTGCATGCCCACCTTAGTGCCCGTCTGGATAGCGCTATCGATCTGATGATGCTTCTCTTCCCGGATCAGGTTCCGCACCGCTGGGGTGGCCAGCAGCACTTCGAAGGCCGCCACGCGGCCGCTCTCATCCGCCTTGGGCAGGATCTGCTGATAGACGATCCCTTCCAATACCGCCGCCAGCTGCACCCGGATCTGCTGCTGCTGATGGGGCGGAAACACGTCGATCATACGGTCCACGGATTTGGCGGCGCCGGGGGTATGTAGAGTGGACAGCACCAAATGGCCCGTTTCAGCCGCAGTAATGGCCGTGCTGATGGTTTCCAGGTCACGCATTTCACCCACCAGGATCACATCCGGATCCTGACGCAATGCAGATCGTAGTCCTGCGGCAAAACTGCCGGTATCCTGGCCAACCTCGCGCTGATGAACGATGCTCATTTTATTGGCATGGAGATATTCGATGGGGTCCTCTAGGGTAATGATATGGCAGCGCCGCTCCTGATTGATCAGATTGATCATGGTGGCCAGAGTGGTGGACTTGCCGCTACCGGTGGGTCCCGTAATCAAGACCAAGCCTCTTTTCTTTCGGCTCAAATCCTTCATAATACTGGGAATCCCCAGCTTCTCCATGCTCAAATCTTCAAAATACAGCAGCCGGATGGCCATGGCAAAGCTTTCTCTCTGGATGAAGCAGTTGCCGCGGAAACGGCCTTTGCCGGGCCTTGAGAGGGAGAAGTCCATCTCACCCATGGTCTCCACTTTATGCAATTGCTCGTCGGTGAGGATCTCCCGGGCCATGGCTTGCGTGTCGGCGGCAGTGAGCGGTTGGTCAGAAATGAATTGCAGTTCGCCGTTGATGCGCATCACCGGCGGGGTGTCCGCGGACAAATGCAGGTCGGAGGCGCCCATGTCGAAGGTTTTGTCCAAGAGCTCATAGATATTCATCTCATCATCTCCTAGTCCAAAGTATAGGTGCTTCGGAGCATTTCATCAAAAGTGGTTACCACTTGCTTTACCAGCTGGATGGCATTCTGCCTTAGGGAGATCATGCCGTTTTTGGCAGCGCATTGACGGAGCTCCTCCGTAGAGGCATGTCGGTTGATCAATTCCTTGATCTCCAGATTCACCGACATGATTTCGACCACGGAGGTACGCCCTTTGTAGCCGGTGCCGTTGCACACCGGGCAGCCGGCCCCCTTGTGGAGGATCAGATCCTTATCCAAAGGTTCCCCTAAAACCCGTTTTTCTTCTTCCGAGGCCAGATAGGAGGTTTTGCATTCCTTGCAGATTTTCTTCAGCAACCGCTGGGCCTGGATGCCCACCAGGGCACCGGAAATCAAATAAGGCTCCGTGCCCATGTCCACCAGACGGGCCACGGTGGAAGCCGTATCGTTGGTATGGATGGTGGCCAGCACCAGATGGCCGGTGATGGCCGCCCGCACGGCGATCTGCGCCGTTTCCGCATCGCGGATTTCGCCGATCATGATCACGTCCGGGTCCTGACGAAGGATGGACCGTAAGCCGGCGGCAAAGGTCAGGCCGGCCTTGGGATTCACCTGGACCTGGTTGACGCCGTTCATCCGGTATTCAATGGGGTCCTCCACGGTGATGATGTTGCGGTCGATTTTATTCAGCTCGCTGAGAATCGCGTAAAGGGTGGTGGTTTTGCCGCTGCCGGTGGGTCCTGTTACCAGGATGATCCCATAGGGATATTGGATCAGTTTTTCAAACACCTTCATATCGTAAGGGCTAAAGCCCAATTGTTCCTTGGTCAGGACCTGTCCGCCAGTATCCAGAAGACGGATGACCGCTTTTTCTCCGTAGGCGGTGGGCAATGTAGATACACGCATGTCCACACTGCGTCCGTCGATGATGTGGTTGACCCGGCCGTCCTGGGGGATCCGCTTTTCGGCGATGTCCATTTTCCCCATGATCTTGATGCGGGTCACGATGG
>Ga0209270_1004564_pt1 | contig 10311 bp, 8 predicted proteins | sample MTBAKSrepl1MetaG_FD_187456 | JGI IMG/M metagenome (GOLD analysis project Ga0209270, IMG submission 187456) | Enrichment culture microbial communities from Arthur Kill intertidal strait, New Jersey, USA, that are MTBE-degrading - MTBE-AKS1... | ecosystem: Environmental > Aquatic > Marine >...
GGGCCGGACAGGTGGCCTTGCACGGGGCCGTCCCCCTCTTGGAGATGGCATAGGCCCCCGGCATGGCCTGGGCATATTGCTTATAGACCGCCTTCCGGGTGGCGAGGCCCTCATTGTACGCATCCGAGGTCTCGATGGGGCAGACCTTGGCGCATTCGCCGCAGCTGGTACACTTGGCCACGTCGACATAGCGAGGGTGTTGAACGACCCGGGCCTTGAAGTTCCCTTCCTCACCCTCCAGTTCCCGGAGTTCTGTTGTTGTCAGGAGTTCGATGTTCAGGTGCCGGCCGACCTCGACCAGTTTGGGCGAGATGACTCACATGGCACAGTCATTGGTGGGAAACGTCTTGTCCAACTGGGACATGAGCCCGCCAATGGCCGGATACCTTTCCACCAAGTACACATAGAATCCCGAATTCGCCAGATCCAGGGCTGACTGCATGCCTGCGATGCCGCCTCCGACAACCATGACGGAGCCTGACATCTTTTTGGTCTGATGGTTGGGCATATCGTATCGTTCCTTTCTCACAGCCTGGCTGCGTCCAAAAGCTGGGGGAGCTTGTCTTCCCAGCCTGCGGTTGCGACCATAACGCCCGCCACCCCCATATCCCTTAACTGGCGGAGGAGGTCGGCCGCGATCTGAATACACTGCTTCAATTTGTCAGGGGCCTTCTGGATCTCCCGGATCATTTCCGGAGGGATGGAAATATGTTTGATATTCCGATCCATATACCGTGCCATGCCCGCGGATTTGAGGAGGAGCACCGTGGGGATGACGGCCACCTTGTCCGTATCGATCCGCTTCATGAACTGCTGAAAGCGGTGGAGGTCGAATATAGGGGTGGTGACGGTAAATTGAACCCCTTGAGCGACCATCTGGTTCAGCCGTTCGATCTCGATATCGAGTGCCCCGCCGATGGCCCCCGCATTCACCGCCGAACCGATGCAGAGACGGGGAGTGCCCGAGAGCTCAATCCCCGCCATGTCCTTGCCGGCCTGGAGCCTGCCGAAGATCTCCAGAAGCTCCAGCACATCCACGTCGTATACCTCTCTGGCCTGGGGATGATCCCCGTATCGGATGTCTTCGCCCGAGACGGCCATGATATGGGTGATGCCCAGGGCTGCGGCCGAGAGGATGTCGGCCTGGAGCGCCAAACGGTTTCTGTCCCGGCAGCAGACCTGGAGGATCGTTTCAAAACCGTGCTGCGTGAGAAAGGCGCACCCGCCCAAGGAACTCGCCTTCATCACGGCGTTTCCCATTTCAGGGATCACCAGGGCATCCATTCTTCCTTTGACCCTGTTGGCCATGTCCAGCAGACGTGAGAAATCGGCGCCCTTGGGCGGTTCGAATTCTCCTAAGAGAACAAACTTTCGAGAAGCAATCTTTTCCTGTAACGTCATGTTCGGGTCCTCCGGCTAATGGGGCAATCCGTTAACGGCATTGGATATGGCCATCTCCAGGTCTTCAATGCCGAATGACTGGATATGATAATAGAAGATCCCCTGTTTACGGATGCTGCTTTCCAGTTCGGCCGTATTGGCTTCGGCGCAGATGATAATGGGGAGATCTCTTTCCATCCCTTTGATAACAGATATAAATTCGCAGTCTTTCGCTAAGAGGACGGCATGGAGCACGAGCCCGTCAACCCGTTGTCCCTGCAGCGTGAGAAGGGTTTCTTTCAGGTTGCCGGTCTTCAGGAGGGCAAACCCCTTATCCTTTGCAAACGCCTCGAGGTTTGTAGAAAGCGCCTCGGCCGGCTCGGCAATAAGGATGGTCTTCTGCGCGTTCATGTCCTCTACGTCCCTGTTCAGGCCTCTTTCCGATTCACTGCTTATTTCCATAACCCTTTAGCAAACTTCATGCCTGAAGGGCAAAACAGGGGTTTATCCTTCAAAATCATAGGGATAAAGAGATTTAGGAACTCCCTGGAAAGCGGCCTGTCTTTGGGGCATTTTGTAACACCGCGTCAGGCTATTGGGATTTAACGAATTGTTATCATTTATAAATTGTGATGACGGGGCGAACATGGCCAAATGTTACAAAATTACCCTATATAACGGGGGGCTTGATCTTCCCGTTCACTGCCCACGGACCCCTGACAACGGGTATTTGTAATATCTCAATAACTGGTGGGAATCCAGACAGGTTACCCCCAGTTATTGAGATATTACTATAAGATTAAAAATGCCGCCTTGAGCTGGAAAACTTCTCTGGCAAGTCTGTCCTTTCTGAATACCAGGATGTTCACGCCAAACCCTTCACGACGCGCCCCTTGTCTTGTATCGTCTTGCTCCTGCTTTTTGTGCAGCGACCTTGAAGGTCTATCCATCGACCCCTTCGATGGGGGAAACGAGACAGTCCAGTTGGAAATGCCGGCACCGTTCGAGGGCCCGGTCGATCGTGATGATCTCTTTGATTTCGGGAAGGTTCATTGGCGGTCTCTTTCACATGGGGGTCACCATAGGCATCACCCACTCATCCATCATTGGGATCCATCACAAGCTCACGGTTGCCACGTCCAATTGCGTGGGCGTTCCGTTATTCCACTCCATTACCCGTATGATGTGTCTTCGCTCCTCGCGGTCTTTCTGTGATTCCACCCACGTGCAGGGTTTGTTGTCGTCGCACCAGGTACCGCAATTGGCGTAAATCCTGTCACCGACAAACCACTTGTCTTTGTCCAGCTTCCAATCGTGGCTGTGTCCGAAAATAACAACATTGGTGTCGCTCTTCTTGCACAACCGGTCGGCCAGGTTGCCCAGGAATCCGATTTCTGCCATCATTGCCTTGAACGCCTCGCCCGCCCCATATGTCTCCTGCCATTGGTCATAGAGACGCGCATATTTTTCCTTAACCTGACCGGCTGTCACCGCGTCGGCCTTGCCGTTTCTCTTGGGCATACGTATCGGGGTGTCGGCATTGAGACACGCTTCTTCCAATACTGCCTCAAAAATGCTTGAAGCCAGTCTCTGAGGCCCGAGGGTTTCAAGCAAATCGTCCGCATACTTCCAGTAATGACGTTCTCCTGACCCCGTGTCCCGCGATCTCGTTGCAACCACCCTGCTGATGAAATAGCCAAGGGGTATCCGGGTTCCGGGGCTGTTTATGGGGTCCGGCGCGTTGAACATCGCATGGGCGCTTCCATGTTCGGCCCTCAGACGGCTGCTGCGATACACGCTGTTATAAAGCGCTGTGCCGCCGAAGATCATCCCCGGGAAGTTTTGATCAATCAGTTCTTTCGTCACCCCCATATCATGGTTGCCGGGCAGGTACAAAACCGTGATCTTTTCGTTTTTGGAGAGTTTCTTCAGGGCCTGGACGATCCCCCGATTGACGGGGGCCTTTACAATGGACTCCAGGGAAGGCGGCACCATGTCCACCGGATATACCCAATTGTCCATCAAATCCCCTATGATAATAATCTCCTGAACGGAATCAGGATCATTGAGAAATCGCAAAAACTCGGCAAATCGCCCCGTTTCATCAGGCCTCAGCCATTCATAGGGATGCTTCTCATTAGCCGCTTCAAACCCTTTGCCTGCGTTCATGTGAATATCGCTGATATAGACACGCTTCTTTTCCATTTTTATGCCTCCTTAATATGAAAAGGGGTCTACGCTTGACCCATCTGCAAGACGGTTTTGATCTCCTCGACACCGTTTCTCAATTTGCGATCCCAGGATATCTTCTCCCTCATCCTCTTTACAACACTGCCGACCGAACTGAATCGGGCAATATTATATTCCCTGCCGATCTCCTCCAAATTGTGTCCCCGCAGCAACAATAAAGTCGAGATAATGCTCATTCTTCCGGAAAACAGCTTCCCCCCGTCTCCCCCAGTCAGCAATTCTCATTTTGCAATTGATGATTCCACATATCCCGTTCGTAGTGTCGCCGTCAGGCGATTTTTCAGGGCCTAACGGCCCCACTACAAACGGATCATATCGCTCCGAAAAGCAAAATGGGAATTGCTGTCCCCCAGTACATTACATGGCATTAGGCATCCGGATATTCTATTCTCAGCGGTCTGGACATAATCCTTCTTTAAAACAGCGCGCAATATGAGTCAAGCGTAGACCCTTTACTCCAACAACGGAACAATCTCCCCTTGCTTCACATCCAGCCACCAATGAAAAGCATAAAATCATAGGCGTCCCCATTCTTTCCCTCGGGACCGATGGGGGACCGAGGGATGAAGGAACGAGGGGGGTGGAAAGCTTGGGAACCGGGGACGTGGCGAAAATTTGAACGAGGGAATTAGATTATCAAGGAGCGCCCGGCCCGCACTGCGTCCCCTTGCTTCATTTTTGTCTTTTTAATTGTAACATCTCAATATGTTGGAGCTAAAAGCGGCTATATCCGGAATTCCCAATGAGAGAAAAGGCATTTGAATAAGGCCAGTCCTGATATTTTGAGCTATTCATACGATACGGAATTTAGGCGGAATTTGCTCAGGGATATCCACATCACCGATTATAAGAAAGATCATATCAGTAAAGGCATCCAATGTACGGAATCCACTGGCTCGGTTTTTGACGATTTTGATGATCCTATTGAGTCCTTCAGCTACTGCATTAGTCAGGTGAGTTCCGATGTAGGACAGGATTTCTGTGCTGTGTTTTCTGAGGGTATCGACGAGTTTTGTCATGGGCTCCAGACGGCTCCTAAGCGCTGAGGTAGTCCAACGCTTGAGGAATTTTTCGGCTGATTCTCTGTCTTCGAAGTCCCAGAATTGTTCGAATTCGTCCTTCAGGAACCAAGCCCTGTAGATGCGGCGGTTGCCTTTTTGCAGGGCCTGAAGGGTGCGATTTTCCTCCAGGGATCGTTTAGAAGAGCGCTTGAAAAGAAGCCAGCGTAGGCCTTTGAGTATCCTTCGTTCCTGAGTATTCGCTTCCCTCCATTGCTCTTTACGTACTTCATCAAGGGCTGTGTTAATAGCCTTGACGATATGGAAGCGATCCAGAACCAAGGTGGCATTAGGGCAATGCTCTTTGAGAGCCCCTAAGTAAGCGTCGCTCATGTCGCAGGCAGCCCAGAGAATCTGCTTTTTCTGGTAATCGGAGAGGCATTCATTGAAGAAAAGATCGATCGTATCTCGGCCCTTACCTTTGCCGACCCAAACGACGCGGGATCGGTCCAGGTCATAGACAATCGTAGCGTACTTGTGGCCCTTGCAATAGGAGATCTCATCCACACCGATGGAGCGCAATGCTCTGATCCTATGGCCTTCCCGCAATCGGTTGATGCTTTGATGAAGGAGATCCGAGAGGGTGGAGGTAGGGATTCGAAGGAGCCGGGAGGCGGCCTTCTGAGTCATTAATTGACCGTACACGAGCAGGGCATGCTCAAAACGATAAGTGATACGGGCATAGGGGTCTGCCCAGGGGATATCTTCCTGAACGCGGCCATGGGTGGGGCATAAGATCTCCTTGGGCTGGTAGCTGAAAAATACGTTCCATCTACCAACAGGGAGATCCCTCCACATTCTGGGCGAGGAGCTGATGTGGATGATTTTGCCCCGGCGCCCACATCGGGGGCATCGGCAACCCTTTTTGTAAGGCTTTAAAAAAAGATGCAATTCTCTATCCCGATGCTTGAGTTGGTAATCGCAGACAAAAATGTCTTTCAAATGAAGCAGGGATACGATAAATTTGCGGATGAAGGCCATAGATTCCTCCCCTTTCTTGAATTGGTCGTTCTGGAAATAGGGCTGGAGTCTATGACCTTCAAAAGCTTAGTGCAAGACCCTTTCGGGCTTAGCCTGTATCCAAGAACAACTGATACTGCCAGTTGTTCTTGGATACAGGCTTATATTTCTTGATGTATTTCAACGAACAGTAATCAAGGGCATAATTCCCCCTGAAAATGACTAAAAACCTTTTGGGAAATCCGGATTGACCCCTAAAAGCCTCACGGCTAAATTCCATGTTCGGAGTTTAGGTGCCAGCTTTTTCCCGGGGATTTGACTGACAGGGACCCTTACCCCGTTTTATTGAGATGGTACCTTTATTTGGTGCTAATCGGTGAAATCTCTGGAGGGTTTTCTTTGGCTATTGTCCAAAATTCGCGGGGTGTGACGATATGGATATCCCTGTACCGGCCCAGGGCAAGAAGATCTTTGTCGCCGGTAACAATATAATCTGCTGAAGCATGTTGCGCCAATCCAAGGACGTGGAGGTCGTCCGGGTCTCTGCACGAGGAAGGGTCCACCGAATCAATTTCTGAAACAGAACAATTGCCTCTAAGATAAGCATCGATCATGCGGCATTGGGCGTCAGGGAGCCTAATTTTGTCCTTTAAATGCGCCGCCGTTTCTTTCAACAAAGGCTCGCTCAAAAAAACCTCAAAACGGTCCAGACATAACTCAAACAGGGCGCTGCAAAGCCCTCGTGTTGCAAAGGCCGCAATAATCACATTCGTATCCAGAATGATCTTCACGAAATCATCCTGAAAACGTCTTCATCTGACAATATGCCCTGCGCCTCTGCAAATGGGAGTGTCACGCCCCGCAATTGCCGGAAGCGATAGATCGCCAGATATCTTTTTAGAGAATCGCGGACAATATCACTGACCGGTTTGTTCTCATTGATGCTCAATTCATGCAGACCCTCTTTGAGATCATCGGGTATGCGTATGGTAATTGTCTGGTTCATGACCAACCTCCTCATTGTGTTACACCGTAACACGCATCGCACCGGGTGTCAACTCTTTGCTCCCACGGAGAGCGCCTTCCCATAGCGGGTTGAATTCGATGGTCATGCGGGATCTGCATGTCCTTTCCTTTATGTCTGAGGCAGCGCCTCGCAGTGCAGTGCATGGGAAGCCGGAGCTTCCCGGCAGGTGCGTTCCCAAGCCGGAGCTTGGGAACGAGGGGAAATGTCCCGGCTGGCGCCGGGGGTTGGGGCGGGAGGGCTGAGGAACGCCCTTACCCACCCCAACCCCCGACGCTAGCCCTCAAAACCAAAGGGTAAAAGCGTAAAAGGGCCAAGCGCTACTATGGCTGCCTCAACAGGCGGAAGCCGACGTGGTCGCGGCTGTCCGGCGTGCCGTAGTAGCGATTTGCCGACCGGCAGCCCCCGGCGTCGCCGCCCCAGCGGCCGCCCCGTAACACCCGGTACGAGCCTGCAGAAGGTCCCGTAGGGTCCGTTGAAGGACTGGAGCTATAATAGCTACCGTTGTACCAGTCCTGGCACCACTCCCACACATTCCCCGACATGTCATAAAGGCCCCACGAATTGGGTGCTTTCTGGGCCACCGGGTGGGTCTTACTGTCCGAGTTATAACAGTACCAGCCGATGTTGTCCAGGTTCGGGTCATATGAGCAGTCTGTTACGCTTATCCCCCCATAATAAAACGCCCACGTGGTCCCTGCACGGGCCGCATACTCCCACTGGGCCTCGGTGGGGAGACTGTACGTCCCTTCCCCCCGCTGATTAATGGCGGCAATAAAATCCTCCACATCGTTCCACGAGACCTTTTCTACCGGGCAGGACGGACAACTGGAAAAATAGGATGGGTTGCTCCCCATCACTGCCCCCCACTGGGCCTGGGTCACCTCGGTGGTCTGCATGTAAAAGGACTGGGTCAGGGTCACCTGGTGCTGGGGGCCTTCGTCGTTATCCCTCCCCAGCTCATCAGATGGGCTCCCCATGGTAAAGGTCCCGGCAGGAATGAGATTAAAGGTCATGCCCAGGCTGTTGGTGTAGGTGGAGGGGGAGGGGGAGGAAGTTGTCGTGAACCAGTTGTCCGCGCCGTAGGTCGTGCCCCCGCTGTTGGCGGCCACCAGGCGGTAGTGATAGGTGGTGTCGGAACCAAGGCCGGTCAGGGAGGCACTGGCCGACACACTACCGGTGCTTGATCCTGCGGCTGTGCTCGTTGTGGTTGTGCCGTAACTGGGCGTCGTGCCGTACTGGAAGTAATAGGTGGTCTCAGCGCCGTTGGGGTTCACCGTGCCGTTCAGTGTGGCAGAGCTGGAGGTCACGGATGTAGCCGAGCCGGTAGTCACCGTGGGCGGCGTGACCGCTACATCGATCACAAAGTGTTCGATATTGGAATACCCGCTGCTCCCATAGCCGTTGCGCGCCTGCACGGCCACGTAAAAGGCGGCCCCGTTCGCGAGAACAAACGACCCACCGGTCTGGGTCCCCATGTCAATGCTTCCGATAGGGCTCGCACCGGGATAGGGCGCATAGAACAGGGTATACCCGGTTACGTCACCCGCTGACGTCCATGAAATTGACAGCGTAGCCCCGGAGGTCGATAGCGTCAACCGGGGTGCCCCCGGCGGCCCTGCGTAACTTACAAGCTCATAGGTCGTGTCGTCCCGCATTAGCTTGACCCAGCCGATATCCCTGGCCACATAATATGTGTAGATCGTGGTCCCCCTTGAACCGGAACTCGTCTCCCAATGGTTCGTCAGGTTCAATTCATAGGTCGTGTAGGTCCCGGCCGGAACGGTCGTGGTGAAAGGTCCTCTGACTGTGATGGCATAGGTGTCCCTCCCGCCTCCTATATACAAGCCGTTTTGATACTCGTTCCGCAACCATGTGGACGTGTAGCTCTTCCCTACCTCGAGGACCGCCGGAAGAAATTCCTGGCCTGTCCCCGGGACATATGTGTACTCTCCGTAATTGTCCTTATACCTCGCCCCATAATAGACCAGTCTGCCTGCGTCATATTTGAAAAACTGATCCGTGGTCCCGGTTGTGTCTGGCCAGTCCACATCAAAGACATCCTCGGTTATGTAGGTTCCGTAAGGTCCGTAGGAAACGGTAATCTCATCGCTGTTGGTAAACTCCCCCCTGTACCCGTCCGTCAGGACCCAGTAGTCCTTTGTGACAATGGTTTCAGCAAAGGCAGCGGATGCCCCCAGCATACAGATAGAGAGACTCAACAAAATCAACCGGGCAATTCTCATCTTATGTTCCTCCACATTTCGTCTGAATACAACTATCCGCCACCACCTCCGCCTCCTCCTCCCCCTCCGCCTCCGCCCAAATCATCACCGGTCTCAGACAGGGATTTGAAAAGCGTCACTTTCAGGTTCAGCGTTTCACCTTCATTGATATGGACGATCTTCACCTCTTCCAGATAACCGTCCTGATGGACCCGGACCTCGTGCCTGCCCGGGGCCAGGTCGTACGTCTCAAACGGCGCGGTCCCCCGATAAATCCAGGCCTCTTCGGGCAACGCCCAGAATGAGATCTCCTTTCTGTCGATGTAGACCCTGGCATCGGGTACATTGCTGGTGACCATCAAGGCCCCCAGCCCCTTGTCAGGCTTTGCCTCGGGGACATGAAGAGCGGCCACTTCCTGCGGTTTGGGAGGATCGGTCCGGATCGTCTTAGCAGTCATTTTTGAAGACGTCTGTTTCTCTGCGACCCTCTGTTCCGCCTCGGGTTGGGAAACAGGCAGCGAGACCTTGGATGCGGTCTGGACAGGCGGTTTCTGCTGGGCCGCCGTTTCCCGCTCGCGTTTGAACCTCGCCAGTTCCGCCTCCAGGGCCTTTCGCCGTTCCGCCTCCTTTCGCACCTCCTCCTGCAGGGCCTGAAGATCCGCATTCTGACGGGCCGCCGCTTCCTTTTCAATCCGCAGCCGTTCCAGTTCCGCTTCAAGGGCCTCTCGCCTGTCCGCCTCCTCTTTCATCTGTTCCTTTGAGTTGGACAGCTTGGCCTCGTACTCCTTGACCCGGGTATCGGCCAGTTTCTCGATGGTCTCCCGCTCCTTTCCCAATCGCTCGATCTGGTCCTCTAATTCCTTTTTCTCGGACACTGTCTGTTTCTTCTGGGTCTGTGCCTGCAACTGGCCCTGAAGGAGCTTTTTCATCTCCTCCAGGAGTTTCTGGGCCTCCTGCCGTTCGGCCCTCAGCTTATCGATGTCTGTCGCAAGATCGGCCTTCTCCTCGATCAGTTGGCCCTGTTTCCGGCTCGCTTCCAGGGTCTTCAAGGGGACAAAGATGAAATCCCCCTGGTCCAGGTCGGGATTGTTGATCTTGCCGTACTGGGGGTGCTGCCGGCGGTGGGTGTAGTTGACCACGTTATCGGCCAGGTACATCCCCATCTCCGACCCGGTGATGTACCCGTCGCCCGTCATGTCGGCACTCCCGGTGAGGCCGATCAGGAAGCAGCGTTTGAACATGCTCCGGTCCGGGACCTCCTCGTTTTCATTCCCCGCGGTAATGTACTGTCTGACAGGCAGGGTGCTCTTTTCGGTGATATCGTGGGGCACGGCCCGGACCAGGGCAAAGAGGGCCCCTGAAAAACAGGAGTCAAAGAGCATCAGCACGTGCTTGGACCGGATCCGCAGGGAGA
>Ga0209270_1004565_pt1 | contig 10308 bp, 9 predicted proteins | sample MTBAKSrepl1MetaG_FD_187456 | JGI IMG/M metagenome (GOLD analysis project Ga0209270, IMG submission 187456) | Enrichment culture microbial communities from Arthur Kill intertidal strait, New Jersey, USA, that are MTBE-degrading - MTBE-AKS1... | ecosystem: Environmental > Aquatic > Marine >...
TCGGTCATCGCATAGGGCAGGGGCGGCGCGGGCATCAAGCCCGCGCCGCCCCTGCCAGTTAGATCCCTACGTCTGCTCCGTCAGCTCCGTGCCGCCGCCTAGCCGCCCAGCAGCCTGCGCGATTCGTCCGCAGCCCAGGCCATGACCGCCGCCAGCGCCGCCGGGTCGCCGCCACCGCCCTGGCCGAGCTTGGGCGGTCCGCCGCCACGCCCGCCCATCTGGCCGACCGCCTGCGTCAACATGCGCCCGGCGTTGACCGAGGCCAGGTCGTCGGAGCGGGCAAACACTAGCCGCGGCACGCCACCCGCGGCAGCGGCCAGGAGCGCCACGCGGCCCGGCCCGGCGCAGATGGCGTTGGCCAGGTACTTGAGGTCATCGGCGTCAAGCTCGTCGTCCCGCAAGGTGACCAGCACACCGCCCGGCAATCGCTCGGCTGCCGCGACCAGGGCCAGCGCGCGGTGCTCAAGCAACTGCACCCGCAGCGCACGGACCTCCCTGCCAAGGGCCTGGGCCTCGCTGAGGGCGCGCAACGCCTGGTCGACCGCTTCTCGCTCATGAACTGAGAGCGCCTGCGCCTGCCGCCGCAGCGCATCCCGCCGCCAACGGTGCGCCGCCAGCGCGCGTTGCCCACAGGCAAACTCCAACCGCACCCCGTCGCGCACGCTCTCCCAGCGCTGGATGGTGATCAGGCCGACCTGGCCGGTGCTGGCAACGTGCGTGCCGCCGCAGGGGGAAAGGTCAAGGCCGTCAACCTCGATCACCCGCCACTGGTCGCCGCCCTTTGGTGCCGGGCCACGCTCGCGCACTCGCAGCTCAAGGCCGTTATCGGCCGCCTGCTGCGGGGCCTGGCCGGGTTCGACCAGGTGAATGCGTACCGGGCGGTCGGCAAAGACGATCTGGCAGGCCCTGTCCTCCAACGTCTCCATCAGGCGCTCGAGAGTGGCAGGCCCGGCGATGTCGGTCGGGGCAAACGCCAGGTCGACCGTAGCGGTTTCCGCGGTGAGGTGAAAGCCAACCGTTGCCGCGCCAAAGTCGCGCATCGCCACCGCCGAGATGATGTGCTGGCCCGTGTGTTGCTGCATCAGGTCAAACCTGTGCGAGCGGTCCACCGCGCAGTGGAGCACGTCGCCAGGCTTGGGCAGGTGCGCGGCCGCGTCTTCGTCGACATCCACCGCAGCGACCCAGTGCGCGACGACGCCCGCCCGGTCGGGTAGGTAGCCGGCGGCCAGGACAGGCAATGTCCCAATGTGCCCTGTATCGCAAGGTTGGCCGCCGCCGCCCGGGTAAAAGGCCGTGCGGTCAAGGACGACGGGCCTTAGCGTTGCTGCGGCAGGCAGCTCCGGCACTGCCTGGGCCGGGCCGACTTCGACTACCGTGGCGTCAAACGCCAGGATATCCGGACGGAGGAAGTAGATCAGCTCAGTCGCCATCGCCGTTACCGGTAGCCCCATTTGATGCGCGCTGGCCGCCGTGACGGGATGATGCCGCTACCGGCGATTGAGAGCAGGGTCGCCCCGATCGCGGCGAAACCGGCGCCAGTCATGGTGATCAGATAGACCAGGGTCTTAAACCCACCAACCAGGTTGGGCAGGTAATCGGGGTAAACGAGCCCCTGCCCGTAGTAAAACCAGATCACGTGCAGGCTCAGGCCGTACAGCACAAAGGCCCCGGTCCACAGCGCGCCGAGCCCCGCCGAGGTCTGCAGGCCAAAGTCGATGTCGCGCGCGATCAGGGCGCCGATTATCCCGGCCACCAGCATGAGCGCTGCCCCCTCAACTAGCCGCAACGTGATAAACCCGCGGATCTGGTCCTCACTGTTAAACGCGGAAAACGAGTAGGTCAGCCCATGCCCATAGCGGTACACCGCCCAGAACCCGACAAAGAACAGCCCGGCCGCCAAGAGGGCGCCCCAAAGGCGAGGTGGCTTGGCCAGCAGCAGCAAGAACAGCGCCGGCAGCAATGCCATCGCCAAGGCGGGCCAAAAGCGCGCCGCCTGTCGCGCGGTCAAAACACCGGTCTGGACCTTGCCGCGCTCGATTTCCTCCGCGCTCAGGTACTCGCCGGCCTGGGTCAGGGCTCCCGCGGCATCCCCCTCGGCTAGCTTGGTTTGCGCCCCGGAAACCGCCGCCGGCACAGTGCCCGCGCCGATGCCCGTGATCAACGCGGAGATGCCGGCCCTGGTCGAGGCGGCCGCAATCATGCGCTGGGCCTGCCATGTCGCATCGCCGCTAAGCCAGTTGCTCAGGTGGAGGCCGAGGGCATGCGCGGGGGCCTCGGCGCCGAGCAGCGCCGCGATCGTCGGCGCGATGTCGATCTGCCGGACCAGCGGCCAAGTGCCGTCGCTTGCGCCCGCGCCGCCGGGCGTTGCCGGTGCGATGCCCATGCCGGTCAACACCAGGGGCACCTGGGTAACCACGGGTTCGGGCCCGCCGTGACCGCCCGTGTCGATGTGGCCGTGGTCTGCCGTAATCAGCACCGTCGTCGTCGTCAGGTCAATCAGCTGCATCAACTCGCCGATGTAGCCGTCGACCTCCTGCACGGTCGCCCGGTACTCTGGGCTGGCGCCGCCATAGGAGTGGCCTGCCTCGTCAGTGCTGGAAAAGTAGACGACGGTCAGGCCAGCCGGCGCTCCGGCGGCGAGGTGCTGCGCCGCCAGGTCGCGGACCGCCGCGTCGTCATAGGTGCCCGTTTTGGCCGCCGGGTCCGCCAGCTGGACGTCGATGTCCTCGCCGTATAGCTGCAGCCAGCCATCCCAGCCGATGTGCGCGGTCGGCAGCCCCGCTCGCTTGACAGCCGCGAAGATGTTGTCGACCAGGATCGGACCCTCAAACCAGTTGGTCGTCACCCCATGGACGTAAGGAGGAGTGCCGGTGCCGATCGCTGCGCCGCCGGGCAGCGACAGCGATGGCTGCTCGGTCTGGGCGATCAGGTTGACGGCGCCTGCACGGATCTCGTTGAGCGCGGGCATCTCGCGCGACGCATCCACTCGCAGGCCGTCGACGACAATCAAGACGACCGCGCCGGTGAGCGGTGGCGCCTGGCTTGGCGTTGCCGTCAGGGCCACCGTATAGGGGCTCTGGTAGCCCACCACGCGGTCCCAGACCTTGTACAGCAGCGACTGTGATCCGTAGCCCAGGCCGGCCATGATCACCAGGATCAAGACGATGGTCGCGCCTACACGGGTCGGACTCGGTCCGGGCCGGCGAAAGGCCGGCGACGGCAGGCTGGGGTATTTAGGCTTCATCTGGTGTCCTCCTCGTGTTGGGGCGATGGCCGCGGCTCGACTAAGCATCTAGTCATCTCTACGGCAAGTGTCCTCTGTCTTCGCGCCCTGGCGCCGATTTCCCCTTATCGCAGGCCGCCGCTGGTCCGATCGCCAGCCCGCGATCGCATCAGAATCAACAACCGCAGGAATCCCTTTTCGGCGGCACGAACCCGGACATGTTACCAGAGCACGGAGCACGAGTACCAGTAAAGGGGGGGACCAGTTGGACACCAAGGAATTCCTGCGCCGCCTCTGCGAAGGCGTGGGCGTCTCCGGCTATGAGCACGGCTTGGTCGACACGGTCCGCGAAGCCATGTCCCCGTACGTCGCACGGGTGACGGTTGACGCGATGGGCAACTGCTGGGCGGTCCGGGCAGGCCAGGCGCCCGAGCCGCGGGTCAAGATCATGCTGGCCGCACACATGGACGAAATCGGCCTGATGGTCAGCAAGTATGAGGACGGCGGGTTTTTGCGGGTGGTCGAGGTGGGCGGTTTTGATCCGCGCGCGCTGATCGGGCAAGAGGTCATCGTCCACACTGCCACCGGTGACCTGCCCGGCATCATCGGTATCAAGCCGCCGCACATCATGACCGATGAGGACCGCAAAAAAGCGCCACCCCTGCACGAGCTGTTTGTGGACGTTGGGCTGGACGATGCCGCCGCGCGAGCCGCCGTCGCGGTTGGCGACGTGATCACCCTCAAGCGCGAGTTTGTCGAGTTGGCTGGCGAGATCGTCGCCGGCAAGGCCCTGGACGACCGCGCAGGCATTGCAGTCATGCTTGAATGCCTCAAACGCTTGACGCAGCTACACCACTCGGCGGACGTCTACGCCGTGGCCACCGTCCAAGAGGAAGTCGGCCTCAAGGGCGCAGCAACTGGCGCTCACGCGATCAACCCCGACATCGGCGTGGCAATTGACGTTGGCCATGCCGGCCCCGGCCTGCCGGAGCACGAGTCGATCAACATCGGCGGCGGTCCCGCGATCGCCATCGGCGCCAACATCCATCCCAAGCTTTACGCATTGCTCGTTGCCACGGCAAAGGAGTGCGGTATCGCCTATCAGGAGGACGTCTCACCTGGTCGTACCGGCACCGACGCCTGGAGCATGCAGATCAGCCGGGAGGGCATCCCGACGGCGCTGCTTTCGCTGCCGCTGCGCTATATGCATACTTCCGTTGAAACCGGCTCCATGGCCGATATCCGCGCGGCCGGCCGCCTGCTGGCGGAGTTTTGCGCCCGGGTCGACCGCGCGCTGGTGGAGGGATTGCGGTGGGACTAACAGACTATATGCAGAGCTTGAGTGAAATCCGCGGGGTGTCCGGCCACGAGGGCCTTGTCCGAGCCAAGCTGCGCGAGTTGCTCGCCGGGCACGTCGACCAGATGGAGTCGGACACCATCGGTAACCTCTATGCTTACGCCAAAAGCAACGGTAAGACAGCCGGTCCTAAAGTAATGCTGGCCGCGCATATGGACGAAGTCGGTTTCCTGGTCACCGGTGCTGACAAAGACGGCATGGTCCACTTTGCCAACGTCGGCGGGGTCGACGCCAAGGTCGTGCCGGCCAAAGTCGTGCGCATCGGTCCCAACGCGGTGCCTGGCGTCATCGGGACTAAGGCGATTCACCGTCAGGAGCCGGACGAGCGGGGCAAGCCGTTTGACCCCAAAAAACTGTCCATCGATATAGGGGCCACGACCAGGGCCGAAGCGCTCAAGCTGGTCAAGCCCGGTGACCAGGTCACCTGGGAGATCCAATACGGCCCGTTTGGCGCCGGCCTGGTCAAGGGCAGGGCGCTGGACGACCGCATTGGCTGCGCAGTGCTGGTCGAGGTCCTCAAGCAGGCGTATGCCGTGCCGGTGGTCGGCGTGTTTACCGTGCAGGAAGAGATCGGCACCCGCGGTGCCGCAGTCGCCGCCAACAAGCTCCTGCCGGACATCGGCATCTGCCTTGAGGGCACGGTATGCGCGGACATCCCGGGCACCGAGCCTGAAGGCCAGACGACCCGCATCGGCCGGGGACCGGCGATCAGCCTGATGGACGCCGGCACCATTCACCATCCGGCGCTGGTCAAGCATCTCGTCGCCGTCGCCGAGCGCGAGGGTATCCCGTACCAGTACCGGGAAGCGACCAGGGGCGGCAACGACGCCGCGCGGATGAGCCTTGCCGGTGCCGGCGCGATGGCCTGCGCCGTGTCGATCCCGTGCCGGTACATTCACTCGCCGGTTGCGGTGGCAAGCCCAAGTGACTTTGAGAACGCGGTCCGGCTGGTCCGGGCCTTTATCGAGAGCATTGCCAGAGGGGAGTTGAAGGCATGAACGACCTGATCGAGAGCTTTACCCAGGCCTATGGGCCTTCCGGCCACGAGGACCAGGTCCGCGAGGTCATCCGCAAGGCGGTCGCCCCTCATTGTGACCGCACCGAGACCGACGCGCTCGGTAACCTGATCTGCTATCGCCAGGGCTCCGGCGAAACCGCAACCCGCAAACGGGTCATGCTGGCCGGTCATATGGACGAAATCGGCATTATCGTTACCCACATCGACGAGAAGGGATTTCTGCGTTTTGCCCCCGTGGGCGGGATGCCGCCGGCGGTGCTGCTCGGCCAGCGCGTCGTCTTTGCTGACGGCCAGGTCGGCGCGATCGGCAGCGAGCGCATCGACGACCCTAAGGACCTCAAGCATGAAAAGATGTTCATCGATATCGGCGCGACCTCGCGCGACGAGGCGAGGCGGCACGTGGAGGTCGGCGACGTTGCGACCTACCAGCGCCCGCTGTCGGCCATGGGCGGCCTCCTCTCCAGCAAGTCGATGGACGACCGCATCGGTTGCGTGGTCGTCGCCGAAACTCTCCGCCGGCTGAAGAACTGCCCGCACGACGTCTACGCCGTCTTTACCACGCAGGAAGAAGTCGGCCTGCGCGGGGCCAAGACTGCCGCCTACGGCGTCGATCCCCAGTTTGGCCTGGCGTACGATGTCTGCCCGGTCGGTGACACGCCCAAGGCTCAGTCGATCCTCAACACCGCGCTCGGCGCGGGCGCCGCGATCAAGGCCAAGGACAACTCGGTGATCGTGCCGCCCAAGGTCAAGAACATGCTCGTCCGGACCGCCGAAGCCGCCGGTATCAAGTACCAGCTCGAGGTCCTCGCCGCCGGCGGCACCGATACCGGCGCGATCCAGCTGACCAAATCCGGCGTGTTCGCCGGGTGCATCTCGATCCCGACCCGGTACATCCACACGCCGGTCGAGACCGTCATGCTCAGCGACGTCGAGGCGTGCGTGCAGCTCAGCGTGCGCGTCCTCGCCGGACCGATCGAGGTCTAGTCGTCATGACCGCGGCCGGCCCGCGCATCATCGTCATCGGCTCCGGCGGCGCCGGCTATTGCGCCGCGATCGCCGCGCGCGAGGCTGGCGCATCCGTGCGGCTGATCTCCAAGGCGCCGCTCGGCATGGCCAGTTGCACGGCGTATGCCGGTGGCGGTTTCACCGCTCCCATCGACGGGTTTACGCCCGACGAACACATTGCACTGACCCAGGAAGTCGGCCGAGGCCTCAGCGAGCCAAACATGCACCGCGCTGTCAGCCTGGGGGCTGCCGACGCCTTTGCCAAGTTGGCTGCCTGGGGCGTCCGCTACGACACGCGGCGCGGCGGTCTGTCCGTCAGCCGCTACGGCAAAGGTGGTTTGCTGGGCGGCACCGGCATGACCTTGCCGTTGCGCGACCATGCGGCGGCGGTCGGCGTTGAAACCGCCGCCGGCCTCGTCGTCACCGCGATCCTGCGTGCCGACGACGGGACCGGCCGGGCCGTCGGCGTTGAGACCTACGACCCGGCCAGCGGTACGATCGATCGCGAAGCGGCCGATGCTGTGATCGTCGCCTCCGGCGGCGCCGGCGCGATCTACCCGCGCACAGACAACCCGGCGCGCACGACCGGCGACGGTTACCGGTTGCTCTTCGCCGCCGGCGTGCCGGCTTTTGACATGGAATTCGTCCAGTGGTACCCCCTCGGTTACGCCGAGCCAGGCTTTCCGACCTGGATGATCGGCCTGCCGATCATCGACCACGTGCCGCTCGAGACCACCGGTGGGGATCGCTTCTACAACCGCCTGCTCGCCGCGTGGGGCCTCAAGGGCGGCGCGCAGGCCAACATCCGGGCCCGCGATCGTTCGGCTGTCGCCATCGCCCGGGAATGGGCCGCCGGGCGTGAGGTCGTCCTGCGCTACGACCTCGCCGACCCCGCCGCCTTACCCACGGTCGATCCGCTGGCGGCCGCGCGCTTTAAGGGCACCGGCGGCCCGCGCCCGGTCCGCGTTGCGCCGTTGGTGCACTACTTCTGCGGCGGCGCCGTCGCTTCGCCGGACGGCGCGACCAACGTGCCCGGACTTTACGCGTGCGGCGAGGTCGTCGGCGGCTTTGACGGCGCCAACCGCGCCGGCGGCAACGCGCTCACGGCGGTGACCGTCCTGTCGCAGTTGACCGGCACGCGCGCCGCCCGCGCAGCCGCAGCGGCGGCAGCCCGCGATCCTGTCGACGACGGCGACGCCGCCGCGGCGGTCGCCTGCGGCAGCCTGGCCGGATTGGCGGCGGCCTGGAGCGAGCTGGGCAGCGCCGATGCCGCCGCGCTCACGGCCAGCACCGCGCGCGATCTGCTGCATTCGATCACCGGACGCGTGCTCGGCGTCATCCGGTCTGCCGAGGGCCTGATGGACGGCCTGGCCGAGCTGGCGGCGCTGCGAGCGGTCTTGCCCGGCCTGACGGCTGCCTCCGCTGGCGAGCGCATGTTGGCCGGCGAACTACCCGGCATGCTGCTGACCGCCGAGTTGGTAGCGACCGCCGCCCTGCAGCGCGAGGAGAGCAGGGGCGGGCACTTCCGGACCGACTTCCCCGCCGAAACCGAGGCCTGGACACGACACATCGTCATCGAACCGGCCGGCGCGGCCGTGCCGCTGGACGCGGCACAGCCGCAGGCTATGCGGATCCGGTTGGCCGAGGTAGGGGCGGTTTCGCCGCCGCCAGGCTAACCTGGCGACGACGGCCCGCCGTCCGTTGACACATCATTGACCTACGAATGTGGTATACTTTGATGAGTACTCAAGCAGCATCGAGGAGGCAAATCGCGTGGAAGAAAAGGTTCAGCAGGTCCTGACGGCCATTCGCCCCTACCTGCAGGCCGACGGTGGCGATGTCGAGTTCGTCGCCCTCGAGGATAGTGTCGTCAAAGTGCGCCTGACCGGCGCTTGCGGTGGTTGCCCGTTTGCGACTATGACCCTCAAAAACGGTATTGAGGCCGCGATTAAGCGGCAGATCCCGGAGATCAAGGCCGTCGAGGCCGTACAGTAGCAGCAGCGGCGCGCGACAGGCAGACTTAAGCGTGATGCAGTAAGGCACAAAGGTATGGCAAGAGAGTAAGGCAAAAGGGTAAGGCAATAAGGTTGGGCAAGCGATTGGGGCAAAGAGGTTAAGGCAAACGGCGCGGGGTGGATGCCCCGCGCCGTTTGCCGTCGGTCGGCCGTCTGTTGGCCACTGCTGCGCAGTCATGGCACCGGACCGCGGAACTGGTGGGCGCTCACCGCCCGCAGGTGCGCGCCCGCAACGAACATTTAGGTTTGTTGGCCACTGCCGTGCAGTCATGGTCCCAGACCGCGGAACTGGTGGGCGGTCACCGCCCGCAGGTGCGCGCCCGCAACGAACATTTAGGTCTGTTGGCCACTGCCGTGCAGTCATGGTCCCAGACCGCGGAACTGCTATCAAGCCCCCCAACCGGATTGGACAGTAGGTGCTCGTGCGATAGATTGAGATTGAGGGGGGCACGGGTACATGCGAAGGAGTTATTCGGCTGAAGTCATGGAGCGGGTTGCTGGGGAGGCTGTGGCGGAAGGCAACATCTCGTTGGTTGCCCGACGTTACGGCGTGAGCCGCAATAGTGTCATAGCGTGGATCAAAGCACGGGAAGAAGGCCGATTGGCTGGCGGGATGCTCCCGTCGGCCGCGGTGGATCAGGTCTTGGCCGAGAATCGCGAGTTGAAGAGGTTGTTGGGCGAGAGGCAATTGCAGATTGAGGTTCTGGAAGCGTTGTTAAAAAAAACTGCCCAACGCTCCGGGACAAAATCGAAGTAAGCCAGATGCTAATCACAGATGGTAAGCCCAAGCGGCAGGTGCTGGAGTTTGCTCGTCTGGGGCGGTCGACCTATTACTATCAACGCCATCTTGGGTCGCTTGAGAACCACCGTGGTGGCCGTCCACTGACCGGTTGGTCGCGGACGACCACCGGTCAGCAGATCCCAGATGAGGCTGTCAAGAACTACATCACCGCGGCCATTGCCGGCGACGGATTACACTACGGCTATTTGAGGCTTACATACCATTTGCGGCGGCAATATGGCCTGGTAATCAACAAGAAGAAGGTCTACCGACTGTGTAAGGAGCTCAATGCGCTGCACCCCCAGCGCAAGACGCAGGTCAGAGAAAAGCGACAACTGGCGCGCAACCGGGTGGTAACCGGCCCAAATCAAGTTTGGGCAACTGACATTAAGTACGGTTACGTTGCTGGTGAGGATAGGTTCTTTTACATGACTTCTCTGCTGGACGTGTACGATCGGTCTGTGGTCGGCTGTCATATTGGGCTAAGCTGTGAAAGCAAGAGCATCCTGCAGTTGTTAGATCGCAGTCTCAAACAAAGGGGCGCGAACCCGCAGGGACTCGTGCTGAGGTCGGACAACGGCCCGCAATTCAAGAGCAAGGCTCTCAGGCGTGGCTGCCAGGCCCTGGGCATTGAGCAGGAGTACATACCACCCAAGACGCCGAACCTGAACGCGCACATTGAGTCCTTCCACGCGACCCTGGAGCAAGAGTGCCTGGCTGAGAATCGCTTTGGCAGCTACTATGCCGCCATGATGACGGTCAGGAGTTACATTGAGTTCTACAACAAGCGTCGGCTGCACTCTGGTTGTGGCTTCCGACCGCCGACAGAGTACTACCAGGCCACCCAGGACGGCCTGTTGCCAAGAGCGCAATTGCGCATCTAGTGTCCAATCAACTGGGGTCGGACCG
>Ga0209270_1004570_pt1 | contig 10290 bp, 9 predicted proteins | sample MTBAKSrepl1MetaG_FD_187456 | JGI IMG/M metagenome (GOLD analysis project Ga0209270, IMG submission 187456) | Enrichment culture microbial communities from Arthur Kill intertidal strait, New Jersey, USA, that are MTBE-degrading - MTBE-AKS1... | ecosystem: Environmental > Aquatic > Marine >...
GGTGGTGACAGCCCCGGCACTTGACGACATCATTGCGTCGGACGGCTGGGCCCGCCGGCAGGCGGAAGCCTGCATCCGGAAGATGCAAAAGTGAGTTGTTCCTATTGCGAATAACCGAATTGTTTGGTATTTTGTAAAAAATGGCTGAAGGCTGAAGGTTGAATAGGGATCAGGGATCGGGTGTCAGGGATCAGGGATGCAAGCTATCAGTGCCGCTTTCTTTTTCCTAATACCCGAAACCTGACCCCTGACACCTTGTCTACTTTCAGCCTAAATCCCTAATATTAAGAAGGTTTCATGAGCACGAATATTTTTGCTTTTATCATTGTCCTGGGGGTTCTGATATCGATTCACGAACTGGGGCATTTTGTGGTTGCGCGCCTGTTCGGCGTGGGAGTTGAAAAATTTTCGCTGGGTTTCGGGCCGCGCATTCTGGGTAAAAAAATCGGCATTACCGAGTATCGGATTTCAGCCATACCCTTGGGCGGTTACGTCAAAATGGTGGGTGAGGAACCCGACAGCGAGATCGATCCCGCCGATATTCCGATATCCTTTACGCACAAACATGTATTTAAACGCATCCTGATTGTTGCCGCCGGTCCGGCTTTTAATCTCCTGCTGGCCGCCGTTATCTTTTTTGTGATTTTCATGATTTCAGGTGTTTTCATCCTCAAACCGGCAGTGGGCAGGATCCAGAAAGACACTCCGGCTGAGCAGGCCGGTCTGCAGGTCGACGATCTGATTTTAGCGATCGACAACGTCGCCTTAAGGGACTGGGATGAAATGTCGAGGCTGATATCCACCAGCGGAGGCAAAATCTTGAACCTGTCGGTTCGCAGGGGGGATTCCGAGCTTATCTTCACAGTTCAGCCGGAACTTAAAACAACCCAGAACATTTTTGGAGAGCCTGTGCAGCGCTATGTAATCGGCATCGGCCCTTCCGGGGACGGCTACTCCAGAGAGTTGAATCCGGTTGAGGCCATTGGCGAGAGCGTTGTTCAGACCTACCATGTCACCAGACTGACCATCGTCAGCATTTTCAAACTGATCGTCGGCTCGATTTCCACCAAAACCCTGGGGGGGCCCCTCATGATTGCCGAAATGGCGGGGCAGCAGGCCAAACAGGGCGCTGCCAACCTGGTGTTTTTTATTGCCCTTTTGAGCATCAATCTGGCCGTCCTGAATTTTCTGCCGATACCGGTTCTGGACGGCGGGCACCTGCTTTTCTTTTTCATTGAAGCGGCCATCGGCCGCCCCGTTAATATGCGCATGCGCGAGATTGCACAGCAGGTAGGAATCTTCGTCCTGATCCTGCTGATGGTGTTTGTGTTTTATAATGATATAACCCGAATCTTTTTCAGTTGAAGCTGCCTATTTATGCCATACCGAATCGAAACCATGATAAAACCCGAACTGTTCGATGCTGAGGGCGAAGGGGTTCGCCAGAAGGCTGTGAACTATTTCGGAATCAAACTTGCAATCGTCCGCGCCATCCATGTGGTGACCATTGATGCGGACCTGTCGCCGGACCAGATCGAACGAATCCGGACGGAAATTCTTACGAATCCGGTGACCCAGGTTTCATCCCTGGAACCGCTTTCCTGTGAATTCGACTGGACCATCTGGGTCGGTTACCGCCCCGGGGTGCGCGATAATCCCGGCAGCACGGCCATGGAGGCGGTGGAAGACCTTTTGGGGATCAAATGGGTTCCCCCTGACGCTATTTACACCTCCCGGCGCTACTGCCTGTGCGGTTCGGGGCTTGATGCGGATCGGGTGAATCAGATTGCGGCGCAGCTGCTGGCCAATGATACGATTCAGCAGTGGAAAATATTCAGCAAAGCGGAGTGGGACCCGTCCCAAGGGATCGGGTGTATCATTCCCCGGGTCGTCCTGAATCACACCCCCACAGTAACGGTTATCCCCATCGACAGCGATGAAACCCTCAGGCGCATCAGCCATGAGCGCAACCTCGCGTTGAACCCCAACGATATTCCCACCATCCGGGCGTATTTCCTGAATCCGTCGGTCCAGGCCGCCCGGGCCGGGGTGGGCCTGGCCGACCCCACCGATGTGGAACTGGAATACATCTCCCAGGGCCGCAGCGACCATTGCAACCACAACACCTTCCGGGGACTGTTCCACTATTGCGAGAGCCCCGGCGGTCCGGTCGAGCGGGTGGACAACCTCTTTAAGACCTGCATCGAAGCCCCGACCCTGGCGCTCAAAGAGAAAAAAAACTGGGTGGTGTCGGTATTATGGGACAATGCCGGCGCCGGGCGGTTTGATGAAAACCATTATTATGTCATTACCGGCGAAACCCATAATTCCCCTTCCAATATGGAAGCCTACGGCGGCGCCATCACCGGAATTGTCGGCATCTATCGGGATCCGATGGGGACCGGCAAGGGTTCGAAACTGGTGATGGGGAGTTACGGTTTCTGTGTCGGCCCCAGGGATTACGCCGGCAACCTGAAACCGCATCTGCATCCCCGTCGATTGCTGGACGGGGTTATCGAAGGGGTTCGGGACGGAGGCAACAAGAGCGGGGTTCCTACAACTTTCGGCCAGGTGCTGTTTCACGAAGGGTATCTAGGCAAGTGCCTGGTTTATGTCACGGCCGTCGGCATCATGCCGGCCTCTATCCAGGGTGAACCGGCCGATCAGAAAACGATTTTACCGGGAGACCTGGCCATCATGTGCGGCGGCAGGGTCGGCAAGGACGGCATCCACGGAGTGACGGCCTCATCGGAAGTTTTTTCAGAACATACTCCGGCCGGCCATGTTCAGATCGGCGACCCTTATACCCAGAAAAAGATGCATGATTTTCTGCTGGAGGCCCGGGACGAAGGGTTAATCCGGTTTATTACCGACAACGGCGGCGGCGGGCTTTCCTCTTCCATCGGCGAGTCGGCCCGCTTTTCCAACGGTTGCGATATCGATCTCGAAAAAGTACCCTTGAAATATGAGGGTCTCGACCAGTGGGAGATCTGGATTTCAGAATCCCAGGAGCGCATGACCGTGGCCATCGATCCGAACCATCTCGACCATTTTATGGCGCTTTCCCGCAAACACGCGGTGGAATGCACCGTCATCGGCTGCTATACCGATTCGGGCCGGTTGCATATCCGATATAACGGCAAGACCTGCGCCTTTATCGACCTCAGCCTCCTTACGTCCGGTTTCCCTCAGTGGGAGTTTAAGGCCGAATGGCAGCCCCCGGAGAGTCGGGGTCTGTTTGAACCGGTTTTAAAAGAACCCCGGGATTATGAAAAACTGCTGCTGGATGTGCTCGGCCGGCCCAACATCTGCTCAAAGGAATGGATCTGTCGGCAATACGACCATGAAGTCCAGGGGACCAGCGTCATCAAGCCCCTGGTGGGCGCCGACCGAGACGTCAACAGCGATGCCGCCGTGATCCGGCCGGTCCTGGAATCTCCGAAAGGATTGGCTTTTTCCCAGGCTCTCCTGCCGGCGTATTCCAAGATTGATGCCTACCACATGACGGCGTGCAGCATCGACGAAGCCGTGCGCCGGCTGATCGCCGTGGGCGCCGACCCGGAGCATATCGGCGGCGTGGACAACTTCTGCTGGCCCAATATCCAGTTTGATCCGGCCGGCAATCCGGACGGCAAATTCAAGGCGGCCCAACTGGTGCGGTCCTGCCGGGCGCTGCGGGACCTGTGTCTGGCTTACGGGATCCCGTTGCTTTCCGGAAAAGACAGCATGTACGTGGACGGTCATCTGATGGGATCTTACGGCGAAACCCACAAGGTTTCAGCCCTGGAAACCCTGCAGTTTTCAACCATCGGGGTAATCGATGACACCTCGAAATGCGTGACCATGGACTTCAAAATACCCGGCGACCTGGTTTACATCCTGGGAACGACCCGCAACGAACTGGGCGCTTCTGAATATTATGAACTTTTCAAATATACGGGTTTAAATGTTCCCCGGGTCCGGCCGGAAGAATGCGGCAGCCTTTACCGGGCACTGGCCCGGGCCGTCTCACAGGAACTGGTTGCGTCCGTTCACGGCATCTACCGGGGCGGTCTGGGGGTTCATCTGGTGCTGGCGGCCATGGCCGGCAACCTGGGATTGGATATCGAACTTGCGCGGGTGCCGCGCGAGGGCATCGGCCGCAATGACGGGATCCTGTTTTCAGAATCAGCCGGTCGTTTTATCGTCAGCATCGATCCGGCGGTTCGGGAGCGTTTTGAAAACCTGTTTAAGGGGCTTGCCTGCACCTGTGTCGGAACGACGACGGAATCCCTCAATGTGGTGATCAGGGGGATGGGGGGCAATGCTTTGATCTCTCTTGCCGTGGACAAACTGAAGGCGGTCTGGAAAGCGCCCTTTGGAGAACTGATATGAACCCTGTCAAAGTTCTGGTGCTGGCCGGGTACGGTTTGAACTGCGATCATGAGACCGCCTATGCCTTTACACTGGCCGGGGCGGCTGTGCGGAGGGTGCATATTAACTCCCTGATCGACGGCAGTGTCCGGCTGGACGGGTTTAATGTCCTGGCGTTTGTGGGAGGTTTCAGCTGGGGGGACGATCACGGCGCCGGCGTGATCCAGGCCGTTCGCCTGAAAACGAATATCGGCGATAAAATTCTTGAATTTGTGGAAAAGCAGAACCTGGTGATCGGCATCTGCAACGGATTTCAAACGCTGGTCAATTTGGGATTGCTGCCGGGACTCGACCGGGATTATGGTCGCCGAACCATTGCCCTGACCCATAACGATTGCGGCAACTTCCGCAATGACTGGGTCCACCTGCAGGTAAACCCGGCTTCACCCTGCATCTTTACCAGGGGAATTGAGGGGATTGAGCTGCCCATCCGGCATGGGGAAGGGAAATTTTACGCCCGGGAAGCGTTCCTTTCCCGCCTGCTGCAGGAAAATCTGGTGGCGCTGCGCTATGCCCGGCCGAACGGTACGCCGGCCGAGGGTCGTTTTCCCTTTAACCCCAACGGATCGCTGGCGGATATTGCCGGCATCTGCGATCCTTCCGGCCGGATATTCGGCCTGATGCCGCATCCGGAGGCTTACAACCACTGGACCAACCACCCGGGCTGGACCCGTTTGAAAGAATCCCTCAAGCGCCGGGGCTGCGGTTTTCCTGAAAATCCGCCGCCCGGTATTGCGATGCTTAAAAACGCGGTGGACTATATCAAAGAAAAATAAATTGTTCCAAAAATTGTAATTAAGGTGGCAGTCATGAACGCGAGCGGCGACAGCAAAAAGGAAAAATCCCCGTCTCTGATCAAGGTTTGTCCCTATTGTTCAACCCATCTTCTGTCTAATGCGACGGCATGCACCTACTGCAAGAAAAAAGTCGGCCCGATGAACAAGCAGGGAATTGCTGAAAAACCGACGGATTGGAAAGCATATACGGCCTGCATTTTAAGTTGGGGAGCATTGATAGTCTATTTTTGGATGCTGGGCTGGTCCAAACCCATGACGACTTTTTTTAAAAAACTTGCCATTGAAACCTGGTTTATTATTGTCAAAATTTATTTTGCCATCTGGAATGTGTTCGTGGGTACCTGGGATAGAATTGTGGAAATTTTCAAAATGCTTTTTGACAAACTGTCCTGATCTTTTTCCTTATTAACCCGGCAATTGCAACTGTGATCCCGGCTGCATTCCGTTTAGCGGGAGGAGGTGAATGATGGATAAAAACCCCGGATTTACCGTCGTCGAACTCCTTGTCAGCATTGCAATAGCTGCCATGATAGCCGCTATTGCCGTACCCAATTTCATCGGTTGGATACCGGATTACCAATTGAGATCGGCAGCCCGTGATCTCTTTTCCAATTTTCAGAAGGCCAAATTGACGGCCATCAAACAAAATGTGAATACAGCGGTTTGTTTCTACAACGACAGATATGTCTCGTTTGTTGATGCGGACATCAACTTTCAGAAAGACGGTTCTGAAGAGACTGTTGTGCAGGTGCAATGGGCGGACTACAAAAACATCAGCGTCAATCCGGCAGAGATAACCTTCGATAAATCCAGCGGCCAGCCCTGTATCGCCTTTCGCCCCACCGGAATTCCGGCGGACAACGGCGGCGGATTTGCTTCCGGCACCACCCCCATCAGCAATACCAATGACCGCACCACGTGGGTCATCATTTCCCAGGCTGGGCATATTCGGATTCAATAAGGGTATAAAAAAGATTAATGTCTATGTTAAAATTTTTTATACTTCCGTTATGCTTTTCGAATCCCAATGGAGAAACTGCCGCCACTTTATGATCTTGCAGGGATACGGATTAAAATTATTTTTTTATTATCTGCCATGATTACAATATGATATGATTGAATACAGTTAAATTGGAGACATGGGCCGGTATTTTTCCTGCCTGTGAAAACCATCTGGCATAAAACTTGTATAAATCATGGCAGGAGATGAAAAATGCGAAAAGATACCGGTTTTACAATTGTCGAACTCCTCGTTGTCATCGCCCTGATCGCCCTGATCACCGCCATTGCTGTACCCAATTTCATCAGCTGGCTGCCGAATTACCGGCTGCGTTCGGCTTCCCAGGATCTCTTGTCCAATTTTCAGAAGGCCAAGCTGGCTGCCGTAAAGAGCAACGTCAACGTTGCGGTGTGTTTTAAAGGCGACAACAGCGGGTACGTTGCTTTTGTGGATACAAATGTCAATTATGCCAATGACGGGGAGGAAGTGGTGGCGGATGTCGCCTGGTCAGATTATAAAAACCTGGTGGTCAACCTCGCCTTTAATACCTTTGATAGCAATGTGGGGGCACGGCCCTGCATGGCGTTTCAACCCACGGGAATTCCGATAGATGGGAGTGTGGATGGATTTGCTTCGGTTCCTTCCCGGGAAGCCCAGATCAGCAACACCAATGGGAGATCCACCAAAGTGGTGGTGTCGCCGGCGGGGAGCGTGTACCTTGAATAACGGAAATCATCAGCCCAGGCGAGGTTTAGCGATGACCTTGAGAGCAAATTTCAGAGGATTTTCACTGGTTGAAATTCTGGTGGCCATGGTGGTGTCCGGCCTTGTTTTGTCTGGCATCTATTCGACTTACCAGTCCCAGCAACGCTCTTATATATTGCAGGAAGATATTGCCCAGGTGCAGCAGAACCTGCGCGCCGCCATGTATCTGCTGACCCGGGAGCTGCGCATGGCCGGGTTTAATCCTTCCGGCAGCGCCGTGGCCGGCATTGTGGACGGGGAATGGTCGAATACATCCATTCGGTTTACCAAGGATGACAACGGCGACGGAGATGTTGCCGACAGCGCCGAGGATTTGACCTATTCTCTTTATACCTCCGGCGGGGTCCAGAAACTGGGTCGAAAAAATCCGACGACAAACCAACCGGTGGCGGAAAACATTCAGGAACTCTGGTTTGTCTATCTGGATGCGAATAACAATGTGACCGCCACACTGTCCGACATCCGTTCGGTTGAAGTTACGCTGGTGGCGCGAACCGCCCGCCCGACCGTAAACTATGTCAATACGATGACATACTCCAATAAATCGGGAACAAAAACATTCGGGCCCTATAATGACGGTCATCACCGCAGGGTGCTGTCCGAGCAGGTCAGTTGCCGCAACCTGGGGCTGGGAGCATAGGAAGGTCTGACATGAAACGATTGTGTTTGAACAACAGATTGCCGGGCAATCAAAACGGATTTACCATGATCGAAATTCTGATTGCCATAACCATTTTTGCCGTCGGCATGCTGGCGGTGGCCTCCATGCAGGTCTCCGGCATTCACGGCAACGCCACCGCCAGTGTCCTGACCGGTGCGTCTGCCTGGGCGGCTGATACACTGGAGAGCCTGCTGGTAAGGCCTTACGACCATATCGATCTCGATCCGGCCGGCAACCCTCATTCCGGAGGGACCCAGGGCCGATACACCATCACCTGGAATGTCACCCAGGATGCCATGATGCCCAACGCCAAAACCATTGCGGTCAACGTATCTTACACGGATCGGGGGAAACCCAGGAATGTGTCCTTAACGTATTACAAGTCGAATATATAAGGGGACCTGACATGCATCGCACAAATATTCATCCCGCAATTAAACCGGCAACCCTTTTGCGCTTCGTCATTCCCGCGATGGCGGGAATCCGGCAGGTTAAGAACTGGATAGTTTCCGGCTTGATGATGCGCGCCGGCCGCAAGTATCGGTTTTATGGCCCCCTCGCAAATGAAAACGGCTCTTTGATGGTGATTGCCATCATCATCCTGATGCTGCTGACCCTCATCGGCATCGCCATCACCACCACGGCTTCGCTGGAAATGCAGATTGCCTCCAATGACCGCCTGCACAAAATGGCATTTTATCAGGCCGACGGCGGAATTGATCTCGGGGCCGAACTTCTGGAGCAGAACCTGGGGTGTTCCGGCGGATTTACCCCTACCATCGGCACCGATCAGACCAATGTCGGATCCGTGCGGGTGACCGACCTGACGCTGTGGGAAAATACCGATGACGACGCCACCCTGCCAAGCGAAACCAACCGCCATTTTTACTTTCCCCAGAATTACAGCGGCAACCAGCCCCATACCAACCTGACCGTGGGGGGGAGCACCCGGTTTTCCAGCGGCAACGCCATTCAGATGGTCAGCGGGTATGAAGGCAAGGGAAAGGGGGCCGGTTCCGGCGGCGCCTATATCATCTACGATATGCATTCCCAGCACCTGGGGATCGGCGGCAGCCAATCCATCATCCGGGTGCAGTGGCGGCATGTTATCGGGCAGGAAGGCGCATGCAACTATTGATGACAATGCAAAAAGTTTATTTCGATTTAATAAAGCATATGAATGCTATCGGAAGCAAAGGAGGTCCATCCATGATACGCTCCTGCAAACCCATAATGATATTGATAATGGTCTTACTTTTAGCGGCCGCCGGCTGGCTGTCTCCGGTTAGAAGCCACGCCTTTCCCACCACTTCGGCCGCCATCTGCGCCAGCGACAACGCCACCCCGCCGTTTCTCTCCGGCGGCGTGGACCCCAACCTCCTTCTGGCCATCGACAACTCCGGGAGCATGCTGGATCCGGCTTACGTGGAAGACGGGTCAAACTGTTACGATGACACTTACGACAACACCCAGACCTATGCCGGATATTTTAAACCTTCGGTTCTGTATATCTATAATCTTACCAGCAGGGCATTCGAGCTCTGGGCCGGCCAGGCCTACTGGGCTACCGCACGTGATGCTGCCGGAGCCACATTGTACTATACTTCCAACGTTGCTTACGTTGTCATGAATAGCGGTCCGAGCGTCACCGGTTTTATCGCCAGTGGAAATTTTTTAAACTGGGCGGCAGCCTCCAAGATCGATATTCAGAAAAAGATCCTGACCGGCGGCAAATACGATGCCGCCGCCGGCCGAATGATCATGGAATCCCGCGGCTGCGGCAACTACCGGTTTGTCAAGGAATACGCCTTTGCGTCCCCGGCCTCGGCCACGCCATACTCCCTGACCATGGCAGTGCTTCCGCCCCGAGAGGAAACCTTTGACCCCTGGACGAGTTCAACCCCTTATACGGTCGGTAGCATTGTGAACGACGGCGGTACGCTCTATATCTGCACCGCCGCCGGCACATCCGGTACGGTCAGTACGGACGATGACAATACCTTGGCGTCACCGCCGGCGCCGCGCTGGGGGCTCTACACCAAGACGCGCTGGACCGCCGGGGCGCCTTATGTGGTGGGGGATATTGTCACCGACCCCAACAAGGCCAATACCCTTGACAAGGGACAGCTTTACCTCGCCACCCGCAGCGGCACTGCCGGCCCCAGCGGGGGAGTGGTGGCCGACAATGCGAGCGCTTCGGCGTCCGTGCCGAAATGGGAGCCCTACAATGTGACCCAGATCGAGATTTTTGAGACCATTGCCGGCGGATTCAACAACGAGGCCTGTCAGGCTGCGGTTGAAGAACTCAATTCGGAAAGCCCCAATCAGGGGCAGATCAAACAGGACATTGACGAATGTATGGACGACAATGCCCTTGCATCGGGCAATAGCGGCGATATATCCAACTTTAATGCGGCCTTCAACCATTCCATCCACAACTGCTGGTACACGGCCAAGCATGATACCTGGCCGCCGGGGAGTGGACCGGTCAATGCCATCCAACCGGCCTGCGAAGCCATTTATCCCACTTCCGGTCCTACCGAACCATGGAATATAACCCCGGAAGTGGGGGGATATGTCTGCTACGGATTATGGGACAACGACAACGACTCCAGCACCAATACCGGTTACGTGGGACGCTGCTGGAAGCCGGG
>Ga0209270_1004577_pt1 | contig 10257 bp, 6 predicted proteins | sample MTBAKSrepl1MetaG_FD_187456 | JGI IMG/M metagenome (GOLD analysis project Ga0209270, IMG submission 187456) | Enrichment culture microbial communities from Arthur Kill intertidal strait, New Jersey, USA, that are MTBE-degrading - MTBE-AKS1... | ecosystem: Environmental > Aquatic > Marine >...
CGTTCTGAAGATCATGGTCCTGACCGCCGGGGCTATCCTCATGGGCCATTTCGGTTTCAAGCGTCTGAATAATTTCATCGCCAAGTACATCGAGAGCGATTTCATGCCCCTCCTGGCGGTAGGTCTGGCCTTGGGCTATGCCGGATTGGCCATCGCCTTGGGATTATCTGAGATCTTAGGCGCCTTTATGGCAGGCGTCATGCTGTCCGAGACCGGAAGGTCCTCTGAAATCGAGCACCTCCTCCTTCCCGTTCGAGACGTCACCCTTCCCTTTTTCTTTTTCTGGTTCGGCACAACCATCCGCCTCGGGGAAGGGCTTTCCTTTGTCGGAATGATGACGGCCCTGGTGCTTCTGGCGATTGTCGGCAAGATCATTACCGGATATGTCGGCAGTCGATGGTTTGGACTAAGCCCGAAGGTCTCCCTGCGGGCAGGGCTTTCGATGGTCCATCGAGGTGAATTTTCGGCCATTATCGCCAGCCTGGCACCGCCCCCGCTGAGGGTATGGAGCGGCGTCTATATCCTGATCACGGCCTTTATCGGCGTCTATCTGTTCGGGCGGGCGCCCAATATCGCCAACTGGTATCAAAACCGATGGCTCCGTCGTCCCGTTCACGACAGCGTCAACCAAAAGCCTGTATCATAACCAGGATGGATGCCTTGTCCGCGCATAAGGATGATATATAACCCAAAAGGATAAAATGATTGAAAAGGAGATGGCGAATGACATTTAAGATTCAAAAACGGATTTTCTTTTTTGCCGTATCCACGTTCATGGTATTGTTATGGGTGCCGGGGCAGGCGCATGCCGATAAATCCTCCGTGCGGATCGAGGCCCCGACTCAGGCGCCGATAGGCGCCACGATTCCCATTACATTGCATGTATCGCACAGCGGCAACAACTTTGTGCATCATACGGATTGGGTTGTTGTCAAAATCAACGGCGAGGAGGCCAAACGCTGGGAGTTCGGCATGTTCAGCACACCGGATAACGAGAATTTCACGCTGACCATGACGCATGCCATGACTGGACCTATCGAAATTGAGGCCGAAGCCAGTTGCAATATTCATGGCAGCGCAGGGATTGCGAAACATTCGGTGACCGTGCCATAGTGCCAGGGATCCTTGGTTCTGGATGCTGGATGCTCGTCACTTGATACGGGTTGCCGACTTGTTCGACGTTGGACGGTCATCCTTTTTGAAGTTGCCGCCTAAGCTGACTGGCCAGCGGCCAGTGGCGACGTTCGTTAAGAGGCGCCCTCGAACCTTGTTGTGTTCATGCCCGTTCATCACCCGGATCTGATCACGGGGGAGAGGCCTTTCGGGGGCTTTTGCGTGTGACCGGCGGAAGGCCGCCAAAAACACCAGACCGAGAGCCCTGGAAACGAAGAAGGTCCCGAAAGGTCTTGCTGTGACCAGTTCCCATCACCAGTCGTAAAGGATTTCCCAGTGACGGTCAAAGGGTACATCCATCTCGCTGTACCGGCAGGTGAGGGTTTTTCCCCTGCCTCGCCCATTGCTCGTTTTTTCTTTCCAGTATCGGAGGAAAATGGCAGGCAGAAGCTGCGTGGGCCCCTCCTCCCCTCCGGCTGTTGCCGGGCCTTCTATCCAACTCTCCTTTTCTTCAATGACCTTCCAGACCGTATTGAAGTCCTTGCTTCGAAGCCGCTCTCCCACCCTCGGAAGACCCAATCTCTCCCTTAGCTCGTTGAACCGGTAGACGGATTGCTCCTCCTTGTCCAGGATTCGCTCTCCCAATATGGTGATGCCGATAGCCCCGATGGGCGCCGTCAATAGTATCGAGAGGACCGCCACCGCCAGAATGACATCGCCTGCGGCCACCCCCGCGGCCAGGGGAACCGCGCCGATGGCCGCCTGAACCGTGGCCTTGGGGATGTAGGCCACCACGCAGAAGAGCTTTTCCATGCGTGTCAGGTTCGTTCCGAACAGGGAGATATAAGTGCCGACGCTCCTGAACAGGAGGCCCACCGCGATGACGGCCATACCTGCCAGACCCGCCTTCCATGCCACGTGAATGTTCACCTGTGCGCCCACCAGCACAAACAGGAGGAGTTCTGCAACCATCCAGAGCTTCTTCAATTTCTGTGAGACGATATGGGCGATGGGTTCGGATTTTTCCAGGATCACAAACCCGATGGCCATCACGCCCAGGAGGCTCGCGACGGGCACCCAATGCTCCACAGCAACTTCCAGCCAGGTCAGCGCAATAGCGGCCCCCATCACTACAATGGTCCGCTTGGGCGGCCGCCAGTCGTATTTGGTGAAGAGGCGATAGAGGAGATACCCCGGAATCAGGCCCGCGATGATCCCGAGGACAATACTGAGGGGAATTTCGGCAAGCCGGGCCCACAGGTTTACCTCCCCGCCTCCATGCATGCCTAAAAACACGGTAAATATTACTATGACAAAGACATCATCTACCGATGAGGCCCCTAAAATGAGGGTGGGAATCCCCTTTTTTGTACCCCGGCCCCGGTCCATAAAGTCGATCATGAGGGGGACCACCACGGCCGGAGAAACCGCACCGAGGATAGAGCCGAGGATGGCCGCCTCCAGATAGGTCATGCCAAGAAGTCGGGGGGCCAGCAGCATGACGCCGGCAATTTCAAAGATCGCCGGCACGGCGCTCATGGTCAAGGCCGCTCTTCCAACCCGGTTGAGGGTATCCCGTCGCAGCTCAAACCCGGCCCGAAGCAGGATCACGATGAGTGCGATCTTGCGGAAATCCCCGGACACGATCATCATCTCCGGGGATATAAGATTCAGCAGATACGGTCCGATGAGCACTCCCACAATCAGCATTCCCACAAGACCCGGCAGTTTCAGTTGACGAAACAGATAATCGCCGCATAATCCCAAAAGAATAATCAACGCAATACTTATGGCCACAAAAAAGCCTCCCAAAAATAAAAAACCCTGCCGGGCCGAGGGCTCGCAGGATTCCCAAACAAAAAACCCACCCGGGAGTTCAGGTGGGGCGGATAGTCGCACTTCCACCCCGTATCGTCAAAAGGTAGAAGTCATCATCCCTTTACAAAGGGCGGTTCATGGCAGACCTCATTGCCAAGTATCGGCCTTTTCAATACTTAAGGAGGCGAATTCTGTCAAGCGGTTTTTTGGAGGATGAGGATAACCGGCACGGCTTCAGTTTTGCTCACGGGTTTTAAAAAACGAGATCTGGGGCCAGTCTTCCATGATGAAACCGAGGCGCCATGAGTTGGGGGCCAGATAGGTCAATCGCCCCTGCGCGTCACGGGCCACGTTGTCGGCGTGCTTGATTGTAAACTCCTTGAGTCTTTTCTGATCATCGCAGTCGATCCAGCGCGCCGTGGAAAACCCCACCGGTTCATAAACCGCATCCACGCCGTATTCGGCCTTGAGGCGCGCCACGGTCACATCGAACTGCAAGGCCCCGACCGCCCCAAGGAGGTAGTCCGAGCCCGTCAGGGGCCGAAAGAACTGCACTGCGCCCTCTTCCGCCAGTTGGGCCAACCCCTTTTGAAGCTGTTTTTGTTTCAGGGGATTCTTGAGGATCACCCGGCGGAAATGTTCAGGGGCAAAGCTGGGGATGCCGGTAAATCTCAGTTCCTCCTTTTCCGTAAACGTGTCTCCGATTTGGATGGTGCCGTGGTTGTGAATACCTATAATATCGCCGGGATAGGCCTCGTCCACATTGGCCCTGTCCTGGGCCATGAAAAGGGTGGCATTGGCCAGGGCTATCTGCTTGCCAAGACGATGGTGAACAACCTTCATCCCCTTGGTGAATTTCCCGGAACAGATCCTCAGAAAGGCCATTCGGTCCCTGTGGGCCGGGTCCATATTTGCCTGGATCTTGAAAACAAACCCTGAAAAAGGCTCCTCGTAGGGAGAGACCTCTCGGCTCGCGGCCGGTCTCGGACGGGGTGCCGGAGCCATTTCAACAAAGGCGTCGAGGAGTTCTCTGACCCCGAAATTATTGAGGGCGCTCCCGAAAAACACCGGCGTCTGACTTCCATTCAGAAAATGACCCATTTCCAGGGGATTGGCCGCGCCATCCAGCAATGCCAGATCCTCGCGCAGTGCGTCGGCCCGGCTGCCCAGCAGTTCCTCCAGCCTGGTGTCCTTCAGATCGGTGATCCGGACCCCGTCGTGATTTCGGGTCTCCTGCCCGGGGGTAAAGAGATGGAGTTCTCCCCGAAAGAGATTGTAAACCCCCTTAAAGCCCTTTCCCATGCCGATCGGCCACGAAAGAGGGGCGCACTCAATCTGGAGTTTATCTTCTATGTCGCTCAGGATGTCCAGCGCCGGCATCCCCTCGCGATCGAGCTTGTTGATGAAGGTGATGATAGGGGTGTTGCGCATTCGGCAGACCTCCATCAGCTTTTCCGTCTGAGACTCGACCCCCTTGACGCTGTCGATGACCATGAGAGCGCTGTCCACCGCGGTCAGGACTCTGTAGGTGTCTTCGGAAAAATCCTGGTGCCCCGGGGTGTCAAGGAGATTCATTTCAAAATCTCTGTAGTTGAATGTCATAACCGATGTGGTGACCGAGATGCCTCGCTCCCTCTCGATGTCCATCCAGTCGCTGGCGGCATGCCGGGACGTTCTGCGGGCCTTTACTGCGCCAGCGATATGGATGGCCCCGCCAAAGAGGAGCAGTTTTTCCGTCAACGTGGTCTTGCCGGCATCGGGATGGCTGATAATCGCAAAGGTCCGACGCCTCTTGATTTCTTTTTGATACGGCTGCTTCACTTGAAAACCTCTTGAAACGGATGTTGAACGCCCCCTCAACACAGTTGACGGTTTGAGAAATACTCATCAACCGTTTATTCGGAAACGGCTGCTACGGAAGCAGGTTCCGAGATCCGGGCCTTCTCTTTTGGCGATGAAACGGGTTGAATGATCCTTTGAATCAGGGCGGCGTGTGGCGCAGTTGTCGGATCGTATAGACGAAACACAGGGGGAGACCTTCATGTATTGGGCGTAACACGTTCACTGGTAATTTTCCTCAAAAAGTCATAAAACTGCTTCGATGGCTTAAAATATAACTCATTTTCACATGGGTGTCAATCATCAAGTTCACTTTTCGACAGAAAAGACCGGCAACAGAAACAACCCGCAAAGCCTGAGTCATGCCGCGATCCTTCTTCTTCCGAGGAAAGACGGCTGAAGTCTGAACTGCCCAGACCCCGACGCCTCACGCCTTGCGCCTACTGTCTCACCTCCACCGCCTCCCCGCTCTTGAGTCCTGCGGGATTGGTGATAATCAGATCCCTGTTCTCGAGACCCTTTAGGATCTCCACGCGGTTCTCGTAGTAGGCCCCGAGGGTGACCTCTTTAAACAGGGCTTTTCCGTTTTTGAAAATATAGACGCCCATTTTACCCTCTTGTTCCGAGAGCCAGGCCGAGGGGATCTTGAAAGTCTTCTTGCCGACTGCGGCAGGGAACTTGACCCTGGCGGTCATTCCGTCGGCCATGTTTGGGTCCGGGTTATCCACCACCAGTTCCAGCGGAAAGGCCCGAGTGGATGTGTCGGCAGTCGGTGAGAGAAAAAAAACCCGGCACGAGAATTCTTTTCGGGGAATGGCGTCCACGGTGAAGAGGAATTGCGTGCGGTCCTTGATCAGGTGGACGTCGTTTTCACTGAGGGCTAACTTGATTTTCATGCGGCCCAGTTCAACGATCTCCGTGATGGGGGTCCCCGGCAGTATGACCTCTCCCTGTTCCACTTCCCGAAAGGCGATAATCCCGTCGCAGGGGGCGCGAATCATTGATTTTGCCAAACGGTCTTCGGCCATGGCCAGGGTCGCTTCTGCCTGGGCGAGGGCGGCCCGGGCGGCCTCTATATCTTCGATGCGCGGCCCTTCCAGCGCCAGGACCAGTTGTTGTTTCGCCGATTCCATATTTGCCCTGGCCGTTGTCAGTTCTCGTTCGGCCGCATCGTAACTGCTGTTTGAAACGGCGCGAATGTCGTAGAGGCTCTTTATCCGCTGATGGTTTTTTTCGGCCTCGAACAGGGCCGCCTCCGCCGCGCTCACCGCAGAGCTGGCGATATGAATCTCCTGGGGCCGGCTCCCTTTTTCCATTTTGTCCAACCCGCTTCTGGCGGCTGCGACTGCGGCCTTGGCCTCTTTCACCTGCAACCGGGCACTGCCGGCGCCGATTTCGGCCAGGAGCATTCCCTCCCGGACCCGGTCTCCCTTTTCAAAGGACAGCCTTTCGATGAGCCCGCCCAATTCAGCAGAGATTTTCACCTTTCGGTGCGCGGTCATTACGCCCACATATTCCATGTTGCCTTCAGGGGCGGATGCCTCGACAGGACTGACCCTGACCCATTTTTCTTTAGGTCCGTCCGACTTCTTGTCCACACCGGTGTTGGCCTCTTCCCCGCAACCGTACAGGCAGGACAGAAGGGCCAAGGTGAGAAAAAAACCTGTCTTGATGATGCCGCTCGACACGATGTCAATACCTCAATCCCTTCATATAGACCTGGATGGCCATGATGGCCGCGGGCGTCACTCCGGAGATCCTGGAGGCCTGACCCATGGAGATGGGCCGGATTCTTCCGAGCTTTTCCCTTACCTCGTTGGTGAGCCCGTGGACGCCTCCGTAGTCCATATCGTCCGGGAGCCTGACCGTTTCCATCCGTTTCATCTTTTCTACCTGACGTTCCTGACGCTCGATATAGCCTTCGTATTTGATCCGGGTCTCCACCTCCATGGCAACCTCCTCCCGGGTCAGGGAGAGTCCCGGATCGAAGCGGGCGAGATCGTCAAAGAAGATGTCGCTCCGCTTCAAGAGCTGATCCAGCGACGTGGCATTCCGAATGGGCGCGGCGCCCACGGCCTTCAACCTGTCCAGGGTCGCGGGTTCGGGTTTCAGTTTAGTGGTCTTTAATCGTGAGAGCAGCTCCTCGACCTGGTCCCGTTTTTTACAGAATTCACGGTAGATTTCATCTGAGACCAGACCCAGCTCATGGCCCTTCTCCCTGAGCCTGAAATCGGCGTTATCCTCCCTCAAAAGGAGGCGATATTCTGCCCTGGAGGTGAACATCCGGTAGGGTTCACGGGTCCCTTTGGTAACCAGATCGTCGATCAGGACCCCGGTGTAGGCCTCGGATCTGGAAAGGATGAGGGGAGGATCGCCTCGTACCTGCAAAACCGCATTGATGCCGGCCATGAGGCCCTGGGCCGCCGCCTCTTCATAGCCTGAGGTCCCGTTGATCTGGCCTGCATGAAACAGCCCCTTCACCAATTTGGTCTCCTGGGTCGGGGTCAACTGCATCGGATCGATATAGTCATATTCGATGGCATACCCCGTCCTCACGATCTCGGCCCGCTCGAGCCCCGGAATGGAGCGGACCATTCGAATCTGAATGTCCACGGGAAGGCTGGTGGGGAGACCATTGGGATAAACCTCGGTTGTGTTCAGCCCCTCCGGCTCCAGAAACACCTGGTGACGCTCCTTTTCGGCAAAGCGCACCACCTTGTCTTCAATGGAGGGGCAATACCTGGCGCCCACCCCCTTGATGACGCCGCTGAAGAGGGGGGACCGGTCCAGTCCCTCGCGAATGATCTCGTGGGTTTTTGCATTCGTGTAGGTGATATGACAGGGGACCTGGGGGAGCGGGATGTGGGTGGTCGTAAACGAGAACGGTTTCGGGATGTCGTCTCCGGACTGGACGGTCAACCCTGTGTAATCGATGGTCCGCCCGTTCAGGCGAGGCGTGGTGCCGGTCTTGAGCCTACCCACCTCAAAACCGAGGGATGCCAGCTGCTCAGACAACCGAAGAGACGGGGGGTCTCCCATACGCCCTGCCGGAAAGTGATCCAGACCCACGTGGATGAGACCACCCAGGAAGGTTCCGGTGGTCAATATGACGGTGCGGGAGAGGAATTCTTCATGGATCTGCGTCTCGACCCCCCGCACGCGTCCATCCTTTATCAGGAGCCTGTCCACCATGGCCTGGCGGACATCGAGATGGGGCGTGTTTTCCACAACCGACTTCATCCGTTTCCGGTAAAGGTCCCGGTCGTTCTGGGACCTGGACCCCTGCACAGCCAGGCCTTTTCGTGTGTTGAGACGCCTGAACTGGATCCCGGTCTCATCGGTGTTCCGGGCCATCTCGCCCCCGAGGGCGTCGATCTCTTTCACCAGGTGGCCCTTGGCCAGACCGCCGATGGCCGGGTTGCAGCTCATGGCCGCGACCTGGTCCATGTTGATGGTCAAAAGGAGGGTCGGGTGTCCCATTCGAGCTGCAGCCAATGCTGCCTCACACCCGGCATGTCCTGCCCCCACCACGATTACATCATATGTCTTGTCATAGGTGGACATTTCTGGATACTGGATACTGGATATTGGATGCTGGCCTTCAGAGTTCAACCGGTCTTAGCGGTCCCAGGGCGCCAATATTCAATTATCAATCGAAAATCGTCAATCCTGTCACATACTCCATTTCATGATCGAGGCTGCCCAGGTCAGACCTGCTCCAAAGCTGACAAGAAGTACATTTTTACCCCTGATCAGCAAGCCCTCCCGGTTGGCCTCATCCAGGGCGATCGGTATGGAGGCAGAGGAGGTATTCCCGTATTTGTGGATGTTCGTGAATATCCTTGACATGGGGATACCGATGTTGTCCGCCATGGCCTCGATAATCCGAATATTGGCCTGGTGAGGAACCACCAGATCGATCTCATCACTTGTAAGGGAGTTGTGCTTCATGGCGTCTTTCGCAATCGATGACAGGCATTCGATTGCGCGCTTAAAGAGACGGTTGCCGCTCATGTTGAGATGGAAGGGCATTTTGCTCAGGCCCTTTAGGATGCTGGGCGTATAGCCGTTTCCATCGGAAGAATAAAGGAGATTCCATAACTTGCCGTCCGATTTCAGATGGCTGGAAAGAATCCCTCCCTCTCCCGGGTTGGACGTGACGACCACGGCCCCGGCACCGTCCGCCAAAAGGACGCATGTGCCGCGGTCCTGCCAATTGACGACGCTTGAAAGACGATCCACGCCTACCACCAGAGCCGTTTTGCAGGTTCCGCATTGAATGGCGTTATTGACGGTGTTGAGTGCATACATGAATCCCGAACATCCGGCCGAGACGTCAAAGGCCACGGCGTTCTCTGCGTTCAAGGCCTCTTGAACCATACATGCTGTGGAAGGAAACTGACAATCCGAGGTTACGGTGCCGATCACGATCATGTCCAGTTGATCCGCACTGACCCCGGCCATCTCCATAGCCTTCTTCGATGCCTGTGTCGAGAGATGGGTGGTGGTTTCATCCCTGTCAGGGGACGAGATACGTCGTTCCTTTATCCCACTACGGCGCACGATCCACTCATCGGATGTGTCCACAATGCCTTCGAGATCCTTGTTGGACAATATTCTTTCAGGAACCGATAGACCTGTCCCAATGATATGTGCCCGCTGCATCATTTCTGTTACCCCTGTTTCTCTAAAAGATTCTTTCTAACCAGACGGAAGTAAAGTTAAACTTTATACCAAAAACAATCGGCATTTGGCAACATTAAATGAGGTTGTGAACAAAAAAGACGTTCCCTGTCCTTTGGCCTTGGAATCGACATGCGTGAAATCTTGACAAACGGATGGTCGACGAATATGTTCTCCCTATTTTGGAGGGGTGCCGCTGTTGCGCAATTCCAGAGTGCGCAATATTCTCGCTGTGGCCTCCCTTGGCCGTTATGAGGCAGTATAACCATCAGCGGGCAATCCGTAACGAATATAAAGCAAGAAAAGTGCCAAAAATTACAAGTGCCTAAACTGCCTGAAATTGGCAAGGGGCCGCCCGTCCCGCTGACGGGATGTCCCCTTCGCTGCAACACGTAACGAGCAACCCGCGCAAAGGAACCTTCATGGATAACCCATTGATTGTTGATCGACTCAGGGAAATTGTGGGCGACGACCATGTCCTGACATCGGATATGGACCTCACCCTCTACAGTTATGATGCCTCGCTGGATCGGGCCATGCCGGATGTGGTGGTGCTGCCCGCTTCCACTGAAGAGGTTTCCAGGGTTATGGCCCTGGCACATGCGGAAAAGATTCCCATCCTGGGGAGGGGATCGGGTACCAATCTGACAGGGGGGACGGTCCCCATTGCCGGGGGAATCGTGGTGCACTTCTCGCGGATGAACCGGATTTTGGAGATCGATATCCCCAATCGCACGGCCACGGTGGAGCCGGGCGTGATCACCCTCGATTTCCAGACGCAGGTACTGAAAAGGGGATTTGTGT
>Ga0209270_1004584_pt1 | contig 10250 bp, 6 predicted proteins | sample MTBAKSrepl1MetaG_FD_187456 | JGI IMG/M metagenome (GOLD analysis project Ga0209270, IMG submission 187456) | Enrichment culture microbial communities from Arthur Kill intertidal strait, New Jersey, USA, that are MTBE-degrading - MTBE-AKS1... | ecosystem: Environmental > Aquatic > Marine >...
GGTCCCAACAGCTAGGGCGTAAATCCCCCATACCCTGCCCAGGAGCAAAATGGCAACCACCGACGCTACAGGCGTCATGACAGGGGCAATGGCCGCCAGTGCAAATCGCTCTTGTGAGTTGAGGATGCTGGCCCATATGGCAGCCAGGCCGCTGATGATCAGCAGCGGCAGTGCGACAAAAAAGAGAGACCGGGTCAGGGCCTGCTTTTCGGGACTGAAACCCGAACCGATGACCCGTATAATGGTTGGAGAAAATCCTGCCAGAACGCCCGATATGGCGAGGATCAGAAAAATACTCAAGACCATCACGCTGGAAAAAAGGCGTTGCGCCGCATCCTGCCCTTCCCGCTCTCTAACCTCTATAAAGGTCGGTATGAGTGCCGCACTGAATGACCCCGCGGCCACATTGATGGCAAAGGAGGGGGCCAGAAACGCTATCAGGAAGGCGTCCAGCGCGTCGCTCGTACCGAACCGGCCGGCAATGACCAGTTGTTTGGCAACAGCCGCCAGCTTCACCAAAACGGTGAAAGCACCTATGCTGACAATGCCGCTAAATATCCGTCGGTTAACCGAACGATTGCACCAGCGCTTGAATTGCTCAAAATCCCGGATCACCCAGTGCACCTGTTGAACGCGGCATTGTCAAAAACCAAGACGCCTTGCCGCTCAATCCCGGCCAAAACATGTGTCATCATAACACGCGCCGCCCGTGCATCTTCGGTTTCTCGCCTTTGGCCTTCCCATCAACTCCAGGTACAGCGCTTCGATATCCCTCAGAAGCCGACCTTCGGAAAATTTCTCTTCCACAAAGTCTCTGGATTCCCTGACCAGGGCCTTCTTTTCATCTGCATCCATGTCAAACAGGTACGCCAGACCCCTGGCAAACCCATCGGGGTCCTCCTTGCGGCACAGGATCCCCCTTCTGCATACCACAAAACCTTCAGCATCCGGATGCCTGTCTGGCGGCCCCAATAGATCGGCCACCCCCCCTGCATCGGTCGCTATCACCGGTGCGGCAGCGGCCATGGCCTCAATTATTGAGACCGGTGTCCCTTCGTTCGCCGAGGTCAGGCACAGGACATCCAGATCGGCATAGACCTCCGGCAGGTCGCGCCGCCAGCCGCAGAAGACAACCTGCCCGAACAGACCCTTCTTCTTTACATATCCTTCAAGCGATTCCCTCAGCTCGCCGTCGCCCACCACCACAAACCGCACCCCGATGCCGGGACGGGACTCGAGTAAGATCCTGGCTGCATCAAAAAAGAGTTCATGCCGCTTTACCGGCACGAGCCGGCCGACAATCCCCACCAGAAGAGCATCATCGCCTATCCCGAGGCTTAATCGAAAACGTCCCTTCAATGCATGGCTTGCCAAAAAGGGCTTCAGGTCAAACCCCAGAGGGATAGTCTTGATCTTGCCAGGCGGAGCAATGCGGAATTTTTCCGAAAAGTCCTGTTTTTGCGTCTCGCTGATGGACACAATGACGTCTGTCTTCATGGCCAGGAGCCGTTCGATCCAGATGAACATGAGCGAAGTCGTTGCGCTGAAATACCCCTCAAATACATGTCCATGAAAGGTGTGCACCATCTGGATGTTCTTCCTCCTGAAAAAATTGTACAGGATGGCAGCAATCCGTGCGCTTGTTCCGGCCTTGGCCGTGTGGGTATGGACGATGTCGGGATCTTCCTGACGAAGAATCCTAAGGATTTGGAAAAACGCCTTCAAATCCATGGCAGCGCTTATTTCTCTCTGAAATTCCCTGATGATGATCGGTTTTGTTGACCGTGAAGACCCATCAAAGAGATAACTCATATCCCCTTCCTGGGGAGAAATCTTGCCGGTGACGAGGATGGAATGAAATTTGTTTTCGTCCAGACCCGTCGTCAAAAGATGCACGTGGATGGAAGGGCCGCCTATATTGAGGCGGGCTATAAACCGGACCACCTTTATCCGGTCGTCCGATCTGCGCACGCTGATAGCCCTGACGTGATGCGAGGGCCTTTCAAAGCCATGAAACAGTCTGCCGACCGATTGAAACGCCAGAACGAATAGAAGGCGATATACGAGTCCCCAATAAACGATGAAAGTCAAGAATGAATCGGATTTTTGGGTGTGTTTTTTAAAAAGACGATAAATGCTCCTGTGAAACTCGACAACAGAACGAAACACATTTTTCTCACTGCTCACTCCCACATAGTGGATAACACAAGGCTTTGGGAAATAGACGACCTTCCATCGCCTGAGCCACATCCGCCTGCACCAGTCGGCGTCCTCCCAATACATGAAAAAGCAGGGATCCATGAGACCGACGTCTTCTATGGCCTTTCTCCTCACCAGCATGCACGCCCCGGAGACCCAGTCCACTTCCATGGGGATGACGCCGTCCGATTTTGCGGTGAGGATGTTTTCCCGGGTAACCGGGTTGTTGGGAAACAGCCTGCTCAAAATGGATTTTCGACCGAACAATGCGGTCATCAGATTCGGAAATAACCTCGCCGACCCCTGAACAGCGCCGTCGCTGTCCAGAATCCTGGGGCCCATGACGCCTGTATCCCCATGGCTGTCCATATACGCCAGGGCCTCTTCAAAAAACCCTTTATTGACAAGGGTGTCTGGGTTCAATATCATTATATAGGGGGAACTACCCTGAACGAGCGCCTGATTGACGGCCCTGGCAAACCCTAAGTTGCTCATGTTTTTCGTCAATATCGCCTGCGGAAAAACGGTTCCCACCCGGTCCACGCCATCCTTTGAATGGTTGTCCTGAACCCATACCTTCAGGGCAACGCCGACGGCCGCATCAAATACCGATGCCAGGCAGGGCAACAGATGGTCGGTGCTGTTGTAGTTGACGATAATGATGTCTAAGGTTGATGACGACATGCCTTCTCTCTTACTTTATTCAGCAATCACGCTCCCGGCTATCCGTTATTCGGCCTGTAAGCCTTTTTGTAGACGTATCTCAAGAGACTGAACAGATCAAAAAAAAGTGCCTTTGAAAAACCGATGGCATGGTGACGAATGTAGATTTCTTCCAGGTATCCTTTCAGATTGCCTTCCATTGAGATGCCGTTTCGGCATCTTGAGACCGGTTGATCCAGGCAGATGAAGTTGGCCCCCTGCCGGTATAGCATGAGGTTCAATCGATAGTCACCCGAGATGTGAAAATATCGCTTTTGCCGGTCTGAAAGGGGGTGCCCACAATAACGAAAGCGGTCAAACACATGGCGTCCATAGAAAGCACCCTGGTGGTGAATCGTGTTCTTGAGATAAAGCCACCCGTTAAAACGGTTTTGAAATACCCCGCGATCCGTATGGACCTGCCCCAAGATCAGTTCCAATCCCTCGGGTATGGCCCGGCCTTCGAATATGGAAGACAGGGTGGTTCGGGCGTAGAAGGCGTCATCAACCCCCAGAAAATAGAGCCAGGCACCATCCGAGGCCGCAATCCCCTTGTCCATGGCGTCGTATATGCCGTTGTCTCCCTCTGATATCCAATAATCGAGTTCTTGGTTGTTAGAGGCCAATACCTCCAGTGACCCATCTGTGGATCCACCGTCGATAACAATGTGCTCCCGGTTGGGATACGTCTGGCCCATGACCTCCTGGATGACCTGGTGGAGGCTTTTCTTGGCATTGAGGGCCACCGTAATAATACTGACGAGGGGAAAGCCTTTCAGGGACCGTTTGACCGACCCTTTCCGCTTTCTGCCTCCGGCCCTTATGGTATGCACGTCATGGGAAGTCATCAGGACGGCGCCTTTCCATCAGTATAGATCACAGCGAAACCCATACAGGTTCCAATGGTTCCTTCCCACGCATGAAACGGCAAGCTTTCTGTGGGGACCGTTAAAGTCGGGAAGGTCCATAGAAAGCACGCCGTGTTGTGCCGCAACCATCCGCTCAAATCCGTTATCCACCTTCACCCGATAGGTTGCATCACCCGGCGCCATCTCAAGATGAAGCCGTTTCCAGTCGCGCATGCCATACCAAGGAACGTGGATGACGCCCTCTCCTTGCACAAGCGTCTCCCAGGGCTTAAAGCCGTAGAGCCATTTATTTTGGTGCAATCTCAAGCCCTCAACCCTCAGTCGCCGTTTGATGGCCCGTGCTCGGCCCAACACCTGAAGGAAACCGTTTTCAAACCAGGTCCTGTTCGTCTCGCAAATCAGGTCGAAATGATAGAAACCCAACCATGACCGTGGCAACCATCGCCGGCCATAGACCCTCTCTATCCGCCAGATCTCCTGATAACGACAACGGTCCCGGCTAAGGGTCTTCGTCCCTGAGTAGTATCTGACCGCGGCCAACACCTCGGGAACATATTGAAATCTCGCGCCGGCCCGTTCCAGCCGGCACCACAGGTCCCAGTCCATGGTATATCGGAGGGCAGGATTCAACCCGCCCACCCTCTCATAGGCAGACCGGCGCACGAAACAGGCTGGCTGGCAAATGAAACAGGAACGCGTCAGGACCTTTGCGTCGAATGCCTGGATCGCCGGAAAATAAGACAGGAAAAACCCTTCAGACGTCACATGGACCGCATCGCCATACACCACATCCAGACCGGGATCACGCTCAAAGCAGGCCGCAACCTTTTCAAGCGTCTCGGGAAAATAATAATCGTCCGCATTCAGCCAGGCCACAATGTCCCCTGTAACGACCGCCTTCCCTTTTCTGATGGCCGCGGCCTGGCCCCCATCAGGACCTGAATGAAGATAGGAAATCATGTCCCCATACCTGCGAATGACCTCTTTGAAGCCATCCGTGGATCCGCCGTCCATAACGGCGAGGTTGAAGGGACATGACTGGACACTGAGGCTTTTCAATGCCCAGGGGAGGAAATGGCTCTGGTTCAAATTCGGGATGACAATGGCGAAGGTCTGCATAGCACCGAGGTTCTGCCGGAAGGAGCGCCCCTGATTCAATCAGGAGGACATGAGATCAGGACCGCTCAGGATCAGAACAGCCCGCTTGATGATCCAGATACCACTGGTAAGTCTGCTTGACCCCCTCCCGCAATGGGGTCCGGGCCTCCCAGCCCAATGCGGTCAGCCTGGAAACATCCAGAAGCTTCAATGGGGTCCCATCCGGCCGGGAAGCGTCAAACCGAAGTTCTCCTTCAAACCCGACGACCTCCCCCACAAGTTGGGCCAATTCCCGGATCGTCTGGTCCTTTCCCACCCCCACATTGATGATCTCGTCTTCGTCGTAATGATTCATCAAAAAGAGACACGCATCGGCCAGATCTTCCACATACAAAAATTCTCTTCTGGGCGCGCCCGTTCCCCAGATCTCCACAAATGCCTCCCCCTTTTCCTTTGCCCCGTGAAATTTTCGGATCAGGGCGGGGAGGACATGGGAGGTCTTCAAATCAAAATTGTCGCCCGGGCCATAGAGATTGGTCGGCATGACGCTGATGAAACGCGTTCCGTACTGTCGGTTGTATGCCTGGCACATCTTGATGCCGGCAATCTTGGCCACGGCATAGGGCTCGTTGGTGGGCTCCAGATAACCCGAAAGGAGATATTCCTCCTTCATGGGCTGAGGGCAGTGTTTCGGATAGATGCAGGAACTTCCCAAGAAAAGAAGTTTCTTTGCACCAAATAGGTAGGATGCGTGGACCATGTTCGCCTCGATCACCAGATTGTTGTAGATAAACTCGGCCGGGAAGGTGGAATTGGCCCATATGCCCCCGACCTTTGCGGCGGCCAAGAATACATAGTCGGGCCGTTCCTGGTCAAAAAATGCCTCAACCCGCTCCTGCCTCTCCAAGTTCAGTTCATCAGATGTCCTGACAACCAGGTTCTCATATCCGGAACTTCTGAGGCCCCGCACGATGGCCGATCCCACCAGACCGCGATGGCCTGCTACATAAATCTTAGCGATTTTTTCCATAGTCTCGTTGCTCGTCACTGGTTGCTTGTCGCTCGCGTTTTGGGTTTATTGGGTTTATTGAGTTCGTTGGGTTTTGCTGACCCCTGACTCCTGTACTCCGATCCCTGGTGTTTGCTGGTTGCTCCTTGCTGGCCGAGGGCTCATGGCTGATACGTCATACCTGATTGGACCCGATGGGTGCTCCCAATAGATCACCAGTTTACCAGCTCACATCAGACACTTGGTTCACTGACACACTAGATGCTCTACTGTAACGGTTCCGCTGTCGACCGTCAAAGAATCCACCGTTGTGCTGGATGATTGAGCGGCAAATGAGGCATCCCATCCTCCCTGAAGCGTTATATCCTTCGCGCTGTTCAGGGTGAGATCTTCAAGGTATCTCCCCCCGGCGATCCTTACGGTCGCTTCTGCGCCAGACGCGTTGATCGCTTCCTGGATCGTTCCATAGCAGGGCATATGCCCGCCGCAAAAGGCCGAAGGCTCAACATAAGCAATCGCTTGTGCAGCATTGAACTCGACATCCAATGCCTGCCAGTAGAGGTTATAATACCCTGTGGTGTCGGCACAGTCGTAGTCCACATCCATATCCACCCGAAAGAGCCCGCTCGACCGATTGGCCGTCGTGCCCCAACTGTTCAACATGATCCAGTAGGCATTATTCGGATCCTCGTCATTGTACCCGACGCACAAGACCGCGTGCCCCACGCCCTCAGATGTGTAAGGCGTGTCGCAGGTCGCATCAAAGTCCCACAGCGTCTCTTCGCTCTGGGTGCTCCAGAAGGACACAAAACGACTCCAGTCTTCTCGTGTGCCGATGAAGAAACCGAACCATACCGCCCTCCCCTGGGCAAGGACATTCTTGATATTGGCGATGGCCTGGGCCCGACCCACCCCGTGTGTTGGAATCGCCTCGTCGGTTATGGAAAGGAGAGGATAATTCGGCAAGGTAGAAATGCTCTCGCACGAAACATTACAGCGCCCGTCCCCGTTCTGCCAGTTTGCATTGGCGTTGGACCATGGAATGGCGTATCCCTGCAATGCGTAGAATGATGCAAAATCCTCCAACCAACCTCCATCGCAACAGGCCTTCTCCCTGTGGCAGGAGCTTATGAACTGCACAGAAAGGCGATCATAGATGCCCGCTTCAATATTCAAGGCAATCTCCACGACGCCGGTGCCGGCCCAGGCCCAGCAGTTGCCGCAGGCACCCTGGTCCCTTTCGGACGGCGTATAGTCGAGATAGCCCAGGAGACTGAGAGATCCTCTCAAGGCCGCCCTGGATTGGAGTTCATGCTCCACTTCGGCCAACGGCGCCCGCTCAAAACTCGCGATCCACCGAAGGCGGGTCTCCATGTCCGGATGCATAAAGGTATTGGTATATGTAGCTTCGTCTGCCCCGGCAATCGAAACAAAAGCCAAGAACAAAATAAGCCCCAGAACCCCCCATGATCTTTTTCCTGCCATAGCTTTTGCGAGGTCCTCCCTTAAGGCTTGCACTTTTCCAGTTCAGCCACTTTCCTTGAGAGTTCGGCGATGGTCTTCTGCTGCTCCTGAACCACCCGGGTCAATACTGCAACCACATCCATCGAACTCATTCCCTTTCTGTCCTTCGAGGCAACAAGTTCCGGAACGTCTTCTGCAATAAAACCCACATGTCGTTCATCTGGGCTCTCATTATAACTGAATTTGACAGGATTAAGGCCTGCCAGTGCATCCATTGCCTCATCGCCAGTCAACGCTCTGATATCCCTTTTATACTCCCTGCTGGATGCATTCGTCCAGACGCCACCCGACGAAACATAGGCGCCGCTCGCCAACTGCAAAGGATAGGCGGCAATGACTCCAAGGCCTACATACCCGGTGTCGGCAACACTGATTGAAAGACTTGGCGCCCCTATATTAATGAAAATAGGTGATGCTTCATACGCACCAAAACCCTGTCCACATCGTTGAACCTGGAGCCAGTTACGGTCAAGGACAAAATAGGCCCCCTTGCTTCCAGCCCCTGTCTCGTCCAGCCAGAATCCGGGGTTCACTCCCTGCGCTGCGTAGAGATCGGCGCTGAAAACAAAACCCGTATGGTCCACTTTAAAGGTCGAGGTTCCTGAAAAATCCTTGACCACCAGCCTGTTCTCACCAAGGGCAGAGACCGGGTGAACCATGAAACAGGAAGCAACCAGCATCAGTTGCGTCAAAACTACCCAAATTGAAAAACGAAATGTTTCGTTTCTTCCAGCCAGAAACTTCATTACATCTTCCTCCGTTCAGAATTTTCAACATCCTTTTCTCCCACTCACGGGCCTGTTTTGGTCTGGCTTCCCAAACACGCAGTGACCAATTGCCCTGCGTGCTCGCCAACCAATCACCTGTCCTTAGCGATGATGAATCTGGCTGCCCACATCAAGCCAGGCACACGCCGAACCATCTTGTTGATCTTCTCCACCCATCTTATTTCCTCTCGCAGGAGTATGAGTTCCGAAGACAGGGAGTTAAAATAATCCTTGAATTCCCAAAGTTCGCCATCATACCCATACTTTCTGTAAAAGTCCTCAATAAGCCGGTATGCATCCCCACGGACGTTCATGAGACGCGGATATTGATCCCGATACACCTCTGCGCCCAGTGCTCTGTGTCGAGGCTGTTGCAGCATCCAGTGAAGCAGGTGACAGAGAAACTCAAGGTCCTCGCCGTAGGCGCGCTCAGGGGGAAAGCATTGGCCGTCAGCGTCGCCGGGAACGATGATATCGACGAGCGCTTGCTTCAGTCTCTCGATGGGCCGCACAAGGCTGAGTTTTGTCAACTGGAGCCATGTTCCCGTAGGGTAAGCCAAATAGGAAGGAGATGGACCCACGTCCATCAGGGCGCTGCGTCGAATAAAGAGGGTCGATTCTGCAATCGGGTTGCCGTGTAACAACTGCTCAAACGTATAGGGCGGGCAGAAATCATAGCCATCAGCGGAATTCAGTCGGTAAAGCCCGCGCCTCGTTCGGACACGTCGCCCTTCCAAAGTCCGCTCATTTACCTGGCAGCACACGCATGGGGCCTCTGGAAATTCGCTTAGGTACCCGCGCTGCCGCAAAAGGTACCCCGGCTGCCAGATGTCTCCTGTCTCGAGGTATGCTACGAACTCGCCAGTGGCATTGCTGATTCCGAGGTCCCGCATGGCCATGGGGCCCCGCTTAAAACTGTCAGGGTAAGAAAGGATCTGCATGGGTATGGGGCTCTTGTTGACGAGCCTTGCCGCCATATCCCGGGTCCCATCTGAGGAGTTATCGTCACAGATGAACAACTCCAGATCTCCAGCTGGTATATCCTGGGCCCAAACCGAGCGCACAGAACGTTCAAGCGTATCAGCGGCATTGCGGGTGGGAATGACAACCGTGATTATTCCGGGCATGCATTCGCGGACGAAAACATAAGGCCGTTGCGGCCACGTAGCAGTCGCCAGAAGCCAGCGCAGGCCATCATCATGAATACCCTCGATGGCCAGCTCCCGCTCGTCGAGATGCCGTTGCAGGTCCTCGATGTGTGTCTCGCGTACAGCGATCTGCCGCTGCATTTCCTCCATACGTCGCTGCTGGTCTTCAATGTAGCGCTGCAAGTCTTCGATACTCCGGTCGCGCTCAGCGAGAATCAGCACGTTTTCCTCAAGCTCAGGCAGCCGCAGGACAGCCTTTTTCAAGGCCCGTTCAAGGAGCCTGCCATGGACTGGGTCCAGACCGGGACCGGACGCGGCCACAATTGGTGCGATGACGGTCTGGCCGTCTGCATTTTCCTGGACCACATCCGCACCGGGCCAAGGGCCGGGCCCGGATTCGCGCTCCGCGACATCACCTGAGAGTTCCCGGAACAACGCCAGATACCGCCCTGCTTGCACGTCTGGGGCATAATCACGTTCAACGCGTTCGCGGCAGGCGTGGGCCATGGCCTGGCGGTCATCGCTATCGAGCAGTTGGAAGATCGCCCGGGCGAGATGTCCGGCGTCGCCCATCCTGGCCAGACGGCCGGTCACGCCTTCCTCGACCATCTCGGGAATGCCTCCCGCGTCGAATGCGGCAACGGCCGTGCCGCAGCTCATGGCCTCGAGAATCGTATTGGGCAGGTTATCCTCCAGCGACGGGAGGATGAACACGTCTGCGGCGGCATAGACCTGAGCAAGGGACGCCTCGGATTCGATGTATCCCAGAGAGTGCACAGGTATGCCGACACGCTCCAAGTCGGGATGGGGGTAGCCGAAGGATAACAGGCGGACGACGCCTGCCCTGACCCTGTTTTGGAGGGCAGGGGTCTTGAGGAAGTACTGAATCGCATCTATGCACTGGCGCGTTCCCTTGCGCACTTCCTTCAGGTCA
>Ga0209270_1004587_pt1 | contig 10245 bp, 13 predicted proteins | sample MTBAKSrepl1MetaG_FD_187456 | JGI IMG/M metagenome (GOLD analysis project Ga0209270, IMG submission 187456) | Enrichment culture microbial communities from Arthur Kill intertidal strait, New Jersey, USA, that are MTBE-degrading - MTBE-AKS1... | ecosystem: Environmental > Aquatic > Marine >...
AGCGCGAAGTGCTGGTGACCGTGAATGACGAAGGTCTTGTCTCTGCCTGGTTGGATGGTGTTAGATTGGAATTGAAACAGGTGGATCAGTATGCCAGGCCTGCCCCCGTCGTTGACTTGAAACATGTTGCCCGTATGCCTGTATCTCCCCCTGTCAACCACCCTTGGAGAACCTATGGAAAAAAACTGAATGGCAAGCCTACTGCTGTGATCAATTAGGACATTTCTATTTAGCCAGCATTAGGACATTTCTATTTAGCCTTGACACCAATATTGATCGAATTCAAAGCAAATTAATCGAAAAAGAACTCAAAAGCGCAAAAACTTCCCCCTGATTCAATTTTTTACTGACGACTAGCAAACTTAAAGAGGTGGAGACTTGCAATCAATCCTATGCTCGGTCTACCATAACAGCCCTAAGCGAGGTGCAAGTGAATGAAGTGCGTAAAGAAAGATAAGCAAATACAAGAAAAACGATTGGGAAAAAGAGAAAAAGGCGCAATCGCGCCTTTTTCATCAATAGTTGAATTAGTTTTCGAATTAAATTTTTTCGAACTGGTCTTTACCAACGCCGCAATCGGGGCACACCCAATCGTCGGGCAGGTCTTCAAAAGGGGTGCCGGGGGCGATGTCTGCAGTAGGATCACCGATCTCGGGGTCGTAAATGTATCCACAGGCGATGCATTCGTATTTATCCATTGTTTCTCCTTATAAATCTTGGTTGACAGATTCATTCCTGTCCTTTTGATATTATACAATAACTTCGAGGTTTAATCGCCAACAGATCAAAGAGTAAAATGAATATTAGGTAAAAACATGGAAAAATTCTCAGATTTTATTAACAACATGCCCAATCAGATCGATCTTGAAAAGACCAAAGGCATGCATGCGCTTCTGCAATTTTCTATCTCAGGTGAGGGGGGCGGCGACTGGGGCGTTAAAGTGGATGATGGCAAGGTCGAAGTCGTGCCTGGTCAACTAGCCAAACCCCAGTTGATCATAAAAGCCAGCGCTGCTGATGCACTTAGATTGATGCACGGTGAGCTTAATCCCGTGGGCGCCTTTATGACCGGCAGATTGAAAGTCGTCGGTGATATGGCGCTGGCAATGAAACTTCTTGATCTGCTGAGATAATTCTACGGGAATAGTCCCCAGTCAGAATCCCGAAGTTCCTCGTCCATCATGGCGGGGCTCCAGAACTCGCTGCTCAATTCAACAGTAGTCGGGAGTTCGATTATTTTCTCAATCATTTCCTGAGTGTCACTGATCATTTCTGGACCATAAGGGCAGAACGGCGTGGTAAGGACCATGGTCACAGTGACTTTGCCATCTTCTATTTGAATATTACGGATCAAACCAAGTTCGATAAAGGAGAGACCGATTTCTCTGTCGACCAGACCTGAAAGTCCGATCACCAAGTCGTCATGAAATTGGGGATGAGTCTGGTCAATGTCCCAGACAGCTGGTTGATGTTCAGTCATTGAATACCTCATAAGAATAGATGCAAGCTGAACCTTTGGCTGACAAGGCTTTTTCAAAACATAATTCCTTTGCCAATAGGTTAGAAAAAAGCGAACGATCCAGGGAGCAAATCTCCGGATAGGTCTGTTTCAAATGATGATAGGGACAGCTGGCATTGCGAATGTAAACCCGGTTTTCATTCATCTCCCAATCAACCTGGTAGCCTTGTTCAGCCATCAGGTCGCAAAAACTGTCCATCCATTCTGAAAGGTTAGGGTTGAACTCAAGGTTGTGTGCCAAAGCCATTTCTTGCCCAATTGTCTCCAGCATTTCTGCCAGGCTATTGCTGCCAATACGCTGCTCAATCATCGAGAGTAAGCTTTCAGTAAGGTAGCGATAATTTGAGGTCACTTCTTGCTGACCCTTGTTAGTCAATTGATAAACCATGTGAGGGCGACCTACACCGTGGCGTCTCTCACTGGTCTTGATCAATTCTTCCTCCTCCAGGAGTTGGAGGTGGTTGCGAACGGTGATCGGATTGATTTCCAATTGCGCCGCCAGCTTGTTGATGGTTGCTTGCCTGGTCACAGCCAGTGTTTTCAGAATTAGGTCCCTGGTATTCTTCATAGTCTTTTCTAAGATGCCAGTATACCATTCCGATTGGCTTGCCGAAAAGCAACCTTGAACGGCAATAGTTGGAATATTAGGTTGGTTGTATTTGTATTGCTGTGCTATAATTTTTTTATCGTATTTTGATAAAAAGGAGAAAATTATGACAAAAATTATGGATATTGAAGGTATCGGTCCTGTATATGCAGAGAAGCTACAAGGTATTGGCATCAAATCTGTAGAAGCTTTGCTTGAAGCCGGAGCACAACCCAAGGGTCGCCTGGAACTGGCTGAGAAAGCCGGAATTAGCAAAGATCTGATCCTTGAATGGGTCAATCATGCCGATCTGTATCGCATCAAGGGCATTGGACAAGAGTATTCAGACCTCCTCGAAGAGGCTGGTGTTGATACCGTGGTGGAACTGGCTGGACGCAAACCTGAAAACCTGTTCAAGAAAATCCTGGAAGTGAACGAAGCAAAAAAACTTGTTCGCCGTCCTCCTTCTCAGAAAATGGTTGAGAGTTGGGTTCACCAAGCCAAGGATATGCCTCGCGCAGTTTTCTACTAAATCGAATAAACAAGCCCTTTGAGTAATCTCAGAGGGCTTTTCGTTTGTTACCCTGAATAAAACCAGGGCTCTTTTAATTGGAGAGCAAGATATTTCCTGGAACATTTTTGATGTTTCTTTGCCTGTGTTTACTTGAGCAAGCAGTCCCACTTGCAAAGCATCCTTCTGGTTGACAATTTCAGGATCCTTCGCTTCTTTCAGGATGGCAGAGAATCTGCAGATTGTGATAGTGGCTTCGCTCTCTATCAATCCCGGATAATCAACACACAGAATTTATTAAAAAGATAAACCCCGCTTTTTAGCGGGGTTTATCTATCTTTAATTGGGTCTATTACTTTTTCCCGAGCATATTCATGATGGTGTTAATCACCAATGCTCCAGATTGTTGTTGGTCTTGCCGTTTGCCAAGGGGGCTGCCGCTTGCCAGCGCTTGCATAATTGCTTGCAAGTTGGATTGCCCGCTTTGTTTGGCGGCAAAATAAGCTAAACCAAGTGATAAGAGGTCTTTAGCGTCCAGTCCGGAGCTTTGGCTTCCGCTGGATTGCCCACCGAGCAAGCTTCCGACCAGGTCACCGATCCCACCGCCAGAACTCGTTTGTGAAGAACCTGAGCCGGTGAGTCCACCAAGCAGACCACCCAGTAAATCGCTGGAGTCGGGTTGGCTTGGAGTTGGGGACTGCTGTTGTCCGGTTAATCCGCCGAGCAGACTGCCGAATAAATCGCTGGCGTCTGGTTGGCTTGGAGTTTGAGACTGTTGCTGTCCGGTTAATCCACCAAGCAGACCACCCAGTAGATCACTGGCATCTGGCTGGCTTGGAGTTTCTTGCTGCCCAGCCATGCTGCCAATCAACGAACCAAAGATGTCAGTTGGTTGAGATGGTGCTGGAGCCTGGGGTACAGCTTCAGCTTGAGGTTTGGCAAGTGAGCCCAGAAGGGTGGAAAGAAAATCCCCAGCACCGCGTTCGGTACCAGCATCCATACCCATCATGGAATTGATCAGTGTGCCGGCTGTCGATGCGGAAAATTCTTTGCCTGAAAAATCCTGGGAAGCCTTGGCAAGACCATCCGCATAAATCTGAGCCGTACTACCGGTGCTCTGTTCCTTTAAAACCTTGCTCGCATAGGCAAGCTGGTCCGAAGCAGGTTCAGCTTCTTTGCTTGCAACTGCTTGCTGGATCAGGTTGAAAGTGTGCACCATGTTACTGCCATGGTTATGGTTGTATTCGTCGGCGTCATCAAGTTGCTGACGGTTTGTCGCCAGAACTTTTGTGATCTCTTTGAATACAGTACTTAAGTTAAGTTCTTCGGTCATCGAGAAATGCCTGTGGTTATTTCAGTTCGTCAGGCAGAGCGGGGATGCGTAAAACCTGACCGGGTTTGATGAGATTCATGTTATCGCCGATGACATCCTTGTTATGTTCGAAGATGAGGGTGTAATACGCCGGAGTTGCTTTGCCATAAAAACGGTTGGCGATGTGGCTGAGGGTGTCATTTGGCTGGACGGTGTAATTGTCGATGTAAGCAGCAGCTGCTTTCTCGGCCATTTCTTTGGCAAGATTCTCTCTCTTGGAGCCCATCTCCTCGAGTTTTTCTTTAGCAGCTTCTTTAGCTTCTTCCAACTTTTCGCGGGCTTCGAGTTTTGCTTCCTCTAGTTTGGCTTCGGCTTCATTGGCGAGCTTCTTGGCTTCATACTCAGCCTTGCGGGCTTCAGTTTCAGCTTTCTGAGCAGCAGCTTCAGCAACGCGCTTGGCGTTCTCTGCAGCGATTTCTGCCTGAGACTTTACGTCTTTTGCAGCTTCTTCAATCTTGTCTGCTGCGTCGTCTTTTTTTCCAAAAAGTTTTCCGAAAATTCCTTTTTTCTGGTCTGCCATTTTAATTTCTCCTTATTCTTGGCTATTATTTTGTGATATTCATCACTATGTTATTAGTGAACAGTAAATTATTCCTGTTCTTGTCTTATTTGATTATACATCAGCTCGAGATTAAAAATAATTGTCGTAGGTGGATGGAAATGTTAATAAACTATACTTTTCTATAATAAATTGACTTTGCCTTCTCGATCTGCTATAATCCCGCCAGTCATTTTTTTACAGAACTATCGAGGAAAAAACCTTTATGTCTACTTTAGAAATCAAGAATCTGCATGTCAATGTTGGCGGTCAAGAAATTATCAGAGGCTTTAACCTGACCATTAACCAGGGTGAGGTTCATGCTTTGATGGGACCTAACGGAGCCGGCAAGTCAACACTTTCGAACGCTATCATGGGACACCCTAAGAATGAAATTACTGAAGGGCAGATCTTACTAGACGGAGAAGACATTACTCATCTGGCCGTCGATGAACGCTCACATAGGGGAATTTTCCTGGCTTTTCAATATCCTGTAACAATTCCAGGCGTAACGTTAGCTAATTTCCTGAGGGTCGCTGTTAACGCTAAACTAAAGGCACAAGATCCCACCTCGAAGGGTGTTTCATTGGTTGACTTCCGAAAAAAGATGAAAGCCAAGATGGACATGCTCAAGATGGACTATAGCTTCGGTGGTCGCTACCTGAACGAAGGCTTCTCAGGTGGTGAAAAGAAACGCGCAGAGGTGCTTCAACTGGCAATGCTCGAACCAAAATTTGCGATTCTTGATGAGACTGACTCCGGGTTGGATATCGATGCGATCAGAATTGTTTCAGAGGGTGTTAACTCCCTGGCTGGTGAAGACCTTGGCATCCTTGTCATCACCCATTATCAACGCTTGCTAAACTACATTAAACCTGATTTCGTCCACATTCTATATGATGGAAGAATCGTTGAGACTGGCGGACCAGAATTGGCTTTGAAACTGGAAGAAAAGGGTTACGACTGGGTTAGAGAGGGTTACGACATTTCTGATAATTTGGATAACCAGGCGTAAGGTCAACAATGACAGATTCGATTGATAAGGATGTATTAGGAAACCTGGGCGATAACTATGAGTATGGGTTCTTCGACCCAGACCGTTCAAGTTTTAAAAGCAGAAGGGGTCTGGATGAAGAGGTTATTCACCAAATTTCCGCCTTCAAAGAAGAACCTGAGTGGATGCTCGAATTCCGACTCAAAGCTTACCGCCATTTTCTGGAACGACCGATGCCCACCTGGGGACCTGACTTGAGTGGTTTGAACCTGGATGAAATTTACTTCTATGTGCGACCGGAAGAAATCGATCAGAAGTCCTGGGATGATGTTCCGGAAGCGATTAAGAATACTTTTGACCGTCTGGGACTCCCTGAGGCCGAACAGAAATACCTGGCAGGCGTCGGCGCGCAGTATGACTCTGAAATGGTCTATCACAACATCAATGAACAACTTGAAAAACAAGGCGTTATCTTTTTGAGTATCGAAAACGGACTTAAACAATATCCAGATCTGTTCAAAGAATATTTTTCGACAGTTGTGCCGATCCAGGATAACAAATTTTCAGCCCTTAATAGTGCGGTTTGGTCTGGAGGGTCGTTTGTTTACGTTCCAAAAGGCGTCAAAGTGGACTTGCCTTTGCAGGCATACTTCCGATTGAACAACGCCAGCATCGGTCAGTTTGAACGCACCCTGATCATTGCTGATGAAGGCTCCCAGGTGCACTACGTGGAAGGCTGTACTGCTCCGACGTACACCACCGAATCCTATCACAGCGGTGTAATTGAAATCGTTGTAAAGAAAGATGCCCGCGTGCGTTACTCTACCATCCAGAACTGGTCGACCAATGTCTACAACCTGGTGACGCAGCGTGCTTCCGTATTTGAGAACGGCACAATGGAGTGGGTGGATGCCAACCTGGGTTCGAAGGTTACGATGAAATACCCATCCTGCTACCTGCGTGGAGAAGGCGCGCATGGCGAGATGCTCTCGGTTGCCTTTGCCGGACCTGGTCAAATCCAAGATGCAGGTTCAAAGATGGTACATTTTGCTTCAAACACGAGCAGTAAGATCACTTCCAAGTCAATCTCACGTGGGAATGGGCAAGCATCTTACCGAGGTCTGGTCAAAGTAGCCCGCGATCTTAAAAATGTTCGCTCCAATGTGGTCTGCGATGCCCTTTTATTGGATCCGGAATCACGTACAGACACCTGGCCTACCATTGACTCGGGTTCTTCTGACGTCAGCATCGGTCACGAAGCCTCGGTAAGCAAGGTGGGGGAGGAACAGCTGTTTTATCTCACCAGCCGCGGCTTGAGCCAGGAAGAAGCCACAACCATGATCGTCTCAGGCTTCATTGAACCCCTGGTGAAAGAACTGCCTATGGAATATGCGGTTGAGATGAATAAACTAATTCAACTCCAGATGGTTGGATCGGTAGGGTAATCATGACGATAACAGCAAATACACCTTACCAAATTTTTGCTACAAATCAGCTGCCGGCTTCCTGGGAAAGAGCGTTTCAAGACAATCGATCAAACTACCCACTGGAGTTCCAGCCTCAATTGACATCAGCCTGGTCTTTCGCCTCAACGAAGGAGTTTCCCAGCCGAAAAGACGAGAGTTGGCGCTGGATGGATTACAAAGAGCTTGATTTAGAAAGCCTGGAGCTCAACTCTATTGGTAGCCCGATTCGCGTGGCGGTTCGTCATGTCCATGAGGATGAAGAGCACAACTTTATCACCGATCCTCTCCCGGAAGGCGTGGTGGTTACCACTCTAAGGGAATTAATTGCTTCCAATTTAGACCTGGCAATCAAACTTTTAGCAGACCAACGAATGGTCAGTGAAGGCTTGTTTGCTGCCTTACCATCTGCTCTTGCCAATGATGGTTTGGTGGTCTATGTTCCCCGTGATGTCACTGTTGAAGGTGTTGTGCAGTGTTATTTGGAGATATCCCTGGAAAACCGGGCTGCTTTCACGAAAAACTTGATTTGGCTGGAAGAAGGCGCCAATCTCAAGTTGGAATTGGTTTGGGTAAATGACTTTATTTCGCAAAGTGGTTTCCACGATGGCATTCTTAAAGTAAGTTTGGGTGATCGCAGCAATCTCCACCTGGATGAGCGCCAGCAATTTGACCAGAATGCCTGGAATATTACACACGAAGTAGCCTCCCTGGGTGCAGATGTGCAGTTGATATGGAATTATGCTGCCGTTGGAGGTAACACCAGTAAGAACTTCATCAAGGTTGAGATGGAAGGCAAGGGCAGCCAGGCGAATCTGAACGGCGTCATGTTCCCATCAAATGGTCAGGTGATCAACCTGGATACACGTCAAAACCATTGGGCAGAGCAAACCTTCAGTAATTTGTTGTTCAAAAGTGTTGCCAGGCAGGAAGGTCGTTCGATCTGGCATGGAATGATCTATGTCGATCCTGATGCCAGGAAAACGGATGCCTATCAAAGCAATAAAAACCTGATTCTGGATGAGAGCGCCGATGTAAAATCGGTACCTGGGCTTGAGATTCACAACGATGACGTTAAATGCTCACATGGTGCAACCATGGGGAATGTTGATGAAGAGGAGCTGTATTATCTGCAGGCACGAGGTATCCCACCGAAAGAAGCTGAGTTGTTAATCGTGGAAGGCTTCTGCAACCAGGTTATACAGTCTTTTGCGTTGGAAACATCGCGCAAGGAATTAATTGACCAATTGATGAATAGAATAAGTATGTAGGACAGGGCGAAAAGGAAAAATAAAAATATGAGAAATGCAAATTACATGCGACCACCTGATGAAGAAGACGCCTACAAGATCGGCGATCGGGTTGAAGTTTATTGCGACCACGAGGACGCCGATAGCCAGCGCATCCGCGATTGGCTCAAAGGAACTGTCGTTCAATTTGAAAACAAATTGATCGCTGTTCAGTTCAGGGAAAATGTTTACTTAACTGACGGATGGATGGTGCCAGACCGAATCCTCTGGTTCCCGCTCGATTCCGCTAATTTACGACCTTATGTGTCCAAGAAGAAGAAAAGCGACCCACTTGAGGAAATCGATCTGGACAGTTTTAATTTGTTTTAGAAAATTGCCCTACAATCCGGATAATATCAAAGCCTTCCGCGTAAGGACGTTCGGCTAAAGCGCCATGACGAATCGCCGTTGCGCGAATAATATCCGGAGCAAAATAATAGCGACCCGCATAGGTAGTATATTCAGCAAGGGCTGCTATTTTTGTTTCTACTGCCTTTTCGCTGACCTCTGCCAGAAAATGGGGAAAGAAACCATAACTGCTGCGCAAAACGTCATAACCCAAGACGGTTGTCCCACGAAAAGCGCGGGTTGCTTCTTCGGTCAACGTTTGATGATCCTGGTGGATGTCCTTGGGTGTGTTGACGAAAACAATTTCAGGTTGGTATTTTTTGCGAAGAGTGAGCATGTCCTGGAGCATTTCCTGGCGAAAGTCGGGAAAACGCCGGGTCTCGTAGCTGCCTAACCCGATTTGATGATCCTTCAGACCCAAAACGTGCATGCTGTTGTAATGTTCATTTGCCAGGTTTTGTAAATCGGGGTTCTTCTTGTTATCAGAAAAAGTCATGCAAAAGACGTCTGCCTGACCTGCCAGGTCAGCCAGCAGGGCACCGCAACCCAGTTCAATATCATCCGGGTGAGCGCCCAAAAAGAGCAAGGATTTTCCGTAAAAGGTCATATTATTCATAGTTGCCCTCATTTGGTGGCGATGAAGCCGCCAACGACCTTGGTCATGACTAACTTACCATCTCGTTCCAGGTATCTCTCTGCTGTTCTTTCGATGGCTGCCATCACGTTTTCGAATTCTTCGTGGGTCTGGAAGAGGGAATTCCATAATTTTCGATCCTCAGACATGGATGCACGGGTGTAGACCATAAAAGGTTCGACTGAATCAAAGGTCAGTGGGTTTTCAAAAATGTGCTGTTCGGTTTTGCTGAAAAGAGCTTGCATTGTGCCGTAGATCTCAGATGCGTAGCGTGAGCTGCCAGGCATAGGTGGAATGGGCTTGCCAGTTGCTTCTTTGATGATGTCGTAAAAGAGCTGCTTGTTGGTCGGCATGGGACCGGTGGTGAAAAGGCGACCACCAGGTACGAGCAGGCGATGCATTTCGGAGAGGGTGAAGGGGATGTCTTGCGCGTAGTAGATAGTAAAACAAGCTGAAATCAGGTCGTAATAGTTTTCGGGTAAATCAAAGGGCAGGTTGAAATCGAGGAACTTGAACTCGATGGCGTTGTTTATTTCCTGATTTTTTTCGCGGGCTTCGTCCAGCAGGGATTCGGAAACGTCCGTACCTGTGATCTGTACATCACCATTCAGATGGTGATAGAAAGAGAAGCACTGCTTACCGGAACCACAGCCGGCATCCATAATTTTGATGCCCGGTTGGAGGTCGAGAGTCTCGAGCATCCATTGGTCAATATCGCGGCTTCCAAACTGGGAGTGAATATTAATTCGCTTGGCAAGGTCATCGTTTGTTTCTTGAAAATCAATCTTCATTATTACCTCGAGTAGAAAAGTCTAACCATTAAGTATACTTTGCCGTCGGACAAGTTTCAAGCCGACAGTAGAGTGGTGTAGTGGCAACATGATAATGTCCTAAAGTAGCAAATTAGAAATGTCCTAAAAAGGCATGAAAATTAACTACATGAAATGGACAATTCAAATGACCCAAGAAGAACTGAAACGCAAGACCTATT
>Ga0209270_1004589_pt1 | contig 10242 bp, 8 predicted proteins | sample MTBAKSrepl1MetaG_FD_187456 | JGI IMG/M metagenome (GOLD analysis project Ga0209270, IMG submission 187456) | Enrichment culture microbial communities from Arthur Kill intertidal strait, New Jersey, USA, that are MTBE-degrading - MTBE-AKS1... | ecosystem: Environmental > Aquatic > Marine >...
GCTTCGCGATCGTGGGCCATGACGTTGTGAACCGTCACCTGGTCATTGCCCCCGAATATATTCGCGGTTCCATCGCCAAAATGGGCATCGATGTCCAATACATATGCCGTTTCTATTCTCTTGCCCCGTATGAGGGTCTCCAGGGCGATGGCCATGTTGTTGAAGTAGCAGAAGCCCCATGATGAGCCGGCCGAGGCGTGATGACCCGGCGGTCGAACCAGGCCGAAGCCGGGCTGGCTGAGGCCGATCTCGGCCGCCTGGATGGCGGCGCCGGCGGCCAGGGCGGCGATGGAATAGAGACCCCTGTTCCTGACGTTGGCCAGGTGGGCCTCGGTGTGGACCGCGGCCAGGTCCGCCTCGGTGGCCGGCTCAGCGGTGACGAATTCCACCCGCGGGGCGATGACTCGGACTATGGACTCCATCCGACCTTCAGCGGCAGCGGGGTCATGGGAGTAGACCTGATAGAAGTCTTCGTGGCAAACCACCTTCATCTTTTCCTCACTTCTGTGGCCGCGGGCTGAGATCCCGGCCGGTTCAAATCGGGCGGCGCCTCTCGCCGCAGCCCAGGTTTCCCGCCCGGCCGTCGTTTGAGCGGGTAAGCTCCCGCTCTAAGCGACGAGGCGCTGTACCCCTCCCCCAGGGGCCTAAGAATAATCTTCCCTGGCCGAGAGTCAATCGGTTGTTCGAGCCTTCAGCCAATCAGACCGCCCGGGCCGGCCGGTCCGAGCCGGCCTTCCGGCCCCTTGAGTCCGTTCAGAGCGGGCTTGACCCCTACTCGAAGGTCACCGGCGTGGTAATGGTCGCCCGGTCCCCATCGTTGCGATCCCTCAGGGTCGTCTCGATGAGGTACCTTCCCGGCGGGGCCCCGGTCAGGTTCAGGGTCAGGTATAGGAAGAACTCGAAGACCCGTTCTCGGGAAGTGAAGCTCCACTGGCCGAAGTCGCGTTGACCGGCCAGGACCTTGCCTTCGGCGCTGAGAAAGGTCACGTCCACGGCCAGGCTGAAGTTGTACCACTCCCCCTGAGACTTGAAGCAATAGCCCACCGGTTCGAGGTAGAGAAGGACGGATTCGTTGGCCCGGTAAACGGCGTCCTGGCGGGCCTCGTAGGAGCCGAACGCTTCCGGCTTCTTGTTCACCAGGACGGCCTTCCTGATCGTCAGGGGAATCCTGGTCCAGGCCTCGGCCAGGGTCTGCCGGAGGGTGTTGATCATCTCCATGACCAGGCCTTGCTCGGCCTGAGCCCCGGCCGCGGCCAGAAGACCCTTGAGGTCTCCAGCCAGGGCCGCGCCGGTCCAGGAGAGAGCCAGGATCACCCCCAGGGCCACGATTCGTTTCATGACGCCCCCTCAATCCTGAAGCGTATTCCGCTTGGATCAGGCATACCACAGTCTGCTGCCGGGAACAAAAACATCAAGAAACGTTACGCCTAAGGGCGGCGCCGGTTCCGCCTCGGCTTGATGAGGGACCGGGCCAGGGCGGCCCGGGCTAACGACTTCTCTGTCTTTTCACGCCGCTTAGAGCTTGCCAGCCGGCCCGCTTGATAATAAGGTTGCAACGATGAGGGTCCGGCTGAAGCCGGGCGCGTCGTTTTTCACCGGGAGGTAAGGGGGTAGTCATGGTCTGGCACGGTCGATATTCCGCGGGCTGTCTTGCCCTGGCCCTGGGGCTGGTCCTGGGCGCGTTCTGGCCGGGAGACGCCCGACCCCAGAGCCTGAACAGCCTCAGCTACAGCGTCTATCGCATCCAGTATTCGGACGGGGCCAACCGGAACATTGACTACCAGTTCAACGGCGGCGTGGTCAATTCCAGCGGCGTGCTGCCCGTGCCGGCGGCGGCGGTCATTTCGCGGCCCGCCGGGGAGAGCTACACCTTGGTCCGCGACAACGGCTGCACGACCCGGGTGGCCGGGGGGGCCTACCAGGTTTCCCACAACGCTCTTCCGGACATGAGCGACGAGGACATCGACACCGAGATCGAGCTCAGGGTCAGCGGCGGCAGCGGGGCCGTGGCCAGGACTTTCAACTGGTCGGCCGCCCTGGGCGTCTTTCGCAACCTCCGCCAGGGCTACGGCTACCAGTTCAGGCTGGCCAACGACATCGTCGGCGAGCGCTACCGTGACGGCCGCCCCTTCTACCAGCCCAACCTGTCCCTGATTCTGCTCCCCGGCCAGTGGCGCTACCGGGACGAGGAGACCGGCGAGCTGTACAGCGGGACCAATTCCCTGCTGGTTCACACCAACGTCCAGGTGGATCTGTTGGACCGGGAGTGGTACTCGACCAATCCGCCGATCCTGAACAATCTCAACCTGAACCAGCTCGTCATGGAAGGCCGACTGAGCGTCCGCCAGGGCAACGCGGTCACCTTCTCCTACCGGATCAACAACGGCGCCTGGCGCACGGCCTGGCAGTCGAGCAACGGCGGCTGGGACATCCGGGCTCTCAGCGCGGCCAGGGTCAAGGTCAGCTCTTTTGTCTTCCCGCTGAACTGATCCCGACAAATAGGCGGGCCGCCTTTGGGGGGCGGGCCGCCGGGGCAAATCTCAAGGCCAATCCTTGTCCCTTGCAACTTATGTTCTTTGTTCCATACGCTACCATCTCTCTATCTCTAACAAAGCCAAATCAAGTTGAGACTCGTGCGAACTTCATCAATTTTCGTTCGGAGTCCCAGCGCGCGAGAATAGAATGAATCTCGCCAGACATACCGCTTATTCCAGCGGATAATGCCATTATATCGGTATATATAAATAACTCCTTGACATTAAGTTTCTAATGTTTTATAAGGTTACTGATTACGATGAGATGAGGCCTGTCATGCGATGAGTAATTTTAAGGAATACATGAAGATACAGGAAGCTGCACGTTTCTTAGGCGTCACGGCGGAAACCCTGAGAAACTGGGATCGTAGTGGCAAACTAGTTCCCTTGCGTCACCCGGTGAATTCTTACAGGCTCTATCGAAGATCGGATCTTGAGGAATTACTTGAATGCCTCAAGAGAACACGACATTAGGTGAAACAATGCCAATTATTCCTGTCGCAAGAAGCTCAGCTTACAGATCTATACCCGAGATCCTTGCAATCACTCTTTACGACAAGTTGTTTCCAGGACAACTGAGGCTCGTCCCTCAGCTTAACGAGGTTTACGAGCTCGAACTAGCCTTCTACGAGAGCCAACTCCTTTCAGAGGCCGAAATCATTGCGAACGGGGCCTACTTTGCGGAAGTGAGCGGCCAACCGACTCGGCATTTTCTGATGTGCCATGGTGAGCCGCTGAGACTTGCTCAACACTCTTCGTCAAGGCTTAAATCATTTTTCAAATCAAACCAGTTTAAGACAGGTTATGGTACTCACGGACTTTTCCCTTATCGGGGCAAATTTCATCCTCAAATGATAAAAGGATTAATCAATGCAATGGGCCTCAAGCCTGGAGACATTGTGCTTGACCCCATGATGGGTTCCGGCACCGTGCTGATCGAGGCGTCGCTGATGGGCATCAACTCCCTTGGCGTGGATGCCAGCCCTTTTTGCGAATTTATGACCAAGGCCAAGATAGCAGGTCTTACCATCCCACTTGAGGCGATTGGTGAGGCAATTAGATCGTTCCCAAAGACATTGGAGCATTTTAACGGGCTTCAACAGGAGGTTCCCCACTCACCTTCTCAGGAACAGGCTTCTCTTTTTTGTCAAGACCCCTTATGCCACCCAACGGTCCGCTCGCAAGCGGCAACCTCGGCCAATGAAGATGCCTACAACTACCTTTTATTGGCGTTCCTCGACGCAAAAGGTTATGCACAAAGAAGTAACAGGAAAACGTTTAAAGAGCAATTCAAGGCAATTCTTGAACGCTATTATTTTGTGGCCGAGAAGATTCAGCAGGCAATTAACCGGCTACACATTGATCTCGGTAGCGCCACGGCCATTTCCGGCGACGCAAGGAAGCTGCCGGTAGAAGATGCCTCCATCGATGGGATTATTTTTTCACCACCTTACAGTTTCGCAATTGATTATCTCGAGAATGACGAATATCATCTTAAATCCATGGGGATTGATATAAATAGCCTCCGGCAGGGTATGATTGGTCTCCGGGGGAGAAATCTTAAAGATAAATATAGTCTATATTTGTCAGATATGGAAATGGTGATCTCAGAATGCTCTCGTGTTCTTAAAGACGGCCATATTTGCAGTATAGTTGTGGGAACTAATAATAATCAACTGTCTAAGATTTTAGGAGTTAACCCAAGGGAAGTACCAGGTATTGACGAGACGCTTATTGAGATTAGTAAATCAAAACATTTAAATTGCTTGAAAAGAATAGAGCGGCAAATTACTGGTATGGCGAATACTATGCGTACTGAATATATTTTAATGCTGCAAAAAAATAAATAACTAAGCTAAGCTACGCCCATTGGTCCCTTTCGGAATTCTGGGCACATTTGTGCTTGCGTAATCATGTTCAACTGCAATGACTCCCAGAAACCCTTCTTCACAGTTCAATGACTTCCATAGTTCGAAATACGGGGCCAGCTCTCTGAAATTGCCAACTCTGTCTGTCAAATACTGATACAGCTCCCTTGTTGGGAGGATCAGAATCCCGCCAACAAATATTTTCCTAAGGATTCCTAAGGCCAGCTTGTTTAGGGAGCGGTGACTGGATGAGATATTGCCAGTTTCCCATTCCACCGCGAAGAGTCTATCGGCAACGGTGATGGTCGCGTCGACGGGCCCTGGCTGCATTCCAGTAGCAATAGCGAGCCTTGTCTCGATCTTCCATCCATAATCCTTTAGCCTACTTATGAAGATGTCCTTGATTGGTTTCACGCCACTACCTTGGCCACGTTTCTTTCCCGATTGCGCATGAATAGTGAAGCTGCCGCTTCCCGGCGGCCATTCCACGGCCTTAATCGATGTTTCAATTTGCCGGCATATCCTGCACCAATCCTCTGTCGAGGAGAAATCTCCCTTATCCAGAAGAACTTCTGTCTTAACAAGCTTCATTTGTAATGCCTCCACAGCCCTATGTCTATTAACATTCGCCAACTATTGCGAGTATAGGCGGGCCTGGTTGAACAGGCAATCTCTTTCGTGCGGTGACAGCGTGGCAAAATGCGGTATGTGAGCAGGAGCGATCGGGCCCTATCGAGGGGCGTGCCTACGGACGGTCGCAAGGATAGTCATGAGTGGCGCGGATACGCTTGCGGTGACATCATACCCTGAGTGCTCGGCGGTGGAGTACTCACTCTTAGACTTGCGCAAGAGGATATTAGGCGGTTTTGCTCCTATTTGAAGCGGCCCCTTTTGCCTGTCTCGCTCACTGGAAGGTCTTACCCTTGACATTTGAAAAGGCGGGCGAGAGAATGGATCCCTGGATCCCATAATTGCCTGCGGCCGGTTCGCCGTAACCCGGCAGCTGTCGGCAGGAGAATATCTGCGCTCCGAACCTTTAGAAGAGAGTCCGTTTCCTAACGCTGATTTCCCTGGCGAAAACGCGAGGATAACTGGTTGAACAAAATAATTTTCAAGCCTTCCCGGTCCATCTCGGATCAGGTCTACGAGTTCCTCAAGGAACGCATCGTCACCAGCGACATCAGGCCCGGCTCCCGGCTGCTCCAGGCCAAGCTGGCCGAAGAGCTTCAGGTCAGCCGCATGCCCATCCGGGAGGCCTTTCACCGCCTCCAGCAGGCCGGATTCGTCGAGCGGGTGCCCCAGGGCGGGGTCAGGGTTTCGCCGCTCAGCTCCCAAACCATCAATGAGGTTCTGGGCATCAGGGGCGTTCTGGAAGCCTACGCCATCGAACTGGCCTGCGACGGCGTCACGCCCGACGACCTCATCGAGCTGAAGCTGATCCTGCAGCGGGCCAGGGAGCTGACCGACTCGACCTCGGTCGATCGAGAGACCAAGATCAAGAAGCTGTTCGAGATGAACACCCGGCTGCACGACCTCATCTACCGGGCCACGGGCAACGCCTACCTCATCAGGCTGATCGCCGACCTGAAGGATCTGGTCCTCAGGATGCGCGCCCTGAGCGTGAGGAAGGACAGCTCCTGGCTCCAGACCTGGCGGGAGCACGGTCAGCTGGTGGACTGCCTGGAGCGCCGGGACAAGAAGGAAGCGATCAGGATAATGAAGGCCCACATCGCCAACGCCGCTTATTTCACCCTCCAGGTGGTCGAGCAGAACGAAGACGAGTCTTTTCAGGGCGGCCCGGGCTAGGCGGGCCCGGCCCGCGACGGGGCCGGCGGCCGGGACGATCGCTAGTCGGGCAACTTATCGATACCTCAAGATGGCCGCGAGGCCGAGATCGAGAGGTGAGGGGCTGTTGCGGGGGAATTAAGGCACAACCAGATTGACTTACAGCTTGTTTATCGGTCCCCGATTGGGGATCAGAGGAGAAAAGGGGGTCGTCGTAATGAGACTGGATCGAGTCGTGTTGATTGTCTTGATGGCAACTTTAATGGTCTTCCTGTTCGGACCGGCCACCGGATCGGCGGCCGGGCCCATCAAGATGCGTCTCTCCCACTACGTGGACGAGTCGCATCCGCTCCACGCCGCGGCCAAGCAGTTCGCCGAGAAGGTCAAGGAGCGGACCAACGGACAGGTCGAGGTGACTGTCTATCCGGCCAACACCCTGGGCTCGCCGCCTGAGCAGTGCGAGCAGGTCAAGCTGGGCACCCTGGACATGAGCCTCAACACCCAGGGCCAGCTCGAGTATTACGTCAAGGCCTGCGCCACGGCCCAGATTCCCTTCCTCTTCGATGACTACGACCACGCCCACCGGACCCTGGACGGGCCGGGAATGGACTGGCTGGCCCCGCTTTTCGAGAAGTCGGGCTTCATCCTCCTGTCCAACTGGGAGTGGGGCTTCAGGAATCTGACCAACAACAAGCGGCCGGTCCTGACCCCCGAGGACGTCAAGGGCCTGAAGATCCGGGTGCCCCCGGAGTTCCACCTCCAGACCCTCTTCGAGGGCCTGGGCGCGGTGGTCACCAAGATCGCCTGGCCCGAGCTCTACATGGCCCTGGCCCAGAACGTGGTCGACGGCCAGGAGAACCCGCTCAGCGCCATCTACTACCAGAAGTTCTATGAGGTTCAGAAGTACGTGGCCCTGACCCGCCACGCCTACAGCTGCTCGATTCAGGTCATGAATCCCAAGAGCTGGGCCAAGCTCAGCCCGGAGCAGCAGAAGATATTCAAGGAGGAGAGCCAGGCCGCCGGCGCCAAGGCCCGCCAGATCCTCAACGACGAGGAGAACGATCTGCTGGCCAAGATGGAGAAGGCCGGCGTCCAGATCAGCAAGCCGGAGATCGCCGCCTTCAGGGAGGCGGCCAAGCCGGCCAACGAGAAGATATTCCAGCGTTACGGCATGGACAACGTCAAGGTCATGCTCAAGCTGGCCGAGGAGACGAGGAAGAAATAGCCGGACGGAAAGGCGTGATTGAACCAACCTGAAAGGGAAGAGGCCAGGCCATGATGACCGCCGCCATTTTCGCGGTTCTGCTGTTCCTGATCCTGATCGGACTGCCCGTGGCCGTGTGCATGGGCCTGACGGCGGCGATCTTCTTCGTGGTGCTGGGCGAACCGGAAGTCCTGATCATGGTCCCGGCAAGGATGTACTCGAGCAGCGTCGGGTTCACCCTCCTGGCCATTCCCTTTTTCATCATGACCGGCAGCCTGATGAACACCGGCGGCATGACCCAGCGCATCTTCATTTTCTGCCAGCGCCTGGTCGGACACATCCGCGGCGGCCTGGGGCACGTCAACGTGGTCCAGAGCATGGTCTTCGCCGGCATGTCCGGCTCGGCCATCGCCGACGCCGGCGGGGTGGGCATGGTGGCCATGCAGGCCATGGTCAGGGCCGGTTTCAGCCCGGCCTTCAGCGGGGCCGTCACCGCCGCCTCGTCCACCATCGGGCCCATCATTCCGCCCAGCATCCCCCTGGTCATCTTCGGGAGCCTGACCGGCGTCTCGGTGGGCCGGCTCTTCCTGGGCGGCTTCATTCCCGGCCTCATCATGGGCCTGGGCATGATGGTCACGGTCTACATCACCTCGGTCAGGCGCAACTACCCCAGGGAGAAGAGGGCCACCTTTCGGGAGCTGGTGAGCAGCGGCCTGGCCGCCTGGACGGCCTATCTGGCCCCGGTCATCATCATCGGCGGAATCCTGACCGGCGTGTTCACGCCCACCGAGGCTTCGGTGGTGGCCGCGCTCTACGCCATCGCCATCAGCCTCCTGGTCTACCGGGAGGTCACCCTCAAGGGGCTGCTGGACATACTCTGGACCACCCTGGAGCAGACCGTCCGGGTCATGTTCATCATCTCCGCGGCCGGCCTGTTCGGCTGGCTTCTCATCCAGCAGCGGGTGCCCGAGGCGGTCATCAAGGGGCTCCTGGCCTTCAGTAAGGACCCCCTGGTGATCCTCCTGATCATCAATCTCATTCTCCTGGTCCTGGGCTGCTTCATGGAAGCCATCTCGGTCATGCTCCTGACCATCCCCATCTTCATGCCCCTGTTGGACAAGGTCGGCATCGACCCGGTTCACTTCGGGGTGATGATGACCTTCAACGTGATGATCGCCCTGCTCACGCCGCCGGTGGGCATGGTCCTTTACACCGTCGCCAGCGTCGGCCAGGTGCCCCTCTGGCGGCTGGCCTCGGAGCTGAAGTGGTATCTGCTGGCCTTCCTGGTGGGGCTGGCCCTGATCACCTGCATCCCGGGACTGGTGACCTGGGTGCCCAACCTGATCATGGGCGCCCAGCTCTGAGGCGGGAGGAGGCCCGGTGAAGACGGAGATCCTGAAGAGAGCTGACAGGGGCCTCGCCGCCATCCTGAAGTGGAGCAGCGTGGCCAGCCTGGTGGGCCTGCTGATTCTGATCGCGGCCGGGGTGTTCGTCAGGTTCGTGCCCGTTGCCTCCATGGGTTGGGCCGACGAGATAATAGAGTTCGGCTTTATCTGGATGGTCTTTTTCGGTTCGGCCGTGCTCTGGCGGGAGAGGACCCATTTCCGGGTGGACTTCATCCCTCTCTGGCTGGCCGGCAAGACGGCCGGGCGGGTTCTGGAGCTCTTTCTCAACTTCCTGTCGCTGGTTTTCTTAGCGGTCCTGAGCGGTGAAGGCTGGCAGTTGGCCATGCGGGCCACGGACGAGTCGCCGATTCTGGCCTGGCCCAAGACGCTCTGGTACATCGTTGTGCCCATTTCCGGAGCGATCATGTTAGGTTACACTATCCGAGACATCTGGCTTCTCCTGCGAGGCCGCCCCCTGACCTGAAGGGCCCGGGGCCAGCCAGACCGATCGGGACTAACCGGGACCTGGCCAAAGCGATCGTGGGCAGAAGCGGCCGACCTTGCCGGGACGGGGTCGAGGCAATCAATCGTTCCATAATCACGAGAAAAACCCGCGACGGAGGCTTCCAATGACCAAGAAATCCATTGCCTTCATCGGCCTCGGGGCCATGGGCAAGCCCATGTCCCAGCACCTGGTCAGGGCCGGCTACGCCCTGACCGTCTACGACCTCAACCCGGCGCCCGTGGCCGAGCTCAAGGCCCTGGGCGCCGCGACGGCGGCCAGTTGCGCCGAGGCGGCCCGGGGGGCCGAGGTCATCATCACCATTCTTCCGGCCGACCCCCAGGTCAAGGAGGCTGTTCTGGGACAGGCCGGCGTGCTCGAGGGCGCCGCCGCGGGAGCGACGCTCATCGACATGACCTCCCTGGCTCCCCACACCTGCCTCCTGGTGGCCGCCGAGGCGGCCAAGAAAGGGGTCCGCTTCATGGACGCCCCGGTCTCGGGCGGCACCGTCGGGGCCCAGAAGGCCGCCCTGACCATCATGGTCGGCGGCGACAAGGAGCTCTTGGAGGAGCACCGGGACATCCTGGAGGTCATGGGCAAGACCATCTTCCACGTCGGCGGCGTGGGCATGGGCGAGACGGTCAAGATGATCAACCAGATCCTGGTCGGGGTGAACCTGCTGGCCATCACCGAGGCCTTTGTCCTGGGGGTCAAGCTGGGGGCCGATCCTCAGACGCTCTACGAGGTCATCCGGGTCAGCGCCGGCAACTCCTTCATGCTCGACAACCGGGTGCCCGGCTACATCTTCAAGGGCGACTTCACCCAGACCGGCTTCGCCGTGGACCTGCTCCGCAAGGACATCGGCCTGGCCGTGGAGAGCGCCAGGCTGGAGAAGGTGCCCCTCTATCTGACCAACATGGCCCACCAGATCCTGACCGCGGCCAGCGCGGCCGGCCTGGGCCAG
>Ga0209270_1004591_pt1 | contig 10238 bp, 10 predicted proteins | sample MTBAKSrepl1MetaG_FD_187456 | JGI IMG/M metagenome (GOLD analysis project Ga0209270, IMG submission 187456) | Enrichment culture microbial communities from Arthur Kill intertidal strait, New Jersey, USA, that are MTBE-degrading - MTBE-AKS1... | ecosystem: Environmental > Aquatic > Marine >...
AAAATCAGTGTTTGTCTGGATATGTTATGGATCTCTGCCATTTTGCTGATTGATAAATAGTTCATACTTCCTCCTCAAAAGCCTTGGGGGTATGGACTTCACCAAAACAATAATTTTACTCCTCTGAAGGGTCACCTTCCCATGGCACAAATTTTTGATGGCAAAGGCCAAATTGCATTAAAATTTTCCCAATGACATGATGCATTTGAGCTTCGAGTGTATTTGCTCCGTTATAGAAGGTAAGCATTGGCGGTACAATCGAGCAGCCATAATCCGCAACAAGATTGAGATTGCGAAGATGGACTTTACTCAGTGGCATTTCCCGGGGAACCAAGACCACTTTTCGTCCTTCCTTCAGACAAACATCCGCTGCACGAACAAGCAAATTTGCAGCATAACCGTTGGCTATCCCTGAAAGAGTTTTCATGCTGCACGGTATAACGATCATCCCATCCGTTGTAAAGGAACCGCTGGAAATGTTGGCACCGAGATTCTTGTCGCTATGATAGTAATCAGCCAGTGCTTTGATTTCCTCAATATCATAATCTGTCTCTAAAGAAAAAGTTTTTGCCGCTCCCTCAGTAATAATCAAATGGACCTCGATCCCGGATTGTTTCTTTAATGCTTTGAGCATTTCAACGCCCATCTTAACGCCGCTTGCTCCGGTTATCCCTACAATGATACGCATGATCCCAACGCTCCTTGCCGCTATATCCTATTATAATTGATTTCTTATGGGGGGGGCAACCTACTCAATGGGTTGCCCCCATAAGATGTTCAGTTGTTTATATGTAGGTCACCCAAAGATATGTAAGAGGCATGACTAAAACCAAGGCAGGAAGCATGTTGGCAATCGGGAAAGATTTGATGCCGCTGATACGCAGGCCTGTGGCCAGCATGATCATTCCGCCGCAGGCTGTGAAATTTGCGATCATATCCGGAGTCGTCATCGGCAAAATTACCGATGCGCTTAAGAACAGAGCAAAAAGAACAGCAAATTGCGGAAGCGCGATCGTCGCAACAAGGATACCTAAAGTCGCAGCAAATATGCCTGAGGTGAAAAAGTCAAGGATCGATTTGGTGACGAGGACTGAATAATCTCCGGTCATTCCTTCATTTAACGCACCGAAGATACCGGTTCCGCTGGCACAGAAGAGAATGAAAATCGCGACAAACTTCTCCATAAAGGCACTTTTGTCCTCAGCCCCCTCTTGAGCTGAAGCCTTTTTCCCGCCAAAAAGTCTCTCCACAGGGCCTCGGACTGCCGTCGCAACCTTCTCGATGCCCTTTTCAAAATAGATCAGTTCTCCAATCGCAGTGCCAACAATCAAGGCAAGAACGACAACCGGCAGTATTTTCAATTTTAGAATATAGTTGATTCCCATACTCATAGAAGCAGCGCCAAAGGCCAAGGGTAAAGAGGTCCGAAGCCTTTCAGGGATTCTTTTGCCCAGTAAAGCTCCCAAGATGCCACCGATGAAAACCGCGCTCGAATTTACAATAACTCCAATAGGCATTTTAATATCCTCCTTTTGTTCTCGGAGAGGCCAACATGATGTTGCTGGCCTCTCCGGCACGATATCTTTCGAGTTCTGATCTATTTGCTGTAAAATCCAGGAATAAACTTTTCAACATCGACTTCCATGAATTTGGATCTTTGGAACTTATCCTTTAAGCCAAACGGTACGGTACAGTCAAAAATCGTCTTGCAGGAAATTCCTTTGTCCCGAATGCTTGGGCTATATGCCGCAATCTGAGAAGGATCCAGGGGATGACAGCGCACACCGGGAATGAAAACCGTGTCCACATCGCCTTGATATCGTGTGTTCAGCGCCCAAAGCACGTCATTGCTGTCAAAGATATCCACATCTTCATCCACCAAGATAACATGCTTTAATTCGCTGAATGCCGAAAAGGCCAAAAGCGCTGCCTGACGCTGTCTTCCTTCATCGCTGGCGATACTCTTCTTGAACTGAATGACCGCCATATATTTTCCGCCGCCGGAAGCATGCGCATAGACATTGGTCACTTTACCAGGAAGCGCTTTTTCGACCATTTGCAAGATGCTTGCTTCGGTGGGAATCCCCGCCATGTTCACGTGTTCTTCACTGGGTCCGATACAAGTTTGCATGATGGGATTTTTCCGGTGCGTAACCGCTTTGACTTTAATAATGGGGAGTTCAGGATTGGCGCCGCCGGTGTATCCGGGAAATTCTGGCATTGCTTTGCCTGTGTTTGTGTTTTGGTCTTCACGGACTCTGATGCCTGGCAGCAATTCGCCTTCAATGACATACTCCGCATTGGCAACCGCATTTTCAGATACTGTAATACAGGGGGTCAGCTTCACAGCTTCTTGGCGGATGGCGCCAGCGATGCTTAATTCGTTAAAGCCCAGAGGCGTTGTCGGCGGTTCAAAACAAGCAGCAATCTCGATTGCGGGATCGACGCCGATACTGATCGATATGGGCAATGGTCTGCCAAGCGCTTCAGCTTTTTCCCTGAACACCCCGAGGTGGCGCGCACCAGGCACAAAGTACATTGAAATTTCGTCCTTGCTTTGAAGACAAAGGCGATGAATCGTCACGTCCGATTCCCCCGTGACAGGATCGGAGGCATAGCACATACCCATCGTAATATACGGACCCGCGTCTTCTTCTGTATTTGTAGGAGCAGGAACAAGTTTCCGAATGTCAAAGCCTTCATCCGTTGAGAGATGAACAACTTCCTGGCATTGAGCTTCGGTTTGGGGTATAACGACAGGGTCGATCGGGTTTTTGGCTGCCTGGTTAAGCAAAAATCCCAATCGGTTTTTCTCTTCCCCAAGCATCAAAGCGACACGCTCACGACTTGCCAGCAGCCCAATCAGAACACGAGCATCATCATGTCCTTTTACGTTGTTGAAAATCATCGCGGGTCCGATCTGAGTCGGGCGCATTACCGTACCACCAGCACCGACGTGGCGATAAACACCAGAGAGTTCCGCATGAGGGTCCACCATAACATTGGTTTCAACAATCTGTCCAGGGACAGACTGCAGCAGCTCGATTGCTGAACGCAAATCGGTCACTTTTGCCTTCGACATATACTTCCTCCTTTTTATTGCATTGTCACTCTCCGGATAAGCAACAATGCGCTTTGTTACGATGTAAGTCTAGTTTATATAGTGTCTATACAGTCAATAGCAAATTTCGAAAAGTTCTAAATATTTTTTAACATCATTTTTGATGAAAATATCAAACACGAATGGGATCGTGGGACAAAACAAAAAGGCACAAGCTTTTCTGCTTGTGCCCCTTTTCAATCTGCTTCTTATGCTTCGCCAAACTGGAGATTTTGCAATTGAATGTCCTGGTACTTTGAATGATCTTGAGCTTCCTCAGCAACAGGATCATCCATCCCCGCCGTCTCCGGTTCATCCCTTTCCTCAGTCAGGAATTCCTGGATCCCATATTCCTTCTCCGTCAGTCTGAACTTATTGACCTCCTCATTCAACATGGCAGCCTGAGCTGAAAGCTGCTGGCTGGCAGCCGCGCTTTCCTCCGCAGTGGCCGAATTGTTCTGGACAACCGCCGAGATTTGTTCAACGCCGTTGCTGATTTGTGATATGGCCAGGGCTTGCCCTTCAGAAGCTTTATCGATCAAGTCCATGATGTCTTTGACTTTGGAGGCTTGGGTGGAAACTTCCTCCAGCGATTGGGCCGTTTTTTCCGCAAAACGGGATCCTTCTTGAACCGCCTGAATGGAGCTTTCAATCAGCGTGGTGGTTTGTTTTGCAGCGTCCGCCGATTTGATAGCCAGATTTCGGACCTCATCCGCCACCACTGCGAATCCCTTGCCTGCCATACCGGCACGAGCGGCCTCCACGGCGGCATTCAGCGCCAGGATATTGGTCTGAAAAGCAATATCGTCAATGACTTTGATGATCTTGCCGATCTGATTGGAGGTGGTGTTGATTTCACCCATGGCTTCAAGCATTTTACCCATTTCGTGGTTGCTGGCCTCAACACCTGATGCTGCCTGATCCACATATTCCGTTGCCCTTCGGACGTTGGCTGCATTCCGGCTGACCTCATCCGACACCTCCGCGATGGAGGCAGTCAATTCCTGGATCGAACTGGCCTGTTCGGTTGCGCCTTGAGAAAGGGCCTGTGCGCCGCAGGCGACTTGGTCCGCGCCGCTGGCAACCTGTTCTGAAGCATTGTTGATTTTAGCCAAAGTTTCATTGAGTGAATCAGAAATTTGTGTCATGGCCAGCTTGATTGGGGCAAAGTCTCCATAATATTCCGCATGGATGTCCGTGGTGAGATCGCCTTCGGACATTCGGGTCAAATGATCTGAGATATCCTTGATATACAGACGAAGCGTCTCGGCGGTGGCATTCATAGCTCGGCCTAACTGTCCGATTTCGTCCTCTGTATCACAGATCGTCTGTTCGGAATGGAGGTTGCCTTCGGATAAGTCTTTTGCCAGACATGCCATCTGCGTCACAGGCCGAACGATCATTTTCTTTAATATACTGACGCTGAACAGAATGATCCCGAATCCAAGCAGAAGATTAGCTGCTACAGCCAACAGTAAAAATTTCAACTGGGTTAATTTAATATCCGCGATGGGCTTGCCCGCAAAAAACACGCCAATGGCATCCCCCTGACTATTGATGATGGGTTGATATGCCGTAAAGTACGAGGCCCCCAGCACCTCCGCGATGGCGCTGTAGTTTTGTTTCCCTTGCAAGACGACCGAGGAGATCTTTTCGGCCAATAGGGTGCCGATTTGCCGTTGTTCGTCCCGGATGATGGTCGTATTGATCCGTTCATTATTCAGGAACACCGTGTAGTCGGTGCCGTTGCCGGCTTTGAGACCCTCCAGATAATCCGGGTCATCCAGTCGGTACCCCGTTGAGACAGCGCCGATGGTCTGGCCGCTGATGCTTTTGATCGGCGCTGTAGCCAAAGCGGCCATCTTGATTTCACTTCCCGCCGGTTCGGTATAGGCTGCGGTGAAGCCGGCCAAAGCCGCTTTGACGCCCATTTGGGAATCCAAAGGCTCTCCGCTCTTATGCGCACCGAGACTGGCTAATACTTGACCTTTGGCATCATATAAAGTGATATAATCCGGTCGGGTTTCCAGGTCATTGTACGCCAGATTAAGCGCTGCATAGACGATGTTCCGGTTTCCTCCCTCCACGGCTTTCTTGACATTCCCATTTTTGATGATATTCGTGGATGCGGCGGCGGCTTTGGTTTTCAGGGTTTCTGTATCGTTGATCAGGGACATGAGCGCTTGGGTCGTTTCGTTTTCAATCACCCGATTAATGGCAACGTTGCTGCCCCAATACATAAGACCGATGGCCAGCAAAGAGGTGGTGCAGATCGTGAACATTGAAATCAGATTCAGCTTGGTTTGGATTTTCTTGATTTTCATTGGTTCTCTCCTTAAGTTCTCATTTTCAAGATAATGGGTGCAAACCTCTGACTGCGATTCATAGATTATATCGTCTGATTCGATCAATAATTAATACTTAAATATATTCTGATATAAAAAAAGCGCCCATGAGGTCATGGACGCCGGAACATATTGGATTCATTCGGATTCAGCTTGCTTTTTTTCCCCGACCAAAATCCTGAAGGCAGCGGTGATCGTCTTGTGATCAGCAAGGAGTTTTTCACGGATGGCCTCAATATCCTGCTGGGCGGTCAAGGGGGTCATCTTCAGGATGTTATCCAGGAATATCGGATCGGGAGAAACTTGATAAGCCAGCCTTTCCTGACGGCAATTCTGCATTCCTGAACAGAAGCCCCGGACCACCGGGTCGTTCAGATAGGGCGGCCGGTCCGAAGGTTCATAGACTGCCCGGCGGATTTCCTGTAAATAATCATTCTCCGGAACCACTTTGATCAGAATCCCGTTTTTCTTCAAAATACGATTGAATTCGTCATAATTGGCCGGTGATAATATATTGAGCACCACATCGAACTGTTCGGGCTTCAGCGGCAAGGCAGCCAGATCCGCGACGCACCAGATCATGCTGGATGCTTGGGACGCTGCCTGATGAATGCCCTCCTTGCTGATGTCGATTCCCACCGCCACAGTCGGACCAGCATCTTTTAAGGGGTCATCTTCAGCCCGCAGCCGTTCCATACGCTGGAGGATGCCCATCAGGTGTGACCCTTCGCCGCATCCGGCATCCAGGATCCGCAGCCCATCCGGACCGTTTACTTGACGCAAGATCTCTTCCGTGATCCTGTCAAGCAACGGATCAAAGAAACCTGCGCGGCTCACTTTTTCTCTTGAGTTAAATAAAGCCTTGGAATACATGCTTTGGTCTGCGTGAGGGAGCAGGTTGAGATATCCGTTTTTGGACAGGTCGAACCGGTGGCCCCGGGCACAGACAAAACTGAATTCCTCGATTTCCATCGTTTCCCGGCAGAGGGGGCATTGGAATAAAGCTCTGGACGACTGCAGCCTGGCGGCTGCCGCATCGATTTTACGCATGGCGCCTCCTTCTATTAAAACCGGCTCAGGCGCATCACGCACCGATACCCGCCCGGTCCAGCATTTTTTTGTAAATCGCCAGCATAAATGGTTCATTGGAATACTGGGAGGCCTGGGATACCGGGATCCATTGAACCCCGCTGTTTTCCTTCGGATTGATGGCCAGAGGCTCACCTTCATCGGCAATGAGAAGGTAAGCGACGGACAAATGCAGGTGAGCGCTCACGTATTTACCCTTCTTAAAATGTCCGTAAACCGGCAGGATATCCAACGAAAGGATTTCCTCCGTCAAAGGCCGGATGCGGAGCACCCCGGTTTCTTCGGAGGCCTCCTTCAAAGCGACCGCCAGCAGATCCGCATCCCCATCGGCGTGGCCGCCGGTCCAGGTCCATGTGTTGTAGATATTGTGGTGGACCATCAGGAACCGATTGTGGACCTCATTCAGGATCAGTCCGGAGCTTGTGATGTGGGTTACCGGATTGTCCCGTGTGAGGATCTGACGGCCATATTGCCGGATCAAATCCAGGATAATCCTGCGATCCCCGGCTTCTTGCTGATCCCTTGGAATAAATTGAGTGATCTGCGCAATGAGATGATTCATGAAAGCTTCTCCAGGCGGTTCTTGCAGCAGGTTTCAGCGTCAGCTCGTCCCAGATCATAGAGCGCTTTCAGCTGACGGAAGTCGGTTTCGAACCGCCCGATCTGTATCGGATGTACAGGAGCTATCACCACAGCCTTACCTTCCTTTTCCAAAGACTCGAGATAAGCCAGCGTATGATTATAGATTTCGTGACGTTCTTCAAGCAGCCTCACCATGTTCGGATATTGTTTAAAGACGCTCCGGTAGATGAATGGATATTTGGATTTTGGTTTGAGATAACCGCGATGCCTGGTCAGAATCACGATCACTTTCTCGCAGCCATCCGCCATGGCCTTCCTTACAGGAATCGGATCAGATGTTCCGCCGTCCAGATACAGTCCGCCTTTGTAAGGGACGATGGGTGAGAATATCGGTATCGATGAGGATGCACGGAGTACCTTCGCATGGTGATCGATGTCTTTTTTATCAAAATAGACCGGTTTTCCCGTGAGAACATCCGTAACGCCAACAATGAACTGGCATGCTTCTGCGAACATTTGTTCGTAGTCATAGGGGTCCAGTTGGTGGGGAATCGTGTCAAAAAGAAAATCCATGCCGAAAAGGGACCTTGTTTTAAGGAAGTTGCGCAGGCTGAGATACCGCGGATCCTTGAGATAGCTGGTGTTGATCCGGTAGCTTCTGCCCTTCTGTCTGGACACGTAGGACGCGCCGTTACACGCACCGGCAGACACGCCGATGACATAATCAGCCCGGATCTCCCGGTCCATGAAATAATCCAATACGCCGATGGTATAGAGGCCGCGCATGCCGCCGCCTTCCAATACCAGGCCAGTTTTGTAGGGTTTCATACCATCCGACCTTACTCTTTATACTTTTTCAGAGCAACACTTGCTCATTGATCACTAAATGAAACCAGAGGTTCAATTTATGGGCTGCTTTTTTGCAGAGCGACATCCTTCCGATGAAAATTTCGAAGTAGTACATCACAGGTGCGATGCTGGTATCGATGGTCAGATCCAAGGTGATTGCTGTCTTATCCTCGGAAATTCTCAGGACCGATTGTTCGACGGCATAATTGACCCGGTCGTGGATGTCGAAGGTTGCCTGATTTGGATTGCGCACACGGCTTCTCCGAACATCGGATTTATCCGCCAGAATCAAGGCGGCGGCCACTGGATTCACCGCCACCGCTGTGCTTTCGTCATGGTTGCCGATGGCGCTGACGATCGTGGCAATTTCCTCAGGATCCGCCCCCATGTGGTCCAGAATACGGAATGCCATCACCGCACCACTTTGAGCATGGTCGATCCGGTTGACGACATTTCCAATATCGTGGAGATATCCAGCGATTTTTGCCATTTCGACTTCTCTTTGGGAATAGCCTAAGATACTCAGAATGCTTCCTGCCTCCCGAGCGACCCTGGCCACATGAGGAAAGCTATGCTCCGTATAACCCAAAGCAATCAAGGTCTCATCAGACTTTTTGATGTAGGTCTGGATTTCCGGATTGCTCTGAACACTATCGAATGAAATCATGCTTCGATCCTTTCCTGTTGCGCTCCCTCAAAGTTACTCCGGCTCAAATGACATTATAGCATATATGGCGGCCCATCTGCCCAATTTTAATAATATTCTCAGTCATCGTTTTCATCATTGCCCGGCGTGGTCAGCCGCATCTGGCGCCAATGCCCCTTCCGCCAACGCCATAGATAGATTGCAGCCCTGAATACTTCGTCGAAAGCCATGGCCATCCAAATTCCGACCAAGCCCAGCTGCAGCCGTACACCAAGAATATAGGACAAGGTGACCTCCACACCCCAGACACACAAGATGCCTGAGATGACTGGGAAACGAATGTCTCCCGCCGCTTGCAGTGAGCGAATGATCACCATATTGACGGCTCGCCCAAGTTCCAATGGGATATCGATCAGCAGGATGATTTTGCCAAGCCGAAGCACTTCTTGGGATGGGTTAAAAAAGCCAAACAGCAGATCACTGCTCAAGAACAGAATCGTAGAAATCGTTAAGGAGATGGCGATAGCGATTTTGACCGTGGAAACCACCCTTCGATTGACTTCATCGATCTTCTGTGCCCCCATCATGTAGCCCACCAGAATTTGGGAGGCTTGTGCAACCGCCGACGTATAAAGATAGGACAGTGTGGCAAACATCTTTGAGTAAACGCTTGTTGTGATCACCTGAGTGCCGAAGGTGTTCACAAATCGAAGAATGCACATCTGGGCCGAGCTGTAAGACAAGGATTCCCCGCCGGCAGGCAATCCGATCGATAAAAGCTTCATTTCCTGATGCCAGGGAAAAGGTTTTAGATTTCTAAATTGGATGGGTATATCCGTCTTGCGGAGAAAAATAAATATATAGATTCCAATACCAATCGCTCTGGCAAGGTTGCTGGAGATCGCCACACCCACCAGCCCCAGCGGCTTGACCGGACCAAAGCCGCGAATCAGCATGGCATTACCAAATATATTGAGCATATTCACGATGACAGAAATGCCAAGCGCTTCCTTCATCCATGCGTTGCTGCGGAAAATCGCTGAAAACGTTAAAGCAATGGCCTGCAAAAACACAAAACTGCCGATAATCGTCAGATATGTGCAAGATTCCTGCATAACCTCCGCCGGCACCCTCATCCACGTAAATATCTGCCGATTAAAACCAACAAGAACCGTTCCGATGATCAGGCTGAAAATCAAATTGGTCAGCAACGCGAGACTATAGATTTGACCGACCCTGCGCGTATCTTGAGCGCCGCGATACTGAGATACCAAAATGGTCGTTGCTAGACTGACCACACTGAAGGTCAGGAGCAATACCGTCAGGATCTGATTGGCATTGCCGATGGCAGCAACTGAGTTCTGAGAATATCGGCTGATCATAAACTGGTCCGCATTGACGACCAGCATCTGCAGGAACAATTCAAAAAAGATCGGCCATGTCATGGAGAATAAAGTTTTCTGGCTTCCTTCCTGCATAAGGTCCCTCCCGAAAGAATTATGAATATGAAAAGAGCCCTCAAGCGTTATGCTTGAGGGCTTTTTCCTGGCGACGACATACCTTCCCAGGCCTTAAGACCAAGTATTCTCTGCGCTGAAGGGCTTAACGGCTGTGTTCGGGATGGGAA
>Ga0209270_1004592_pt1 | contig 10237 bp, 8 predicted proteins | sample MTBAKSrepl1MetaG_FD_187456 | JGI IMG/M metagenome (GOLD analysis project Ga0209270, IMG submission 187456) | Enrichment culture microbial communities from Arthur Kill intertidal strait, New Jersey, USA, that are MTBE-degrading - MTBE-AKS1... | ecosystem: Environmental > Aquatic > Marine >...
GGGATATCCTCACAAGCTTCAGATAATCGCGGCCAAAACGGCTGATATCTTCTGTCGACCACAGCCAGGTCCCGATGAGCTTTCCGCCGCCCAATTCTTGCGCAAATTGTGCGATTTCGGCTCTGGCCGCAGCCACTCCGTCCTCCAGGGCACTCACAATCTCAGGCGATAAGCCCTCGGTGGTAAAGAGCCTGCCAGGAATTACGCCGATTTGGACGACGGACGCCATCGTATCCACCTCGTAAATGGCCGGGGGATGCCAAGCCAGGGCCATACTGATGTAATCAAAGATGCCAGGGCCGGCGACGGCCTCATCATTCCAGGGCAGAAATTCCACCGGCTCGAGTTCTGGTGGCGGCTCTGTGCCCAGGAATTCACTCAACGGGCGCATCTGCATACCATCCTGAATTGCATGGGCCGGGGCCAGATTATTGAGATCAAAAACAACCGTGCGGCCTATAATCACCACAAATTGGTCGCGGGTGGTGATGACACCGTCGAACTTCGGCGCAGGCAGATATCCCTGGAAATCGGGTCCCACGAGGGCGTAATCACCTGCCTTGTTGCCGGTGGTGAGGGTACTGATATAAGGCAGACACTCGGTTGAGGTATCGCCCATCTGGAGCATGTAGACCTGTCCCTCCGGCACGTCCGGCACCGAGATGACCACCGGCTCCCGGCGCAGATCGAGGATGCCGAAAGAATAAACGGTATCGTGCTGGGCGGTATCCCTCATATCCGGCGGGACGAGCTGCCGGTTGTGGGCGAACTGGTTGAACCCAACGCCCTGCATAAAGGGCTGTCCACTGATCAGTGGGCGGATGAATAATGGCGATCTGCGCCACGGCATAGCCGCCGAAAACCCATATATCCTCGGCAGGCTGCTCGATCGTCGGCTCCAGATAGCTGACATCGTCGGCGCGATAAAGCCGTTTTTTGTTGGCAATGGCCCCGTTGGGTGCTTTGACAAGCGTGACCGGTGCACCCATGTAAGGTTTTGTCTCTTCCTGGATTGTGTTTTCATTTTATGTTTCTCCTTTTCTAAGAAACAAGCCTGCTGAGCCTCGGCGCCTTAAGCCGAGCATGCAAGCAAAACTGCCGGAAAGATTCCTGGAAGAAAATGGCACCTTCTACACCGGAATCAGAAAAAAAGGTGCCAGGATAATATTTTACTTACGATAAGTTTCCCTTTCAGGTGCTCCCGATTCCCTGCAAAAGCTTTTCCATTACCCTGTCAACGGTAAAGCTGGCAGCTTTCTGGCGCGGAGGAAACTCTTTAAACGTTGCCAAAAAGTCTCCTACTACACCCTGGGCAGGCACCAGCAGGAATGCATGGTCGAGCAGCCAGTCGTAGTAAGTATTGGAGGTCTGATCCGCCCTTTCATATGGGTCGGTACGCAGGTTGAATATTTTTGGTACACGCAGCGGGACAAAAGGTTCTGCCCAGATCAGGAGCGTGCCGATGGCGCGCTGCTCCATAAAGACCATTTTCCAGTTGTCGTACCTTATAGCCATAAGGTCTCCGTCGTCAGAGAAATAAAAGAAATCATTCCTGGGAGATTTTTCTTCCTTCCCGGTCAGGTAAGGGAGCAGGTTATAACCGTCAAGATGTACCTTGAAAGTTTTGTCTCCTGCTTTGTGGCCTTTTTTAAGCTTCTCTTTAATATCCGGTTCTCCTGCTGCGGCAAGCAAAGTTGGCAGCCAGTCCAGGTGGCTCACAATCTCGTTAGAAATCGTGCCTGCCGGAATCTTACCAGGCCAGCGCATTACCTCAGGAACACGGAAAGCTCCTTCCCAGCAGGAGTTTTTCTCGTTGCGGAACGGAGTCATAGCTGCATCGGGCCAGGAATTCATGTGTGGTCCGTTGTCCGTGCTGTAGATAACAATGGTATCGTCAGCAATGCCGATTTCGTCCAGTAAATCAAGCAGCACGCCTACCTGCCGATCATGCTCAATCATGGCATCATGGTACGCGGATTGCCAGCGCCCCGACTGTCCCCGTATCCTCTCCGGGATGTGAGTCCTGAAATGCATTCTTGTGGTATTGAACCAGACAAAAAACGGTTTTTCCGCCTCATGCTGGCGTTTGATAAAATCGATGGCGGTATCCAGAAATTCCTGGTCTACGTCTTCCATTCGTTTTCTGGTCAACGGGCCGGTATCCTCGATGCGGCCGTCGGCATAGCTGCGGATTACGCCCCTGGGGCCATAGTTCTTCCGGAAATTAGGGAAGTCTTTTTCAGGTGGGTAATCGCGTTCTTCAGGTTCCTCCTCAGCATTCAAATGATAAAGGTTGCCAAAGAACTCGTCAAAACCATGGTTGGTGGGCAGGTGTTCGTCCCGGTCCCCGAGATGGTTCTTTCCAAACTGGCCAGTCGCATAACCCAGCGGTTTCAGCAGTTCGGCAATTGTAGGGTCTTCAGGCTGAAGTCCCACCTTTGCTCCGGGCATGCCCACTTTACTCAGCCCGGTACGGAAGGCACTCTGGCCGGTGATAAACGAAGCTCTTCCGGCAGTACAGCTCTGCTCCCCGTAAGAGTCCGTAAACCTGATGCCTTCATTTGCGATGCGGTCGATATTTGGTGTTCTGTAGCCCATCAGCCCGTCGCTGTAGCAGCTGAGGTTGCTGATTCCTATGTCATCTCCCCAGATGACCAGTATATTTGGTTTCTTTTCTGCCATTCTTAACCCCCTGTGATTATTGCTCGTTTGATTGGTTGTTTGATTGATTGCTTGATCGGTTGTTTGATTGGTTTATATCTCAGATCCTCACTTTTAAGCAGCCTTCCGGCGCTGGATATAGCAAAATCTGGATTTTTCCCTTCTGTACTCCTCTGTTCTTTTCAAAACCGCACAACATGTCAAGACTGAGGCTGAAGCCTGTGTTTTACCCGGTTTCGGTCCTTCCTTTCAGTTTCTTCTTTCCTTCGGCCGTGACAGCGTTTGAACTTGAGCCCGCTGCCGCAGGGACAGGGGTCGTTTCGGCCTGCCCTTGCAAAAGCCTCTTCCAGAGCCAGGACCCGCATCACCTCTGGTGCCGGGTAGCCCCTGCGTATCAGGCCTGCCATGATCTGCATCGGAAAGTCTATGTGCCGGAAGAAAGCTTTCCAGCCTTCGCAGAGGTAGTTCAGTCCCTGTTCTCCGTCCGTGGTTGTCAGGAAGCGGTTTTTAGGGCATTCTCCCTGGCAGGCAAAAAGAACATCGCATTCACGGCATACCTGCGGCAGAGCCTCTCTTTTATCCTGCCCGAATCTGTGCTGCTTTTCCGAAGCGGCAAGCTCGCCGATCTCTTTTTCCATGATATTGCCCAGCAGGTAGTCCGGCTCCACAAAATGGTCGCAGGAGTAGAGGTCTCCGTTGTGTTCAAGGGCAAGCCCCATTCCGCATGTTTCCTCAAAAACGCACATGCCTGAAGGCAGCCCGAGCCATCGGCGTGCAGAAGCTTCAAAAGTCTGGACAAAGACCCTGCCCACATCATTTCTCACCCACTCGTCGAAAATGCGGCTCAGGAAACTTCCAAACTGTTCAGGTAGTACCGAATTATTTGAAACCCTGTCTCCCTTCTGGTAAAGGGTATGTCCCTCCTCATCGATTCGCTCTACTACCGGAATAAACTGAATCCAATCTGTCCCTGCTTCATCCCGCAGGAAGCGGTAGACCTCAAGCGGATAATCGGCATTGGCCCTGTTTACTGTTGTCAGGACGTTATATTCCACGCCGTGTTTTTGCAGGAGGCGCAGCCCCCCCATGACCTTATCGAAGCTCCCCTCCCCCTTTTTGTCCACCCGGTAGGCGTCGTGCAGTTCACGCGGGCCGTCGATGCTGATCCCGATGAGAAAGCCGTTTTCCTTAAAGAACCGGCACCATTCGTCGTCAAGGAGTGTACCGTTTGTCTGCATCGTATTTTCAAATGTCATACCCGGCTTTCTGTATTTTTCCTGAAGTTCGATTGCACGCCGGAAAAAGTCGATTCCCATCAGGGTAGGTTCTCCTCCCTGCCAGGCAACGGTTACCTGCGGGCTGCGGTGGGCTTCGATAAGCTGCCGGATGTAGTTCTCCAGCACTTCGTCTGACATGCGGAACCTGCTGCCCGGGTAGAGCAGTTCCTTGTCCAGAAAAAAACAATAGGAGCAGGCCAGGTTGCAGATTGCCCCTGTAGGCTTGGCCAGCACATGGATTCTGGGAGGCAGGTAGTTTTGTGCCATTCTAACTCTCGTTTCAGGTTTATTTTCAGTCCATTCTGTAAACACTTTGTAGTCATAGCCTGACAGATATCATGTGTAAAGAGTATTGATCTTCCAGGCTGTCTCTTTGCCGCACCATGAGCCAGCGAAGCAATCGCCGGCGCATCACCCTGTTATCCAGCCTTCACTTCACCAGCTCGATCTCCCCCGGCTGCCAGGTCTTATCAAACCACGGTTCGAGCGGGCCGTAGAGGCGCAGAAGTGTGTTCCAACCTTTGCCGGGAACGGTTTGCACCCAGTTGCTCTCCTTGCCAGAAGGAGCCTCCGGTCCGAAGTAGACATCCACTGACCCGTCCGCGTTGACGTTCAGCCCTTTGTTCTGACTGCTTACCATCGGAAACTGCTGGTCGGTCTGTATCATGGATCGCGTCTGATTGTCGTAGAGAATTACAGACCAGAAATCTTTGACCGGGATGTTGGGCGGCAGATGCAGTTTATAGTTCTTGCCGCCGTCAAGCGGGTTACCCTCAGAATCCACGAATGCGGCCGCATATTGCGAACCTTTGCCGACCATCTTCGCTTCCATAGCCGGCGTAACGCCTGTGGCGTAGAAGAAAAAGAATGAGTACGAGTCCAGAAGGAGCGCACCATTGTCCTCGAATTTGTAGCCTCCCGGGTAGCCCATGCGCCATGCACTGTTAGGGTAGTAGTAGGCTTCTTTCTCCCTGAACCGGAAGGCGAGCGCTCGAGCGGTGGCGTCACCCACTGCGGCGGCCTCGGTGAGAATTTGCTTCATTCGAGCATCCGGGGCGAAAGGCTTGCCCTTCCGAATTCCAATGGATGCATAGAACCCGAGTGTAACCGGATCAAGCGACTCACCAGGCTCTCCCTGTACAACCTGGTTGAGATATTCCCAGAACTTGTAATCCGCCGGAGCAAGTGTGCTGAACGCCTTGCCGGAAACGTTTACGAACTTGTTGGCTGGCGGATTCGCGGCTTCAGACAGCGGATAGACGCGCGCGAATTTCTTGACGTTGTCAATACCCGGCCTGGGATCTCCGTCAACCAGGAAGTTACGCCAAACGATAAAGCTCTCGAACGTGGGTACTTTGACGACAAGGTAACCTTCCGGCACCTCCCCTTTGTAACCGGGCGGCAAGACCAGGTATTTACCGCCCGCGCCCCTGTCCGGACCGACGACCCCCAAATCGGTGACATAGTGGAACCAGAAATCATTGATCATGCCCAGCACATTGGGTGGAATCTCCGCGACCAGTGGGCCGTTGTGGAGGTTAATCCACATCCAGGTGTAAGGGGTGTTGCAATTGGCTGTCAGAAACAGGGAACGTGAGTCCATCAGTGTCTCGAAGGTTGGTATCGTGATGTTGGCTGGCCCCCACCGGGTCAATCCCTCGCGAAGTGCGACCATGCTTACTGGCGGCAGTGCCAGCAGGTAGGCCTGCACGGCGCGTTGGAAATCCAGGTTATCGTAGAGCTTCTCGGTTGTGCTTTTGTCCGGGAAGCCGTCGAAGAACTTGAGTGTGCCGATGCGACTCTCAACCTTGTCAGGCGACTCGATCCCCGGCGGGATATCCGTGGTCATTTTCATCTTCTCCCCCTCCTTTTGTGAATACTTACCTCGTATTTCGACTTTGTTTAAAATGGGTTATAAAATTGTACAGATAGAAGCGCGGTGGCCATGAGGTTTTTTATAATTTCATCTATATTCATTTCATCTAAAATTCGTGATTTTCTTGCCTGGTTATAATTCCGAAAAAGCTAAAGTGGTTTCCAGAGAGTCCCCTCTCCGGTGAAACCTGATTTATCTACTGGAGTTTTATTCTTCGCCAAAGGCTTCCCGCAGCTTTTCTTCTTCTTCTTTGGACAGGTTGGTAGCAATGATTTCAAACTTGAACTGTTTCATGGCTTCGACTACCCTATCCTCCACGGCATCGCTTGTCATCAAAAAGAGGGCTGATGTACCTTCAGTTACTTTGCTGCGGACTGACTTTATGAAATCTTCATCGATACCCATGTGGGTCATGGAACCTGTCAGTGCGCCCAATGTGGCCCCAACAACCATGCCAAATATAGGAACAAAGAAAAGCAGGCCAAATAGCAAACCCCAGAAAGCACCGCTCAGCGCACCTGCACCGGTTAAATCAGTCAAATGCTTTGTTTTTGGCTTCTTTTTTCCCTCAGGCCAGGTGACTATGGCTGCATCGTACAGGTTAATCATTTGTTTCTTGCTTAAACCCTCGACCACTTCAAGTACATTTTCTGCACCCTGAGCGGTTTCAAACTTCAGAACTGTTAAAGTTGCCATTACTCAAGCTCCTTTTCTGCTTTCAGATTTATTTCTCGGTTGATTTATTTCTCGGTTTATCGTACCAGCTCGCCGATCAAGACAGAACTTTCCTGTAACTATCATCGTTTTGCAATCTTCAACCGGAAAGCTTTGACAATGCGGAAAGAGCCGAAATAAGTCGCCTCATCAGCTGGCAACACGGATCTTTGCTTACCAAAAATGGCAGCATGGATCTTTGCTTACCAAAAATTTTTGTAGCTATTTTTCAACAGACCATTCTGGAGCATTCTGGAGTAACGTGCTTCAGATCCAGCATGCTTCAGATCCAGCATACTTCAGATCCAGCATGCTTCAGATCCAGCATGCTTCAGATCCTTGCTTCAGGTCCACAGACTTTTTGCGGCGGGTAGCCTGGAGCTAATTTTTTTGTGACCGAAAAATCAGGCACATTGTATTTTCCGTCCTTCAGCGTACAACTTGCTGAATTCTTACATCTGACCGTAGCCGGTGTAATCCGAAAGGAAAAGTAGCATATTTTGCGCTATCTTTCAACCCCTTATCCGTTCAAGCTAGCTGATGAAAACCTGTCAGGTGTCAGGATGACAATACCGAAAAATGACATTTCAGGTTTGTACCTGACTGATTTTTATATTATTGGCCCTTCCCATTCCTTTTGAACTGCGATCTCTACCCCGGAGTTCACGGTCCGATAATTGTAATTGTATATTGTTATTTATAATATATTATAGTATACATATTGTTCAATTTTATCTGGTTTCTTATATAGAGTGTATAGAGTACACTAAAGCGGAATTATCGTTCTTGAAGCCCTCCTTATTCTCTGGAAAATGTTGACTCATTTTCCCGGTCAGCGAAATGAATTATATTATGTAAAGACGGCACCGCGATACCTGCATTTATCAGGGCTTTGTAAATTGCCGTGTTGAGTCGGTCCTCTGAAACCCTGGTTTCCACGAAGTTTTCTATCCAGCATCTGACTTTGAACTTCACCCCGAATTCTGTAAAATCGAATAAGAGTGCCTGTATCGGTTTATCATGCATGATCCAGTCTTCGTGCGCCAGAGACTCAAGAATCAGATCTCGCACATATTCGATATCCGGGCCATAGGATACAATGACAAAGGTCTCGATACGAAACACCCTGTCGGGTATGGAATAATTCGTGATGAGTTCCTTTCCAATAACGGAATTGGGGATTGCTACCTCACGGTTATCCCTGGTAAGAATGCGAGTTGACCGCCAGCTTATCTCTATCACATCCCCCCAGGTACCGAGCTTTTCTATTAGTATACGGTCTCCGGCCCTGAAGGGGCGGTCTATGGAAATTGCAATCCCGGTAATGATGTCAGCGAGCGTATTCTGGGCTGCAAGGCCAATAATAATGCCTCCGATACCGAGAGCAGTAAGTGATTGATGAAATGCAGCCGTTGTGATCCCGAACCGATCAAGAAGTATGATTACGGCAAAAAAACTGAAAACCAGCTGAGAAGTATATTGTATGGAGCGAACTGCTCGGTGGTCGATTTCTTCCCTATCCTTCAGGGGCACCCTGGAGAGAAACCAATCTGAAATAATGGACACCAAGCTAAGAACAATATACGTCCCTATACTCCAGTAGAGAAGGAAAAAGAAATTATCTATAAGTTCTGCATAGAGACTGAAATACTTACTGAACAGCCTTACTGCGGCTTGCATACCCTGCAGAATGATGAGACTCAACAGGATGCTTTCTAAAAGGAGGAAAATCTTATCGGCAGCTTTTGTTTCTGTCTTTTTGATTGCCGGCCAGAGCCAGCGCTTCAAAATTGATCGGCTAATTATTAAGGCACCGATCGTAGCTAACAGAATAACGACCAGCCTCAAGATAATTATGCCGAGTAACAATATCTGTTCAATGTCGACCACTTATACCCCCCGGGATTTAGATTGATTGATTCCACAAAATCATCAGATGTGCCCTTTTACATCTCTTTTAGCCCAAACACCAGCCCATCCTTATTATCTATAACTGAGTGCAGCACTAACAAAAGCCCAAATAAGAGATATAACCGAACAGAAAGAACAGGATATCCCAGAGAACAGCAAAATCCATACCTCCGAGAAGGAGAAGTATGACAGCTCCAATGCCCCCAACCAAATTGGTCTCAGTCCTCAGGAGCATGTAATTTATGACGGTCCTGCTTAATTCGGCAAACCGCGAAAGATGGACTGGTTGTTCTTCAATTTCTTTTTGCACCTTTTTTCCCATGAGCCAGCGAACCAGAGGGGCAAAGATAAGATAAGCAAAAATAGAGAAAAAAACCGGAACCAGTATAGTTGAAATCGCCTGCATGCCGATTGTAAGGAGAACTGCAGCAGTGCTGTAAATGAGAATTCTGGCCGAGATTGAACCATTATTTGCGTTTATATCTACATCCCCCAATCTTCTTTTGCTGCTAACTTTCTTCTATAATAATTTGTAGCAAAGCTTCCAGTATCAAATCTTTTTATCTCGATTTTATATAGGAATTCGAGTGGGCAGCCATTCAGACGGCAGGTTCTGCCCCAGACCCTGGCTTTCTCGTCTCTGCAAATTTAACTGCTTCTGCCAGTTAGTTTCAAACTGCAGCGAGAAGCTCGGCCATAAACATACTCTGATTCCGCGATCTCCTATGCCCCCCGGTATTTTTCTTCCCTTCTCGAGAATGCTTTGGTTATCGGATCCGGCTTGTTCTGGATAGTGCTCCGACAGTGAACGCATTAGTAGAGGCTCCAAGATCAAAAAATAGGTTCCCAATTTGTATTAGATGGGAGCATTGAGCTTCCTGCGCGCATTTATCACTTTTTTTAAACGCCTTCCTGTAAATGGATTTAAGTTTTCTGCGCATTGGTCGCTCCTGAAGGTATGAATCATAAGTATACTTCAGCATAGCTCCAGCAACCAAACCTGCAGCAATTCCAGCGAATATCCCCATTAACAGACCACAAAGTGTGTGCTTCTTCGTCAGTTCTATACCCCCTGTCAGTTCTATATTCCACCTTATACTATCTTTCTATCCTGACTGAAAATCGATGCTCATTGAGAAAAGTCAATGTTCATCATCCTGAGAAGGACAGAAATTACTAGTTAATTTTGAATTTGAAGAGAATGTTTCGTCGTGCATTGATGTCATCTCTTTCCTTTGGATCCGTCTTTTGCTTCATCTCGCAGGAAGCGATAAACTTCCAGCGGATGATCGGCATTAATCCGGTTAACTGTGGTCAGGACATTATATTCCACACCATGTTTTTGAAGGAGGCGCAGTCCCTTCATAACCCGGTCAAAAGTTCCCTCTCCCCTTTTGTCCACCCGATAGGCGTCGTGCAGTTCACGCGGGCCGTCGATGCTTATCCCGATGAGAAAGCCGTTTTCCTTAAAGAACCGGCACCATTCGTCATCCAGAAGAGTGCCGTTGGTTTGCATCGTATTCTCGAACGTCATTCCCGGTTTTCTGTACTTTTCCTGAAATTCGATGGCAAGCCGGTAAAAGTCGATTCCCATCAGGGTAGGCTCACCCCCCCCTGCCAGGCTGTATCCATTTATTGCATTACCATTGGCCAGCAGAGCAATCGCCGGCGCATCACCCTGTTATCCAGCCTTCACTTCACCAGCTCGATCTCCCCCGGCCGCCAGGTCTTATCAAACCACGGTTCGAGCGGGCCGTAGAGGCGCAGAAGTGTGTTCCAACCTTTGCCGGGAACGGTT
>Ga0209270_1004596_pt1 | contig 10231 bp, 8 predicted proteins | sample MTBAKSrepl1MetaG_FD_187456 | JGI IMG/M metagenome (GOLD analysis project Ga0209270, IMG submission 187456) | Enrichment culture microbial communities from Arthur Kill intertidal strait, New Jersey, USA, that are MTBE-degrading - MTBE-AKS1... | ecosystem: Environmental > Aquatic > Marine >...
ATGTGCCTCTGACCGGTTCGCGACGCCATAGACCTGTCCGGGATGGGTACTGATTCCGATCAGCTGAAGGCCGGGGAGCTGCCCGATGATCCGTCCCAAGGCGCCGGCTCGCTCAGGCAGAACCCCAAAGCGGTGCAGCCCGCTGTCAATGATCATCAGGACTTCCTGCAGGGGACCATTGGGCAACGCCTGTGTATAGCGAAGCCAGGCCTCACTCAGCTGCCGGGCATTCGCTTCGCCATCCACACTGAGGATCAGTCGCCCCATGCGGCCGATGTCCAGTGCGCGCCTCAGATTGGCCTCTCCGGCCACCGGATAGGCGTACATGACAGGTCCCAGGTCCTGTTCCAGGAGAATCTGGCTTTCCTGCAGCGTGCCGGTCAAAAATCCCTGGGCCCCCGCCGCCTTCTGCATACGTGCGATGGCGGTGCTTTTATGCGTCTTGGTCATCGGCCATAGCTGCTTATGGTGTTCCCCGGCGTACGCTTGAAACGCATCGATATTCGCCTTGAGCTGATCAAGCTCCGTCAGCCAACAGGGCGTTTGGAGGTCCTTGATATCCATGACCGCACCACGACCTTTCGGTATTTTATCTTATTTTATTGTATCATCATGATATATTTGCTTCAAGATAACAGCATATTCTCGCAGTTCGTTGTCCTTGGGATTGACAAATAGAGCGAAATTGATCCGGCCCAGCAAATGCCGCAGATAGTTGCTCCGGGTTTCTCCGGTATGCTCCAGATGAGAATCCAACCCAAATTTCTTGATGTAATGCATCTGCTGGCGAATGGCTTTCCGGGTCTTCTTCGGCACCTGCATATGGTGGTTGACCACGATGCCGGTCACTTCCTGGCAGGCGTTGGTCCTGGCAACCCGGGTCTTCTCTGGATTCAGCCGGAATCCATTTTCAAAGACACTGCGGCTTACATAAATGATCAATGCCCGAACGCTATGGTTGCCGGAAAAGGTTAAGTCGTCGGCATATCGCGTATAGCGCCAACCGTTTTCGGCACAATAACGGCTGACCCTTTGATCAAAGTCCTTCATCCGCAGATTGGATAAGCAAGGGCTGGTGGGTGCGCCTTGGGGAAGCACGCCGTTCAGGCAGCATAGATGCGCCAGGAAGGAAGCCACGTTCCTCTGGTAGCCCATTTCTTCGAAAATCCTGTAGATATCATGGATTTTGACCGACGGAAAAAAGTCCTTGATATCCAAGGTGACCAGCGCTTTTTGGGCACGGTGGTACCGGGCATTCTGCTTCAGATTCCTGCCTTTGACGTAAGCTTTGGCATAGGGACTGACGGACGCCTTGGAAAGGATCTCTTCCAGGATCCAGCGCTGGACCTTTTTCAAGTCCGGCAGGGGTTCATGAATCTCCCTTTCCTTGCCGTTGGCCTTCTGAATGGTAAAACGCCTGTAAAAATGCTCCGGAGCGTACGCCATCTTGCAAACATAGCTATGCTTCAGCCCCATCAAGGCGGATGCATGGGAGGGCTGGGCGATGACCGGCATGTTTTGATCAAAAAGGTTTTTCGCATACAACAAATAAGCAGAAACAAAAGCATCGTCTTTTTTCTGCTTAAAGGCTTCCTGAATCATCTTCTCTTTGTATTTTTCCCAATCCATCCGATCCCCCCGCTTCCTCCTATGGCCTCTGGCGGACTGTATCACTAAAGATTTCCGAACGCCATTGAAAACGCAGGTTTTCAATGGTGGGGCGAAGCAGGGCTCCGCCTGCGAGCGGCGGGCATGGATTCCGGATGAAGCACGGAGTGCAGAAGACGGAAATGCCCGCCGGGCTTGAAAGACAGTTCCTTGACGATTGACGACTCGCCAATCACGTATCCTTACGAATACATTCTGATACAGTCCGCCAGAAGCCATATTTATTTAGGAAACACGACCTTTGTCCTGCGGATGGGTTTTTCATGGAACGCGGTTTGAGGCATGATCCATTTCTCCGAGCCCCGGAGAATGCATTTTTTCTTTTTGCGTGGCGCGGCGGCTTGGTTCAGTTTCATAAACACTTCCTTCCTGCATTCCATGAATGGCGTTATTTGCTGAATTTTCTGCATTTTTATATTATCACAATTTCCGTATTTTGACTAGAATGTTTTGCCTGTTTTGACTGGGTTCCCGGCCGGGGAGCCGGCGCATGATGCCTATGTGCGTTACAGCAGGGCCTTCCGTTTCCAGAAGGCCCTGCCCCTTATGCTTCTTCAATTTTGAACTTGTTGACCACATCGCTCAGACAGCAGGTCGTCTGTTTGATTGCCTCGATGTTGCCGTTGATCTGCTGCAGCATCGCAGTTTGCTCCTCAATGGCGGCAGCGGCCTGACAGCTCCCTGTGCTAAAGCTCTTGGATATCTCATCCAGGTCCTGCACTTGATGAACGGTGCCCCGGCACGCTTCTTCGATCCTGCGAATGGCTGCCAGGATCACCTGCGCCCTCTTGGTTACCGCGAAGCTGGTGTTCTGGAGTTCATTCAGATAGGCATCGACCTGCTGCACGGTGCTGACGCCTTCGCTAGCCTGTGCGGCCCCATCCTGGATTGCCCGGATCGCAAGATCGATCTCTGCCTGCATACGGACCGCGATTTCTCGGATCTGTTTACTGGCTTCATCGGACTGGCCCGCCAGCGCTTTAACCTCATCCGCCACCACCGCAAACCCTTTGCCATGCTCTCCGGCCCGAGCCGCTTCGATGGCGGCATTCAGCGATAATAAATTCGTCTGCCTTGTGATTTTGGAGATCGTATCCGAAAACGAACGGATTTCTTTGGATTTTTCCCCCAGCTCTTGGATGATCCCAGCGGTTTGTTCCACCGTCCGGTTTACGGTCATTACCTTTGCCATGGAGGTTTTGAAGATTTCCATCGCTCGGACGGCATTGGCGCTGGCCCTCTCGGAGGATTCCGAAACCTGTCCCGCATGATCCGCGGACATCGTCACCTGCTGAAATACTTCATCCATAGACTTGGATACCTGCTCAACCCGTTGAGCCTGCTGAGATGCGCCGTCGGCGATCCCGGTGATCACGCGGCTGATTTCATCGGCAGCTTGACCGGCTTCGCTGAAGCATTGGTTCAGGTCACTGATTTCCGATACCACGATGCGCGTGTTGTGCTTGATCTCGTGAGTAATGGATACCAAGTTCCCGGTCATCTTCTGAAAGGTTTGAGCCAGAATACCAATCTCGTCCGTGCCTGCTTTTTCAAAGGTGACCGTCAAGTCCCCGTCTTTGATCTGTTCCGCCTTGGCTTTGAGCCGGCTCAAGGACCGGACGAGAATGATGGATAAGCCTTCACCGAAAAAGAATCCCAACAGGATCACGCAGAAGATGATCAGGGCAAGACGCTTCTTAAAAACTTCAAGCTGGTTCACCATCTTGCTGGCATCAAAATCCGCCCCCAGTATCCCTACAATGCGGCCAGAGGGATCTTTGATGGGAATATAGGCGGAAATCAAGCTTCCCCAGTCACCGGAATCCATCTCATAGCCGGAGGCACCCTGGAAACAGGCCATCATGACCTCGGTGATCTCATCCTCCGGTTCGCCCAGGGACGATATTTCCTCATCCCCCTCGAAGGTGCCGTCCACGACGTAGACATAAGCGTCGGGAGCGGTCTGACGCATCGTATAAAGATAAAGCAGACCGGTGGCTTCCCGGATGCCGTTCAGATAGGTCTGTATCTCCCGGTAAGTTTCGGTCTGCATATCGGCGGGACTCTGCAGCCGGTCAAATTCCGCCGGGTCGATCTCATCCACAATGGATTGGATAATGGATAAAGCCGTGTCACCCACAGCGCTCTCAATGTTGGAAACCGCCTGATGGTATGAATAATAGCCGATGCCAATGGAGGAAAACAGGATCAGTGCCAAAAAACTTCCGGTGATCTTGGTTCGTAAAGAGAAGGTCTTTATCATGAGTTGCCGCTTCAGTGCCATCGTGTCCTCCCTGCTCGTTGCATTGGGTCTTGCCCGTGCCGATGCTTCGACCCGCATATTATTTCGACCGTCAAGACAATTTATTAACATCTGAAACGAATTTTATTAATATTTTTTGGCACACACTCGGAAGCTTGGAACACCGGCTTTGACTGAAACATAGAAAAAGCCTTCCCAAATGGGAAGGCTTGAGCTTTTGGTGCGGACGAGAGGACTTGAACCTCCATGACCTTGCGATCACTAGAACCTGAATCTAGCGCGTCTGCCAATTCCGCCACGTCCGCTTAAACAAGTATTATTCTAACGGTTGCCGCCGTCTTTTGTCAATATGGCTGGGGCGGTAGGACTCGAACCTACGAATGACGGAGTCAGAGTCCGTTGCCTTACCAACTTGGCGACGCCCCAATGAGTTCAAAAGTGGTGGAGGGAGAAGGATTCGAACCTTCGAAGGCAGTGCCAGCAGATTTACAGTCTGCCCCCTTTGGCCAACTCGGGAATCCCTCCACAATTCATTGATGGAGCCGACAATAGGACTCGAACCTACAACCTGCTGATTACAAGTCAGCTGCTCTACCAATTGAGCTATGTCGGCAAGAAAGAATGGCGGAGCCGACGAGAGTCGAACTCGCGATCTCCTGCGTGACAGGCAGGCATGTTAGGCCACTACACCACGGCTCCGCATTATGGGGATAGGCTCGTTAAAGCCCAAATCTAGAAACAAGTTGGTGACCCGGACGGGAATCGAACCCGTGTTACAGCCTTGAAAGGGCCGTGTCTTAACCGCTTGACCACCGGGCCACATAAGGATTTTAATGCACCTGAGAAAATGGTCGGGGCAGAGGGATTCGAACCCCCGACCCCCTGGTCCCAAACCAGGTGCGCTACCAAGCTGCGCTATGCCCCGCTTGACGTGACAAAATGTATTGTAGCAAATAACCGAATCATCGTCAAGGCTTTTGGGAAAGATTTTTTGTTTTTATCCTCAAACTTTTCGTTGTAAGCCTTTTGTTACAGCAGCCGGGTTCCTCGGCGTTCGTCCAACGCCGGTCAGCCGATTTCGCTGCCAAAACAATAATACCCTGATGATCCGTAAAAAAACCTCTTGCCCGTGACCGGGCAAGAGGATCATATCCTGGTCGGAGCGACAAGACTTGAACTTGCGGCCTCTACCACCCCAAGGTAGCGCTCTAGCCAAACTGAGCTACGCCCCGACAGCCAACAAAGTAGATTATAAAAGAAATATGGCGTCCTGTCAAGCCAAAAACGGCAATTCTTTTATTCTCACCCCTCGAGCCCTCGGTTCATTCAATACGGTCTTTGATTTCCGTCAAACTGACCTGACATGCCCCTTCCGAGGCTATTTGCAGATGGTAGGTTTTTGCGGTGATCCCCGCCTTTTGCCAGGTGTCACGGATGATCTTTTGCAGCAGCTCCGGGTTATCCCTGCAGAAAACCAGTACGGTCGGGCCGGAACCTGACAGGCAGGCCCCCAAGGCGCCCTGGTCTAAAACAGCGTCCATAACGGCCTGGAGGCCGGTTATAAGCGGTCTGCGATAGGGCTGATGGAGTTTGTCCTGCATGCCTGTTTTCAACAGTTCATAGCGGCCTGTGACCAAGGCTGCCGCCAGTAAGCCTGCGCGGCTGACATTGAAAGCGGCGTCTTGAAGACTGACCTTTGCCGGCAAGGCTGACCTGGATTTCGAGGTTCTGAGTTCAAAGTCCGGCACACCGGCTATGATATCCAGAGGCTGGGGCGGAAGGCTGCGAAGAACATGGACCTTTCCATTCTCTTTGGCCGAAATCACAAAACCGCCGGATATGGCCGGTGCGGCATTATCAGGATGCCCTTCCAGGGCGCTGGCCATCGCGATCAGACGATCGTCGTCCAGTCGGGTCTCCAGCAGGATATCTGCCGCTTTCAGGCCGGCGACGGTCAAGGTGGCGCTGCTGCCCAAGCCTCTGGCTCTGGGAATCCTGGCGCGGATCCCGATTTCGATGGCCGGCAGAGGCTGCTTGACCTGTTCCGCCAGATAAACCGCGGCGGCGGCGGCCAAATTCCGGGCAGGCAACAAGGAAAAGCCGGAAGGGAAAGCCCTTCCGCCTTTTTCTCGAATCACAAAATCATTGTACAGGTCCAATGCGATGCCGAAAGCGTCAAATCCTGGCCCCAGATTGGCTGAGGTCGCCGGCACCCGAAGATAGATCATGCTCAGGCATCTCCTTCGACCCGCAGAACTGTGACGATTTTCCGGGTCACAGGCATGCTTTCGATTTCTTTAAGGGCCGCTCTGAGATCGCCTTCACGGACTTTATGGGTCACAATAACCAGTTCCGCATCACCGCCCTGAAGGTTGGTCTGCAGAACAGACGCCAGGCTCACCTGATGGTCTCCCAAGGATTTGGTCAGCTGGGCCAGTACGCCTGGACGATCCTCCAGAACCATCCGCAGGAAGAAGCTGGTCTCAACATCATCAATGGCCTTGATCTTCTTGACCCGATCATAGACGGTTCCCAGACGTCCCAGACAGTTATGGTTGATGTCTCTGGCGATTTCCACGATGTCGCCCACAATGGCGCTGGCGGTCGGCATTCGCCCCGCGCCGCGGCCGTAAAACATGGTATCTCCCACCGCGTCGCCTTTGACAAAGATCGCATTAAAGGTATCGTTGACCGAGGCCAGAGGATGCTTCAGCGGGATCAGCGCGGGATGGACACGGGTCTCGATGGTTCCATTGTTGCTGCGGCATATGCCCAGCAATTTGACCGCATAGCCCATCTTATCCGCAAAGAACAAGTCCTCCGGCGTGATTTCCTTGATCCCTTCAATGTAAACATCCGAAAGGGTGACCTGGCTGTGGAAGGCCAAGGTCGCCAGGATCGCCACCTTGCGGGCCGCGTCGATGCCGTCCACATCCGCGGTGGGATCCGCTTCCGCATACCCCAGGGCTTGGGCGTCCCTCAGGATATCCTCAAACCGGCCGCCTTCCCGGGACATGCGGGTCAGAATATAGTTTGTGGTTCCGTTAACGATCCCCATGACCTCGAGCACATTGCTGGCAATCAGGCTTTGGCGCAGAGGCCCGATGATGGGGATCGCGCCGCCCACGCTGGCTTCGAAAAAGAAATCCCTGCCGGCGGCCTTGGCCGCCCGGAATATCTCCTGTCCGTGAACGGCCAGAAGGTCCTTATTGGCGGTAACCACGCTCTTGCCGGCTTTCAGCGCTTCCAGAATGAAGGTGCGGGCAGGCTCGATGCCTCCGATTACTTCAACAACGATATGGATCTCCGGATCATTGACGATGTCTTCCCAATTCCCCGTGATCACTCCGGGTTCGATCTTCACGTCCATGGGACGATCCGGATATTTTTCCAAAGCGCGCTTCAAACGAATCTGGCTGCCGCTTTTCTTCTCCCACACCTTTTCATTGTCCTGAATAACTTTTACAACTCCCTGCCCCACGGTTCCTAACCCCAGGACAGCAACATTGATAACGCCCATTCGATGACCTCCTGACCATTCTATTTTTGGGATACGATTTCGACCCTTTTGACACCCTGCTGCTGGCGCAGCCGTTCGATCATGGCATCGGAATCTTTAACTTCTGTGATGTTCACGCTCATGGTGGCGACCGCCACCCCCTGGACCGGCAAACCCTGATTGATGGATAAGATGTTCCCTTTGAGCAGAGCGACGGTATTCAGAACGTTGGACAGAACGCCGGACCGATGCTCCAAAAGCAGCGTCAGCGCAATGATCTTATCCTTGCCGGTCTGAGTATAGGGAAAGATGCCGTCCCGATATTTATAGAACGCGCTCCGGCTGATGCCCACTTTGTCGACGGCTTCGTTGACGGTCAAAGCGTCTCCCCTTACCAAGAGCTCTTTGGCCTGGGCCGTTTTCAGGATCGCCTCCGGCAGAATTTCCCGGCTCACGATGTACGAATTGACCGGTTCCCTGCTTTTCAATGGCTCTCCCTCCCTTTCCCCGGTTTGATATTTCTTGTCGGTGGATGGATGTCCTCCCACAAAAGACATTGTACCACGGCCAGCAGATAACAGTAAACAGCTTTATCACGATTTTGTATGTATTTTTCAGAGTTCCCGAAAAACAAGAGGCCGGATCTGCACCATCACGGCAGAGCCCGGCCCCTTGGCGTCATGTTACAGTTTTTCCCTGCCCAGCATGAAATCCATCTCACGGCGAATCTCGCTTTTCATCGCTTCGATGGCCGCCGCTTTTTCCGGGCTCTTCATGATATGGGCAAAGCGTCCCTGGAGCTTCAGATATTCCTCAAGCTCGGCACAGGGCATCTTGCCCTCCGCCAGCTGTTTGGTGGGGGCATTCAGGGTCAGCTTGCCATGTTCGCCTTCCCAAAGAAGCCATGCACCGCTTTTCACGGCAAGCCGGGCCAGCTCCACGGTGTCGCTGCTGGCAAATTTCCAGCCCGGGCCGCAGGGGGCGTGAAGCTCGATATATTTGAAGCCTTGGATGCTTTTGGCCTTCTGGACCTTTCTGTAAAAATCCAGCGGGTAGGCCAGAGAGGCCGTGGCCACATAAGCGATCCGCTGTTCCAGCATCAGCAGAGGCACATTTTTCTTCTGAGATTCTTTTCCGGCCGGCGTGGTGGTGGTCACGGCATATTTCGGTGTGGCGCCGCTTCGCTGAACGCCGGTGTTGGAATACGCTTCGTTATTGTAACAGAAATGGATAAAGTCGTCGTTTCGCTCGGCGGCCGCGGAAATACCCTGAAACCCGATGTCATAGGTCCCGCCGTCACCCACCCAGGTAAACACCGTCGGCTTTTCACCGGAAAGGGCACCGTTTTTCAGCTGGGCGTCCAAGGACATGCTGATGCCGGCGGCCGAAGCGCCCGCGGATGCGAAACAGACATTGAGGACGGGTACGTCGTAACAGGATTTGGGCATCACGCCGATGCTGGCCACAGCACAGGAAGGGGTCATCACCATGATGGAATTGGGGCCCAGGGCTTTGCCCACGATCCGCAGACCCATGGGAGAAGGACAGCCGGCGCAGCCACCGGTGCCTGCTTTGACCAGTTCATAAGCCGGCATATCCGCCAGCTTGACATTTTTTATGGTGTCGCTCATTTCAATCCCTCCAAAAGCGCCAGGGCTTTTTCCGTCAGCAGCGAGGCGGGCAGGTCCATACCGCCGATCCCCAACGAGATCCCGGCAATCTTTACGGTTTCATCTCGGTTGTACAATGCGGAACGCGCTTCCATCAGCAAGGCGCCGCCTTCATGGCCGTAGGCCAGGTTCCGGTCAAAAACCAGCAGCTTGGCATGGGCAGGCAACGCTTGCCGCAGCGCTTCGGCCGGGAAGGGCCGATAAACCCGAACTTTCAGGTTGGCCGCTTTGATCCCCATCGCCTGTAAAGTTTCAGCCACCAGTTCCATTTCAGCGGCCATGGAGCCCATGGACATCAGAAAAACATCGGCATCTTCCGGTCCTTGGACATCGATCATGCCGCCGTGCCAACGGCCGGTCAGCTTCTGGTAGTTTCTGGCTTCCTCTTCAATGACCGCGGCAGCTTTCAACGTATCCTCAGCCAGGGTATTGCGGTAGGCGGAGTACTCTGCAGCGGCAGCCACATTGCCAAAAGTTCCGCCCCATTGGGGATGAAGCTTCCAATCCGGCCGGTAGGGCGTCAGGAATTGATCCACAAGGTCCTGCTCCAGCGTCTCGAAGGGTAGCATGGAATGAGACAACAGAAAGCCATCATAATTGATCATGGCAGGGATTTTGACCTTTTCCGCCACTTTGTAGGCCAGAAAAATGGTGTCATAAATCTCCTGATGGGAGGCGCAATGGAACTGAAGCCAACCGGTATCTCTCTGGGATACCGAATCCTGATGGTCTGCATAGAGGCACCAGGGCGCACAGACCGCACGATTGACGTTGACCATGACGATGGGCAGACGCCCGCCGGCGGCATAATGCAGGATCTCATGCATATAGAGAAGCCCTTGGGAAGAGGTGGCGGTGAAGGTTCGTGAGCCTGCTGCGGACGCCGCGGCCACCGCGCTCATGACACTGTGTTCGGATTCTACGGGAAGATAAACACCGCTCAGCTCCCCGGCCGCGGCATAGTCTGCCAGCTTCTCGGAAATCGAAGTCTGGGGTGTGATGGGATAAGCTGCTATAAAATCAACCTTTGCCGCTTTGACCGCCAAGGCGCAGGCTGAATTGCCTGTATCCATCCGTTTACTCATGGTCCGCCTCCTTGATCATTGTGATTGCATGGGCTGGGCATTCTTT
>Ga0209270_1004600_pt1 | contig 10225 bp, 8 predicted proteins | sample MTBAKSrepl1MetaG_FD_187456 | JGI IMG/M metagenome (GOLD analysis project Ga0209270, IMG submission 187456) | Enrichment culture microbial communities from Arthur Kill intertidal strait, New Jersey, USA, that are MTBE-degrading - MTBE-AKS1... | ecosystem: Environmental > Aquatic > Marine >...
CCATATATTTGAGAAGCTGCCAGCGGCTTCCTCTCTGAAGGATTTTGAAACCCTCCTGCCCTGGAACATGACACCGAAGCATATCCCCTGCTCCCAGCAGATTAGGTGGGGTTGATTAGGCGCTTACTGCATTTTTACAAAATTCCATAAACGCCAACTTCATTTCTTTTGTTGCGAAGCTAGGATCGACAAATAGCCCATCAATCGTTATGCGGAAATCTGAGCGTAGTGGGCTGACCGCGTACCCATGTGCGACTGTCTCGGGATGTTTTTGAATAAAAAAAAGAAATTGTTGCGCAGATGGTGCTTCATTTTGACTGTCATTGGGATCTAAAAATCTTTCCCGAAAAAGCTGTTCCAGTGTTGCCAATTCAATTTGTTCAAGCAGGACGGTGCCGCCCGGCTCTGATTCCCAATCCACATCAATTCCCAAAATTCTGTCCCGGCGTTGCCAATCATTATTTAGCGTAAATGGTTCGCCTACTCCCGAAGCGATTGTGTGCAACTTCCCATCTAACGAATCGGAATGTGATTCCAGTGCTTTCGAGATATCAGATTGTGGAAAATTACCTGGCATTAAGAAAAATAGGACGGCGAGGACTACGCCTATAATAGAAGCCGTTCCGTAAACGTGGTTGTGGTATCGGCTCCACCATTTTGGAAATAATATCCGCTTTAAAACAGCATGGTCCTCGGCAAGCAAAAGACCAACCAATTCCGTTTTAGTTTGTCTGGTATAACCGCTGATTCTTAGTTCTTTCGCTATGATATTTAATTCATCGCGCGTTTTGCATTCAAGTGTTTGCCGTAAATCGTCTTTCATATCTGGTCATAAGTCAATTAAGTGAAGAAGCGGCACGAAAGTCCTGCTATGGGGCGCGCGGCAGTTTGCGCACTCCATAGCAACAGATGGTTGGGTGCCAGTTCTATTCTCCATAACGGGCTGATTCCAATGCACGAAGCATAACTAACATTGCACTGATACTGTTAAAAATAAATCTAGCCTCAACAGGTTCAAGGATCTCGTTATCGTGCGCAAGGGAGCGGTTATTCCTTATATCGTTAAAGCTTTGCAATAGGCTTATAAACGATTTAATGGCTCGGCTTGTGAATTCATGTAAGTTTTGCTCACTTTCTAAGCACTTTCTGTATTTTCCGAATCTTGAATGTAGCGGTTCGTCCTGATCACACTTTATACCCCGAGTTTCAAGTAAATGAGTGAATTTCTTGACACAATAGGTATGCAAGTGGTCAATAGCTACTTCCGGCTTATTTGCATCCAGCGACCTTTGGATATCTCCAACCAATTCTTCGAGTGTGCGGTTGCGAGTAAACTGTTCAATTCCGGCTGATGTGAGCAGGGCCAATTCATTCTGAAGTTGTTCTATAACCTTTTGAAAAGGCATGGATTTGGCTCGTGCATCCCTAGTACTATCAGAATTAGGATGCGCTTCAAGAAGTCCTTCACGCCGTTCCCACAACGCACACAGTATTTTTAAAGCGGTATTCTGGTCTGTACGACAAAGGAACGTTGTTAAGCAATTTCGCTTCGAGCTACCATTAACTTGATTCTCTTTGGCGTAGATTTCAATTCCAAACTCGTCTTCAAAAAATTCCTCCATTGTTCTATCGGAGAAATCCAACACGTAGCCAAAGCCATTAGGATAGGCCATGGCTCCCTCAATTGCTCGAATTTGAGAACGCTTTAAATTTACCATATCGTTAGCCAATGAAGCAGCCCATGAGTTGTGGGTCATAAAGCTTGTCGCCTCAGCACCGTCGCAGTTTTCCTGTCACTCTCAATGGGCTTATTATTGATTTATGCCTTGCATGCAAAATCCTGGAGCACATGCCTTGTGGCATGTTTCTCTATATTGACAATGGACGAAACAATAGGGGCAAATGAAGCGCAACGTAATTGCATCGGAGTTAATTTCCTTTTTATGTGTTTTTTCCGATATATTCCAATACTTAACACAGACCCTCTTTTGGCAATCGGACGACACATACGACAATCGGTTGAGATTCGTATTACATCTAGCCGACAAATATTCTATCCACAAAAGGCCGCCTATCATCTGTGTGGAGTTCAAAATCCTGACGATTTAATCTGCCACGAAACGGGGAGTCATCACGTCTCGAACGCGCCAAAACATAACCAGCTGGATCGATCCAATTGATGGTATCCTTCGCCACTACAGGAACAACACGGTACAGGCCGCGTTCACCTGTTGTACCGGTCAATTCTGCTGGAACTCTGCTTCCGCGACCTACCATTCGTTCCGGCTGGGGTAGACTGCGTTCCCAGGCTATGAAGAACTGTGGATCGATAAAATCCTCAGCGTTGAGATCGTCAAATTCTGCATCTAGCCAAGTTTCGAATTCCGGTCGTCGTGCAGCAGCCTCATCCCGAGTTCTTGCTAAACCTCGCGCTAGCGCAAAGGCCACAAATGGATCCAAGGTACCCCAGCGCAACATTTCCCTAGCCCAGAATCCGAACCAAGGAAGGCCCGTAATTGCCTTCCACTCTTCGAGGGAAGGAACGAGGAACACATCATCAGCACCTTCAGACCAGGAGCGCGCGACCACAGCTCCAACGGCCACTCCTAATCGAAATTCGATATTGTCAGCGACGAACCGTTGCCAAGCACGAAGCTCCTCTGGATTGGGGCTGGCTGCGTCTGGCGCGAGAACCCACCAGCCCAGAACGTCTTGCCAGTTCTCGAGTAGTGCCCGATCGGTTTCAGTCGTTCGTACACGAAAGCCGTATCCGCGATCGTCAGCAATGAGTTCGCCAAGCGCAACGAAAATAGCGACACGAGCTTCTGCACTCGCATTGCCATAGTCCTGTGTCCCCTCAATCACAGCCTTCATATTCGGTGCGATCGCTTCAAATCGGCGCCCGACATACGGCGTAAAGCCATACTGGTATAACCGCCTGCGTTCCTCAGCATCAGGATAAATTTTTTCCACAATGACGCGTCCTCGGCGCACGACTGCACGCTCCAACCAGTCTTCCTGAACTGCTGCGTAGGCTGAGAAAGTCGTACGCCAAAGCTCTGCAAGGGCTTCTTCGGCTGCAGCTCCGTCCAGTCCCTCAGCTCGCAAGCGTTCGATTTCTTCGATGGCGCTCAAAAGAATACCGTCCAGTTCGTCGACACTGTCAGCTAGCCGGCTTTCTTCAGACGTTTCGGCACGACCCGCCTCATCGCTGATATCCGGGGGGAGTGCAGTTTCAAGCCATTCCAGGAATGCCTCATCCTCCACTCCGAGCAGGTCCCGCGCACGATCTGAGATGCTCTGCAGCAACAGTGCAAGGGGGCTATCGATTTCAGCCTGTTCGAGTTCCTCCGCAAGAAGCCTTTGCCTTAGCTTTTCGTAATCCTCGTGAAGAGTGCGGATCTGGCGCCGCTGCACCGGAATTTGTTTGGGCGCAGTCGATGCAGGACGCCTTGGGATTGCAACCAGCGTAATACCTTCCATACCATTGCTCGCGCCTGGGCGCCCCGCCCTACCGGAGAGATTGCTAAATTCAGCCGCAGACATGGGTGTTTCAACGGGAGCGTTGTTGACCGGATCGTAGGTCCGGCGCTTCAATGCGGTGAGAAAGATAATGTCGAACGGAAGATTGACGCCTTCCGTTAACGTAGCAGTTGCCACCGTGATCGGGCAGATTCCCCGGTCAACGAGGTCCGTCATAAGCCTTCTAAGGCGTTGCGGCATCTGTCCATGGTTAGTAACGATACCGTGGTCGAGGAGCGCAAGCTCGTAGGAATCCTCACCGCAATAGTCTATGCAAGCTGCTCTTGCTTCATAGAAGCGCGTGCGTTTCTCTTCACCTTCTGGGGGTTCAAAGGTTAATGCGACCTGCCAGTTTTCGAGTTCCAGAGCTTCCTTATACCAGCGCATTATCTTTTCCGGCTGCTGAGCAACCGAAATGAGAATGCGGCGGTCTTCGTCGGTGAGGTGCAGCGCAGCCCACAGGACATCTAGCTCGTTGAACCGATAAATACTGTTGCGCATCGCTGCCGATAGCGCTGGCATTGGAGGAATCCCGAGTCGTAGATAGACAGGTTCGTCACGCCCACGCACGAACAAGGGTCGTCCGTTCATCAACTCGAGCAGCATCCGACCAGAGCTGCCTCGCGCCGTTTCAAAAACCCCGACGATCTGTCTTGTGCTTCGGTAACGCGTGCCAACTGCTTGTGCTTCCCCGCGGCCTTCGATCCAACGTGCGACTGGAGATGCAGCTCCACCGGCCACGGCTGTCAGTGCAATCCTGACGAGATCGGGCGCTTGACTCAGCAGGCGAGAGACAAGCCCTTCAAGTCGGATTGAGCGGTTTGAATGCTCTGCGAAATCGGCTAGAGTTCGTTCATTATCCTCGGGAACGACCTGGTGGGCTTCGTCGACGATCAAAATCCGTAGGCGGCGTAATAACAGTGGGCTGAAATAACGCATCAGGGCGTCGGCCTTCTCGACCGTCGCTATGAGGACTGTTGGCCTGTCGGCATTAAGCCAATAGTCGGTTACACCCCAATCCGAGCCGCCATAGAGACCTGTCACGATAAGGTCCCGGCCAAGTTCGCCAATCAGCTTTGCTTCCACTTCGCCTGCCAACGCTCTTGAAGGAACCAGATACAAGGCGAGCGGCGCGGGATCTTTCTCCTCCTTCAGAATCAGTTCTTTGACGAGCGCGAGATTGGCAACCAGGGTCTTTCCGGAGCCGGTGGGTGTGCATAGGGCAAATGACGATTCTTTGAGAAGTCGCGTGATGCCATGCCGCTGTGAGGTCCATAGGATGCCGCGCTTGCGGCTGAACTGGGTCCGCGCGAAGTTTTCAAGGCGTGGCGCACGTTCGGGATTGAGGGCGCCGAGTGTGCGGATCGGCGTATAGATGCTTGCGCCCCGGTATGTGATAGCAACCTGATATAAGAGAGCCACAAGAGCAGACGCATCGTCACTCAAAGTGCGTACGGCCATCTTGTCGAGTGCGGCAAGCTTGGAGAGCGCGCGGTCAAGGCGCTGATCATCACCACGTCGCAGGGCATCAGCGATGGCGCCGAGCACACGAACCAGCTCTACCGTGAAATACCAGCTAACCCTGTCCTCACCGTCATCACCGAGCAGGCGTCCAGGGGCCTCTCGATCGGCGATGTCCAAATGATCACGCCAAAATGCAGTGATAGAGTGGATCACGCCATCAAAGTCCGCGCGCAGGAATCGTGCGTAGAGCCTTTTCCCGGGGCTATCGAGACGCACTTGCCCAAGTAGTCCAGCCGCCATCGCCGACAGACCACCCAGTTGAAATGACGCTGCCGCCAACAGCTCCAGTGGTACAATAGTTTCCAGATCATCGTGGGCGCGCGTCAGCCACTCCAGAAGCTCTCCAGCGCGGCGGTAGCACAGAATAGCATTTGCAGAGGCTTCACCTTCGACCTTGCGAAAGATAGCGGCTGCATCGAGCAAACGCCGCGCATCCTCTAATTGACTCCGGGATTCCGCGGCCCCCCATTGAATGGTCGGGACATCCCAGGCAGTCTGCAATCCCCGAACAAAGGATCGTGCCTGAATCGGTGTTAGAGTATCCTCCGGGGCGATCTGGCGTCTAAGCTGTTCAGCGATTTCCAGTCGGTCCTGATCTCGTTCAGGCATCGCCGCCTCCGTCGGACCAAAGGCTCTCATAGAGAGCGTCAATCAATTCCTCTCCATCCTTCAGGATAACTTCCACCAGTTGAAGATCGTGTCCAGCGGTATAATCGTCAGGCATCCTGTCGAACGGAAAAAGGCAGTCCATCTTTTCGCGTGTGGCAGCGCCATTGCCGGCGATGATAATGAGATCCGTCCTGGGTAGTGGCTTAGGGTCTCGAAGGACTAAGGCCCGTTCCATCGAGAGTATTGCCGCATCGTAGCCCTCGGGATCGTGCTCCTGCAAAAGCCTTGAAAGTTGGCGTACCCCAATTGGGACGGGAGGGTCATTATTCACATCATTCCAAACGCCTTTTCCGGAATGGACTTTCCCTCCTCCGCCCCCGGGATCATCTATCTTCTTTCCATGCATCAACGAATCAACAACAGATTGCGTCAGCGTTTTCCTCCATTTCGCCTCTCCCGCGATGAACCGAACAACAGAACCCTTCCCGTCTAGAAGCAAACCGATGAAATCAGAACCGAGGCGCCCGATCGTCTGGCGCTTCTTTCCCGGATTACGGGCGAGGGCGAAGAGGTAATTCCGCGCATCTTCGTGATAGCGGAACAGGAAAATGGGCACATTCCATTCATGTTCACCCACAAGTTCATAGCCTTCTGTGACAAGCCCAGCCATGACTTCTCCAAACAGACCCCGGCGCGTCTTACTAGGAAGACATCTGGGGTACTCTACAGGTGCATCACCGCCTTCGCCTGCGTCCGGATGGAGGTCAATGCCAATATCGGCATGAAATACCTGGCGTGCATCAAGGTGGGCTGATTCAAAATAGGGGCGTAAAGCTTGACATATAGCTTCACGATCGATCTCCTTCTCCAAAAGCAGCAGGTGACCGAAATCACCGTTGGTGGAAGCGTGCTCCTCCAACCACTCGCCAAGGGCTTCATAGGGAGGTGGGCAAGTATGCATACCAGATCCCGTGGCAGCCTCACTTTCTTCCAGATTCACACGGATTGTACGTTCTTCCCCTTTCACGATTTTCCTTTAACGATCGCGGTGGTGGTAAATGCGTAGTCTATGCTCTCAATATGGTCCATTTCACCTTCATACAAGCACATAACGATCAGCTTAACTGGACGGCTTTGGAACACCACCGGAAAAGCAGGTCAAGGTAAGCTGTGGTTAAATATCATCTGTATCTTGCCAGTGACCACAAAGCTCACAGCTTCCTCCAAATAGTGGAATGGTAAGTTTGCCACAAGAATCACAACAGACTGGATGCTTACCCTCGCTCTGAAGTTTCGCCTCAATACGCCTACCATGGGCACGAGCGAATTCATAAAGCTCTTCAACCAGAACACTCCAAGTGTCGTCTTTCTTATATTCCTCGGAGAGATCGATGCCCAACTCTCGCACCCCGAAGTCAAAAGCGAAACTTAGAGCGTTACCAATGATTAGACGAGCTTCAGACTCGGTCGCAGTCCATTCGTAGTGCTCAATTGCATTCCTCGTCTTACGTATCGACTTGATGTTTTCTTTGTCTTGATCCGTTAAGGGCACACCAGCAATCTTTGTCAATCGAGAAATCGCAGTATCCACAGTAACAGTTCGAGCTTCAAGGCTTGGGTACTTGTCCACATTCTCCCAAATAAAGGCTGAGTTTACCTTGCGTAGTCTTTCCTTGAGCAGCAACTCTATGGCGTGAGCAGCACCTATTATTGCGCTCTTGAGGCGACCATGATTATCTCCGATATCTTTCCATGCCAGTAGCTGGACAGCCTGTCTCAAAGAATCCTGTGCATTGCCAAGGAGATCGAATTTTATAGTTTTTGGCTTCGTCATATTATGTATTTCAGTGTTCAGCGTTTAATAACACGAAATAGGGTGTTAGCAGGTTAACCAAAAATCACATCCCTGATCCTGGTCCTATTTATCCTGGCGGACAATCTTCATTGTGTCGGGTCGTTGTCTCCAGCTAATTGATTCTACCCATTTTTTCGAAACCCTACAACTCCAACTCAATAAACATATTGACTATCTGCTCCTCTGAGTTGGAGTGACCTGAATTCAGCTAACCTGCGAGGTCAGACCTGCAGTCACGACCATGCCGGACGGAAATATTATTCACTCCGGGCGCAAGTTCCTCAGATTCTTTTTCAAGGAAAATAACGGTATATCTCTTTCCAGATTGTCATGAGGTCAAAGCTCCCAGAACCGGTCAAGCAAGGCTATTTTCAAGCTATTAAGAAAGGTTAGGTAGATAGATTATTCATTTTGATGTAGAACAATGTTGTGAGGCAATGAGAGCTAGATGAACATAATCTAATCAGAAATATGGACATATTGGTATGAGTGACGAAAGATTGCTTGCGCGGGGCAGACTTGTTGGGCTTATGGAACAAAACTATGCAATCCTTGTTGAAATTAGAACCTTAGCAGAAGACATCAGAAGGAAGGTTCCTGCTCCTGAGGAAGACAGTACAGATATAACAGCCATCAAAGGTAAAGAGGCTCAAGTATTATTGACTAGATTGATAAAACTACAAGAGGATTTCAATCGTAATCAAGGTCGTATTGATACAATCAACGAAGAATACGGATTCACAAATGAGCACCCAAACGGTTTCTGAGAAATACTTTGAACAATTGTGCCGAACTAAAGGTATTACTTGTGACAGATTAGCTGAAGGTGAAAGCCAGACAGCAGACTATCAAATCAAAATCGGCTCCCTCTCTATAATCGTTGAAGTCAAACAACTTGATATAAACGATTGGGATAAACATTATGCAACAATCTGCTACGACCTCAACTCACCCCCAGCAATGGCCCCAACTGATAGAGTCAAGAAGATGATATCTGAAGCTTATTCACAACTCAAGTCAACAGCCCAAAATAATGAACCTACAATGGCAGTATTGTACAACAATGCTCGCATATGGAATCAAATAGATACATGGACAGTAACAAGTGCCATGTTTGGCTCATATGGATATGTATTAGGACTTAGCAAATCAAATACAGTCGTAAATGTTGGTCAAGGATACTTTGGTGGTAGAAAGGTGACTCGTTCAACCCTAAGAAGACTGAGCACCATTGGTGTAATGGACACACGCGCAGGAGGCCGAATCAGTTTAGAATGTTATCACAACCCATTCTCAACTATACCTGTTGAGCCTAAGACGCTCTCAGTATTGGCTGAGAAACAGTTTATACACGACAATCCGCATGAACGGGGATTTGTGCCATGGGAACCGGATGAAATAGTACCATAAGCCCCTACGCCAAACCTTCATTGTATAAACGAAAACAATGTGCCTGAGCTTATAAGAAAAGAATCAATGCAATGTCCTCTATGCCATAACGATGTAAACAAGTTCCATGAAAAGAGTCATTTGGTTCCTGAATGGATGTATACAGACTGTTATAACGACAACCACAAGATTATAGAAATCAATACCCTGAAATCAAGAAAGGGCAAGGCTCAAAAGGGTGTGTATGCAAGCATTACCTGTGAAGACTGCGAAGACATAAGCCAAAGATATGACCATTACGCAAGCCTAATCTTGACTAACCGTTCCCCTTATTCTCCTGAGTATCTTTCAATACAAAGAAGCACAACAAGAAGAACATTTGACAAAAGGGATATCAGCTATTCTGAATGGAGTGGCATTAGCTTTACAAAGTTTCAAAAGTTTGTGTTCGGTGTAATGCTAAGAACCCACCTATATAACAAACAGAACGGAAATTACCTACTCATTGACAGGCATTACAACAAGATATTAGACCTTTATAATTCCTCTCAGAAATTAGATGATTACTCGTACCCCATAGTGTTAACAAAGCTGGAAGGCCAAGAGGAACTCAACAGACATGTGATATTGCCATGTAGAAGAAAGCATAAAGGGCATTGGTTCATAGAGTTTTCTGGATGCGGCTACATCTTCAATGTTTATGTTTCCAATCACAGGAAACCTGAACATGTAATGAATATGAGACTAGCACAAGAAGGCAAGGCAACTCTTCCCCATATGTATATTCAGGAAACAGGTTTTTGGTGGAAGTTGAAGTCGCATGTCGATAACATAAGCCAATAATACTAATAAGCTATCAGTTATGGAGACACCATACCTAATTCTCTCCTACAGGCGACACACACCAAGGGAAGCGAAGGGTCTATCCGAGGTGATTGCGGGGGCACAGGCAATGAAAGAAAATCGACTGTGACTTTAGTTTCTCAATGTGAATCCGGAGGGCATCCCACTCAATTATCTTTGTGAACAGTGAATCCAGTTTTCCCGAAAAATTCCATTTTCCGTGTGAGAATCCGTGTGAGAAACATGTTCCAAAATTGGCTGTTTTGTATAAAATCGGAAAAAATGTGCAAAATTTAAACCTAATAATTTCTTCATGTTGCCGAGTGTTGGAGGTTGTGTGAGCTCGGAGTAATTTGCCTACGAATCCGTAGGTCGGGGGTTCGAATCCCTCCTGGCGCGCCAGAAAATCAGGGATCGCGGAAAATTTTAAATTCCGCGATCCCTTTTTTTGTCTATCTGTGTCCCACTGTGCAGAGGATGAAC
>Ga0209270_1004601_pt1 | contig 10222 bp, 7 predicted proteins | sample MTBAKSrepl1MetaG_FD_187456 | JGI IMG/M metagenome (GOLD analysis project Ga0209270, IMG submission 187456) | Enrichment culture microbial communities from Arthur Kill intertidal strait, New Jersey, USA, that are MTBE-degrading - MTBE-AKS1... | ecosystem: Environmental > Aquatic > Marine >...
TATAAGGCACACGCCCCATCCGAACAAGTGAAAGGGCTCAAAAAGAAGGCAGTCCTTGACGGAGGTACCCGGGCGTGGTATTATTGCATCTCCGATGCGGGGTAGAGCAGTGGCAGCTCGTCGGGCTCATAACCCGGAGGTCAGTGGTTCGAATCCACTCCCCGCTACTAAGAGTGAACCAGAGTCCGTAGGGCTCTGGTTTTTTGTTAGCCCGGCGCACGGCGGTAGACATTTTTCCAAAAATGGAGGAATTTCTTATGAACCGCAGTTCGCCGGGCTTGTCAATTGCAAAATCCATCGACGGCTTCCTAAAATTCAAAACAGCAGAGGGGTTAAGCCAACGCACAATTGCCTCCTACGAATACATGCTCAACCATTGGTTGAAATACATTGGAGATCGGAGTGTTTCTGAAATCCAGGCTTCCGACCTTACTGGTTACATGGCCTGGCTGCGCACCGAGTACAAGCCGGTGCGCTTCAATGGTAGTAAAGAGCCATTGTCCGCCAAGTCCATTCGCAATGTGTGGGTGACGTTTCGTTCCTTTTTCGGCTGGCTGCACGTGGAGTTCAAGTACACCAACCCTGCTATAGAAATCACTGCTCCTAGATTTCAGACACATCCCGTTGAAACTTTTACCAAAGAAGACGTCGAAAAGATACTGAAGGCATGTGTCTTTTCTCGGGAATCTCAAACCGAGGAGAGAAAAAAATTCGTGATGCGGCGACCGAGTGCCAATCGCGATCAAGCGATTGTTTTGATGTTGCTGGATACCGGATTGCGTGCAACCGAACTTTGTTCTCTGACAATCAACGATGTTGACCTCAAGACTGGAAAGGTCACGATTCGGCACGGAGTTATTGGCGGAGCTAAAGGTGGCAAAGGACGCACAGTCTACTTGGGTAAAGTTGCCCGAAAAGCCGTCTGGCGTTATCTGGTTGGGCGCGAAGACGGGGACGATCCCCGTGCACCCCTTTTCATCAGTCAAGCCGACAGGCCGTTCAACAAGGATAGTCTGCGTGTCTTGATTAACCGATTGGGTTCCAGAGCAGAAGTGAAGAAAACCTACCCTCACAAATTCAGGCACACTTTTGCCATCACCTATCTGCGTTCTGGTGGTGACGTGTTTACCCTTCAGTCCCTGCTGGGACATGGTTCGCTGGATATGGTGCGCCATTATGCCCAAATTGCGGATATGGACGTGGAACAAGCGCACCGCAAGGCCAGCCCAGCCGATAACATGCGTTTGTAACGAGGAGGAGATCATTCGGTCAACCTCCCGGCAATGAAGACCAAAGCATGTTTCTGGCTTTCTCGGTCTAAACGATTGAGATATGCTTCCAACTCATTATCCGGCGTGGACGCCGCCTTACCCGACAAACCGGCAATACGCTCCTGAACATCAGAAGATAACATGGGAGCGTAGGTGCTGTCGGTAATTTCGATGCTGTCATGCATCAGGTTCATCGATACGGCTTTGTAATCGGCCATTGTCTGAGCATGCAACAATCCGTAAACGGCGTGTCCATGCCGGAATTTATGAGGCGATTTGAATTCTACATTTGCCAAAGAAAACAAGATTTCTAATCGTTTTTGCAGAGCATGGGAACGACTTGTACCTGGTTCTTCAGAGGATAAATACTGCTCTCCCCACGTATGTGCTATGGGAGCATACCAGGGAGTTGAAGCAGGTAACGTAGCCCGAACGATTGCATCCCATCGGCGCACCGGATCGAGCAGCTCGGGAATGTTTAAAAGAAAGGTGGTTGCCTTTTTGCTGTTTTTAGTATGGACACCCAATTCTGGCCACTGGCGTAGAGTGAGGTTTTCCAGATCGATCCCCGAAATTGGGAGCGTTGTAAAAGCGCTGGCGCGCATTCCTGAAAGGAATAGCATGGCAGCAGCCGCTTGATCCCGTAAAAGAACCAGGTTGTTCTCAGGAACAGGCACAGAAATCAGGGTTTGTACTTCTTCCAGCGTGACAAAGACATTCTCAACTGAGACTTGCGGCTGTCGGGAAAGACGTAAGGTATCTACCCATGCGACCGGCAGACTATTCATTTCTCTTGGGTATGTGGACTTTGCCCAACGAAAGAAGCGTTTGCTTGAGTCAATAATTTTCTTCTGGGATACTCCTGCAAGGGTTCCCTTTCCTTCTTTGCCTGGTAGTGATGCCAGATAAGAGGGTAACGTAGGGCGGATGGCTTGCACATTGCGAAAATTTTGGTCATCTGCCCAGAGGAGTAAATGGCGCAAGTAAAAGCGATAGCGCTCCACAGAAGCAGGGTTCAGCTGCAGAACTTCCTCTAGGTACTTGAGGTGTTCTTTAATTTTGAGATAGTTCTGGCGTTCGATCACGATGCGCTCCACGATTGATAATATTTCCGCAAATTGTACAAGTCCCTTTAATCAGGACAAGATTTCCTTTAATCGGATGAATCTGGGGAGAGATCAGCTTGGAAACCTGGTTGCAGTGCATGCAATAGGCTTCGTCTTCATTTAACTTACTTAACGTCTTTGGTTTGCGCTGCCCATCCACCCAGCTGGCAAAACTTTCACCATTAATCCAGATCCGATTGCGATTATCCCGTTGGTGCGGGACACTTATTTGTAGCCAGTCACGCAGTGTGCTTTCCGCGATACCCAGCTCTTCGCAAATTTCACGTGGGGTATACAGCATCGGTAATAAACCTGGGGCTTTTACGATTACAGTGTGAGGCAGCTTGGTTCTATGACTTTTTTCTTCCATCCAACGATACTCCTAATAAAATTTGGTATTAGCTATAAATTTGATCTAATTCCTCAGCTGCTTTTTGCATACTGTAGTCAATAAGCTGGCGATACAAGATCGTTCTTAAAGTACGATCTGGATTTCTCTGATTGTTTCCCTTGCTGGTAAGAATTTTTAGGATGGAATCCGTTAATTCTGAGGTTAGGATTTGCTCTTGTGATCCATCCTTGTTGTGAGAATAATCACCGATCAGAGTGAAGATCTCTTCAGTAGAGACAACTATTTCTGAATCAATATCATCACCAGTTTCAAACATTGAACGAAGTTCATAAAAAATACCTTCAATGAACTTCAAAAATCGTTGAATATCCTTGATCCTTTTTACTGCCTTTGGTTGGCATATTATTGATGGATCAATATCAGTTAGTTGAGATGCATACCCGGAAAGACGTACAAAATCTTCCTTAATACTGTCAATTTGCGAGAGGGTTTTTGAATATGAGTATTCTGATCTACAAGTCATAAGACACCTTTCAATACGAATTTACGAGTAGGATAACACCCAGGCTGGGCTATCTCAATCTATTAATATCGATAGGGTCAAGCACCCTGATACCTATCGAAATTGATATATAGATTTTTCCTTCTTCTACTTGCACAATAAGATAATCTCGCCTATAATTTTATTGAACAGATGTTCTAAAATAAACCCTCATATTTTATACTGTTACCTCACTTGCGCATACGACTCTAGAATGACCAACTCCCACTCATACAATCAACCACAAGGTCCTCTCTGGATAGATGCACGCTTGTTTCGGGGGGATTTATACGTCATGAGCCATTATTTCAGGTCAACGTAGGGGAGGATTTCTTCGATGCCATCCATTGTGGTTATCAATGATGAAGGATCTATTCTTTACCAAAATGTGGTCGAAGATGTTCAGGATTTGGTAAAGATCATCCGAGATGGCAGGAATGTGCCTGGTTACGCATTGGATGATTGTCCGGAAGTACAGGTTAATGGTTTGATTGTTCTCGCGGGTCAGCCACCTAAACCGAAAAGAAAAGCGCCGGCCTTATCAGAGCGGCAGATCAGCGTTTTGCAATTACTGGCGAGGGCCTATACACCAGATCAAATTGCACTAAAACTAAGGTTAACCGAAGCGACTATTCGATTACACATCAGTGCATTGAAAAAGAAATTTGGCACAGATAGCCGTGACCAGATGATGGCGATGGCAGGTCAATTAGGTCTGTGTGATCCTTTTGGAACAAGCCCGGTCCATGATCAACAGGAGGATCAGGCACAGTCAAGATGATCTGATGAAATGAAGGGGGATTCGTTGTCAGATTGAAGAAAATATTATATGATTAGAGGCGAACATATTTTTCATATTCCACATCGAAAAACTTGAAAAGTAAAGCCACATGTCCAACTTTCCGGCCTGGTTTAACAGAGCGTACAAACGATGGAGCCGATCCCAGGCGGGAGAGGAAGATTTCATAGCCTTTTGCGATCTGTTAGGCTATCCACCTTCCAAGGTATTGGGCTGGTTGCACGGCGAGTTTATTCCTGAAGGTCCAGAAATTCTGAGTATTGCGGGGACACTCGGAACAGAGGTTTATTCAACCCTTGATCTCCCTGCAGTGGATCCTGAATTAATGAAGATTTATCATGCCTTCTCTCATTTGCATGGTGAGTTTCGAAGTCGTCTGGCTCAGGCACTTTGGGAAGCAGAAAAAGAAATGAAAGAGAAGGGTATCTCAGCTAGTTCGCCGGATGCAGGGGGAATACTCAGTATTGTTTTTACAAAGTGGGGAATAAAATCGGACCCAACGAAATGAATCTATGTTTTTAGATATTTGAATTGTAAATATCAATTCATTTACTTAGATATCGTATCTTCACTACTATGTGTTGCACTGTTTTATTTCCACAATCTTCAAATAGAAAAAGTTTTTGGAAGGCAAGACTCAAGATTTATAAACCTGGTCGATCACAAGCCAGAAAAAATACAGTGTGCTAGAATTATTATTGATTTGGGGAGTATCTCTGGAGGGATTCTACAATGGCAAATTTCATTACAAACGATGATGACAAGGATCTAAAGAAACGACTCATCGAGCTTGTTGAGAATTCTTCTGAGATGAAATTCTTGGTAGGATTCTTTTATTTTTCCGGAATCCGAGAATTATTCAAAGGTCTTATTGCAAACAATCAAGCTACACTGAAAATTCTTGTGGGTTTGAATATTGATCAATCGAATTTCCGACTGGTTGAATATGCAGAGGAGAATGAAGAACTATCCGGCGAAGAGATTGCTGAAAGCTTCTTTGGTGACATTAAAAAATCACTAACGCATGATGATTTTGACACAAAAGAATTCTATGAACAGGTGAAATTCTTTATTAACCTCATCAACGAAAATCGGTTGACTATTCGAAAAACCTATAAGCCCAATCATTCAAAACTGTATCTGTTTCACCTCCCAGGACAAATCGTCAGGGACCGTGTATTTATCACCGGCAGCAGCAATCTAACTCGAGTGGCATTAACCACTCAATCTGAATTTAACGTTGAAATCAGCGACTATGGAACAAAGGAAGCTGAAGAGTATTTTGATGCTCTCTGGGAAGATGCTGTAAAAATTACTGAGAATGATGTCCTGAAAAAGAAGCTTACCAGCATCGTTGAAAATGACACATTGGTAAAGCAAGTTACGCCGTTTGAAGCCTATGCGTTGATCATGAAAACATATCTGGATTCCTTTGAACAAAAGGATCTTGGGCAGACGGTTATCGATCTTCTTGAAAAGAATGGATACAAGAAGTTTGAATACCAGCTCGATGCTGTGAAACAGTCCCTCGCGATCATCGAGAAACAAAACGGCGTTATCATCGCGGATGTGGTGGGTCTTGGAAAAACTATAATCGCCTGCTGTGTTGCCAAGGCACTAAAGAAACGCGGAATTGTCATCTGCCCGCCTGGATTGATGGGAGACAAGAATAAGACTGCCGGTTGGGGAATGTATCTGGATCAATTCCAACTCTATGATTGGGATGTCCGCTCTTGCGGCGATCTGGAAGAGACAGCCAAATATGTGAATTCTCGAAATGACATTGAAGTTATTGTGATTGATGAGGTTCACCGGTTTCGCAATCAAGACACCAAGGATTATGAATTCCTGAAGAATATTTGCCGGGATAAAATAGTTATCCTTCTGACTGCGACACCGTTTAACAATCGTCCGGGAGATATCCTTTCTTTATTGAAATTATTCATTGATCCAAAGAAATCAACCATAACCTTGGAAAATGACCTTGCAGCCATGTTCAGGGCATATAAAGGGATTTTTGAACGATTATCTTATATCAAGAAGTATCATAACTCGCCAAACCGAGAAAAGAGAGACAAGGCACAAGGTTATTACGAGACCTTTTTTGAAGAGAAAGAAATCGATCTCAAAAAGGTAAAACAACGGAGCAGATTCCTGGCTGATCAGATTCGCAATGTTATTGAGCCTGTTACTATTCGCAGGAATAGGTTGGATTTGAAAAACAACCCATTCTATAAGGATGAAGTAAAAGAACTATCAGTGATTGCTGATCCGGAAGAATGGTTTTTCGAACTGAGTAAAGAACAATCTATTTTCTATGACAAGATCATCAAAGAATACTTTGGTGAGCAAGGAAAATTCAAAGGCGCTATCTACCGTCCTTTTGCCTATGAAACTGAGACAGATCCAGTTGAGTTGGATGAAAAAGGCAACTTTGAATTTGTGCAGCAGGAACAGCTGTTTGATTTCATGAGACGTTTGATGGTCAAGCGGTTCGAGAGTTCCTTTGGGGCATTTGAGCAAAGCATCAGGCGGTTTAAACGGATCACAGAACACGCGCAGGAGTTCATCAAGAAAAAGAATAAATACATTCTTGACCGCGCACTGTTGGAAAAAATTTATTCACTGGACGAAGATCAAATTGAGCAGCAATTATCAGATTTCGCGGAGATTCTTAAACGAGGGGATTTTCCAAAGAATAATCGGATTTACGAGTTAGACAAGTTTATAGATAAAAAGGGTTTCCTGTCTGACATCCAATCTGATTTGAAATTATTCGAAGACATATTGGATGAATTGGAAGAGATGGACCTAGTGAACGAAGATCCAAAGGCAAAATGTTTGATTGAGCATGTTTCAGAAGTGATGAATCGAGCGCCGCTCGCCGGTGAGCCAAAGCGCAAAGTAATCATCTTCTCGGAATACATGGACACGGTTAAACATCTCTCAAAAAGCCTCAAAAACGCTTTCGGTAATCGAGTACTTGTTGAAGATGGCGGACTCTCCACAGCCAAAATCAAAGAGATCAACAGAGATTTTGACGCCTCAAACAATGAACCGACGAACCTGTATGATGTGTTGCTGTCTACCGACCGAATCTCAGAGGGGTTCAACTTGAACCGGGCTGGGATGATCATCAACTATGATATTCCTTGGAATCCGGTGAGAGTGATCCAACGGGTTGGACGTATCAACCGTATAAGCAAGAAGGTTTTCAAAGAGCTATATATTGTCAATTTCTTCCCAACTGAAAAGGGAGCCGAGCTGGTGCAGTCCAGAGAGATTGCCAGCAACAAGATGTTCCTGATCCATGAGATTTTGGGAGAAGACGCCAAGATATTTGATATCGATGAAACCCCAACTGCGGCTGGATTGTTCAAACGAGTGATTCAAAATCCGGATGAAGTTGAGGAAGAAAGCTTCTACACCAAAGTACTCAAGAAGTACCTCGCTATAAAAAAGGATGAGCCGGAACTAATCGATAAGTTGCAGGATTTTCCGGTGCGCGTAAAGGTGGCCAAACACGGTGATGAAAACGAACTGCTTGTTTTCTTCAAGAAGGGAAGGATGTATGTTCAGGGGATCCATTACGATAAAGCAGATGATGGAAACCCTTATACAACCTCACTCGAAGATGTTATTGATAGAATCGAATGCGAGAAGGACGAACTAAAGCTGGAATTGAGCAAGGACTTCTGGAGAGCCTATGGGAATGTCAAAGAGTACCGGGAAACCTATTTGGAATACGCGGGTTCAAAAAGCCAGGAGTCGAAAGCCATCAATAATTTGAAAACACTGCTCAAAAAACCCTGGGAAGAATTGAAACCCTATCTACCGTTCATTCGGATGTTACTCGAAGATGCAATGAATTATGGGAGCCTCTCAGATTACACGCTCAGAAGAATTGCCAACCTTGACGCAATCAGCCCAAGCAAACACAAAGAAACTGTCGAAGCCATTGATACCCTGATGAAGGAACTGGGGGTCAGTTATTTTACAAGGCAGAAGAATAAACAAGCCAATCAAAGAAAAGAAATCATCATAGCGATGGAGAATCAGAAAAATGGCTAATTCAACCTTGGAACATCTTATCAAAGGCTTCAGTACCGAAGGTATTACTCGGTTTTTTAGAGAGAGAAGTCCGAAGTTTGCGCCCAGGAAGGAATCCCTTGATGAATACAATGATGAATTATTCAAAGGGGGGATAAAACTTGGGGAAATCAAATTTGATGAAACTGAAGAGCTCATTGTTTGCGCTTTTTCATGTGAGAACTCTCTGTCAGAGCGAAGTGGGAAGAAAGCACAATACGAGAAGGCCAAGAAGGTATTGAAAGAGCGGATCAGTGATGCTGGAATTTTTGTTTTTTATGATGCAGGTGGAAATTTTCGTTTTTCATTGATCTACACAAATTACCTTGGAAAAAAGAAAGATTGGAGCACTTTTAAAAGGTTTACCTATTTTGTGAGTAAGGAATTTACCAATAAAACTTTCCTTCAAAGAATTGGTGAAGCTGATTTTTCTTCATTAGATAAGATCCAGGAGGCTTTCTCCGTTGAAAAGGTTACAAAAGAGTTCTATGAAAATATCTCTTATTGGTATTTCTGGGCAGTCAAGAAATGTGTCTTTCCAAAAGATGCAGAAGCTGAGGTAAATGGTAGGAATATTTCTGTAATTCGACTCATAACCCGAATCATTTTTGTATGGTTTATGAGGGAGAGGAAATTAATAAGCAGGGAATTATTTGATAAAGAGTCAATAAATGAATTATTACTCGATACATCAGACAATTCTTCAACATATTATCAGGCAATATTGCAAAACCTGTTTTTCGCAACGTTGAGCACCAAACAGGAAGAAAGACAGTTTAGAAGTGAAATACGTGGTCAAAAAGGATTCAACTCTGACCACGGCAATCCATATGTATTTCGTTTTCACGAATATTTAAAAAACCCTGAAAAAGTACATGAGATATTTGTGGATATTCCCTTCCTAAATGGCGGGTTATTCGACTGCCTAGACGATAGCGATAAAGGGATTTACATTGATGGGTTTTCTGAAACCAAAAAGAACCAGGCTATAGTACCTAATGTGCTTTTATTAGGAAAAATAACTAATGTGGATTTGAGCAGTGACCTTGGTGAACAACAGAAAAAATGTCCTGTTCAAGGATTACTAAATCTTCTCTCTGAATTTAATTTTACGATTGATGAAAATACTACTGATGATAAAGATGTGGCCCTTGACCCGGAACTTTTAGGAAGAGTATTTGAAAATTTACTAGCAAGCTTTAACCCGGAAACGAGTTCAACTGCCAGAAAAGCAACCGGCAGCTACTACACTCCTCGAGAGATCGTGGATTATATGGTGGATGAGAGCCTTAAAGGCTATCTAATAACTCATCTGACAGATGTTGAAGAAATCGATGATAAATTGGCCATTCTTTTCTCTCATGAAGTAGAAGAAAACCCATTCACAATAAAAGAATCAAAAAGGATTGTTAATTTAATTGAAAGTGTTCGGGTAGTTGATCCGGCAGTTGGATCTGGTGCATTCCCAATGGGAATCCTTAACCGATTAGTTTTCTTACTTCATAAGGTTGATCGAAACAATGATTTTTGGAAGCAAGCGCAAATTGATACTGCAAATCAATTTACAGATCCTAAAATTAAACTAGAGGCAATTGAACGAATCAACGAATATTTTAAGAAGAACCCTAATTATGGACGTAAGTTGTTTTTAATACAGAAGTGTATTTACGGTGTGGATATTCAACAAATAGCAGTTGAAATCGCAAAATTACGATTTTTCATTTCCCTATTGGTCGATGAAGATGTAGATAAGAGTAAGGATAATTGGGGAATTGAACCACTCCCAAATCTGGATTTTAAAATAATGCAAGGTGACAGTTTAATTTCCGATTTTTTAGGTGTGAGTTTTGAGTTACAAAAAGTTCCTTCTGAAAATCAAGGGAAATTGGATTTTTTAGATGAAAAATCTGGATTAATTGATCAATTTGAAAGAAAAAAGATCGAATATCAAAATGAGTCTGACAAAAGTCATAAAGGTAAATTGCTTGAAGAAATAGATGATTCAATTATTGAAATATTTAAATTGATTGTCAAGCAACAAAAAGAGAGTTATTTTTCTGCAAT
>Ga0209270_1004616_pt1 | contig 10194 bp, 8 predicted proteins | sample MTBAKSrepl1MetaG_FD_187456 | JGI IMG/M metagenome (GOLD analysis project Ga0209270, IMG submission 187456) | Enrichment culture microbial communities from Arthur Kill intertidal strait, New Jersey, USA, that are MTBE-degrading - MTBE-AKS1... | ecosystem: Environmental > Aquatic > Marine >...
TACCTTCGCCCAACGCCCCCAAACGATTTAGAGCTATAGGGTTCATTGAGTTACTCGGGTTCGTTGAGTTTGTTAATTATCAATTGAAAATTCTCAATTTTTATTGTCAGTCCGGCAAGCCCTTGGCCGGAATCCAGAAACCCAATAAAACCTATAATATGCTGCCGTTGCAGAATCCTGAGTAATATTGTTGCGATGCGCTGCGGCCCAAACCCAATCAGGCGCGATGATTCAACAAACAGCTAAATTGATACGAAATATTGACATTTTAGATCGGCTCTGTTAGCGAGACCTTAGACCTTGTTGTCATCGGGCTTACGGCACGGTTGTCGCTTTCGCAAGCAAGGAACGATTGCTCAACTACACCCGTTCCACAAAAAGAAAAAAATTAATCCGGATGCGGATGGGACTCAGAAGTCATTAAAAACCGGGAAGGTTAAAATGGAAAAGAGAATCGGGTTTATCGGACTGGGAGAAATGGGGAAATGGATGTCCCTCAACATCGTAAAAGCCGGATATGACGTATCGGTTTACGACATCAGCCCCGAAGCGGTTAAATTTCTGTCCGCTCAGGGCGCCAAGGCATCTCAACATCCGGCCGATCTGGCAGGCAAAGTCGACTGGCTCTTTCTAAGCCTGCCGGACACCCAGGTGGTTGAAGCGGTTCTGTTCGGAGAAAACGGCGTGCTTCAGGGCGCCGCAAAGGGGCTGACCGTTATCGATCTGAGCACCGTCGGTTATCTGCCGACCCTGGAAATCCATCGGAGACTGCAGGAAAAGGGCATAGTTTTCGCCGACGCCCCGGTATCCGGAATGGAAGCCAGGGCCAAAGAAGGACAACTGACCATCATGTTCGGAGGAGACCCGGAAATCCTTGAGATGATTCGACCTGTTTTGAATGCCATCGGCAACAAAATTGTTTACATGGGAAAAGTCGGCAGCGGCCAACTGACCAAGCTGATCAATCAGCTCCTGTTCAATATCTGCTGCGCGGGAGTCGCCGAGGTGCTCCCCATGGCGGCCAAGCTCGGGCTTGATCCGGAAAAGGTCACCGACGTCGTAACGACGGGGACCGGCCGCAGTTTTGCAGCGGAATTTTTTGCGCCCCTGGCGCTGGAAAACCGTTTCGACCAGGGATATCCCCTGAAGCATGCCTATAAAGACATGATCAGCGCCGCCGAAATCTCGGCCCGCCGCAAGATTCCCCTGCCCCTGGTGCAGGCCGCCACGGCAACCTTTCAGATGGCGCTTCTGCAGGGTTTGGGCGACGAAAGCAAAGGGGCCCTGATAAAGGTTTTTGAACGCATGTTAAATGTGGAGTTTCGTAAAAATAAAGGAGCGTCGGCATGAATGCACACCGGGGGAATCCGGAAGATATCACTGAAGCCTATTATCGCGGCCTGATGCATTCATCCGGGTACCGCCGCAAGGATCTCGACAAACCGCAAATCGCGGTGGTCAATTCCTGGACGGACGTCAATCCCGGGCACCAGCCGTTAAGAGAATTGGCCGGCCGGGTCCGGGAAGGCATCTGGGCGGCCGGCGGCTCCCCCGGGGAGTTCAGCGTCCCCGCGCCCTGCGACGGCATGGCCCAGGGCCCCGGAATGCATTTTATTCTGCCCCAGCGGGATCTCATTGCAGCTTCCATTGAAGCGATGGTGCGCGCCCACGGCTTTGAAGGAATGGTCATGCTCGGTTCCTGCGATAAAATACTGCCGGGCATGCTGATGGCGGCCGTCCGCCTCGATATCCCGACCCTGTTCCTTACCGCCGGCGCCATGCTCCCCTGCCGTTTGCATGACCGCACCGTCACCACGCCGGATTTAAAAGAAGCCATCGGCAAACGCCGCAATGCCCAGATCGACCAGGAAACGTTCCTGGACTGGCAGGAGCGTTTCTGCGCCTCGGCCGGGACCTGCTCGATGATGGGAACCGCCAACACCATGGGCTGTTTTCTGGAGGCCACCGGCCTGGCGCCCTTCGGTTCCACCACCCTGCTGGCTTTTGACGGCGCCAAGGTCCGGCAGGCCCGCGATGTGGGCGAACGCATCGTTGCCCTGGTGCATGAAAAAAAGTCCTTTTCAATGTTTTTCAATCGCGCCGGCCTTGTAAACGGAATCAAATGCATATCGGCATCCGGCGGCTCCACCAACGCCGCACTGCACCTGATGGCGCTTACCCATCTGATGAAACTCGATCTGGACCTGAAAGCCTTTGACCGCATCCAGGCGTCCGTCCCCCTGGTGGCAAAGTTCAAACCATCGGCCGAATTCAACATCAGCGACTATCATGCTGCCGGCGGAGTCCTCAGCCTGATGAAAAGCATCGGGGATCATCTGGACCTCGACGCCCCCCTGGCTATGGGCGGCAAGCTGAGAGACGCCCTGCAAAACGCCATCGAACCGGACGGCCGCATTATCCGGCTTGCCTCGGATCCGCTTGCGCCGGACGGCTGTTTTTCAATCCTGTACGGCAACCTCGCCCCCCGGGGCGCCGTCGTCAAAAAAAGCGGGGTGGAACCCCGCATGCTGGTTCATAAGGGACCAGCTTGCGTGTTTGATTCGGAAGAAGATGTGCGTAAATTTTTACTGGAAAAAGAAGTCAAGCCCGGATCGGTGCTCGTCGTCCGCTACGAAGGCCCCAAGGGTGGCCCCGGGATGCGGGAATTGTCGATCCCGGCCGCCATGCTGGTGGGAATGGGGCTGCATACTTCGGTCGCCATGGTCACCGACGGCCGTTTTTCAGGGGCCACCCGGGGACCCTGCGTGGGCCACGTCTGTCCGGAAGCCTGGGACGGCGGGCCCCTTGCCCTTGTCCGCGACGGCGACCTCATTGAAATCAACATCCCTGCAAACCGCATCGCCTGGCAGATATCGGAAGCCGAACTGCGCCGGCGGCAAAAGGAAGGATTCTTCCGGCCCGATCACCCTGCCCCGGGTTTTCTGGAGGCCTACCGCCAAATGGTTTCGGGCGCCGATTCAGGCGCTGTCTGGCTGTAAACCGATGCGATTTCCAAAAGACGACCGTAAGGAACCAGCGCCTTTGCCGGCCTCTCCGCTCAACCCCGTCCGGACATCCTATCGCTGGCTGGTGCTGGGGCTTGTTTGGCTTCTGTATGTCTGCCATGGCGCCATATTGCGATCGGCCTCTCCCCTGATAACGCCCATGCTCAGAGATCTCCAGATGTCCTACAGCCAGATGGGCTTTGTTCTGGGGTCCTGGCAACTCACCTACCTGGTGGTCGCCATCGCTGCGGGAATCGTTATCGATAAATGGGGGCTGCGCAAAGCCCTTTTCATCGGCGCCGTTATCATGGCCTTATCCGCGGCTCTGCGCTATTTTGCGCTGGGTTTTAAAACCCTGCTGCCCATGGTCGCAATTTTTGGTATCGGCGGATCGATGATCTCGATCGGGGCACCCAAGGCAATCGCCCTGTTTTTCAAAGGAAAAGACCGCGGCAGCGCCGTCGGCATCTACACCACCGGTCCCTGGGTCGGACAGATGTTCGTTTTGGCGGCCACCAACACAGTGATCATGCCCCTGGCAAATAACAGCTGGCGCCTGACCTTTGCACTTTACGGCCTGTTTACGTTTTTAGCCGCGCTGCTCTGGTGGTTTCTGGCAAAGGAATCCGAACCGGTTGAAAACGCCGGGAGCATTAACTTTTTCGGGATCATCAGGCACCTGCTGAAGGTGCCCAATGTCCGCGTCGTTCTCCTGGTAGGGCTCCTGCTTTTTACGATTTCCCACGGATTCACCGGCTGGCTTCCCAAACTCCTGGAAAATTCCGGATTTTCACCGGCTTTAGCCGGAATATTTTCGGCGATACCCTATCTCACCAGCATACCGGCGGTCCTGCTCATACCCCGTCTGACCCCAAGCCGCTGCCGAGGACGCATCATTGCGCTGCTGGCATTGCTGGCCGGCTTTACCATCATACTGACATCCACCCTGACAATACCCCTGCTGTTCAGTTTATTTCTGTATGGCATTGCCAACGGCGCGCTTCTCCCATTGATTATTTTGACGCTGATGGAAACTCCGGAAGTTGATTCCGAATACATGGGAGCGGCCGGGGGGTTGTTCTTCTGCATTTCCGAAATCGGCGGCTTCTTCGGACCTTTTATCCTCGGTTACCTGGTGGACCTGACCGGATCGTTTATGGCGGGAGCTTTTCTGCTGGGATTTCTGGCAACGATTATCGCCGGGTTGATGATACGGTTAAAAACCGCACCGGATTCTTTTTCAAAGGCCGATTGATTATAAGCAACACAACAATTTGACGTTAGCACCAATTGAGAAGTTCATAAGTATTCACTGAAGGTAAAAAGAAATTTAAAATAAAAAGTTTCGGCGTGATTCACATTGGAGCTTAAAATAAAAACAGCATCAACATCATCCCGTGCAATAACCGCCTCAACACTGTCTTCCATGTCGCAGCCGAACTTTTGGCTGCATCTTTTACGACTTTCCGGAATGGGATCAAAACAGGTGATCAGCTTTGTTTTTTTGCATAGTTGAATTTCAGCAGCAATTATATTTGAACCTTTGGCCGAAGAAAATATTTTTTTAAATTCACCTTGCAACTTCAGTGTTTACCAGGTTAACGGGCCGTTCACCATTTAAAACCCTCAAGACGTCTTGTGAGATTATCAAAGAGGATCGTTTGCGGGATTCACGCGTCGACCCTGCCAAGTGGGGCGTGCTCACCACGTTTTTGAATTGAAACAGTTCGCCGGCGGGATCCGGCGGTTCGCTGTCATATACATCCGTAGCATAGCCGCCGATTTTGTCCGCTTTCAGTGCCTGAATCAGGGCCGCTTCATTGATGACTCTGCCTCTGGCCTGGTTTACCAGCAAAACCGTAGGCTTCATGATTTCGAACTGGGGTTTATCAATGAGATTCAATGTTTCATTTGTCAGAGGGAGATGAAAACTGATCGAATCGGATTCTTTTAAAAGGGTTTCAAGGGGTACATATTGAACTTTCTCGGTATTCTCGAATTCAAGATCCCGGCTGCGTTTGAAGTAAAGAATCTTCATCCCAAACGCCTTGCATCGGACCGCCACTTTTTTTCCGATTTTTCCCAATCCGACAATCCCATGAACTTTATTATTCAGTTCAATATTATCGCTAAGCAATGCGGCGCGTTCATTCCACCGGCCGTTTTTGACGGTGCGATCGCAGCGGGGAATATTTTTGGCCAGAGCCAGCAATAATGCCATGCTGAATTCCGCAACGGAATCGGCGGTTATTTCGGGCGTATTTGTAACAAAGGCGCCCGATTCCGTAGCCGCTTTCAAATCCACATTATCAACTCCCACGCCGACCCTCGCGATGTGCTTTACCCGGGGGGCTGATTCAAAGAAATCCCTTCTGAAAAAAGGCCTGGGGCCGATAATTACGGTGTCGGCATCCCGGCACTCGGAAAACAGCGATCCATCCGAATCGTCGGCAGGAATGGCGACCACGGCGGCTGCCTTCATCGTCCGAACGGCATCTTCCGTAAACTTGACATTGCTGGCGATTACTATTTTCTTCATATTGGAAACCCCTTCTAACTATAAGGACGATCAATTTATCAAAAAGATATCGTTGTCGTCAAAAAGATTTTTATATATGGGAATCGCACCTGAATTTGTAATAACATAGGTATCTGCAATCGATGCAACCGTATGATCTTTTCGGGCCGTGGGATGCAATGAAATCACCATGCCGACTTCGATTTTTGCAGGTTCTTCGCGACGAATGACTGGTCTTTCAACCAGATCAACCCCTTGACCATGAGCCGCCACACGTGCTTCCGGTGGATACCCTTTGCTTTTCAGATATTCATCGCTGGCATCCAGGGCAACAGCGGCCGGCAATCCGGGCTTTAGATTATCTGCCATGATGTTGCGCGCTTCTTTGGCAACTTCATAGGCAGATTGAAGCTCTTTTGGTATCATACCAATACAGAAGAATCTTCTAAGATCATACCAGTAACCGCCTGCAGCACTTGATTCTATCAGCAAGTTGACAACATCGCCATTCCTGAATGGCCGGCGCACATAATGACGGTCCCAGCTCATCTGAGAAAAAGGAGGAGATCCCGGCTGGCCGAATATAATGAGAAGTTGCTGTTCTTCGCTCCCCGCCATTATCTGGGCATGTCTAATTTCTTGAAATACTTCAGACGCAGTTCTCCCTGGTTGTATAGTATTTCTTGCGACCTCATAACCGATTTTATGGATGTAGGCGGCGTCACGAAGCAGCTTGAGTTCTTCTTCGCTTTTGATCATTCTGACTTCGTCGACCAGATCAGTCGCATTGACAATGTCAACTCCCGGCAACCCTTTGACCAGGTTTTCATACATGGCTGCCGACATATTTCCCATCCCGACCAGACCGACAGTTTTCGGTTTTTTGCGCATTATCACATCAACGGCTTTTTCAGCGTTCCAGGCATCTTCCCACCATACGTTCGGAAAAGCCGGAACATTGATGCGCTCTTTTACGCCTCGCAGGGCCCACTCCGGCGGGCCGGTGGGTGCCGCCGGCGCCTCAGGGCCATGTGAAATGATGGTCATATCGTCATCCCGCGGGAAAACGGCGGTGATGTTGAAATTCGTTCCCGGTATATCGGTAAACCAGAGGAAATAACCGCCGACATATCGTTGCTGACTCTGAATAACGAGATAGTCGATCCCCTTTGCCGCCATTCGTTCCCGTACAGCCTTCCATCTTCTATCAAGCTCGTGTTGAGGCAGAGAATAACTTCGCCGATCTTCTCTGTCCAGAAATTGCTTAACCATATCTGACATAACAAACTCCTCTTATCAATTATTGATTAAAAATCCATGATTAATAACTGACTGCCACCTTCCGTCACAGCCACGATGTTAAATTATTTTCTGCTGCGCACGCCAGCAGTATGAACACGAACAATTTGGCTATGAATCACGAAAGTTGAGTTGATAAGTGAGAGGCTTCTATAAGGATTTTAAACATTTGGTAAAACGGCTTCTAAAAGCTCGCCATCAACAACTAACTTCTCCCCGTCCACTTCAACTGTAGAACCAAGTATCACTACATCAAAGTGCGTCGCAGCCTCTACAGTGCCACCTAATGATTTACTGTCGCCGATCCCAAGATGAATGGTGCCAAGGACTTTCTTATCCTCTCGCATTATTCCACTAAGTCTGCAGGCATAGTTGGTACCAATAGCAAACTCTGCAATATTGTTGGCATTCTCATCTTTCTCCAATAGTTTTCTTATCTGTCCCGCCTCTTTACCGCCTTTAACTTCAACTACCCTCCCTTTTTCTATAGTCATATAAAACGGCTCTTTTATGGGTCCGGTAGGGTCAGTTGAATAAGCTGTAGCAATCTTACCTTCTGTGCCGCCTTCTACAGGCGAAATAGCCATTTCACCGCCTGGAAGACCTACTCGTTTACCTTTTTTAATTACGGTATTGGACATGGAGAGGGGGGTCCTTCCACTTAACATAATAGTTAAGTCTGTTCCTTCTTTTGTCGTAACACGAGCAATTTTAGCATTTTTAAAGTATTCTGTAACCCTGTCAGTAAGTTCCGTTACCCGCTTTAAATCGGCTGTGGCGCCACCACGAATTGCCGTATCCTCAATCCAATGAGCACAGTTTGCCACTCGAACAACTCCTTTAGCCATTGCCTGCCTCATTGCATTAGTATGTGACATCGAAAAGCTGGTTTGGATTATAAGAACATCTGTTTCGGCCATTGCTGCGGCGACCGGCAGGGGCGGTTCGTTGCCCGGATCCCGGGATTGAATGGTAATCACCATTACCTCTGCTCCTGTAGCTGCAGCAACAGTAGCTAAAGTATGGCTTATTGACGGAGGTCTTTCCGCGTCTGTTAGAATCAAACAATTTTCACCAGCTTTTAATTGTAGCATTTCATTTACTATTCGTGAAGCAGTACGAGCCATTGACATTGCAATCATTTTTATCCTCCAGCTTCTTATACTAATTCATAAAATAACATACAGAGACATTAATCTCTAAAATAAATGTTTTTAAGAGATTTTTCAGATACAACCAGACCTTTTAAAATCTCACGGATATCCTCCAGTTTTTCGAGTTTCCATATTGCGCTGAGCGTTCTTTCCTGCTGACAAGAATCGAAGTATCCCTGAGTCAAGCGTCGGAATTTACTCTCAAGATCTTCATCGCTCATCGGCCGTTTGAAGTGCCCTAAATGATAGCGTACCTCGGATGTGTGGCAACGTCCATCTTTGGTTTCTATGGTAACCTTGCACAGGATGGCGTCGGGCCACTCTGCTTCACACACCGGGTCCAATTGAACTTCTATTTTATCCATCAGTTCATGAAGTTCAGGGTTTTCCAGTAATGACTCTTCGAAGTGGCCGACATCAACGGATCCAAAACAGAGCGCGCAGGCAACTACGTAAGGTATGCTGTGGTCGGCTGTTTCACGAGTCTTAGGACGCCATCTGGTTCGACTTTCACCCATGGCCTTAAATCCCTGCTCGCAGGTTTTTACCACGACCCTCTGAGTATTCTGGTAATTGTTCAACTTGAGTACTTCCCTGGCATCGAGGGCTGCTTCGATGACTGTTTGGGAGGGGTATCCGGTAGGAAATCGCTTGATACTCGATTTCATTATCCGGAATGGATGCTCGTTTCCATCTTCACCAGCTAACGGTTCTAGTATTACCGGCCCATTTGTGGCACCGACAAAAAAACCGGCGCTTCCCTCGAAGATTGCCGGAGGGCCGGTCAAACCCTGCTGAGCGAGTAAAGCAGATATTATGCCGTTTCGTCCGGCATTCGGAACGGCGCATGCCTTCCAATGGGACAATATGCCTCTTCGAGCCTCTCCAAAAGGAAGGCCCTGAACCACCGAAATATGAACCGCCTCAGCAAGTTGTTCCGAGGTTAATCCCATTAACTTTCCTGCTCCCAGCGGTGCAGATATGGCCATGTACGCAGCCTGGTCCCAAGGGCCGCCGTCTTTGAGCCGATAAGTGTCCGCCCACGCGCTTTGTATCTCATAAGAAAGGATAATACCTGTGATGAGGTCTTTTCCCGACGTACCATGAGCCTCAGCAACGGCCATCAAAATCGGGATGTTGTCCGAGGGGTGCGCGTTGCTTTTACCGGCATAGTTATCGTTAAAATCCAAATAGCGGGTCATGATACCATTTGAGAACCCAGCTAGATCTGGGGTTGTAATAACCTTCGTGCCCAATAGCGTCGCTGACCGGGTACTTTTATAATTTGAAGCAAAATTTCTTACAATTTTACATGGAACACAGTCAAAAGCACCAATCCCGCATCCCATGGCGTCAATCACCAGTCTCTTAACCTGATGCACCACCTCAGGTGGCAGGTCCCCATAGCGGATGGACGAGGCATAAGCCACCACCCTGCCTACCGTTTTATCACCCATAATTTGCCTACAAACATTGCCTTTTATTAGAGCTGGAGTGAATGCTTACGGAAATAGCAGTTGCCTAAGCTCACATACGGACTTTAACTGATCCAGCTTTCTTATGGCCTTTATAAGAGCATGAGATCGCTCCAAACCTAAAACGTCCTTAAGGAGATCCAGGCACTTGGCCTCAACTTCATCCCGAGTCATAGGGTTTTCCGCAGAACCACGAACTGCCATAACCAGCTTTTCCAAAGTCTGGCCGTTCGTTAGATAAATTTTCACCCTGGCAGGGCGTTGTTTTTTGTCCGAGAGTTGCGGATCACCCGTTAAGTAAACGCGAGATTGCAGTTCACGAACGATAGGATCCGACATCCGATTATAGTCGTGAGCCGTCTGGAATGTTAGTTGACCATCTAAAAGAATTACAGCCATAATATACTGGCAGTTGACATCCGGCATGGTACGATCATTCACAACTTTTGATCCCCGTGGGGGGAGGTAAACTTCAATCCTTTTAACTTTGCCGGCAGTAAGCATATGCTCCTGAACAAGTTTTATCATTGCCTCCGCAGCAGCAATAATCCAGGCACCTACAGAGAACTTCTTTATATCGGTAGCCAAGATCTCGTAGTGGCTGCCCAGGTTTTCAACCCATATAGGTAGTTCCACCCGATTCGGACAAAAGACCTCCAAGAAATTGCTTTCTCCAGAGAAGATGTCATCCTCGCCCGTGAAGCCGAACTTTGCGAACATAGCTGAAGTTATACCATTGCGGG
>Ga0209270_1004617_pt1 | contig 10188 bp, 3 predicted proteins | sample MTBAKSrepl1MetaG_FD_187456 | JGI IMG/M metagenome (GOLD analysis project Ga0209270, IMG submission 187456) | Enrichment culture microbial communities from Arthur Kill intertidal strait, New Jersey, USA, that are MTBE-degrading - MTBE-AKS1... | ecosystem: Environmental > Aquatic > Marine >...
ATTTGACGTGCGGCGGGGGCGTAGGTTTCCTTCCAGAATTGCCCGAAGGTAAGGGCCCTCAGTTCGGCCTCATTGTCTCGGGCCTGCTGATCCTCGCGGGCTTTCTCTTCCAGGGCCCGTTTTGCCCGAAGGGTCCGGGGTCCTTCACCTCGTCGCTGGTTCTCCTGAAGCTCGGCCAGGATCGCGGCGGCTTTCTTTTCAGTCCAGCCTTTGGACGTCCACCCGCAGACCTCTTGCACCATTTTGCCGTCCAACTTGTAATAAATTGTGATGTACTTGTCGAAAGTAACCCCGTGCTTGCGCGATGCGTGCTCCCGGTATCGCACGCCTGGAAACCGTGATGCTATCCATTTCGCCATGATCCTGGCCTCCCCCGAATTTTGTCCAACTATTGTCCAACTTTTTCTAGCAAAACGCAAGGTGGTTCGAATGAAGCTATGGTGAGAATAATATCAGATAAGTATTCGGAATGTCAAGAATGAATTGGCTTAGGAATGGAACTAGCAAAACCTAAGTGAAACGTATTTTTAGGGACTTAAAATCCCTCGGTCCTTAGGGCTGTACGGGTTCGATTCCCGTCCCAGGCACCATGTAAAATCAATAGCTTATGATACAACAAACAGTGAATTTTTGTTTTTCGAGCAGCTGTGGCGAATATTTTGCGATATCGCGGGCAGGGGCAGCCCATGGTGAACACTTCCTTGCCGGCTGCTTCGCCAAGGCATTCGGCATAAATTTCGCGCTCAGTGTTGTGATGGCTAGAGATAGCCAAGGGGTCTAGCAGGAACGTCGACTCTAACCTGCTCTGATGCCGCGCAGAGTGTTCTGCGGGTATAACATTCTTATAAGTTCCAAAGGTTTTCCGCCAGTTTTCAGAACCTCATATCCTCTTGAGATCAGCTGCCTGCCGCTACAACAAACCTATCTTTTCAACCCCAACTGAAATAATATCCTCGCCTTTGACCGGATCCGTCAAAACTGGCCGATATGATCACCTTGGCAGAGATAGATCTGTCCTCTCCTCTGCTTGCTGATTAAATGCTCTTGATGATTTTCCCCGGCTCGGCTCGAAGAAAAAATGCTTTCTTTGCGTGTGAGGCGCCTTTCTTGATTGACTATCCCGACGAATCGGTATAGGTGAGAAAGCGGATGTCCATAGCCAGAACAAAATCGAGATTTCAACGCCCGATATTACCTCTTTAAAAATTTTTAGCACTTACAAAGCCCTTTTCGGGGCTTCCGTATGTCGTCCTCCCTGGCGATCAACGGGATTGCGTGAGGTGGTGGAGCAATGAGCAAGCTCGAAGATCTCCAGCCAAACGCTGCCGTAAGGGGCATTCTCCCCGATGGCCTGGTCACTGTCGTCAGTGTCACCTGGCACGGCTCGGAGGCCATAGAGATCACCTACAAAACCCCGACCGGCAAGGTGGCGAACGAACTCCTTTACCGCTTTGACGAGGACCGCCTCGAAGTAGTCGAAAAAGGCCGCCCCTGGAGCTTCGACGGGGACGGTGCTCTCTGCCGGCTTGTCTCGGAGGCCCAGCGGATCCGACTGGCCCATCTCTTCGACCCCCTGCTGGCTGTCCATACGTCGGTCATCGACCCTCTCCCGCACCAGATCACAGCCGTCTATGAAGCCATGCTCCCTCGGCAGCCCCTCCGCTTCCTGCTGGCCGACGATCCGGGTGCAGGCAAGACCATCATGGCCGGCCTATTAATGAAAGAGATGATCGCAAGGGGCGACCTCCAACGCTGCCTGGTGGTCTGCCCGGGTAGCTTGGCCGAGCAATGGCAGGACGAACTTTACCACCGCTTTCATCTCCCTTTCGAGATTCTCACCAACGACAAGCTCGAAGCCGCCCACACGGGGAACTGGTTCCTCGAGACGAACCTCGTCATCGCACGGTTGGATAAACTTTCCCGGAACGAGGATGTCCAGCAGAAACTCCGAGCCCCTGATTGCCGCTGGGACCTGGTGGTTTGCGACGAAGCGCACAAGATGTCGGCGACCTTCTTTGGCGGCGAGATAAAGTACACCAAGCGCTACAAACTCGGGCAGCTCTTGTCTACGCTGACCCGGCACTTCCTCCTCATGACCGCCACTCCGCACAACGGGAAAGAAGAGGACTTCCAGCTCTTCATGGCGCTTCTTGACGGGGACCGATTTGAAGGCCGATTCCGGGACGGGGTCCACACGGCAGATGTATCCGACCTCATGCGCCGCATGGTCAAAGAAGGGCTTTTGAAGTTCGACGGCACCCCGCTTTTCCCTGAGCGGATCGCCTACACGGTCCCCTACAGACTCTCCGACCCCGAGGCGATCCTTTATAAAGAAGTCACCGAATACGTCCGAGAAGAATTCAACCGCGCCGAGGCTCTTGAAAACGACAAACGGGCCGGGACCGTCGGGTTTGCGCTCACCATCCTGCAGCGGCGTCTGGCTTCCTCCCCTGAGGCCATCTACCAGTCCCTCCGTCGGCGCCGAGAACGGCTCGAAAGCCGCCTGAGGGAGCTCGAAGTCATTCAACGGGGCGCCGTGGTCGCTTCTATGCTCACATCGACCGCGCCCACCCTGGACGAGGATGACGTCCAAGACCTGGATGAGGCCCCTGACAGCGAGGTGGCAGCCGTCGAAGAGGAGGTCCTGGACCAGGCCACCGCAGCCCGGTCGATCGTGGAACTCAAGGCTGAGATCGAGACCCTGAAGCACCTGGAGGACCTTGCGCAATCCGTCCGGAGGAGCGGTGAGGACCGGAAATGGCGTGAACTGGCAAGCCTCCTTGGCGAGGTCTTCACCCCGGCCGCCATCGCAAACCGTGCTGCCGACAAAGCCGAAGGTTGCGGGCGCGCCGCCCGAATAAAACCGCTTTCCTCTCCCCATCAGAAACTTGTCATCTTTACAGAGTTCCGGGACACCCTCAGTTACCTCGGAAACCGAATCGCCACCCTCCTTGGCCGGAGTGAGGCCATTGTGATAATTCACGGCGGGATGGGCCGGGAGGACCGTCTCAAGACGCAGGAAGCCTTCCGGCATGACCCCAAGGTGCAGGTGCTCCTGGCCACCGATGCAGCGGGGGAAGGCATCAATCTCCAACGCGCCCACCTGATGGTCAACTACGACCTGCCCTGGAACCCGAACCGTATCGAGCAGCGCTTCGGCCGGATTCACCGCATCGGCCAGACGGAGGTCTGCCACCTCTGGAATCTGGTGGCGGAAGAGACCCGGGAAGGCGACGTCTACCGGAGGCTCCTCGAAAAGCTCGACCAGGCCCGTCAGGCCCTGGGGGGCCAAGTCTTCGACGTGCTCGGGAAGCTTCAGTTCGAGGGCCGCCCGCTCCGCGACCTCCTGATCGAGGCGATCCGCTATGGGGAGCAGCCCGAGGTCAAGGCCCGGCTGACTCAGGTCGTGGAAAAAGCCTTCGACCGGGGCTACCTTCAAAACCTGCTCGAAGAAAAGGCGCTTGCCCACGACACCATGGACGTAAGCCGTGTCCACCGCGTCAGGGAAGAGATGGAGCGGGCCGAGGCGCGGCGCCTACAACCCCATTACATCGAATCCTTTTTTCTCGAGGCTTTCCGGCGCCTCGGGGGTAGTGTCAAACAGCGCGAACCCCGCCGCTACGAAATCACCCACGTGCCGGCCCCTGTCAGAAACCGCGACCGTTTGATCGGCATCGGAGAGCCGGTGCTTCCCCGCTATGAGCGGATCGCCTTCGAGAAATCCCTGGTTGCCCCGCAAGGCCAACCCCTGGCGGCTTTCATTTGCCCCGGGCATCCGCTCCTAGACTCGGTCATCGATCTGACCCTCGAGCGCCAGCGGGACCTCCTCAAACGTGGAGCGGTGCTGGTGGATGAGCGTGATCCCGGCACTGACCCCAGGGTTTTGTTCTACCTCGAGCATGCCATCCAGGACGCAGGGCAAACCCGCACCGGTGACAGGAGAGTGGTTTCAAAGCGCGTGCTTTATGTCGAGATCGATTCCAAGGGAAACGCGCGACACCTCCACTATTCCCCCTACCTGGATTACCGGCCGCTCAAGGACAATGAGCCTGGGGTCGATGCGTTTCTGGCCCTCCCGGAATGCGCCTGGATCGACCGAGACCTCGAAAAGGCCGCGGTCAGCCACGCCGTCTCAAAGGTTGTTCCAGAGCACCTCCAAGAGGTCCGAGATCACAGAATCGCTCTGGTCGACAAGACCCAGGCCGCCGTCAAAGACCGCTTGACCAAGGAGATCACCTACTGGGATCACCGTGCGGAACAATTAAAGCTCCAGGAGCAGGCGGGGAAACCCAACGCCCGGCTGAATTCGGCCGAAGCTCGTAAGCGAGCGGACGTGCTCCAGTCGCGCCTTCAAAAGCGCCTTGAAGATCTGCGCCTCGAACGACAGATCTCGCCCTTGCCGCCGGTGGTCCTCGGGGGGCTTCTCGTGGTGCCTTCAGGATTGCTTCAAAAAATGGCGGGAACAACTTCACCTTCACCTCCAGTCTCAACCGATACTCAGGCTGCAGCAGCCCGGGCCCGTGAAATCGTTATAGAGGTGGAAAGGAAGCTTGGATTCGATCCGGTGGATCGTGAGTTCGACAAGCTGGGATACGATATCGAAAGCCGCATCCCAGGGACCGGCCGCCTCCGTTTTATCGAGGTGAAGGGCAGAGTCTCCGGTGCCCAGACCATCACCGTCACTCGCAACGAGATCCTTTATTCCCTCAATAAGCCTGAGGATTTTATCCTCGCCATTGTGGAGTTTTTCGAAGGGGGCGAGCACCGTGTGCATTATGTTCACCGGCCTTTCCGGAGGGAGCCCGATTTTGGGGTGACGAGCGTCAACTATGATTTTAGTCAACTGCTGGCCCTTGCCCAAGCACCAGCATGAGGCTGTTTCGAGAAGGGATTTCTGATGAGCATTTTTGAAGATACGAACCCACGGGCGCTGAAAGATCTGCTTCATGAAATTCATGCCGGCGTGACCGTCCTGCCTGATTTTCAGCGCGACTTCGTGTGGGAACCCAGCGCAACGCAGGAGTTGATCGTTTCTATCGCCAATAACTACCCTGCGGGGAGCATCCTTCGGGTAAGGGATACGAAAAGGGTCTTTGCCTGCCGGGAATTTGAAGGAGCTCCAACCGTGGGAGGCCAGTACCATACCTTTATGGTTCTGGATGGTCAGCAGCGCCTGACATCTCTCTATCAAGCTTTCTATGGCATCGGGGAACACCGTTACTATCTCAATCTTGGCAAGTTGCTCGATGGACTTGACTTCGAAGAAGCTATCTTTCATGTCCGTGCCACCACCAAATGGGTTAAGGCACATGAGAGTTTTGAACTTCAGGCGAAGGAGCTGATACTGCCGCTCAGTGTTCTCAAAGGAGGTGCCGGGGAGTTTCTCCAATGGTTATTGCAGGCCACAAATCCTATGCCAAGCGAAGATCGGGAGCGCATGCAGGATGGGTTGACAAAAATCAATGAGCAGTGGATCAAGACCATAGACGATTATCATTTCCCGGTTGTCACCCTCTCCGACAAAACCGAGCCGGATGCCCTCTGTACAATCTTCGAAACCCTCAACCGCACAGGGGTGAAGCTCAGCGTATTCGAATTGCTGACGGCCCGCTTTTGGCCCCACAACATTAACCTTAGGGGATTGTGGGACAGTGCCAGGGAGCGCTATCCGATCATAGGTGAACTGGAGGTTGACCCATACTATGTGCTTCAAGCGATAGCCCTGGCTTGTAGGAAAGCTCCTTCCTGCAAGCGAGGGGACGTTTTGAACCTTAGCAATACCGATATCGAGGCATGGTGGCCTCAGGTGACCGAAGGTTTGGCAACAGGCCTTGAAATTCTGCGGGATGACTGCAAGGTCATACGCCCCAAGTGGATCCCTTATCAAACTATGCTGGCTCCGCTTGCGGCAGTGCTTGGCAAATGCGGGTTGCCCAAGACCCCCGAGGCAGCTGTACAGAGAGAGAAGATCAAGCGGTGGTTCTGGTGCGCAGTTTTCGGCCAGGCTTATGAGAGCGCACCCAACAGCCAATCTGCCAAGGACACCACTGCCTTAGTTGAATGGCTTAAAGGGGGGCCTTTGCCCGAAACCGTATCAGCCTTCCGGTTCGATCCTAGAGCCCTAAGGGATGTGACTCCCCGGCAAAGATCCATTTATCGTGGCATTATCTGCCTTATCTTGGCAAACGGTGCACGGGATTTTCACACTCAGGCGGTTATCACGGGAAATCTGGCCAGCGAACAGGGTATCGATGACCATCACATCTTTCCCTCGAAATTCCTCGAAAAAATGAAAGGCATAACCCTGACGAGACACAGAGACTGCATCCTCAATCGTACTTTGATTGACCGGACTACTAACCAAATGATCGGAGATAGAGCCCCTTCTCAGTATTTTAGGGCTCTCCAAGAACTGAATGGGTTCCCTTTCGATAAGGTGCTGACCTCCCACTGCCTGCCAACGGATGATCAATCTCCGTTTTGGACGGATGACTACGAAAGATTTCTTGAATGGCGTCAGGCGCGGCTGTGGGAAGAAATCAAGAAGGTCACCGGTGTGGCAACCGCATCCGATTTGGAAGCAAATAATGGGAATAACATATGAACCACCGCAAAAAGCTCATCGAAGTGGCTCTGCCCCTGGATGCGATCAACAAGGCCAGCGCTCGTGAGAAATCCATCCGCCATGGACACCCGAGCACACTGCATCTGTGGTGGGCCCGTCGGCCTCTTGCAGCAGCCCGGGCCGTGATTTTTGCCCAGATGGTGGATGACCCTTCAGGCCTTCCCGATCTCTTCCCGACTGAGAAAGCCCAGGAGAAGGAACGTCTGAGGCTGTTCAAAATCATCGAGGACCTCGTCCTATGGGAGAACACCAATAACGAAGCAGTGCTACAGAAAGCCCGAGATGAAATCTGGCAGAGCTGGCGCCGTGCCTGCGCAGAAAACGCCGACCACCCGCGCGCAAAGGACCTCTTCGACCGGCAAAAACTCCCCGCCTTCCACGATCCCTTTGCGGGAGGTGGCTCATTACCTCTCGAAGCGCAGCGGTTGGGCCTCGAGGCCTATGCGAGTGACCTCAATCCTGTGGCCGTCCTGATCAACAAGGCGATGATAGAGATCCCCCCGAAGTTTGCCGGCCGCCCGCCGGTAAACCCCGAGGCGCAGAAGGAGCAGTCCCTTTTCAAGAGGGAGTGGCGCGGTGCTCAGGGGCTTGCTGAGGATGTCCGCTACTACGGAAAGTGGATGCGGGATGAGGCTGAAAAGCGCATCGGGCATCTCTACCCAAAGGTGCAGATCACAACGGAGATGGCCAAGGAGCGACCGGATCTAAAGCCTTTAATAGGAAAAAAGCTCACGGTGATCGCCTGGCTCTGGGCCCGCACCGTCAAGAGCCCAAACCCTGCTTTCTCTCACGTGGATGTGCCGCTTGCCTCCACCTTCATGCTCTCGACCAAGAAGGGCAAAGAGGCTTATGTGGAGCCGGTGATTGAAGGAAAAAGCTATCAGTTCACTGTCAAGGTGGGAAAACCAAAGGATATGGATGCGGCTAAGAAGGGGACAAAGCTGGCGCGAGGCGCCAACTTCAGCTGTCTTATGTCAGGCACCCCGATAGCATCCGACCATATTTACTCGGAGGCGCAGGCAGGCCGAATGGGGGCGCGTCTAATGGCCATCGTTGCCGAGGGCGATCGTGGTAGGGTGTACGTAGCTCCCACGTCTAATCATGAGGCGGTTGTTACTCAGGCACGGCCTGAATGGAAGCCTGAGGTGGCAATGCCAGAGAACCCTCGCTGGTTTTCTCCACCACTTTACGGGCTGAAGACCTATGGTGACCTCTTCACTCCTCGCCAGCTGGTAGCGCTGACGACCTTTTCCGACTTGGTGCAAGAGGCGCGAGAAAAGGTCAAGGCTGATGCCATTGCAGTCGGGATACAGGATGATGGAAAAGGCCTCGACGCTGGTGGCACGGGTGCTGCTGCGTATGCGGATGCGATAAGCCTTTACTTGTCTTTTGTTATCAGCAAGCAAGCTGATCTTGGTAACAGTCTTTGCGCGTGGGAACCAATAGCCCAGTGTCCGCGTCATCTTTTCAGCCGCCAAGCCATTCCTATGGTATGGGACTTTGCTGAAGGCAATCCATTAGGCAGTAGCTCTGGTGGATGGGAGGTTTTTCTTGACGGCATTTGCAAGGCTTTTTTGAAAGCTTTTGAGAAAATCACACAAAAATATCATGGATCTGCAAATCAAGCCGATGCAATGGCACAAAGCATCTCAAATGATAAAATCGTATCAACCGATCCTCCCTATTACGACAACATTGGTTATGCAGACTTATCTGATTTCTTCTACGTCTGGATGCGTCGTTCATTAAGGAATATTTACAGAAATCTTTTCAATACATTAGCTGTTCCGAAAGCTGAAGAACTTGTTGCTACGCCCTACCGCCATGGCAAAAAAGATAAGGCTGAAGCTTTTTTTCTTAATGGCATGGCCAAGGCCATGATTCGTTTGAGGGAGCAAGTTTACCCTAATTTCCCTGTTACAATCTATTATGCTTTCAAGCAGTCTGAAGTTCAAAACCAGGGTATTGCATCCACGGGATGGGAAACTTTTCTAGATGCAGTAATGAGGGCTGGCTTCGCTATAACTGGGACTTGGCCGATACGTACTGAGAATAGCAGTCGTATGGTAGGGCAAGGGACCAATGCTCTCGCATCCAGCATCATCCTCGTCTGCCGTCCGCGTAATAACGACGCTCTTACCGCCACCCGCCGTGAATTCCTTACCGGCCTTAAATCGGAGCTTCCCAAAGCGCTTAAACACCTCCAGAAGGGGAACATCGCCCCAGTCGATTTGGCCCAATCCGCCATCGGACCCGGGATGGCTGTCTATACCCGTTATAACAAAGTCCTCGATGCAGAGGGCAAGCCTCTTTCTGTCCGAGAAGCCCTGGCCCTCATCAACCAAACACTGGACGAAGTGCTGGCCGAGCAGGAAGGAGACTTCGATTCAGACAGCCGCTGGGCCTTGGCATGGTTCGAACAATACCGGTTTGGGGAAGGCGAATACGGCGTAGCCGAAACCCTCTCGAAGGCGAAGAATACGAGCGTTGCAGGGATGGTGGACGCAGGGATCCTCGCCTCGAAAGGGGGTAAGGTGCATCTATTCAAACCGGCCGATTTGCCGGCCGACTGGGATCCGACCCAGGACAAGCGCCTGACGGTCTGGGAAATGGTCCACCATCTGATTGGAGCCCTGGAAACTGCTGGCGAACCTGCTGCGGCCGAGCTTGTTGCCCGGCTTGGCAGTAAAGCCGAAGGGGCGCGGGAGTTGGCCTATCGCCTCTATACGATCTGTGAGCGCAAGAAATGGGCGCAGGAGGCCCTTTCCTACAACGGGCTCGTGCAGAGTTGGCCGGAAATCACCCGGCTGGCTCAGGAACGCTCTGGCGCAGCGATGAAACAGACCAGTTACCTGGAGGAATAATCCATGGCCATGACCAACCACGAACGAGTCGGAAAGGCTCTGGAGATGCTCAAAGCGGGGCTTGCCCCTTTCATCGAGCGGGAGATGAAGAGCATCTACCGCGAGAGCGCACAGACCCAGACCAACGGCTTCATGGGGGATGACCGGCTGCTTGCCGGAAAATCCGTTAGCCAGTGGGACGTGGCTGCGCTCCTGAAGCTCATGTGGGCAGCCTGGAACAGCGTTTTCGGGAGGACTCTCGGACCGGTCGAGCGCAGCCTGGTAAGCGAACTCAGGGACTACCGGAACAAATGGGCCCACCAGGAGGCCTTCTCGAGCGACGATGCCTACCGCGTCATGGACTCGGCCGGCCGCCTCCTGACGGCGGTCTCCGCCCCTCAAAGCGTTGATATCGAAAAGATGAAGATGGAGCTTCTCCGCCTGCGCTTCGATGAGCAGGTAAGGGGGGAAAAACGGAAGAGCGCCGGGACGGCCATCGAAACCCAGGCCACGGGGGCCCTCAAACCCTGGCGGGAAGTGGTAAACCCGCACCCGGATGTGGCAAGTGGACGATACCAGCAGGCGGAATTTGCCGCTGACCTTTGGCAGGTGCACCTGGGGGAGGGAACAGCCGAATACAAGGACCCGGCCGAGTTTTTTAGACGCACGTATCTTACGGTCAGCCTGAAAGAACTCCTGGTCGGTGCAGTGAGAAGGCTG
>Ga0209270_1004618_pt1 | contig 10186 bp, 10 predicted proteins | sample MTBAKSrepl1MetaG_FD_187456 | JGI IMG/M metagenome (GOLD analysis project Ga0209270, IMG submission 187456) | Enrichment culture microbial communities from Arthur Kill intertidal strait, New Jersey, USA, that are MTBE-degrading - MTBE-AKS1... | ecosystem: Environmental > Aquatic > Marine >...
GGTTAATAGACTATTTCTCTGGCCACTTTTTCTGTAAAGGGCATGACACGGGCCGTCTGAATTCACAATCGTATGAGGCCTTCTTAACCGAGGTGCTTTCCAAAACCAGAAAAGATATCATTCTCATCCAAGACGGAGCCAGTTATCACAAAAGCAAAGCCATGAAAAACTTTTTCGCCAAAAGGGATGATCGCCTTACCGTCTACAACTTACCGTCGTATTCTCCAGACTATAATCCAATCGAAAAACTTTGGAAAAAGATCAAGGAAAAAGAAATCCACCTTCACTATTTTCCGACTTTCGATTCACTCAAAGATAAGATACAAGACGCGCTTCTACATTTCAAAGATATGGCAAACGAAGTCCTCTCTCTTTGGTTTTTACAACCGTATGGCTCAAGCATAGGAGTAGATTACCCCAAAATCTTGGTAACGTTGAAAAGGTTTGGCATGGCCTAAGAAAGCTGTTTGCGTGAAGACAGCAAATTCGTATTCAAATCAGCTTGGAAATGGCCCATGAATTCCCTTAGCGGTGCTTTTAGTCACAAGAGAAGATAGACTGCTCAAAACCTATAATATTTTGGAAATACAGTAAGTTATATTTCGTAGAACAGCTGGTGAAATCTTCATCCCTATAAGAATGTTTCAATGCAAGACCGGCGTGTATCCAGCCTGTCGTTCCGTGCATATGAGAACTCGGGTTTTCTGTCAAAAAATACAAATGCCAAACCTTTTGAACGATACCAAAATCTTTTTCTTAAAGACCATATTTCCTTCAACAAAAGCACTTTCTCTGTGGGCTCTAGCGAAGCGGGCGAGAGATATCCATACGCACTACCTTGCCTGAATAACTGGAGACTATACCACCCTATCCTGCCGGTCAATCACAAAGGGCACGCTGTTCTCCGCTCCATGGAATTATCTCAGCGATGCATCTTCTCTGCCTCCATTTGCCACACGCTGCCTGGCTTCTTTGTGTTTTCCACCCCATTTCCTTTACTCTTGCCCCTGAATTCGACGCGGTCAACATCATAGAAACGAGGACCAACGAAGTGTCTCCACGAAAACAGACCCGGGCCAAACGGCCTCCCATTCCGAGCAGGCGCAAGCGGAGGGTTCAACCTCCTTCCCGAATACCTGGGGTATTCGTTGGCGAGGAGGTCTCGACCGCCGAGGGCACCCTGAAAAAGGTCTGCTTCAACACCGGGGGAGGGTGGGCGTTCAGGATGGTGAAGCCGGATTGGAGGGGCCGGGAAGGCGGAAGAAGGGGAGAGGTCGGAGGTCGGAGGTCGGAAGACAGAGGACGGAAAAGGAAGATGGAAGCTCAAAGCTGAAAACTGAAAGCGAAGAAACAGGATGAGCTGGATGGTTGAATGAAGGGAAAACCGCTTGTTCAACAGCACCGGATAAGCAAAGTGGGGGAGACGCTTCGCCGGGATGCTCCTGACGGCCATGAGCAAGCGTTTCAGCCCTTTTTCTCAGACTAATGCAGTACACAACCACAACCAAAAAATATCTCACGCAAAGCCATAGAGCCACAAAGAGACAAAAAATTGTTTCTTGCTTTTTGTAGATTTCGGAGGGGCTTTCCCTTTCCATTCCCGCTCAGACTTCTCGCGCCAGACCTCAGTTTGATTTGGCAACTCAGTCAGAAAAAACGTCCTCATCATTCTACCAACCATTCAAAAATCCGGATTTGCTTAAGACGGCAAGGGCTATCAGCCCTTACCGTGGATGCAGTCATTGAGATTCACCGGCATAATGAACAGATTTCTCTTTTACTATTTAATTCTTTTGTCACCACTGGATACGGACAAGCCCATCCCGGGGATTTGATACCTACGTAGGCATCTGTTTTGCCATCAGCTTTGACAGATCCAGGGTTTATTGCACCCATCCACTCCCCCCTTAGAAGGGGGGAGTCTGAATGGTGGTGTTATGCCGCTTTTGCCATCTCCAGTTCTGCCTCGATTTCACGAAGCTCAAACAACACGAATCTGTTCCCTGCCTTGGCAATCTGGATGGGTTTTTGCCCGATGCAGCCCCTGCCGCCTTTCTGGGCGTATTCGCCGACAACGCGGTCATTGAATAAGACTGCCCCGTTCTTGAACACAAACTGAACGTTATCTACATAGCCGACAGCGTATCCGTTGCGAGGGTAAATCACTCCCCGTTCAATGCGATGAGTGACCCTGGCGGTTCTATTGCCCCTGGTGATGGTGGTGGTTGTTTCAACATCTTCAGGAACCTCGATGAGAAAACTGTCTACATCCATCTCTGCCCGTTTGTAGGTGTTCCATGCGGCGCTGACACTGACATTTTCTCTTTCCCCGGTCAGGCTTCGCGCCATCTCGATCAGCATCGAATTGGACCCCTCTGCCAGGATAGTGAGACCACGATCGCTCAGGTCGCCTTCCACGGCAAGCGCTGTCTCCAGCTTGGTTGCGATCAAGGAAAGGGCGGTTGCCTGCATGGTTTTCCGGTAAGCCATGTAAAAGACCTTTACCGGCTGGCTTTGCCCTATCCGCCAGGATCGGCGAGAGGCCTGCCGCAGGGTGAAAATCGAGTACCCAGTCTGGAAAAATATGAGTGTCGGGAATTCCAGAAGGTCAAGCCCTGTCTGGATCAGCCTTGGATTGGCGATCATCACGTCATAAGCCCCCAGGGCCATTTTGTCTTTGACCCACTGTTCACGCTTTTCCGTGGCAACCGTGGTGCTCCGCAACGCAAAGGGACGAAGACCGCAGCACTCGATTCTCTCCATCAGGTCAGGGATAAGGTCTCTGGTCCCGGTATGCTCCAGACAGACCAGACATTTCCTTCCCTCTTTCAATTCCTGATCCAGGATCCGAAGGAGACTTTCCTCCTTGGGCAGTATGGGTTCAGGTATTTGCGGTCCTCCAGCTACCAGTTCCCCTGTCCTGGGATGGCATACCACCTCACCCCTTCTGGCGCCGTCCGGATACCCGAGCAGAGAGTTTACCAACGCGCCCAGGAGACTGTGATCCCCCTTTGCCAGGGCATGACTCACTTCAGCCAAAAGGTCCTTCTCAAACTGGGCGTATGCGGCTTCCTGCTTTTGTCCCATTTCCACCTCGATGACCTCTTCTTCATAGGCAGGAAGGGCTGTGCATACGTCATAAAGGCGCATGAACACCGCGTGTTCCAGGAGAAACCGCGTCAGGATCAAAGGGCTTACGCCCGGTTTTTCCTTGACAATGGTCCGGGTGGACCGGCTCCGGCCGATAGAGGCCGAACCGTACTCCTGAGACCGCTTTTCAATCTGGGTCCGTTCAATGATCCCGTAACGTTCGGCAAAGCCCATGGGTGAGTTGAACGGAATCTTTTCGCCTGCCATCTTACGCGGCATCAGACGCCATAAGAGATAAAACAGGTTGGTGGCGTAGCCGCCCATCAACGTTCCGGTGAGCGCCAGGGTCCGCTTAGAGCAGGAAGCCAGATTCGCCAGGGCCTGACCCTGGGCCGTTGTCCCCCCTTTCAGCTCGTGAACCTCATCCGCCACAAAAAGGTCGAAAAACCCTTTGGGCAATTGCCTTTTGATGTACTCGGCCTTGGCAAACCGTCGGGTCCCGCTCCTGTCAGCCTCGTAAAGCGCTTCTCCACAATGATGGGTCGGCCTGTCTCCCTTGATGTTACGTACCTCTTTTCCGCATCTGGGGCACAGCATCCTCTCCAGGTGCTTTTGCCGCATCAGGCTTTTTTTCCACTGATGATGCAGTTTGGCCCGTTCCCTGCCGAGAACATACCACTCGGCACAGAGGGGTTTTCCCTTGCCTTGCAGTGACTCTAGATCTGCGATCCCCTTGCCGTTCAGGTTGATCACTGCGCATCTGGGGAGGGTGATTTCGATCTCCCTGATCCATTTCTGAACCAGATGAGGGGGGCACATGACCAGCGCCCGGTAGGGTTTTTGGTGAATCAGATGGGCTACTGAAATCGCACAGATGGTTTTCCCTGTCCCCATCTCCGCAGTGAGGACCAGGCCCCGCTTGTCCCCATGGAGGAACCCCCGGGCAAGGGCGATGATGGCGTTTCGCTGGGCTTCGAAGGGTTGTCGCAAGAGCTCTGCCAGCTTGTGATCGGCCTGTTGTTCAAATTGACCTTCCTGTTCCGGGTTCCATAAGGGTGAAAACCCGGATACCACTTTCCTTTTGAGTGCCCCGGCAAATCGGCCGAGGAACGCCTTTAACGAGATGTTTTTCTCTTTATTGTCTTCCATGTTTTTCTCCTGTAGGAGGGAGCAGGCACACGATTCCCCCGGCAGGGGGTGTCATGCAGCCTACCCCCTTCGGGATGAGGTGGGTTTATGAGATGATCCCTTGCTTGAGTGCCTCTATGACCATTAGGTCGATGTCGGCATCGCTTTTTTGAACTTCGATGAGATGGGGTCTCATGACAGACAGGTCTTTGCCGTCGATGACCCCGAACCCCTGGGTCTCGGTCGTATCCAGCACATTTTCCCATACCCAATCGGCCCACTCGGGTTTCATGGGCGTGCTCACGGTTTCCTGTACAAACTGAAATGCCCGGACCTTGTCTTTCCCGATAACCACGCGACACCGGTCCCCGGTAAAGAAATCCGGGATCGAAAATACCTTTAACCAGCACCCGGGCTCCACCACGGCTGTTTTGGTTTTAGCTGTCCGTGGTGGCCTCATAACCGGTCCGATCCCCTCGATGTCGACCGTTTTTCGTTCCAGGATGCCGGCAACAATGGCCTTCACCAGGGCAGGCCGTCCGAACACAGATGTCATCAGGAGATTTTGGTCATCGTCGAGAATGAAGGCGTTGGTGTACGCCCACACCCCCAACATCTCGATTTGTCGGTACATGACGTCCTCCTACTGGATGTTGAAGATTTCCGGTTCCGGGCTGAACCCGATCGCCCGCACCGTAATGTTGTAGTGGTCGGTTTCAACGGTCTTTTCGCCGTCTTCGATCTCTTCCACTGTGACGGTCTTTGTCTTTTTGACCGACCCTTTGACAATGAGCCGCTCTCCATTGGATGCCACCTCCCCATTCATCATGCCGCTCGCAAGGAGCATAGCCAGGTGACCCTCGCGAAGCGGCGTCAACGGCCTGATGCCTTCGGTTCCCAGCGCAGGGAAGCTCTCCCTCTGGCATTGCTGCCAGAGTGAAGATTTTTCCACCTTGGGAAATACCGGGTCCGGGTCAAAGCGATGCCCTCGAAACAGGAAGGTCGCTTCATCTTCTCCTTTCTCCGGGACCATCACCTGCTCTGTCATCCTGTCGGTACTGATAAGCTCTGCGTAATAAACCTTCCACAAGGGCGTCCCGGCCAGCTTGTCGAACATGCCCTTTGTTCTTTCTTGTTCAGCTTTTGACGGCCTGTGCCGCCGGGCAATCAGGACTGTCTGTCCGAAGCGTTCGAATAGATTTTCATCTCCCTGATACGGAAAGGGGTAGACCCTTACATCGCTCATCCGCGAGCCAAGGAGCTCTGTCACGGTTCGTGATCGCACCGTGTCCCATGGGACGATGTAGATGAGGATGCCTTCAGGCCCGAGGAAGTCCAGATGGTCTTCTATGAATCGGTACTCCAGCCGCTTCCTGTTATCGTTTTCAATGGATTCATCAGTGTCGTAGGGCGGATTCAGCCACAGCAGCTGAAACGCCCCTCTCCGCGCTGAGAATTCCCATAGCGAATCGGCCCAGAGGACATGGGTCAGTTTTTCCCTGGCAGCCTTGAACCGTTCTTTGTCCAGCTCCACCCCAAAGGTTTCCGCCCGGCAGATCCCCTGGGTCAGAAGGTTCAATGCATCCCCTTCTCCGCAGCAGGTATCTATTGCCCGAAATCTCCCTTCCGGAAACCGAAGGATGCCTCGGATTTGCCTGACCACCTCGGGCGGTGTCGGGTAATAGCCAATTTTTGCAATCGATCCTAATCGTGCCATAATGTTCTCCTTTTATTGCCTTGTTTCATCCCCAGCTTTGTTCCTATTTTTTTTGTGACCGTGCCAGCAACACGGCTGACAGGATGCAGCGAGTTTGTGCAGACCATCCCTGCAAACCTGCCGTTCCGTTCGATATGACACATCCCCATGCTGTTTGCCTTCGGACACCCTGGAAGGTTGACAACCTTCACGATGTCCCCGGGCTCGCAGTCAAACGGTGGGTTCCACTGATCAAAGGGCACTGGGTTGTAAACATACCTGGCCCCTGCCTTTACTCTCCTTGTTGCCATTTTGTTCTCCTCCTGCCAGACGATGCCGATGGGTACAGGATTTGGCCTTTCATTCCAAAAGGGCCTTCGCCGCTCCTTCCTATCTTCCATCGCCTGGTCGATTTTGCTTAGAGATTGCCCCTGGGACAGTTTCGAAAAGACCCCCCGGTCTTAAAACGGAGGACCTGAACCATCCCATTTCGGGGTAATTTGGTGTGATCTTATTGGATACTCAGCCTGGCAGCGGGCGAAACCGGGATAAACACATACTCCCTGGCCCTGGTTGCGGGATGCAACCGATGCCGGAAGCTGTGTTTTGCCTCGTTGTCGTAAACCGCCGTGTCCATATATTGCCAGCACTCGCCTTCACAGGCGCAAACCGTCGGATTGCTTTGATTCTTGTTCAGTGGCAATTTAGCGAGCGCGTCCCACATGCGATTCCACTCGCCAGACCCCCGTTCTACCCAGAATATATCTGTTCTCATAACAGCCTCCTGTGCCACGCTCTGGGGCGCATGATGGTTTTCCATCTCATTCATTGGCAAGCTCCCTTGATATCTGCCGAAGCTTTCCGTCGTCTGCAAAGCTGTAATAGTTGTCGAAATCAGCCACGATAATATGGTCCAGTAGGTTTAAACCGAGAATCTTGGAGCCTTTGATGATCTCTCTGGTCAGGCTGATGTCATCTGCTGAGGGGCTGCAGCATCCGCTGGGATGATTATGGCCAGCCACAAATGCCGCCGCCCCTGCAAGCAAAAGCATCCTGAATACCTCTGGAAGGCGGACCTGGGCGCAATTGTGGCCGCCTACCGCTGCCATATTGAACCCGATGATCATGTTTTGCCCGTTGAGCATCAGGAGCATGAAATGCTCTCGATCCGTGGATCCTTTTTTAGTGAGAAGCTTTCGGAACATTTCCGCCGCTCCAACTGAGCTGGATACGTTCGCAGGCGCATACACGCCTGGGTCCTTGACAATCATTACCCGGTATCCGGGGGTATACACTGCCCGTCCCGGATCGTGGATGTGATCGTTCTTCAACTGGAAAAGCGATAGTTGCATGGTCTTCCTCCTTGGAGGAGGACGCATGACTCCCCAGAGGGGAAGTCATGGACCTCCCCTCTGGTTTGAGAGGGGCTAAAAGGGCACGTCTGTGTCTACTGCACTAAAAAGATTTTGGGGTGTTTGATCACCGTTACCGGGTACAGTCGCTTTGCCGCTGGGGAGAAACTTCACCCCGTTGGCAACAATCTGGGTTATCTGCCGCTCTTCCCCTCCGTTTGCCGGTGTCCACCGGGTGGTCTGGATCTTCCCTTCCAGGTAACAGAGCGACCCCTGCTTGAGGTACTGGGCGCAGATGTCACCTACAGGACCAAAGGCCACAATGTTGTGCCATTCGGTTCTGCCCTGCTTATCCCCGTTTTTGTCCCGCCATACCTCATTTGTAGCGAGGGTGAAGGTTACCACGCCATTGTTTCTGGATTGGGGGTCTTGCCCCAGTCTTCCGATCAATTGGACTTTGTTCAGCATGACATCCTCCTTGTCCGGTATTTTCTTCCCCCGGTTGGGTGTTTTGTGCCGGTGGCCGCTCGGTAAGGCGCACGGGAGCTTCCCCCGTGTATTGCGCTCAGGCATCGGGTGTCCCCCATCTTTGGCCGTGCTGAGATGTCGGCCTATGTTTGTTTACAGCCTCCCGAATAAGTGTCGAGTCATCCGCTGTAAAAAAGAGGCCTCCTTTCGCTTTTTCTGACAAAAGCGGCAGAAGGCCATGAATTATTTCAGCGGTTGGCCGGTTTCTGACTTAATCGGAAGATTGGTCCTCCAAGAAAGATATTTTTAGATGCGTTTTCCTATGATCCGATTTCTTTGGTCCATCCCTTGACCTCACCATTCCAGGCAAATCCCGCGCTTTTCAGGAGGCCCTTCACCTCAAAGGTCTTTCCCTCCGCAATGACCACGTTCGCTTCCTTTCGGTAGGTGACCCCTTTCAGGGCAGGACCTAACTCGGCTTCGGTTCCTGGTGTTTCATCCGGTTGAGGCGAGGGTTTCTGTGCTTTTTCAGAAGGTTGAGACTCAGGCGGCTTTGGTTTTGGAAGGCGGCTCACTTTGCCTGCGCCGGTTGCCTTGACCGCCTCGCTGGTAACAGACCGGACATTCTCCTGCGCCTTCAGCGCGGTCATGAGCTCATCTGCAGAGCAGAATTCCCCACCGCCAAATCCCGCAGCGAACAGCGCCCGGCCAATGGCCGAGGTTTCGCAGTTCTCGACCGCGGATGTCTTGTTGATTGATGACGCCTCGCGGTTTTCCTCTGCGGTTCCGGTTGCCAGGATCTTTCCTGAAGGATCCTGAACCTGGGCAATGCACCTGACCGTGCTTTCGTTCGGGAATGAAATCTCTGTGAGCAGGCCCCAACCCCGATCGATGGGACAATCCGCTCGAAACTTCCGTACCCTCTCAGCAACGGTCTCGTAACTTTTCTGTTCAACCGTGTCTGCATGCTTGTTGTACCTTTCAATGATGACCATGTCGTTGTCCTCCTTATCCTGTAATGGGTTGAGTAATGAGGAGAGAATCGCAGGGCGCGGGGACAGCGTTTCTCCCCTGGCGGGTTGACTGACAGGCTATTCGATTCGAAGAACCTCATAGGTCGATGTCCTGGCATATTCCTGAAAGATCTCAGGCAGGGCTTTCTTCAATGCTCCGCTGTCAAGGGTCGTTCGGCTCAGTTCTTTGATTGTTAATAGGGTCTCTCCGATCCGGGCCTTGAGCTTTTCAGGGTCTGCAAGACGGACGGCTTCTTTCAGGTTTTCTTTGATGCGATCCATGTCCTTTTGAAACATCTTGATTTGCTCCTGGATGCCCAGGTACTCTGTCAAGGCTGGTTCCATGCCCAGACACTCCGGAACCCCTTCTGTCTGGTAGGCAGGACACCCTGGCCGGTGATGACACCAGGCACAGAGCGGTCCCTTTTCTGTTCGGGGTTCGATGTTCCCATTGAAGGCCTCCCAGATGTGCGCGGCCTTGGCCAGAAGACGCTGGTATATCTCCCGGTCGGGTTGAAAGCCGTTGTAGAGTTTCCATGTCCCGCTGCCCAGATCGATCCCCATAATGGCCCCTTTGACCTGGGCCTGTGGAAATTTGTCCTGAAGAAGCCCCATCTGGAAGTGGAGCTGCTCGATCCAGGATCCCCAGGGGGAGTCGGGAACGCCGTTGTGGGTGGATTTCATCTCAAGGACGGCCAGGGGACCGTCTTTCCTGGCCCCAAAGACAAAATCGATATGGGCGATATACGGGGCAGAGGCGTGCTCTACTGTAAACTGATGCTGAAACGACACGCCTGCCTTCTTTGCACCTTGGACCACTATCTGTTCGGCCAGGTGACCTCTGGCAAACTGGATCAGGGTTGACAGTTCGTGATGGGGCGGGTTCTGTTTATTCAACACAGTTCGCCGGGGGCACCCGGCAACATCTGACGCCCCGATGTAGGTTGTCCGGTCCCCTAAATTCGACTCGGACACCTGCGATAATCCGATGCGTAATATCTTTTCCAAGTCCATCTTTATCCTCCTTTCGGGGGAGGCTATGTGTCTCTCCATTAAAGAGAAAACCATGCCTCCCCGTGTTTTTGGTTGTCTGTTTCAGCTCACCGGCATAGGCAACAGGTTGCCCTGCCATACAGGGATGGTTGTGAGCGCCGGAAGCCTGTTGTTCTGGAATTGCCGGACCAACCGGTTGACAGCCTTTGTTATGTCAAATGTCTGCCGGATGCTCCTGTCCCTGATGGAACGGGTTACCGCGCCATACCAGGCAAACAGGGTTCCATTGAAATCGCTTTGCTCTTCGGCCTTGTAATTCTGCAAAAAATCCCGAAGGCCAACCGGGTATGGGGTCTGGGTCAAAAGATCCCAGGTGAGCATCCGGAAATCCTCCTGCGAGATACGGATTTCCTTGAGACCCATGAGCCAGCCCTCAAAGGCAGAGG
>Ga0209270_1004619_pt1 | contig 10181 bp, 10 predicted proteins | sample MTBAKSrepl1MetaG_FD_187456 | JGI IMG/M metagenome (GOLD analysis project Ga0209270, IMG submission 187456) | Enrichment culture microbial communities from Arthur Kill intertidal strait, New Jersey, USA, that are MTBE-degrading - MTBE-AKS1... | ecosystem: Environmental > Aquatic > Marine >...
TCGCCCGTCGGCCGGTCGGTTCACCCGGAATGCATCCGGGCCGTGGAAAACACCGTCGCCCTGTTGCAGGACCTGGGACACGCGGTGGTCGAAGACCGGCCGGATATTGACGACCGGGGCCTGTCCCAAAGTTTCCTGACCCTGTATTTCGGCGAAGTGGCTGCCGATATCGAGGCGCTGGAACCGGTTTTAAAGCGCAAGGCCAAACCGGGAGATGTCGAGCTGTTAACATGGACGCTGGGCCTGCTGGGGCGCAGCCTGTCCGCCGGGTATATGGTTACGGCGCTGCGCCGCTGGGACCGGGCTGCCCGAGCCATGGGGTGGTTTTTTACACAATACGATCTCTATTTGACGCCCACTACGGCCTTTCCGCCGGCCCGGATAGGCGAGCTGCAGCCCAAGCCTTTGGAGATTTTACTGATGAAAACGATAAGTACGCTGAAACTGGGCCGGCTATTAAAACTGGGGAACCTTGTGGACCGGATGGCCCAGGAGAGTCTGGAACGGACTCCCTTTACACAACTGGCCAACCTGTGCGGGCTGCCGGCCATGACCGTGCCGCTGCACCGGACGCCGGAGGGTCTCCCCTGCGGCTCGCAGTTCATCGGACCCTTTGGCGCCGAAGACCTCCTCTTCCGGCTCGCCGGGCAACTGGAGAAAGCCCGGCCCTGGTTCGATAAGCGCCCGCCTGTTTCGTCAGGCGATTGAAAAATGTTGCCCGGACCCGCCCCGGCTGATCGCACGGCCCGTCGACCGGGAGATTATGGAATAAAAAAATGGAAAAAAAAAAACGATTTCAGGTTACAGGAGGGCTGATATACCCTGCCGTTATAGAAAAGCGCAACCCTCCCCATCACTGAACAGTGCTAAAGAAGGCGTACCGGTAGAAATGGGATTTGAATGCCAAAACATTACGTTTAAATATCCAAACAGCCCCGGTTACATTTTTAAAGACCTTTCGTTTCAAATCACCGCGCCCGGGTTCAACGCTTTATTCGGTCCTTCCGGCATCGGGAAAACGTCGCTTGCAAAAATCATCATCGGTGAAATCCGCGATTTCTCCGGAAGGGTTGCAATTGACGGCGCCAGCCCGGTCTTTTATACGTATAACCTGGAACGGCTGCCCGGGTGGTCTTCCATCGGAAAACATTTTGATAAGGTAACGCCGGCCGGCCGGATGGATCTTAAAGAGGAACTGATCGATGCTTTCGGGATCCGCAAATGTCTGGAGTCGCGCTTCAGCCAGCTCTCCCTCGGACAGAAGAACCGCACCAACCTGATCCGGTATCTGGTTCAGGATTTTAATCTGCTGATCATGGATGAAAGCCTGGCAAACGTGGACGAACGCACCCGTGAAACCATTATTCTCAAAATAAAAACCAGGTTCCCGGAGGCTTACTTTCTGTATATCTCCCATAATGTGGTGGAAGTTTCCAAATTCTGCAAAGAGATCATTGTCTTTCGCAACGCTTATAAAAATCCCCAGACCGTTGCCGTGAATGGGCATGACCTTGTCAAGGGACAGCCCCTCCACAAAAACCGGCTGGAGCTGATTATGCTGGAGATCATGAATGCTTCTTAGGCGCATCTACCAGTTCCTGATCATATACGCGTTGGGAACAGCGCTCCTTTTTTTGCTGAAGTACGCCCTGGGCCTGTCGGATTACGTCATTCCCGGTCCCTGGGATCTTCTGCTCAGCTTTAAGCAGTTTTCCCGCCATTACCTTTCCCAGGTCATGAACACGCTTGCTGTGGCGGTTATCGGTCAGATCGCCTCCATCCTGATGGCTTTTTTTGTGGGCATTGTCGGCCGCCAGGCGACCTGGTTCGGTTCGTTCATAAAGGTGGCCGCCTATAACGTCCAGGCCTATCCCATCGTTGCCATCGCCCCGATTATCTTCATCCTGATCGGAGACGGAATTCTTACCCGGCTGCTGATCGCCGCCATGATCTGCTACTTCCCCCTCCTGCTTTCGGTGCTGGGGGCGATGTCCGAACCGGTTGCCGATATCGAGCATTTTTACCGGGTGACCGGCCGGATGCGCTGGCAGCTGGAGGTTAAGATCCGGGCGTTTGAAAACCTGCACAAATTAACCACCGTCATTTCCGGCAGCGCCACCCTGGCAATGGCCGGCACCATCGTTGCGGAATTTATTGCAGCCGACGCCGGTATCGGCTACAGTATCCGCATCGCGTTGTACCAGGGGGATCTGGCCAAAATTCTGATCGCACTTTTTTTGATCGGCATAATCCTTTCAGTCTATCAGGGGGCGCTTGAAGCGGCCGGTTCCGCCGTCAAGTCCGGATGGTCAAAAGGCGAGGAGGTGTACAGTGAATAGGATTGCAAAAACGGTTCTATCGGTCCTGCCGGTCATGGTTCTCCTTTGCGGAAGTCCGGACGTCCGGGGCGAGGAGCAACTGAACTACCGGCTGAAATGGCTGTATAACGCCAGTGTTGTCGGCGACATTTATGCTTTGGACCACGGTTTTTTTGCGAAAGCGGGTCTGACGGTCAATGTCAAGGAGGGAGGACCCGAGCGGGATGCCATCCGGGAGCTGGAACTGGGTCACGCTCAGTTCGGGGTTGCCTCGGCCGACCAGGTCATTCGCGCCATTGAAAAAGGTTCTCCCGTGGTGGTGATAGCGCAGCTCTTTCAAATCAATCCGCTCATGTGGATCTATCGATCCGGGAGTTTGAACATCAAAAGCCTGAAGGATCTGCGGGGAAAAATCATCGGCATTACCTACGGCGGCAACGATGAAAACATCATGCTCACCCTGCTGTCCCAGGCGAATATTTCCGATGGCGACTATACGCCCTTCAGCGTCCGCTACGATCTGACCCCTTTTTATCAGAAAAAGACCGACTTGTGGCCGTGTTATCTGAACAGCCAGGGGGTGATTCTGAAACAGAAACTCGCAAAGGAAGGGGAAAGCGTCGCTTTTTTCAACCCGGCGGACTATGGCGTCCGGTTTGTGGCCAACTCGGTCGTTACCTCCCGGCAGATGTTGAAGGAACGGCCTGCCGTCGTTGAAAGCTTTATCGGGGCTCTCATGGCGGCATGGGAAGCGTCGCTCCTCCCGGCCAATGAGCCGAAGGCCATGGAAACCCTTTTGAAATATGACAAAAATACCGCTGCCGATATCCAATTGCTGCAGCTCGAAGCGACCCGGGTGCTGATAAAACCGTCTCCCGAAATCCGGGTCGGCGCCATTGATATGGACGCCTGGAAACAGACCGAAGCGATCATGCTGAAACAAAAACAGATCCGCAAAGCGGTTTCCGTCGAAAAAGCACTTTATCCCCTCCAATAACCCCGGCTGATACGGGACGCCATCTTTGTAAAGGGGGTCGAACCCATGGCGTCCCGGACTTCGGCCTAACCGCTCAAGGGCTTGTCCGCCAAGCGGGCGGCCTCCAATTTTTCGCTCTCATTGCCACGGGGTTCCCGCCACTTAAAGTTACGTTAAACCACACACCCGTTTAAAAAATCATACGGATTCAGCAGTTGAAACGGAAAATCCGGCAGAAAAAAAACGGTTTAACCGTCTGCTTTTAAAGCCTATTTTTCGACATGGCCCGGACGGGCACGGTAGTTGCAGTTTTATCCGGCGGAAGGCAAAAGTTAAGGCTGCCGGAAGCCGGCGGGCATGCAGCAGGGAAAAAAACATTCCCGGGGCAAGTTATGGCGCTAAAGCCAAAAAAAATAATGATACGGATTGTCTTTACTGCGGGTATATCCGTCATGATATTCGGGGTGACGGGCCAGGCTGCGGCCGGGGAACCGGTCCTTTCCCGGTTGCTTTTTACCGACCCTTCGTCCTTTTTGATGCCGGACCGCTATGCGGGACTGAAAAGGAGCGATCTCCATCCTCAGCTCGAACCGGGGCCGCCATACCACCGCACCGGCCCGCATCGGCCATACCTGGGCTTCGGCTGGGACCGCGATGCGGGCAACCGCTGCCGGTGGAACATTGTTTTCGGCCTGGGCCTTTACATATCAAATTCCCGCGACTGGTATCATCCCGGGGATGAGCTCAGCCCCGAGGCGCCGAAAGCGGACGGGGAACAGGCGGATTTATTCGAAAAAATACAAAACGCGCTTCAGGTGGTGGGTTTTCAGGTCCGGTATGCCTTTTAAAGCGGATCCGTCCGCTTTTCGGCGGGGTGAGACCCATGATGTTTTGGGCAACCGTAAAGACCATATTCAAGTCATGCTCGCAAAAAAGAATGGCCGGTCCCCGGTCCAGCGCCAGTTGGCGGATGAGGGCGATGGTGGCGCCGGTCTCTTCGGGGGACATGCCGGAGGTCGGCTCATCGAGCACGATCAGCTCCGGCCGGTTTCCCAGGGCCAGATCGAGGGTTTTGCGATCGCCGTGCGAAAGTGCGCCGGCAATGTCTGCGGTGCGGTTCCATAAGGGTAAGGGGAAGCCGCATTCGGAGCAGGTTATGTCAGCCTCGGCTTCAGTGATCTCAATGTTTATTTAGCGGTAAATTTATGGTCTGGATTCCGCCTGAAGTTCATCGCAAACTTGCCATCCAGGCGGCTGAAGCAGGGGTAAGCCTCAACCGTATTACCAGTTCCAAGTTTCATCCGGAAACCGGGAACAAAAAACACCAAACAAATCCTGAAAATCCTGTTAATCATGTCAAAGAAATTTCCTTGACAAATCCCCCTCAATTCCCTAAACCCTCCCCATCACCATCGCAGTTCCACCCAATACAATAATCAGCATCTGCCGCAGGCAGTTTGAGACCATAGAAATCAATCAGAATTTTCCTGATGCACGTTTTTTTCCGTGCGTCCCCGACCTCTGAACTGCATATCCTGCCTTGCCCGGCAGCCGCTGAAATCAGATTTCCCCCAATAATAAAAAATTGTTAGCTATAAATTTCCCGGAACCTATTTGTAATGAACATTCCGGCATTTATTTTAAAGGGGAAAGGGGTGATTACGAACTTAGAGTATCCCAAACGTCTTACAGCCTTCTTTTTACCCCTGAAAAGTACGGGCTAAGCGCCGAAAACAGCTATTTTTGGAATGTTTTATCATAGAATTCAAACACATAATTTGGTCCGACAAAAATTGAGAGCTTAAGTGGAGCGAGAGAAGGCCACGGCTTTAGCAGCGATTGAGCGCCGCCCACTCAGCTTTTCGGTTAGGTAGTGACCGAATCTATTCACACAACAAAGGAGATTTTCTGCATTGGATATTCCACGGATCTTCAACATCATCGAAAGTGCTCACCGCATCCATAACCCGTTCACACCCGAAAAGCTCGCCACTCTCGGCGCGGCGCTGCGTCTGGAAACGGGAACCCGAGTGCTCGACCTCGGCAGCGGTTCGGGAGAGATGCTGTGCACCTGGGCACGCGATTACGGAGTCATCGGCACCGGCATCGACATGAGCCGGTTGTTCACCGAGCAAGCGAAACTCCGCGCTGAAGAATTCGGTGTCGCCGATCAAGTCAAGTTCATTCATGGCGATGCCGCCGGCTTCGTCTCTGAAGAAAAGACCGGTGTGGCGGCCTGTCTCGGTGCCACGTGGATCGCCGGTGGAGTCGCCGGCACCATCGAGCTTCTGGCGCAGAGCCTCCGCCCCGGAGGGATCATCCTCATCGGCGAGCCCTACTGGCGGCAGCTACCGCCGACGGAAGATGTTGCCAGGGAGTGTCTTGCCGGCTCAATCTCGGACTTTCTCATGCTTCCGGAACTTCTCGCGTCTTTCGGCCACCTCGGCTACGACGTCGTGGAAATGGTTTTGGCAGACCAAGACAGCTGGGACAGATACGAGGCGGCCAAGTGGCTCACCATGCGCCGATGGCTTGAAGCCAATCCCGACGACGAGTTTGCGAAAGATGTTCGGGCCAAACTAAACTCGGAACCCGAGCGCTACGCCGCTTACACGCGTGAATACCTGGGCTGGGGCGTGTTCGCGCTGATGACGCGGTGAGAGACATTAGGGTTGCCCATTGTCGTGACCCATTGTCGTGCGCGTGCCATCAAGCATGCAATTGGACGCGTCTTGGGGGCTGTTAATGAAGAAACGATATTTCGATGATTTGAAGGATGGAGAATTTCTTCATTGTCAGCCTTTTGTAATTACGCAAGAGGCAATTATCGATTTTGGTAATAAATTTGATCCTCAGCCGTTTCATATTGATGAAAAAGCAGCGCGCGCTTCTCCGTTTGGAGGACTGGTTGCATCTTCCCTTCATACCCTTTCAGCCTGCACCCGGGCAGTTGTGGACGCACAGGGTGATGTCGCAATCCTGAGCGGCGTGGGCATGCACGAGGCAAAGATGTTCAATCCGGTTCGTCCGGGTGATGTTCTTTCAATAAATGCCATGTGGACGGAACTGCGAAGATCACGGAGTAAACCCGACCGGGGGTTTGCGTCGATCAGGTGCAAGGTTGCCAATCAGCGAAACGAGCCGGTTATTGAATACGGATATCGCTACATAATTGCCTGCCGGGACTACGTATTTCAGATTATAGGTTGAAACTCATTTTAATGGAGACCTTAATCATAGTCAGGAAGACACCATCTGAAGAAAGCGGGAATATATGGCCTTTTGGAATTTAGACGCCCTTAAACTTGAAACGTTAAGGCCGGGTATTATGAGCAAGCTTGGCCCTGCCGTTCTGTCCGACACATAAACCGCACGGTTGAATTCAGCTTTCGCCGGATAAGAGAATCGAATACCGAAAAGATTTTTCATTTCAACTTAACATTCAACTTAACACGAATTGACACTCTTAAACCAATTGCGTATATATATTTATACCTGAATCTTGCAAAATCCAGGTTATTATCAATACGGCAAGGTTTCGGGAGTTGAATATGAATACAAAATTAAAAAGGGATTATCCGCTTATTGTCTCGCCACAAAGTCACTGAAGCAGCTTGTCATGCCGGGGCAACCGTACCGGACTTGGACCGTGACATGGAAATTATCCAGGATCGAATGAAAGTGTTCTGAATTGCAGCAAGGATAAGAGCAATCAGGTATTTTTCGGGGACGAAAATATCGAACAGAGATGGGAAATAATGAAGAAGGTGCTGATCCGGGCAGCGGCTGTTCTGGCCACGTTCCTGTTCGTTCTTGGCAACTTGTCCTGCCAACGGAATGACTCTGGAACGACCGAAACCATCGTGATTTCTTATGCTCCGTTTGAAACCCTTGCACTTCTCTGGACGGCCGAAGAAAAAAACTTTTTCACCCATAACGGCATTAAGGCAACGCTGCACCAATATGATACCGGAGCTGGTTCATTGGACGCCGTGTTGAAAGGTGAAGCGGACATTGCGGTGGGACCGGCCGAGTTCCCGCTGGTTGCCAATGCGTTCAAAAAGGAAAAAATCCGCGCTATCGCAAGCATCGATAAGATAGAGTTCATTTATATCGTTGCACGTAAAGACCGTGGAATTAAGCAGATCTCGGACCTCAAAGGAAAAAGGATTGGTACGACCATCGGCACGGTGGCAGAATTCTATCTCGGCCGGTTTCTGGAGTTGAACGGAATGACCATGAAGGACGTAATCAGCGTCGACCTCAGGTCTCCGGCAGAATGGGTTAATACCGTTGTAAACGGAGACGTTGATGCGATCAGCACTACCCAGCCTTCGGTTAATAAAATTATAGAGAGTCTGGGTGCTAACGCCGTTGTCTGGCCGGCGCAGAGCAACCGGCCCATGTACGCATTGATTATTGCCAGAGATGAATGGATTACAGGGCACCCTCAACTGATAAACAAGTTTCTTAAGGCGCTGGCCGAGGCGGAAAGGTTTTTCATCCATAATCCAGCCGAAGCAAAAGCCATCATCCAAAAGCAGCAAAACCTGGACTCAGTGTATGTGGATACAATCTGGTCACAAAACCAATATGGTCTCACGCTGGACATGTCGCTCATTGCAGCTATGGAAGATGAGGCGCGCTGGATGATAAAGAACAACCTTACAAGCGAAAAAGAGGTGCCGAACTTTTCCGACTACATTTACGAAACGGCTCTCAAGGCCGTAAAACCCGAGGCCGTTAATATAATACGCTGACGAAACCCACCTCAAATCGCCGGCGCTATCGTCTGCATAAAAAAAAACCGTACCCCCCTCCGAGACAGAAATTATTTCGTATTTTCCGGAATTCTTAACCTCTCCGGTTCAATGATTGCTTCCACCTCAATTTCTACGAGCATATCCGGCATGGCCAGTGCGGCAACGCCGACGAGCGTGCTGGTAGGGAGGGGATCGGTAAAATATTTGGAACGTTCGTCGATAGCCTTAAAATATGCCGGGATGTCCGTGGTATAGGTGTTTGTACGGGTAACATCGGCAAAGACCGCTCCCACCGATTCCAACGAAAGCTGTATATTTTCGCATACTTTTCGGATCTGAAGACGCATATCCCCCTTGCCCATGAACTCGCCGTTCGGGCCGCGCGACGTTCTTCCGGAAACGTAAATATGGGCATGATCAGCCGTCTTTACAACGACAACGGGTGTATACGAAACTTTGTTGTTGCCGCCGACCGTGTACATGTTTTTCGGGGTAATGTAGTAACGCTCAATCATTGTGCAACCTCCCTTTTTTGATTAATAGTTCTTCTCCCAATTAATCCACCCTGCGCTGCGATAGGGCTTCAGCCTGATGATTTCCGGGCAGCAGAACGATAGCGCAATCCGGCTGAAATAGCCAGAACCCTTGGCCGGCGTTCCGGCTACCGATTATTTTCCGGGGTGAAGTTTGTTGACAGAGACCCGCCGAGGTCGTAATTTTTTATCAAAACTGGATGACCCGAAACCGTGGGAGGAAAAATGGAAGTTTCACAGCTGAAGATCGACGGGGACTGTTATCAGGATAAGGAAATGCTGGCTAAATTCAGCCGGGACATGAGCGACTACCGTATCCTGCCGGCGCTGGTCGTGGCACCCCGAAACGAAGCGGATATTGTCAAGACCTTGGATTTTGCCCGCAGCCGGGGGCTTGGGGTGGTTTCCCGTTCCGGGGGAAGCGGTCTCAGCGGGGCCGCCGTCGGCCCCGGCATTGTCCTTAATTTAAAAAAGTATATGACCCGTATCATCGAAATGGGGGAACATGCCGTGGTTCAGCCGGGGGTGATTCTGGCGGATTTCGTCCGGCGGGCGGAAGCCCACGACCGGATGCTCCCGGCCATACCGTCGAGCAGCCCGATCTGCGCCCTGGGAGGAAATGTTGCCACGCGTGCAACCGGCCCGAAGACCGCCAAATACGGTACCATGGATGCCTTCGTAACCTCGCTGCGGTTCGTTTCCGCCCGGGGCGAGGTGGTCGATACGTCGCAGCGCCTGCCGGATTATCTGGATGCCGGCCCGCGGCGGCTGCGACGGCGGTTTCTGGCCGACAAGGCGAGTCGCGCCATTGTCCGCCGGCGTCCTTTTATTGCCGGGGGGTATAACCTGAAGGCGCTGGAACAATACAATGACCCGGCGCAACAGGCCGTCCATCTCCTGGTGGGAAGCGTCGGCACGCTGGGGATCGTCACGGAAATCCGGCTGGGTCTCATCCGGCGTCGGCCGACCCGGGGAACCCTGGTAGCCCATTTCAGAGACGACCGCGAATTGGGGGACGCGGTCCTGCGGTTGAAGGCCCTGGCGCCCACCGCCCTGGAATTTTCGGATGCCGCCTGCTCCGGTCGCGTCAACGGAAAGATTCTCAACCTGCAGGATCCGGAGACGACGGGTACCCTGGCGGCGGAATTTGACGATTCTTCCGAAAAAGTTCAGGAGGGGAGTGAAATTCTCAAGGCCTACGATATCTCGCGCCTGTGGCAGATCAGCGCGGGAAGTCCCGAAGAAGAAGCCCTGTGGCGGGAGCGGCGCCAGATCCTGCCGACGCTTATGAAGTACTGCCGCGAAAACCGGCTGCTGCTCCCTTCCATCATCGATGATGTCGCCATTCACCTCAAGGACTTCGGCGCCGTCATTTCGGACCTCAAAGACCTGATGCGGCGGCTGGGGGTCGAGGTTTCCTTCTATGGGCACGCCGGTTTCGGGAGTATTCATGCCCGCCCGGTCTTCGATCCGACCCGGGGCGATCTGAAAGAAAAGATCACAACGGTTTCCCGGGAAACATTCAAGGTGCTGAGAAAATACAGCGGCACACTGGTGGGGGAGCACAACGCGGGACGTTCCCGCTCGGCCT
>Ga0209270_1004621_pt1 | contig 10177 bp, 8 predicted proteins | sample MTBAKSrepl1MetaG_FD_187456 | JGI IMG/M metagenome (GOLD analysis project Ga0209270, IMG submission 187456) | Enrichment culture microbial communities from Arthur Kill intertidal strait, New Jersey, USA, that are MTBE-degrading - MTBE-AKS1... | ecosystem: Environmental > Aquatic > Marine >...
GTTTTTAAACGCGTAAGCCACACAATGAAATATAGAATATATACTATTAATTTTGTGGATTTTCAAAGTCTTATTTTTGATTAAGGTCTAAACCCTTTTTGCGCGTCAGGCGTACAAAAACTGACGAATAAGACACAATTATAATATTACATTTTTGTTATGAAATCTATATTATCACAGTTACGCCTTATTGAATATATCTTGCCAAGAGCACACAAATTGGAAAACCTGATATATCCAATCGATATCATCCTTGCCATTTCTTTCGGTAAATTGAGAATACATAACAAAATCCGGCTTGTCAAAATCTTTGATTTTATGCAGGACTCCCAGGACATCAGTCCGCCCGAAAAACCTTCAATAAGTCTGACTTATGTTGTCAATTTAATTATGTTTTGTGATTTAATTCCCATCTAATTCTATTTTCTTTCCTAAAAGATTAAAAAATCCTTTTAATTCCTTTAATTCCCTGAGCTGTCAAAAGGTTGAAAAAGCTCCGACCCTCAATTAATAAAAGGAAAAGCCCGAAGAGCCACCTTCGGGCTTTAAAGAAGAGCTGCTGCAATCAGCCGGAAGCTCCTCACATATACTTCATTTCTACTTCATCCTAGTGAGCGTATTTTTCAGATCGTTTGTGTCCAAGCACAGGTTCGGCAGCCTCCTTGACAACTCATACCCGGGCACTCATTATATTCGTTAAACCCCAGGTTCGAAGCTCGTCTTTTCGGTTCTTGAAGTACATTGTATTGATCTCTTCAGGTCCTTTGTCTTCGACATATCCAAATCCAAAGGCTCGCAGATCTCGTTTCAATGACCCAGGATCGAAGAATGTTTGCCACGGATCTCCGGCCGACGCTACCTTTTGCGCAAACGCCTCGAAAAACGACCGCTGGTCAGGGGTTAACAATGACGGCAAGATTAGGTAGTCGAAGACAATTTCACTTCCTTCCGAAGATAACGCGATCCAACGTAGTGTCGCTAACACCGCCTCGATGGTCAAATATGGCGTCACGCCAAGCATCGAAAAAAACGTGCATTTAGCCGGATCGTAGCCTACTTCACGCAGCCCTTCCATGAGCGTCTGTGTTTCAAAGTCAATAGGTGCGAATGTGAGATCACTTGGTGGTAGGACACCGACTTCCCGCAAGCGAGATCGCTTCCACGCCTGCGTTATCGGGTGGTCAACTTCGAACACGTGCAGTGACCCTTTAGGGTAGGGATTTCGGTAGGCGAACGTGTCAAGCCCTGCGCCCAAAATGACATACTGGCGTACGCCACGTCGAACGCCTATCGCGAGTTTGTCTTCCACATATCTGCTGCGTACGACGGTTGTAGCTCGCAAGCAAGGCGATAGTGGAGACGACTCAGATTGAAATAGTTCTGCTTGCATTATCGAATCACTATCTTTGCCGAGGATGGGAAGTGCGAGGGGGTCATCTAAAACCTTCGGCTGATCCAGGAGCTGATGTTCTGCACGTTTAATCGCGCCACGCTGGGCCACCCAAACTCTACGGTCTTGTTCCATATGATTCTGTCATCCCTCAATGCTATAGTTAGTTGAGCGTCATATTCTGCCGAGTGTCTCCATTCCTGATCTCGGTGCTGGTGTTGGTTGTAATATATTGAGATTATGTCACGAAAATCGATCTTGTCAAACCCTTTGATTGCTTGCTGGATTCACAGGATATCAGCCGGTCGAAAAACCTGCAATAAGCCTGACTTGCTTGAATGTTTGTTTGTAATTTACGTTGGTTTAAGCCCTGACATGGTGCGGAGATGAATGCGAGTTGAATTAAAGGTTGTATGACTGAAACGGTAAAGCGAGGAGTGCTTATTAAATTTCGAACTTTTTGAAAATTGGTTTGGGTGGACCATTATAAAACGATCAATAATATGGCGTGGTCATTTTATGTGAAAAAGTCTAAAATATATTTGGCTGCGACAAAAAGAATGCAGACACACAATATTCCTTTAATCACTTTGGCCGGAACCAGCTTTTGCGTTCGAGCACCCAAATACATTCCTAAGATGCCACCGGCTCCGAACAATCCACCCAACCACCAGTCCGGTGATACGGACATATCCGGATAGAATTGTGCCAGAAATTGGTAGAAGACCACCCCTGCTACGGAAGTGATAAATGTTCCCATCAGGGCCGCTCCGGCCACCGTGTATACCGGCAGTCCGAAGAAGGTAACAAAGAAGGGGGTAATGATCGACCCTCCGCCAATGCCGTAAATGTCGCCGATGATGCCGAGAATGAAGCTGAGGGTAAAAATACCCTAGAAGGAAACGTTGAACTGCTCTCCATGGTCCAGATGGTTTTGGGACATTCGACGCCCAGCCTGACCTCTTCCTATGTTTCCTTTTCCGAAGATGACATCCAGCAGGCAGCCAAATTTTTCATGGAAAAAGAGTCAGCCCGGAAAACCAGCGCACGCAACTCTTTTTTCGGAAAGATCGAAAAGATCCGGCAGGGCGATATCCAAACCCGAGTGGAATTATTGACCATCGGAGGGCATCGGGTCACCACAGTCATAACTAACGACAGCCTGCTGCGTCAGGGCCTGAAAGAGGGCAAACTGATCGCGGCCGAAGTCAAGGCGCCGTGGGTGATGTTGCAAAAAAAGGATGACGAGCCCGAATGCAGCGCTGAGAATAGATTCAGTGGTATTGTCGCAGATCCACAAGGGCGAGATCAACACGGAATATATCATGCGGATTTCAGATGGGACTGAGGTATGTTCGATTGTGACTATCGAAAGTTGTCGAAACCTCGGCCTCGGGGAAAGTGATCCAGTTTGGGTTTTATAATTCTGAAATTGGTTATGAAAGTAATTGTGAAAAAATTGAAAAACTAACGCATAAACAATATCTTACTGAATTAACGCCAATCATAATTATTGCTATTGGAATTCCACTGTTATTAGGTGAGATCATTAAGTTCTTGTAATAATGCCTTATTAAAATCAGGCTGAACTAAACAGAAAAATTTTTCGCCTATAGTAATTTCCACTAAAAGATACTAAAGGCCGAGCCAAGATTACTCAGCCTTTAGCATCCGATAATTTTTCAATAGTTAATTCTTAATTCTCTTCCTCCTTAGGTTTATAAGTCCGATTATTCCAATGCTAAAAATGAGCATGAGCGCCGTTGTGAAGGAAAGGCCAAGCTTTAAGGCAACCCAACTTATTCCCACAACAGGTAATAAGGTTGCTCGCACAATCGTTCTAAGATTGTCATGCTTTGAGATGAAATCGGCAATAGGCGGTGAATACGTGTAGTACCTTCGAACAAAACCTTTGCCGAATGAATTGTTGAGAAAGAATTTATCTCGAAAATCCCGAAGTAATTGGACATGCGGCGCCATCGGCGATCCGTATGCTGCCGTTGCGATAAAGCAACCGCCTCCACCTCCGTCGCTGGCTACTTTAGGATCGGAAGAGATCGCGACTGCCGCCGGATCCGATATTGTTCCGTTTGCCAAACCATCCGCATCGGTTTCCGGATCGCCGTCGGTGAGCGTTAAGGTGATGGTGTTATCACCATCATTGTCTCCAAATGGTATTTCATGCCACCCGTTGGTGGTATCTATCTTATAATACCGTGCGCCCACACGTATTTCCCCCGGGAACACAAGGGTTACGGTAACGCTCTGTCCGGGATTGAGTCCGGTGATGTCGTATTTTATTGTCGCATAAGGAATGCTCATGTCGGGTTTCCCGTTCTGGGGAACCGCAGGATCATCGGCATTAAGCGCTTCAACGTTTGCGAAAGCGCCTGCAGATGTATGCAAAAAGAGCTTATCCGCACCGTTTGCCTGGCGTACCCGTGCACAATCTGTTTCCTGATAATCGGGTGTTCCATCACTGTCAAAATCTTTTGTTTCATCAGCTTCCTCGCTGTCGAGAACCCCATTTCCGTTAGAATCCGTGCCGTCTATAGCACCGTAGATGATGATCTTTTCCTGATCGACGTACGCCCACCCGGCCTCAAGCACATCTATATCCGTTGTCTCTGCAGGCAAAGGTTCTACTTTGATGATGGTGACCGTTCGGGTTGAAGAACCTGAATTGTGGTCCCAGTCATAGTTGTAAGGCCAGACTACATCTTGATTGGTAGCCCTGCTGGACTGGTCGGGAGGATTTGGCGACTTTTGAGGCGGGACAACCCTGAACGGTCCTTCCCCATCCAGTTTGTTGTCTATATTTAAAATGCCGGGATCCATATCTTGATCTTCACGACTGTATGCCAGAATCATCTTAAGGCCTCCATTGTTCACAATTGGATCCAGGTGCTTTCGTCCCTGACACGAAGGGGCGCTGTAATCGCACCATCCACCTGTGGGGTTGAAAGCCACATCGGCCTCGGCATCGTAGTAATAGACTGAATCAGGATAAGCGCCTTTTATATGATACAGCTCCGGGTCAGGAACTATTTCTAAAGGATGGTACTGTGACCAACCGTCCGGAGCATAGACGATAATACCGGTTGCACTCGACAGCATGCCGGCATCCGCCAATAGGTCCTCCATGGGAACTCCCGTATATTTGTCATAACTGTCGCCGGAACGGGAGGTGTTCATCAGAAGAAATTGTGTGTGGGCTCTCAATGCCTTGAGCTGTGCCTTGGTGTAGATACGAAACGGCGCAGCAATCTTGCTGGGATCATCAGTGTCGGTCCCAGGGTATCTGATGGCCTCGATTTCCACAATATTCGTGAAGCCGTCTCCATCTGAATCGAGATTCTCGATTGCATTTATCGCAGAAGCATTCCTACCGTTATCATGGTAATCCTTGCCGTAAGCGTTCATGGTGTTCAGGATATTACCACTGCCGTCATATCCGTAGGAATAGTGGCACCACTGACAACTACCCAGGCTCACCCATACGCCAGGACTTTTTTCGTACTGTCCGCCGCTGTGGCAGAGTGCACATTGATCCAGCTTTGTACCGGCTTTGTCCGGGTATACCGAAATAAAATTGTCCGAGTCATTCTCTCCTTCATGGTGGTAAGCTGCAAAGCCTGGCGAAACGATCACCATGATAAGAAAGAGAACTGCCATAAGAATCATTTGTTTTTTCATATCCCACACCTCCTAAAATTCAAATTGAAGACGGGTTGTGACCACATCTTCCTCTTCGCTGTAAATGGCCGTTCCACTGATCGGATCTCGGAAAATGAGCAATGGTTGATCAAACTTGGTTTTTGTATAGTCCAAAATGAGTTTTACGTATGGATCCAAATACCAGTTTAAAGCAACCGAGTACGCTTTTGCTTCCGCAACCGAATTCCCCACAATTATTAAGTTGTCGTAAACCGACTCATCCGCCTCGAAAACATCATAGCGCATGGCAAGGCCTAGACCTCCCCATCCACCATTCCAGATGCTTTGATTGGGTTTGATGGGCTGGAAAATTTCATTCCGAAACATAGGTTTCTCACCGGTAAGCATCCACAGAAGAGAAATATAGTAGTCATCGAGTTCAACATCAAACTGATCTGCACTGGTCGTTATATCATTGAAGTTGAGATGATAGTATTCACCGCTCAAGAACAGCGGTCCATATGTCCAGGCAAACTCAGCGCCATAGCGGGTTCGGGTATCAACATCCCTGATAATGTTAAACTTGGCGGACGAGGCTACATTAAAAAACGAAGTGAGTCCCGTTGTTTTAACCGTGAAATTTACATTGGTGCGATCGATCTTCGCATAGCCGAAAGACCCCCCCAGTTGCAGGTTCTTTAATTCCGGCTTGTTCCAGTTTTTAAAGGGCGAAACTACGATACGGCCCACCCACTCGGGAGAATCCTCATCACCAGTTGTCGCATCATCCATGCCGTCACCGTTGAACAGCCCAATGCCGTAATTTATTGCTTCCTGCCACAGCGAACCGTGGGCCATCACACCCAAATCTCTTCCAGGAGTTAGAAAAGCACCCATGGATCTCTCTGCGAATACCAGATCCTTGTCCTTGGTAAGCCAATCAAAGCTGTAAGGCGTCTTAAACTGTCCCACGCGAAAAGAGACGTCTTCCAGGAAGTTCCCATCGACATAGGCATCTAGGAGTCGCCGATTTCCGGCACCTTCAAATTCGTATTCGAACTTATAGTCAAAATGACGCAGCATGGATCCCTTTAGGAGCATTCGCACGCGTCGCAGGTCAAAGTCGTTCTTGTCAGGATCTTTGTTGTCATATTTAAAATACCGATAGTCAGCCTGTAATAAACCCCCAATGCAAAGCGAGTACATCTTTTCATCCGGTGCAGTCAGACAAAAACCGTCCATGTACCCGGCCTCAAGCGGAATGGACGTAATTGCTTGCTGATCGCTTTTGCCAATCTTTTTGCGTGCTGTCTGTATGGATGCATCTAATCCAGTCTCAATCACCTCCTCTTTTCCCACAGGGGAAACTTCTTTTTTACCGATCGCCGCCGCCTTTTCGTTAAGAATTCGTTCACGCTCGAGTAGATTTTTCTCTTTTGCCTCCAGCTCTTGTTTGATTTTCAAAAGCTCTTTTTTTTCCTCTGAAATAGCCTGTCTTATAAAATTTGCTTCCTGGGTGCTTATAGCACCCTTTTTTTCGAAGATATCAAGAAACTGCTCAAGTGCACTGCTTCCGGCTTCACAATCTGTAACCATACCTGGAATGATTTGACCCCACACGAGCGTTAACACAAGCATGAATATGATTCGAAAAATCATGAGCATTCCTTTCATTGTTCCAAGTATTTAATAGCGTGTATCAAAGTTACACTGGTGATCAGCAACAAAACTGCGTATCTTCGAAGACATTTTTTTCATGTGATCATAAATAACTTCGAATTTCGATAGAGACTATGCTGATAAAAAGCCGATGGTGTCGGCAATTTTTTTCATGCGCTCTTGTGTATCATGATGAGACCAAGATGCAATTTGGCAAGACCATATTAAAATGGAACAATTATAAATGCTGTTTGTGTAAATTTGTTATCTTTAGTTATGTCTTATTTGACATAACTAAGGTCCAAAAAAAAGGGGGCAAATCATGGAACGATCCATCCCTCTACCTTGCACCTGAAAGCGACGAGTGGGAGGAAATCGATTGTGATGAGGCCATATAAAACATTACGGCAAAAATCCACGTTTGCCCCCATCAACAACCTGCCAGAATTGGTACATAATAGGTTTAAATTTGTCAATAAAAATTATAAATAATTTCCCAAATTATTTAAATTACTAATTACTACAAATAATAACCATAAAGGATATCGACTTTTTGCACAAAAATATTCTCAAGTTAAGATTTCCATTGATGCTCAGCATGTGATTTTATCTTATTATAATGTTGGGTGAAAATAATTACGGGAATCCGGGCTTCAAAAGGCAAGAAGAATGGGTGTCTTTTTTTAAGATGAAAATAGAAAGTCGACTTAAAAGTCGACTTATCAGATGAAAACAAAAACCGTTTGATAATCTTTGCAAATTTAGGTATCAGTATGTGGTATTTTAATGACAGGTGAACCATATCGACAATATGTTCGAGGAAGCAAGAAATGGGCAAATTGATTAAAGAAGAACTCGAAAAGGGAAGGCTTCACATAGAATCCTCGCTCATGGGAGAATCTTTGGTAAGCAGGGAGTTGCTCAAGCAGACAGAGGCAACCGAGTATTTCCGAATGCATCCGGATATTAATGTAATCAAGATCGGTGGGCAAAGCATCATGGATCGAGGCGGAAAAGCCCTATTTCCAATCCTTGAGGCCTTGATAGAAGCCAAAGACAAACATAAAATTTTGCTGATGACCGGCGGCGGAACCCGGGCACGGCATGTATATAATATCGGAGTGGATTTGGGTATGCCCACCGGCGTGCTGTCTAAATTGGGGGATAAGGTTTCCTGGCAAAACGCGGAAATGCTCTCGGTTCTGTTGGCAAAACACGGCGGGGTTAAGATTGGTCATGGAGACAACCTGGAACAACTTACCATGTTTTGTCGGTTGGGGTATATGCCCATTACCTACGGAATACCGCCCTACGGGTTTTTTGAACACCCGGCCGAACACGGGTCGATACCTCCGCATCGAACGGATTGCGGCGCTTTCCTCCTGGCGGAAAATATAGGCGCTCGATCCCTGATATTCCTAAAGGATGAACAGGGACTTTTTGACAAAGACCCCAAAAAAGTTCCCGAATCGGAGTATGCAAACCTTAAATTTTACGATCGTATTTCCGCCCGGGAACTCATGGCGTTGGATCTGGATGATTTAATCATCGAACGTCCGATACTGGCACTCTTGCAAAGGGCGAAGTGTCTGAAGGAACTGCAAATAATAGACGCCTTAAATCATCCGGAACACATATCGGCAGCATTGGACGGCGAGCATGTAGGCACCATCATCTACAAAGAATAATAGAAGGGCTGATGTTCCATCATTTAATCAGTTGGTTAAACTGATTTTTGGTCCTTTTAGACACACCGTATATGCTGAATGGGATCTTAAATAAAGATGGATCGAGTCGTTCTACGATTTTTGCCCGCCACTATTTTTTTGACCCTTTCCGGCTTTTAAATAGACGATCTCGGCTCCGGTTTCGCTGCTGATTTGATCCAGTTCTTTTTTGCGGATATGTTCGACGTAAATTTTAACGTCAGAACCGCTGACACCAACGACGCGAAACCTTGGTTTTTTTTCGCCCTTTTCAACCTTACGTCTTTCACGGACAAATATTTTGGTTGCCATTTTTACCTCCCATATGCTATTGTCAATAAGATTATATTAACTAATTAAATTTATATCTTTAGAGGATATATGTCAATAAAAATATCAAAAGCGCATAAAAAGTCACGGCATCCAGGTTCTAAGAAAGTCGAACGGTATATCCAGTCGTCAATTTTAATGGCCTTAAAGCTCAGGCCATCATATGGCTATGAACTCATTAAGGAAATTTCCCGTTTCGGTTTCGTAGAAGGCCAGGCGCCACCAGGAATGATCTATCGTCACTTGAGGGATTTGGAAGAAAACGGCCTTGTTGCATCAGAGTGGCAAACAGAAGGGGCTGGACCGGCAAAAAGAGTCTACCAGCTGACACCAGAGGGTAGTGAGGTTCTTGACTTTTGGATTGCTTACATGAAAAATCAGGTAGAAAAATTATTAAATTTTATAGAAATTTATCAAAAAAATAAAATGAAATAAGGGGCGGAATATCGACCAAATTGCTTGCGGCAACGCTTGTTTTTCGTATCAGGTTTTTATAATTCCCGCCTCAACTGCCTGTGGTTTCCGGTTATTTCTTTTAAAATATATATTTTCCCACTGTCCTTCCCCTTTTGGACTTACAAAAAGAATCGGTCCATTACCTAAAAGTCGCGGACGAATCCATCCATTTGTAAACACCACATCATCGGGGGCGGGAACCTTTGAATCCCTGTCCATCGAAACAACCTCGATACCGTTATTTCTTAATTCAACCACTTTTATTTTTTCAGAATAGTTTCGCACATTATTAAATTCAATAAATCGGCCGGACCATCCCGATGCCGTCAACCCGACTGATGCCGCCGCCCCAATAATGCCTTCGTTGGTGCCGCCGTGACCGGAAAGATGTGCTGGTTTCGCGGCCTCAATAGCTTGTTTCTGGGTTGTTACGGAATGGGTGCAAAAACGACCGAAGTCGATGAGACGATTTAAAGATCTATCGAATTCAGTGGCCACGCATAACCCCGGGTCGCTTCCGGTAACAAAATGCTTTTTGAGGTGGTTTGCAGCGCTTTCGATAGCTTGATTCAAAAGATCCGGATCAGCAATCTCGGTTATCATACACGCTGAACTGTTATGCGATGTGTAGGGAATCCTGTCGCACACCAGCAACTGTTGACGAACGACGCCCAGGCATTCACACCCCTGTGGCAGATCATTTTGAAACCATCGAACCAGTTTGCCGGTGCCGTATTGTGAATCTTGAGTATCCGTATCATCGAAGCCAAAATATACTTTCATCTTTTTTTCACATTTTTTATCCTGAATACCGTGTCAATTATTTTAAAAAATAAACGGAAATAAAGGCAGTGGACGCTTTGGCCTTGTCTTCCGTAAACCCGGCCGTAATCAGGGCGTTCCTGCAGATGTCCATGGTCCGAACCCGGGTTTCCCAGTCCTTATCCAGAACAATCGGTTTTGAGCAGGGGAACAGGGT
>Ga0209270_1004634_pt1 | contig 10152 bp, 7 predicted proteins | sample MTBAKSrepl1MetaG_FD_187456 | JGI IMG/M metagenome (GOLD analysis project Ga0209270, IMG submission 187456) | Enrichment culture microbial communities from Arthur Kill intertidal strait, New Jersey, USA, that are MTBE-degrading - MTBE-AKS1... | ecosystem: Environmental > Aquatic > Marine >...
GGGTCGGCGGCACACGGACGATCCAGGTGGATGTGCGGGTCCTGTCCGCCTCCAATAGAAACATCAAGGAGGATGTCCAAAACGGGGTCTTTCGTGAAGACCTCTATTACCGTCTCAATGTCATCCATATCGATGTCCCCTCCCTGCAGGAACGGCCGGACGATATTCCGCTCCTGGTCAAGCACTTCATCCAAAAATTTCATGGCAAAGAGGGGGATGAAGCCATCCGGTTGAGCCCTGAGGCGTGGAAGGCCCTCTACGCACACCCCTGGCCCGGGAATGTGAGGGAACTGGAAAACGTCATTGAGAGGGCTGTGGTACTCCATTCCGGCGGGCAGATAACGTTGGATGATCTCCCGGTAGAACTGACTGGGGCGGAAACGCAATTCGATGTGGAGAGATTCATCCCGCCCGACATCCCCCTCCAGAAGGCCCTGGAGGAAATAGAGGAACGCCTGGTCAGGAGGGCCCTGGTCCGGTGCGACAATGTCCAGGCCCATGCGGCCAGGAGTCTGGGGATCACCAAGAGCCTCATCCAGCACAAGATGAAGAAGTACAATATCACCGTTTAGCGGTAGAAAATTTTGTACCAATATTTATTCTGCAAATTAAATAAGTTACATACAAACTTCATTTTTGGGGCATGGATGGGTACAACAAATTGGACGCTTGGAGAAATATCCCGGAGGACCCCAAATCCCCCGGATTAAAAAAATATCCATTAAAAACTAAAGGTTATAAATAAATTGCCCGATGCGGACTTTTTTGGCAAGCCTCTTGCATTTATGTCAAAAGCAAATAGTACGACTCAATTACTCTTTCCTCCTAAGTAAAACCGACCTCGCCTTGCGGGGTCGGTTTTTTTTGGGGCCATCCTCACCCGGACACCCCGCAACCCATCCCGCCATTTGGCGCAATTACAGGCGGGACCCACACGGAGACCTCCCGGTGAAACGTGAAACAACCGATAGGCATGGTTCCACGGGACCGGAAAAGACACGAAGATTCTATGCACATCCATTTGGATCTCTTTCTTGGGTCCGGTGCGGCGCGGTGAGGCCCATTCGGCCAGGCATCCGGGGATTCCCAAGGGCCTCTCCAGCACCATGGTAAAAGTACAATATCACGTTTAGCGGTAGAAAATTTTGTACCCGTATTTATGCTGTAAATTAAAGAAGTTGAATACAGTCTTTATTTTTGGGGCATGGATGGGTGCAACAAATTGGACTTTGTTGAGGAATATGCGAAGGATCAAGACACTCTGGGCAATAATATAGGTATTAATAACAGCCTGTTACAAATAAAACCCTTAAAATGATCGGTTTTGGCAAGCCTCTTGCATTATTAACAAGGCAAATAGTTTACTCAATGACTCTTTCCTCCTAAGAAAAATCAGCCCTGCCTTGCGGGGCTGATTTTTTTTGGGCCCTGCCTCACGCCTTGCGCCTTATCCCTATATTCAATACCCCAGCCGCCTCAGCGCCCGGGTGTCCCGCGTCCAGTTTTTTTCCACCCTGACGGTCAGATCCAGGTAAACCCTCACGCCGAAGATCTTTTCCAGATCCAACCGGGCGGATCGCCCGACGGCCTGGATCATCTTCCCCTTCCTGCCGATGAAAATCGCCTTCTGAGAGTCGGTCTCCACGTGGATCCGGGCCGAGATCATCAAGAGCTCCCTCCCCGGCAGGTCATCGATCGTCTCCACGGTGACCGCGGATGCATAGGGCAATTCCTGCCGTAACTGAAGATAGATCTTTTCCCGGATAACCTCTGATATCAGAAAATTCTCTGACTGGTCTGTCTCCATATCTTCCGGGAAAAACTGAGGCCCGGGTCTCAACCGGGACCTCAGTTCATCCAGGAGGAGATCCACATTGTCGCCTTTCAAGGCGGAAATGGGAAGAATCGCGTCAAAGGGATGTTTCTCCCCGTAGTCCGCCATCAGGGGGAGGAGCGTTTGTTTCGGCCCCGTATCGATCTTGTTGATGAGGAGAAGGCACGGCTTCTTCATCCCCCTCAGATGGTTCAGGATGGGCGAGATGGCGGCGTCATCCCTCTCGCCCAGCTGGATCATGACCAGGAGGATGTCCACCTCCTGAAAGGCCGCAACCGCGGACGCCACCATGGATTGGTGGAGCGGGGTCCGGGTCCTGTGGATCCCCGGCGTGTCGATGAACACCATCTGGGCCCCCTCCTCGTGATGGATTCCGATGATCCGGTTCCGCGTCGTCTGGGGCTTGGGCGATACAATCGCCACCTTCCTGCCCAGGATCCGGTTCAGGAGCGTGGATTTGCCCACGTTCGGGGGGCCGATAATAGCGATATAGCCGGATAAAAACGTCATGTCACTTCAATCCTGACCCTTCCTTTAGGGACCGTCTCATCCGCAGCGACCCCGATGACCCTTGCACCGGTCTTCTCTTCGATCATCCGGATCCCGCTATTGCCATGGCCTCTCACCAGCGGAATCTCCGGCGTCGGGGCGAATATCCTGATTTCACCGGCCGTTCCCGGGGTTGGCAGGTCCGGTTCAATCGCCCGGTGATGCATGGCCGAACGCACGAGGAATCCAAAGGCGGGGTGCCACGGACCTGCCACCATCCGTCCCGGCTCAAGGAGCGACGGGGAACTCATGAGGCCGATCCGGATCACCGGGATGCCGTTCCCCTCCAGCCGGATCGTCCCGTCGACGCACCGGCGAACGGCCTCATCCAGCGTCAACGGCCGGTAGGTCCCGGCCTCGTACATTCGCGCAAGCCCTGTTCCTGCGATGACTATTGCAGGATAGAGCCGAACCATGTCGGGTCTGAGGGAGACGACCGCTTCGACGGTCGCCCGAAAGGTCCCTTCGGAGTCTCCCGGCAGACCGGGCATCAACTGGACCCCCACCTTGAACCCGCCCCGTCTTAACAGCCGAACCGCCCCTGTCACATCTGCGGCCGAGTGCCCCCGTCGGACCATGGCCAGGACCCGGTCATCCATGGACTGAACGCCCAATTCGACCGTCCTCACATGGCAGGACTTCAGGATGCTCAGGCGATCCGCGTCGATGAAATCGGGCCGCGTCGAGACCCGGATGGAACGGATCAGACCCTCCTGGATGTAGGGACCCACCGCCTCCAGAAGTCGTTTCATCCGCTCGGCAGGAAGCCCCGTAAAGGTCCCCCCGTAAAAGGCCGCCTCAGGATTCCGGCCTGCATCAAAGGTCCTTGAATGAACGGCCCGGTCCAGCACCGCCCTCACGTGATCGCCGTCGATCTCCCGGCCGGACGACTGGGCCGTGATCCCCTCCTGATCGCAGAAGATGCATCGATGAGGACACCCGGTATGCGGGATAAAGATCGGTATGATCAGCGGTTTCAATAGAGCCGTGCCTGAACTGTCTAAAGTGAGTCTCGCAAGGCCGGATGCCCAAAGCGATTCAAATATATCTGAAATCCGGACACGCTCCCGGTTGCTCCCTGCCGGCTGCGGGTCTTGGGCTGGCCCTCCCTCCGTCCGAACCTCTTACCTTCTGCCTCTGACTGCGGCCTACGGCTTGCGGGAGTCGGGCTTCCAGAACGACCGTATAACGTTGACGGTTGCCTTTCATTCGATGTTGGATGTTGGAAGTTCGACGTTCGATGTACGACGTTCATCCTTGAACCCCCTTTTCCTTGAGCAGAAAGAAGGCCTCCCGGGCCGCATTCTGTTCAGCCTCCTTCTTGCTCCTTCCCTCACCCTCTGCCAGGGGTTTTCCCATAAGGCTCAGGGACACCTGAAACGACCTTTCATGGGCCGGCCCCGTCTCTCGGATGAGCCGGTATCTGGGGAGGGTCTTGCAGGTCTGCTGGGTATATTCCTGAAGCAGGCTCTTGAAATCATGGACCTGTTCCCTCCCTGCCACCCACTCCAGGAGGGACGAAAAAAGCGCCTCGATCAGCTCCTTCGCCCGATCGAAGCCCCCGTCCAGATAGACGGCCCCGATAAGGGCCTCGGTCGTATCTGCAAGAATGGAAGGCTTCTCCCTGCCGAGGGTCTGTTCTTCGCCCTTGCCCAAGAGGAGATAATCTCCCAATCCGAGGGCCTGCGCAACCTCGTAAAGGCCGGCTTCATCCACCAACATGGCCCTGAACTTGGACAAGTCTCCTTCTCTGGCATCTTCAAAATGACGCATCAGGAGATGGCTGATGACCAAGTCCAGCACGGCATCGCCCAAAAACTCCAGCCGCTCGTTGTCCTCCAGGCCCCCGTCCGCCTGCTCATTCACATAGGAGGCGTGGCAGAATGCCCGTACCAGCAACTCTGGGTTATGGAAAGTGTACCCCAATCGCTCCTCAAGCCGTCTGAATCCTCTTTCCAGAACTATCGATTCCGTTCTCTCTCTGTTCATCACCTTGATGATCTCTTTCTGCTGAACCTCTGATTCCCTTCCCCCGCCAGGGAAGACCGATGGGGGAGTTTATACAATACCCTTCCCATTTTCAAGCCCGGAAACCGTTGTTTAAGAGTAACCGTTCACGGGTTCAAAGGTTCAGGGTTGTTTCTCGTTTCCTTCCATCCCTGTTTGGAGATCCATGAGCCATCAACGGGTCCGCATTCGTCGCTACAAAACACGGAACGGGCCATCGAACGGACGCATATTGCCAGAAAGGTCTTGTGCCAGGTTCGAATCGGGTCGCTGTTGTTTCTTTTGCCCTCAACCTGGAACCTTGAATCCGGAACCTGTGAACGCTTACGCTTAAGATTTCCTTTCAAAAACGCCGATGCCTCTGCTATAGTGACCCATCCCGTTCACACGTCCATTTTTAAGGAGGCCTCACCCCATGACACCCTGATCCCTTCGGCCGCTCGGCCTCTTGTTGCTCCTCTTCTGTTGGGTCTTTTTGGGCGCCGCCCCGGCAGCCGCCGCAGACATCCTCAAGATAGAGACGGAAACCACCGTAGAAGTGTCCGGCGATCGGATCAGGGCGACCGTTGCCTTTGCCAACAGGGGGACGGCCCCGGCCTACAATCTGCAGGTTCACCTGAACGCATTGGGCCTTACCGACGCCTCACCGGTCGCGGCCCAACTCGACCCCGGCCGGTCGGAACGGGTCTTCTTTGATGGAGAGTTCAAAGAGGTGGGAAAAGGTCGATACCCCATGAGGCTAATGAATGCGCGGGAAGAATCTCTAACTGCCCGATTATAAAGACCGCATCAGAACATTTTTCTTCAGGGGGCACTACCTTTTCCGTATGGTTTCCCATCGGCCCGAACTATCCGGAGGAACCCCGGATATCTTGACTTCTATCTTATCACGCGGGGAGAGGCCTTTCGGGGACTTTTGCTTGTGACTGGTGGAATGCCGCCGTGTTTTCGGGCTGATCCGCGGGGAAGACGCGACCAGACGTAGTGTAGAATGCGGAGGGGGCAAGTGTCCTCCGCAGTTAAGCCGCGAAAAGCACCAGGCCGAGAGACCTGGTACGGAAAAGGCCTGAAAGGTAAGCCGGTGACCACGGTAAATTTGTTCTAACCGGAAAAGGTCTGTCAACTGAAAGGATTAAGCTTGTGTCCCGAGATTCACATGTTGAAATTTAATCACTTTTTTATCGCGTTTCCCAAGAGATCAAAATGGATCGATTTTTCTTTCAAATTCAATAAGTTAGTAGACAAAACAAAATCACCGTGATCCGGTGAGCACTTCCCTTGACTTCCCTTCAGCACAATACTATCCTTGGACAAACAGGCAATTGGGGCAATTTATGGAGCATATTTGTGCCTCTGCCCGTGAAACCATCCTTCTCTGCCGTTTCACCGGGGTGTTTCTGTGTGAGTCCCGCTTTGGCGGGATGGGTTGCGGCAGTGCCGCATGCGACAATGAAAAGCGCGCGCAGAGCATCTTCCTGTGCGTTCCCAAGTGGGGCGTGGGAACGAGAGGGGGAATGGAGCGCGGGAATAAGGAGTAATGCGTATGTTCTTAGATTCGGCCCCCGCCGCTGAAAAACGGCTGAGCCTGACCGACACCTTCCGGTTCTCATGTCACAACGGCCTTTCCTGTTTCAACAAATGCTGCAGGAACAAGCATCTTCCGTTGACTCCTTACGACATTCTAAGGATACGGAAGGTCCTCGGGCTTCACTCCGACCATTTCCTTGAACAATATGCGCTCTACCGGCTGGACCCCTTGTCCGGGTTCCCGATCCTGTCGGTGAGGATGGGGGAAGGCGACGGAGCGTGCCCGTTTGCGAGTCCTAACGGGTGCACCATCTACTATGATCGGCCTACGGCCTGCCGACTCTACCCATTGGGGCGGTCATCGGGGGTGGGGCGGAACGGGGGCCCTCTGGAGGCCTTCTTCTATTTTCTGGATACGTCCCACTGCGAGGGCATACAGGAGGGCCAAATCCAGAGCGTCGCCGCATGGCAGGAGGCGCAAGCACTGTTGCCCTACATTACCATGAACGACAAGATGCTCGGGCTTTTGTTCCACCCCAAGAGGGACCGCTCCGTCCTGCTGAACGATCGGCAGCAGCAGAAGGTTTTGGTGGCCTGCTACAACATTGATCTGTTCAGGGAATTTGTCTTGAAAACCGGCCTAAACGAGGTCTGCACGGTTAAAAACCCGACGCGTGAGGGCATTGTGGAGGATGATTCAGCGCTCTTGGAACTGGGCTTTGCCTATCTCGACCAAACCCTCTTCCCTTAAGCGCCCATAAGCATGCCCCCTTCCCGAATCTCAGCGATAAATGCCTCTACGAGGTCCGGAGACAGGCTTTTTCCACTGAGTTCTTCCAGTATGGCGAACGCCTCCTCCATGCTTCGCCCTTTCTGGTAAGACCGGTCTGTGGTGATGGCGTCAAAGCAGTCGGCTACGCTGATAATCCGAGCGCCGAGAGGAATTTCATTCCCCGTGAGGCCATCCGGATATCCTGTCCCGTCCAGGCTTTCATGGTGATAATGGACATATTCGACCACAGGCCCGAGAAATGTCAGGTCTGTGAGGATATCCACCCCAATGTCCGGATGCCTCCGAATCTCTTCAACCATGCCACTATTAAATCTGAAGTCTTCACTGCTGAAGAGCCGGTCGCTGAATCCGATCTTGCCGATGTCGTGGAGCATTCCCGCAATCCGGATCTCCTCCACCTGATCCTCAGACAGCCCGAGCCTCCGTGCCAGCCTCTCGGAATAGAACGAGACCCGGCAACCGTGGCCCTCCGTATATCGGTCTCTCGCTCCAAGGGCATTGGCAACGGCAATCACGCTTTGGGTGGTATTCTTCTTGAGCTGCGCATTCAACTCCCGAAGCTCGTCTATCATCTGTTCCAGCCGGACCTCCCTTGCCTCCACCCGGACCATCATCATACCCATGCCCTCGGCAATTCGCTGAATCATAGTGGAATGGCTGGGTTTGGTAAACTCCATGACATCATTAGAGTAATTACCTTTGGCCACCTTTTTAATGATCTCGATCAGACCGTGGATCTCTTCCTGGGAGGAAGCCTGCTCAGCAGGATCGTCTTTGACGTGGACAGTCAATATATCCTCTCCTGTAAAACGTTGCATTTCCCATTGGTATTGGCTGTTGAAAAGCCTGAAACATGAACCCTGTAAACCTGTATACCCGCTGGTGAGACCCGCTAAGGGAATTGCTCGCCTTTTCTCCCTACCAAGCTCTGCCCGGGGAACGCACACACCAGTCAATCCACACCGTCTACATTCACTCCCTTTTATCCCATTATATACCAATGGTGTTCTGCATGTCAAAAAAGAATTTGGGTTCAAAGGTCTCCCTTTTTTCATCTGTTTTCACCCCCAAGGCCGTTGCAATCTTTACAGGGAGGGCATCGTCGAATTTGACGGTGCGGTCTGTTTCCGTCCTTGCCTCCGATCCTGTGTAGCGTGAAAAACTGGACCCCGGCGTAGCCCAAACCGACCATCAAGCCAAACGCCCTGCACCCACGGCATCCGATTATACTTGCAAATCAAGAAAGTCATGACTATAATCCTGCACCTCAAAAAAATGTTTGTTAATTTTGATGAGGTTGAATATATTATTAATAATTTAAGAAAAAGATGTATATGGAAAGCCAAAAAATAAAAATCGACACCAAATATTTTATGGAAATCCGAAGGGTGATTGCCCTGCGGGGCCCCAACCTCTGGGCAAGCTTCCCAGTGCTTGAGGCATGGGTAGATCTCAAGAAATTCAATGACATCGCCTCTAATGAAATGCCCGGCTTTAACGACCGGCTCATGGCCTGGCTGCCATCGCTCATTGAACACCGGTGCAGCGTTGGGGAGCGGGGAGGTTTCTTTGAACGCCTCCGCCGCGGCACCTACCTCGCGCATATTCTGGAACACGTTGCCCTGGAGGTGCAAACGCTCGCCGGAACGCCGGTCGGTTTTGGCAAAACACGGGAAACGGATGAAACCGGCCTATACAAGGTGGTCATTGATTATGAGGAAGAGACCCTGGCCAGGGAGTGTTTGCAGGTAGCCCATCGGATCTGTTTCGGTGCGGTTTACGACCGGCCGTTTGACCTTCCCGGCGAGATGGATCGACTGAGGGACCTGGCCCAGGATGTCTGCCTGGGGCCAAGCACCCGTGCCATCGTGGAGGCTGCGAAAAGGCGCAGAATCCCGGTGCGCAGAATGAACGCCGGGAGTCTGGTCTTGTTGGGACACGGAGGGCGCCAGCACCGCATACAGGCCTCGGAAACCGGCCGGACCTCGGCGATTGCCGAAGGGATTGCCCAGAATAAACAGATTACCAAGGCCCTGCTGAAGGCGGTAGGCGTTCCCGTGCCCTATGGTCGGGAGGTATGGGACGCGGAAGATGCCTGGTCTGCGGCGGAGGATATCGGCCTGCCGGTGGTGGTGAAACCGCTTGACGGGAATAAGGGCCGCGGGGTAACCGTAAACCTGAGCAACCGTGACGATGTCATGGCTGCCTATGAGGCCGCCCGTGTCGAGAGTTCCCAGGTCTTGGTGGAGGAGTTTATCCCCGGAAACGACTATCGGTTACTCATTGTGGGAAATCAACTGGTGGCTGCCGCGCACAGGGAACCCGCCCACGTCATGGGAGATGGCCTTCATACGGTCAGGGATCTCATCGACCGGGAAAACGCGAATCCGCTGAGGGGAGACTCCCACGCCCGTCCGCTGAGCAGGATCGCCGTTGACGTCATTTCTCAAAATCTACTGTCGGAGCAAGGAGTTACGCTCCAATCCGTGCCGATGGCAGGGATGAGGGTGTTGCTTCGCAGAAATGCGAACCTGAGCACGGGCGGAACGGCCGTGGATGTGACCGATCAGGTCCATCCGGAGATCGCCCGGGCGGCGCAGGATGCTGCGCGGGCCGTGGGACTGGATGTGGCGGGGGTCGATATCGTTGCTCAGGATATCGGGAGTCCCCTTGAGGAGCAGAAGGGGGCCGTCGTGGAGGTCAATGCCGCCCCCGGTCTGAGGATGCATACCCACCCGTCCCAGGGCACGCCGAGGCCCGTGGGAGATGCCATCGTCTCGACGATGTTTGCTGAGGGAGAGAACGGAAGGATTCCCATCGCAGCCATCACCGGCGTCAACGGCAAGACCACCACCACCCGCTTCATCACCCACCTCCTCAAGGAGACGGGAGTCACTGTCGGCATGACATGCAGCGATGGGATTTACGTTGACGGACGTCGCATCGACAATGAAGACTGCAGCGGTCCCCAGAGCGCCCGCGCGATCCTTCTCAACCCGATCGTCCAGGCCGCCGTTCTGGAAACGGCCCGGGGCGGGATCCTGCGCGAGGGACTCGGTTTCGATTATTGCGACGTGGCCGTGGTGACCAATATCGGTGACGGAGATCATCTGGATCTGACGGACATCAACACGGTTGAAAAACTCGCCATGGTAAAAAGAACGGTGGTGGAGGCGGTTGCCCCCGGCGCCGGCGCCGCCGTGCTGAATGCCGCCGACCCCCTGGTCGCCGGTATGGCGTCTTATTGCCCGGGAAAGGTGGTCTTTTTCGGTCGCGACAGCGATCATCCGGTGATCACGGAACATCGAAAACAAAACGGCAGGGCGGTCATTGTCCGTGACAAGGCGATCTTCCTTGCGGAAGGCGACCATGAGGAGAGGCTGATCTCCCTGGAACAGATTCCCCTCACCCATTGCGGACGCATCGGGTTTCTCATTGAAAA
>Ga0209270_1004635_pt1 | contig 10148 bp, 6 predicted proteins | sample MTBAKSrepl1MetaG_FD_187456 | JGI IMG/M metagenome (GOLD analysis project Ga0209270, IMG submission 187456) | Enrichment culture microbial communities from Arthur Kill intertidal strait, New Jersey, USA, that are MTBE-degrading - MTBE-AKS1... | ecosystem: Environmental > Aquatic > Marine >...
AGGCCGTTTGGCTTGGGTAGATTCCTCGTAATTATGAAGATTATCGAGAACCTCATCAAAGCTTGAGGGAGTGCCATCGGTGGGGGCTTCCTCTGCTTGCGCTTTTTCAGGCAATTCCTCTGGAAGAGTGCCGGTCATCATCAGACCAATTTGGGTGATGTCAAAGTCCTCACTACAAAGGACCCCAACAATTTGCCCTTCGTACATGACGGCGATGCGGTCGGAAAGGGAGAGGAGCTCGTCCAGATCTTCTGATACAAGCAGGATGGCGCATCCCTGTTCACGCTGGTTGAGAAGCAGCTGCTGAACGCTTTCAATAGCACCAACGTCCAACCCGCGGGTGGGCTGCATTGCAACGACCATACGTGGGGTACTGGAAAGCTCACGGGCGAGAATCAGCTTTTGCAGGTTACCGCCAGAGAGTTTGCGCGCCTGGGTTTGCACGCTGGGTGCCTGGATGTCATATTCGGTTTTAAGGCCATCTGCAAGGCTGTCTGCAGCCACATAGTCCAACTGCCATTTTTGACTGACAGGCTGCTGGTCGTAGCGCTTCATAATGATGTTGCTGGTAAGCGAAAGGTTTGGAGCACTGCCGACCCCGATACGATCCTCCGGGATGTGGGCAAGACCCTGGTTAATGGAGAAGGAAGGCGGTTTATTGGCAATATCCTTGCCTTCCAGCCAAATCCGTCCTGTGCAGGGACGCAGACCGGTGATGACTTCCACCAATTCGCTCTGACCATTGCCGGCGACGCCGGCGATGCCGAGAATTTCACCTTCGTGCAGTGCAAGGTCCACTTTGCGCAGGGCAGGCAGGTTCTTGTTGTTTAATGCGGAAACATCTTCCAGCCGCAAGACCTCACGCCCAGCTGTTTGTTCACATTTATGCAGATTAAAAATCACTTCGCGACCAACCATCAGGGAGGCAAGGCTTTCACGAGTAAAATCCTGCAAGTCCACGCGTTCTGCGGTCGCGCGCCCGCGCCGCAAAACTGTCAATTTATCAGCAACGTGCTTGACCTCGTTGAGTTTGTGGCTGATGAAGGCGATGGATTTGCCCTGCGCAGCCATTCCCTTGAGCGTTTCGATTAACTCGTCGGCTTCCTGTGGAGCGAGGACGGCTGTTGGCTCGTCCATGATGAGAATGTTTGCGCCCCGATAAAGAATTTTGAGGATCTCGACACGCTGCTGCTCGCCAACCGAAAGTTGCCAGATCTTGGCAGTTGGATCAATGTGGATGCCAAATTGTTCTGCCAGATTGCTAATTTCCTGGTCATACTTTTTGAGATTGAGAGCAAAGCGGGGTGTGTCAAGGCCGATGAGAATATTTTCGGTCACGGTTTGATTTTCGACCAACATAAAATGTTGATGGACCATCCCAATCCCATTGGCAATCGCATCCCGTGGTGAATTGAAACTTACCTTTTTACCATGTATGCGGATTTCGCCGGACTGGGGTTTATAGAGACCGGTGAGCACGTTCATCAGAGTGCTTTTGCCAGCGCCGTTTTCCCCAAGCAGGGCATGAATCTCACCAGGGTAGAGGGTAAAGTTGACATGATCGTTAGCCAAAACGCCGGGAAAACGCAGGACAATATCCTGCATTTCAACAGCGGGAACTGTATTTGTTTCTTCAGGAAAGGTCATGGTCTTCTTTTATCGATAGAGAGATGGCTCTGTTCGAGCCATCTCTCCGAAAGGTTTTGCTCAGGCTAAGGGAGTTCAGCCGTAACGTTCTGGTTCCACCAATACATACCTACGCCGTCGGCACAGGGAGCATCTGGACCGGCAAAGCAGTCCAGGTCCACCTGGCGCAGGCTTTCGCCTTCAGCAAGAACGAGGTTGCCCTGGTTGTCGGTGATGGGGCCTTTGAAGACGTCGAAGCGGGTCATTGTGCCAGAAAGGAACATGGCAAGTTCATCGCGGACAAGCTGCAGGTCTTCTGCGGGCAAATCTTTGGCACCGGGCATCAGTTCTTGGCCTTCCATGAAGCCATAGAGACCGAGACCGCCGGAATCAGCATCAAAGTAGACAGCTTCACCAGCGAAAGTGCCATCCATGGATTTTTGAACCTCAATAGCATAGAGAGGACCCCAGTTCCAATACATGGTAGTGAGGCAGGTTTCGAGCGTGCAGTTGTTGATGTAGTCATAGGTGATGCCCCATTTGCCAGCAGGAGCTGCAATCGCGGGGGCGGGAGTATCCGCACCGGTCATCACGACTTGGGCGCCAGCATCAAAGAGGGACTTCGCTGCTTCCTGTTCGATAGTGGGGTCATGCCAGGTGTAAATGAAGCGGACATCCAGGGTGCATTCAGGGCAGGTCTTTGCCATACCGAGCGCAAAAGCATTGCCAAGACGCAGCTCTTCAGGGATGGGGAAGGTCGCCATGTAACCGACCTTGGTGTTTCCGTCAACTTTGGCACGGGAACCAGCCAGCATACCTGCGAGATACTTGATATCTTCCATGGCGCCCATGATGTTGCCAAAGTTGGAACCATTGGATTTGTAGCCGGAAACATGGAGAAAATCCTTGTCCGGGAATTCGCCGGCGACAGTTTCGGTGGCATCCATGAACCCGAAGGAAGTTGTGATGACCATATCGAAACCTTTTCGGGCCAAAGAGCGGGTAACCTGCTCGGAATCGACACCTTCTGCAACGTTCTCAACATAGGCAGTGTGGACACCAGGCACATTATCCTGAACATAGAGCCGACCGACATCATGAGATTGAGACCAGCCACCATCATCGTGGGGTCCAACATAGACGAAAGCCACGTTAAAACAGCCTTCGATTGGAGCAGGCACCTGGTAGGCACCTTCAGCTTCCAAAGCAGATTCTGCTTTGCAGTCCACTGCTGCAGGTTCTTCAGCTACGGGGGCGGCTGTCTGACAAGCCGTCAGGAACATACTTAAGACTAAGAAAATACTGACCAACGTAAATAACTTTTTATTCATCTTTTCTCCTGTTTGGGTGAGTTTGGTGTCTTTGGGGAGTTTTATTGGCATGGCTTTCCTCTCTACTCCTTTGAACGGCATTATCTAATTGTACAACAAAGCGTCAGATTTGGAGAAAATTCGTTACTTTTGCTTCTGCTTAATCCCTTTTAAATTAACTGGGACAAGTATCACCTCAAAGATTACCTCAAAGTGGAATTTCCTTTGCCTGAAGTTTATAATCATCACAAAAATGGAGGAGAATATGTTCACCAAAGCAAATCAGGAAGTTTATGTGCCCGATGGGACCGAGCCCGAAGACGCTCTCAGACGTACTACCCATCTTGCCATAGCAGCGCACCAGGATGACATTGAAATCATGGCTATTGACGGCATTCTCCAGGGGCTCAAGAACCCCGATGCCCATTTTAGCGGCTGCGTTATCAGTGATGGTCACGGTTCACCCCGAGCTGGCAAGTTTGGCCACGTCAGTGATGATGAAATGGCTCAGATCCGGATAGAAGAACAAAAAGCTGCTGCCCGCCTGGGGCATTACTCCGCCCAGGTCTTTCTTGGGTATACCAGCGCAAGGGTAAAAGACTCATCAGATTCAGCTCTGGTCGATGACCTCACCGAACTCCTGCAGGCCACTCAACCTGAAATCCTCTACACGCATAACCCCGCCGACAAACACACCACTCACGTGGCAGTGTTCTTGCGCGTTATCGCGGCTCTGCGGCGCCTTTCAAAAGAAATTCGCCCAAAGAAAGTCTACGGCTGCGAGGTCTGGCGCAATCTCGATTGGCTGCCCGATGAAATAAAAACGGTCTTTGATGTTTCTGAAGAACCTGAACTGCAGGCTGCCCTGATTGACGTTTTTGAGTCGCAGGTTGAAGGTGGAAAAAATTACACAGAGGCTATTGTTGGACGGCGCATCGCGAACGCCACTTTCTTCGCCTCTCACGCGACCGATAAGGCTACCCGCCTGGCATATGCTCTCGACCTCACACCGTTGATCGAAGACGATTCCCTCGATGTCATCACATGGATGCAGGGGAAAATAGCGGAGTTCAATATCGTCGTGACCGACACACTGGAGTCATTCAGTTAATCAACTTGGCAAATTTTTTCCGTAGGACTGATCGTCTATCCGGTAAATATGAGACCATTGGTCGAGTTATCATGCCAGGAGAGTGTGACGGTGGGACCGAGGCCCCACCGTACGGATGGGCCTTGGTCCATCCACAAGCTAATGCCGGATTACGCCCATGCCCTGGTTGCGCAGCGGAAAGGGTTCAATCCGGCAAATATGAGTCCATTGGTCGGATTCCACTTTTGAACCCGACATCTATTATTTAACTGTCTAGTCATCCTGAAGGTAGTGAAGGATCTGCACACAAAAGGTAGTTTTTTTGAAAAAGTAGGGTGGGTTGGCGTAAAACAAAATTGAATTTTGAAAGAACATAAAAAGCCAACTCACCATTAACACATGCAACACTACTGTGTGGTGGGTTGGCTAAAAAAAGGCTGGGATTGGTACAGACTCTGTGACGCCAAACCACCCTACAGTTGCCATTTAGATTCTTCGCAAAAGAGGCTCAGAATGACAGGCCTTTCCCAACCCCCTCCTGGGAGGGGATCAAGGGGGTGGGTCTTTTCCGCTTGACGTGCCGGGGATTTGGCTTTCTACTTAGATTCTTCGCAAAAAATGCTCAGGATGACAGGCCTTTCCCAACCCCCTCCTGGGAGGGGGATCAAGGGGGTGGGTCTTTTCCTCGTGATCTTGCAAATGATAGGGTTCTCAACTGACCAGATTCTTCGCAAAAAATGTTCAGGATGACAGGCCTTTCCCAAGGGTGGGTCCTTTCCTCATGAACCCACGAAAGATCAAATCCCTATGATCAGATTCTTCGCAAATAAGGCGCAGAATGACAGCGATTGGCAGTTCAAAGAGCCCATGCCTAAATTTCACCTAAAAAAATCCATACCACCACTGCGGCACTTCGAACAGCCGCATGCCATGCCCATAAGCCAGGTACAGTACCGTCCCCAGCATCACCACCGCGAACCCGATTACCGCGTAATCCCACCAGTGGAACTTGAGCTCGTAAAGCCATGTGCGCTTCTGTTGACCAAACCCCCTTAGATCCATCGCATTGGCAATATCCTCACTGGACACAATCGCGTTCATAGTCACGGGGATAATCAGTGGCGCGATGCGCCTTATCTTGTTGAAAACGCCACCTTTAGCAGAGTCCAACTCAAATCCGCGTGCCCGCTGAGCGTCCAGCGTCACCTGAAAATTGCGCGCCAGGGTCGGAATGAAACGAAATGAGAGTTCCATCGTGTAGGCAAGCCTGTCTGGCAGCCCAAGTTTGCGAAATGTCACCCCGTAGGCACGTGAATCCATAGTGTATGGGATCATAATGAAAACCAAGGAGATCGACAAAATGCGCATCAACTGCGCCACTGCAAACCACAGGCGCTCAACGGTCAGCCCAAAAGTCATGTGCCGCCCAAACAGGTTAAAGCCCTCAGGCCAAACAAGCTGCCCGCCTTCCGGCACCACGCCGCCTGCTCCACCACCCGTGATAATCGTGTTCACCACGATCATCGTGAAAAGCAAAATGGAGATCATCAGCCATCCGCGTTTGGTATCCTGCCAGGAAAGTTTTGCCGAGGCATACCAGAGTACAGAAATCAAAAAAATGATCGCCAGCAATAATGGATTCCAGGTGCTGGTGGCAGCCAGCAGCACCGCGAACGAGAAGATGAACCGAGCCCGCGGATCAATGCGGTCGATCAGACTGTTTCGGTAGCGATAATTCCAGGCGACAAGCATAGTCGTTTATGGTCCAGGCGGCCTGACAGACCGCCTGGACTCATAAAAACTGATTAGCGACCGCTTTGTGTGACAATCGCGGAGTACGCGACCATCAACAATGGTAACAACACCAAGCCCCAAAGGACATTGGTAATGAAGGCCGGCAGGAAGTTTGCAAAGATGACAGTGTTCATGTCCGCGCCTGACACCCACATCTCCGAGATGGCAGCCACACCCATTCCCAACAGCACACCCAACACCACCGAGATTTCAGCCAGCAGGACCGAGCGCCCACCTTTGAAATCGGTGATTAACACAGAGAACAAGCCTGGGATCAAGCCCATGATGCCGTTCCCGAGATCCCACCAGATCCAGAAACCATAACCGCTAAGCAAATCGGCAAGGATGTTGCCCACAAAACCAGTGATAAGTCCCACAATCGGACCAAAAGCGATGCCGAAGAACATCGGAATGACCACTGCCGGGCGAATGCCCACATTGCCTGCGCCGGGAATCTGCCAGACATTGAATGCCCAGGTGACCACCGCGTAAAGCGCGGCACCTATGGCAGCATACACAACTTCCTTCGTGCCAAATCGCCACAAAGGTTTCTTTTCCTGCTGGATTACTTCATTTGAATACATAACTTCCTCCTTGGATTAATGATTGATAAATATTTAACCTGCCAGCTGGCTCAAAGTTTCAGCTCGCAGGAATTGACCTGTTTGTGCATACATTTGCCTGTTTAATTTGAGCAGCGAAGTTGGGAGCAAACGCCATTGCATTAGCTGCTCATCATCCGCAAAGACCTCGTGCGGACTGCCGTCTGCCACTACTTGCCCACCATACAGTACAACCACCCGGTTGGCATAAGTTAGTGCCAAATCCAAATCGTGCGTGATGAACAAAATCGCGTCAAATCCGGGAGTCTGCAAAATGGTATCCATGAAGGACTGATAATTCCAATAATCCTGGCCTGCTGTGGGTTCGTCCATCATCAAAATACGCGACCGCATTGAAAGTACCGAAGCAATTGAGACGCGCTTTTGCTGCCCAAATGAAAGCGCCAGAGGAGGTGTGGGCAGTTCTTCCTCAAGATGTACGGTCTCAATTGCCCAGTCCACATTCTCCGTTACCTTTTCTTTGCTCATTCCCAGGTTTTCTGGTCCAAAAGCCAGTTCTTCGCGTACTGTCGGGGCGAACAACATCTGGCTCGGACTTTGAAAGACGTATCCAATCGTCCTGGCAGCGTTTGCCACGGTAGTTTTCTTTGTCTCCACGCCCTCGAGCAGCACGTGTCCGCTGGTGGGCTTCAGCAGTCCCAATGCCTGTTTAACTGTGGTGGTCTTGCCGGAGCCATTATGCCCCAGGATCGCGATCACCTCTCCTGCCCGCACATCCAGGTTGATTCCATGCAGAACTTCAGGGCTATCGGCTTTGTAACGAAAACTGACGTCCCGGAAAGAGACCAGCGGCTCGCTGGTTATATCCAGAGCTGGCACAGCCAGGTGGCATTGCTTGGATGGCGAACCTTTTGCCCGCCGCATAACTGTTTGAGCTGGCAACTTTATGCGGGTGTAATCGGCATTTTCCAACAACCCATCCACATCCCCTTCATAGGTGATGCGCCCATTATCCATGTAGATGACCTTCTCAGGCTTGATCTGCAGCACGTCCTCAACCCGATGTTCCACCAAAAGAATAGAAAGCCCTTCGTTTGCCAATTCCCTGAAAGCCAGCAAAGCTTCTCTTGCGGATGCCGGGTCCAGGGATGCCAGCGGCTCATCCAGCAGCAGGATGCTCGGTTCCATTGCCAGCACGCCTGCCAAAGCGACCTTTTGCTTCTCACCGCCAGACGTGTAATGAGTTTCCTTGTCCCTCAGGTGCAAAATATGCAGCCGCTCCAAGGCCTTCTCGGCTTTTGGGATCATCTCTTCGCGGGGCATTCCCTGCGACTCGAGCCCAAAGCAGACCTCGTTGATCACATAGGTACCTAAAATCTGCCGTTCAGGGTCTTGAAGCAGGGTTCCGACATGCTTCGAGATATCCGAAAGCCCCATCCCCTTGACGGATTTTCCATACAGTTCTATCTCCCCCTGCATATAACCACGATAGGTGTGTGGGATAAGCCCATTCACGCAGCGCATCAAGGTCGTCTTGCCGCAGCCTGAAGACCCAGCCAGCAAAACCACCTGTCCGGGTTCCAACTGTAAGTTGACGCCCTCAATCGCTGGTGTTCGCCGTGAGTTGTAACGAAAACCAAGATCTCGAATAACCAGGGGCGGAGCTTGCGGATCAGGCATTGAAGCGGATCCTTACTTTATCATCCAGCTTGATGCCGTGAGTCTTAGCGGCACTGCCGTTCACTACAGCGACCTCGATGAAACCCTCGCTGTCCGTTACAGCCACAAGATCGCCGATTTTTGCATGCCCGTAGGAGGGTAATACTCCTCGAATCACTTGCCCGCCAATAGTTAACGTTGCACTTTCGAGATTAGGCACCTCTGAAACGCGCACGTTGGTCGAACAGTTGCCAAATACATCGATGACAACAATATTTCCTTCAATCCCCTCTTCAGTCCTGACGGGTTTGGGCAAGGGCAACCGTACCGGGTCATCGATCACCGTTCCAAGCATCTCCAGCGGAACGCCGGCAGCCAGATGCGCGCCAACTGGCGCAAAGATGTCGCGTCCGTGGAAGGTTGTGTACACCCGCGGCAGCCAGTAGTCAGGCTTGTCCAGGTGCACTATGCGAACATCCACACCTGCCGCCTCAGCATCCTCCAGCATGGGAGTGATCAAACCGTTATCCGGCATCACGTAATACTGGTCGCCCAATTTCGCGGCGATAGCCCGCCTTTTTGTGCCCACACCCGGATCAATGACCGCCACATGGACCGAACCCGCAGGGAAATACGCCGACGCGCGCCAAAGCGCAATCGATCCTGTTCGAATATCTTGGGCGGGAATTTCATGGCTGATGTCGGCAATCTTGACATCCGGAGCAATCCCCCAGATCACCCCTTTCATCGTGCCGACAAAGCCGTTTAAATTTCCAAAATCAGTTGTAAGGGAGAGTGTTGTCATAGCATTAGGTTAACATTGAGTCGGGGTCTAGTCAAGAGATAAAGGACAAGTAAACCGTCGTCTTCTTCACAAAAATAAACAGCTTACCCAAACACGACACACTCGTAAGGCGGGAGCCAGAGGGTGCCGCCCTCCGTAAATTCCGGCTTGCCAAACAAAATGCTTCTATGATCCAACATGTTTTGCCTGACCACCCACTCGGGGATGGCGTGTTCTCGTTCACTGAAGTTCGCCAGGATCAGTAGTTTTTCGCCCTGATTAACCCGGGCAAAACCCAGAACAGATCCACTTCGGGTATCGATTACTTCCAGTTTCCCTCCAGCCAACCCAGGTAAGGCTTTGCGCAGCGCGATCAATTCGCGCATTCCCTGAAAGACACGCCCAGGAATGGTGTTAGCATCCATCCGCTGCGAGTAGCGTTCAGGGTCAGCAGCAGCGCGGTGCACCCAACGGCTGTCGTTCTTGTGTTTTGGGTCCTCAAGGTAGGAGTAATCATTCAAGGTCGCTATTTCGTCTCCCAGGTAGATCAAAGGAATCCCCCCGGCGGTCATGACCACAAAATGCAGCAAGAGAATGCGCTTGATGGCCAACGCGACCTCCTCCGGTCCTTCTTCATCCAGGGCTTTTTCAAGACCTGCCAATGAGGCGCAAGTGCCTGAGATACGGCAATCGCCTGTTTTTGGGTTTTCCTGGAAGGGAAGCCCACGCGCGAAACTGCCCGTGAACCGACCCCGGTAGAACTCGTTCAAAAAGCGGCGGTGGTCGTAGGCATTGATACCCAACCTGGCCGCATCCTCGTCTGAAAATGTCCAGCCGATGTCATCGTGACAGCGCACGTAATTGACCCATGCGGTTCCTTCGGGGAGTTCAAATCGCTCTTCCAGTGCCTGCGAAAGCAAATTGACCTCGCGCGTTGCCAGGCTGTTCCAAAGCAGCGCCATCAACAGGGGGTTATAGGAAAGCCGGCATTCCAAAGGGGATATGTACTTGATCACTTCATCCGGATGCACAATGGCTTCAGATTTGAACAGGATGGAAGGGGCAACCACCTGCGTGATGGCATTGAACCCCTGCAAAATGGTGTGTGCCTCCGGGAGGTTTTCGCAGGAAGTGCCCAATTCTTTCCAGATAAACGCCACCGCATCCAGCCGAAAGATCTCGACTCCCTGGTTAGCCAGGAAAAGCATCTCTTCGCTGACACGGTTAAAAACCACCGGGTTGCCATAATCCAGGTCCCATTGATAGGAATGAAAAGTGGTCCAGACCCAGGATTGGATGTCTTCAAACCAGGTGAAAGCCCC
>Ga0209270_1004643_pt1 | contig 10128 bp, 7 predicted proteins | sample MTBAKSrepl1MetaG_FD_187456 | JGI IMG/M metagenome (GOLD analysis project Ga0209270, IMG submission 187456) | Enrichment culture microbial communities from Arthur Kill intertidal strait, New Jersey, USA, that are MTBE-degrading - MTBE-AKS1... | ecosystem: Environmental > Aquatic > Marine >...
ATTGGGCAGGATCATGGCCGCCTTGTCCCCTTTTTGAAGCCCCAGATCGGCCAGGGCCGCGGCGAAACGATTGACGGCCTCATCGAGCTGTTTAAAGGTGATCTTTTTACCCATCATGACCAAGGCCACATGGTCCGGGTAATTTTTGGCCGTCCGGGCCAAGGCCTCGGGCATGGTCATCTCTTCATAATCAAGGCTCGGCGGAACTTGTGGAGCATAAGATTTGTGCCAAATCCTCTCTTCCATGTTTTCCCCTCCTCAATTTTAGGAACAGCGGTTTTGAATAATTTTTATTCGGAAACAGGCTGGAACTGGAAAGGCCGCCCTTAATTCAGAATCGACGAAAGGATTTAAACTATCAGGGACCTTCCCCGCTTTAAGAGGCTGTCGATAAATGGCTTTTGAATCCAAATAAAACGCCGGTGGTAAAAAGCTGGATTCCTGCTTCCGCAGGAATGACAGCTATTTACATGTCATTCCCGCGCAGGCGGGAATCCAGGTTCTTCATTTTTCGAACAAAATCGACACTCTCTTTCAGGCGGGAAAGGCTGGTCCTGTTTATGTTGGTAATTTTTATCCCCTTTTAAGAAATTCAGGCGGACCGGGGGGCTGGTCACCCCCCCGGTCCTGATTTCAATTATTTAGGTTTGTGAGCAATAAATACCTTCAAAATGGAAATGGCCACGTCCTCGTTTTTTTGATTTTTCGCATTGTTCTGAAAAGTGACCACCCCGCCCATTTCCCCTTTATCCTTTATTTCCACGACCTCCATTTCCAGGCGGAGGGTGTCGCCGATCTTGGTCGGGGCCATGAACCTGACTTTGTCCATGCCGTAAAAGGCCACAATAGCCATTTCGTACAGGGGCATCAGCCCTGAAGTGGCCGACAAGACCAGCATACCGTGGGCGATCCGCTCCCCGAAAGGGCTTTTTTTGGCGTACTCGATGTCGGTATGCAGGGGATACCAATCTCCGCTGAAGGCGGCGAACATGACAATGTCCGCTTCGGTAATCGTTCTGGCGCGGGTGACAATCTTGTCTCCAAGTTGGAAATCTTCTAAATACCTCATCATTTCCCTCCTTTTTCATTTATTACGGAAATACCACTGTTCACTGACAGGTTACCACGCCATCCAAAAATGGCTTGACAAAAAATGGAATAAGTGACATTTACTAACGTGTTTATCAGGTTCATATAATAATTCTATCAAAAAATCAACTGTTAGTTGGTAAATTTCCCTAACCTCATTGTCCTTTTAGTCGGGTGTGGATGCTGTCTTCAAAAGCGGTTTTCGTTATACAGCGCATAAAGCCGATGTATTAGAAGGGCGGCCGGGAAAAGTTAGCTGGTCAATTGCTCTAAACCGCATTAATATAATAAAACTCAAGTCAGGGAGGGTTTCATGTTCAAAACAGCGATCACCGAAATGTTCGGCGTCAAGTATCCCATTATCTGCGGGGCCATGATGTGGCTGTCCAAGCCGCCCTTGGCCGCGGCTATTTCCAAGGCCGGCGGTTTGGGTAATGTAACCGCGGGCAACTATGAAACCGAAGAAGAGTTCCGCCAAGCCATCCACGAAACCCGGAAACTCACCGACAAACCCTTCATGATCAACATCACCGCCCTGCCCTCCTTGCGCATCACCAAGGACCACCACATGATATACGTCAAGGTTTGCGCGGAAGAACAGGTGGCCGGGATCGAGTTTTCCGGAGCTCCGGCCGACAAGGCCGTGGGCCTGGACGGTATTGAAAAGCTCAAGAAGGCCGGGGTGAAACTGTTTCACAAGGTCGGATCGGTCCGTCACGCCGTTCACGCCGAAAAAGTGGGCTATGACGGGATTTACGCCGCCGGTATCGAGGAAGGCGGACACCCGTTGAACGACGACGTGACCACCATGGTTCTGACCCCCAGGATCGTCGAGTCGGTCAAGATACCGGTGGTCTCCGTGGGCGGGATCGCCAACGGCCGGACCATGGCGGCGGCCCTGACCCTGGGGGCTCAGGGTGTGATGATGGCCAGCCGATTCATCGCCACCAAGGAATGTCAGGTCCATGACAACATCAAAAAGGAGTTGGTCAAGAGACAGGAGTACGAGACGAGCATCTTCGGCCGGTCCATAGGCCTCCAGGGCCGAGCCTTGATGAGCAAGGTCATCAAGGAAATCATCGCTATCGAGGAAAGAGGCGGCGGTCTCCAGGACCTGATCCCGCTGATGTCCGGCCAGCGGATCAAGCAGGCCTGGGAAACCGGGGACGTGGACTTCGCCCCGCTCATGGTCGGCCAGTCCATCGGACTGATCAAGGATATACCCACTTGTCAGGAACTGTTGGACTCCATGGCCAAGGAATGTGTCGAGGCCCTGGCCGGAGCCAACGCCTGCGTCAAATAGGAAAAAACCATGTCCGAGGAACACGTTCTGGGCGAAAAAAAGGGCCATGTTTTTTATCTGACCCTTAACCGCGTGGACAAACGCAACGCCTTGACCTTCGAAATGCTGGCGGCCATATCCCAAATGATCGAGGGATTGATGACCGATTCCGAGATCAGGGCGGTGATCGTCAAGGGCGAGGGACCGGTTTTTTCGGCCGGGGTTGATTTTAATTCCCTGGCCATGCTGGTGTCCCGCTTCATGACCGAAGCGGCCGCCGGCGGGGCGGTCATTCGCGCTGAGATCAACAAATTCCAGCAGCACCTCAACCGGCTGGAGACCTTCGAGATCCCCATCATCTGCGCCATGCACGGCCGGGCTTTGGGCCTGGCCGTTGAATTAAGTCTGGCCTGCGACTTCCGCCTGATGAGCGATGACTGCCTTTGGGGCATGCCGGAACTGCGGTTCGGGGTCATTCCGGACCTCGGAGGCACGGCCCGCCTGGCCAAACTGTTGGGACCGTCCAGGGCCATGGAAATCCTGATGACCGGCCGCCAGTATTCGGCCGACCAGGCCCTCAAATGGGGCCTGGTCGACTACGTTTATCCCGAATCGGAACTCCTGGCTGAAGCGGAAAAGCTGGCCGACGACATCGCCAAGATGGGGCCGCTGGCCGTGGGCGCGGTCAAAAAAGTGGTCAAGCGCGGCCAGGGCGTGGACCTGATGACCCAGCTCGATATGGAGGCCAATCTCCAGAGCATTTTACTAAGAAGCGAAGACTTCACCGAAGGCGTGACCGCCCTGATGGAAAAGAGGGCGCCGAACTGGAAAAGAAAATAACCGGCCGGCCGGCGGCCGGCCCTAGAGGGGTGGAAATGATCGAGGAAAAATATAGGCAACTAGCGGAAATAGCCCTGGCCTCCGTGAAAGGCATCCAGCGGACCGGGGTCCAGGTACTGGAACTGCGGGACCGCTATTTCAAGACCTTAATGCCCCTGAAGGGCAATACCAATCACGTGGGCATCATGTACGCCGGGTCATTGTTCACCATCGGCGAGCTGACCGGCGGCCTGCTCCACTTAAATTCCTTTGACATCAACAAGTTTTTTCCCATCGTCAAAGAGATCAACATCCGCTTCGTCCGGCCGGTCCTGACCGACGTGACTTTGGAATATGAACTGCCCGGCAAGGAAGCCGAACGCATCCAGGCCGAAGCCGAGACCAAGGGCAAGGCCGATTATGACCTGGATTTGGAAATCAAGGACGCTCAGGATCAGGTCGTGGCCCTGGTCCACGGCCTCTGGCAGATCAGAAAATTCCCTGAGGGCATGGCCAATCCCTTTCAAAAAAGTTAGTCCTGAACCGTTCAGCCCGCCCAATAAAGCTAAAGGAAGAGATCATGGATTTCATCAAGCTTTTCCAGCCCATCACCATCAACCGGACGGAGATCAAGAATCGTCTCGTCATGCCGGCCATGGGCCTGGCCTTCACCCAGGATTACAGTTTCACTGAAAGGTTCGGGGCCTTTTACCGGGAAAGGGCTTATGGAGGCGTCGGCCTGATGACCATCGGCCCCATCGCCATTGACCAGGCCGGCAGCGCGCCGTTCATGCCCGAGTTGTTCAGCGATAAAAATATTGAACCGCTGGCTGAATTTATCGAAGAAATCAAGAGGGAGACCGGGGTCAGGACGGCCACCCAGCTCTTTCACATGGGCCGCAATGCTTATTCATTTCTGTTCGGTTTGACGCCGGTGGCTCCCTCCCCTATTCCCAGCAAATTGACCAGGCAAACGCCGCGGGAGATGACCAAGGACGATATTGCTGAAGTCCAGGAGGCCTTTGCTCAGGCGGCCCGCCGCGCCAAGGAGGCCGGTTTCGATCTGGTCGAGATAGTCGGCTGCACCGGTTATCTGGTCAGTCAATTCCTGTCGCCGGTGACCAACAAACGGACCGACGAATACGGAGGATCAATCGAGAACCGGATGCGTTTCGGCCTCGAGGTGATCCGCAAGGTTCGGGACGCGGTCGGCCCGGACACGGCGGTGGGCATCAGGATCGCCGGCCATGACTATTTGGAGGGCGGGCACACCAATATCGAGTCGGCCCGTTTCGCGGCCGAAGCGGAAAAGGCCGGAGTGGATGCCATCAATGTCACCGGGGGATGGCATGAGACCAATATCCCTCAACTCACCTCGGACGTGCCGCCGGGTAACTTCGTTTATTTGGCCCGGGGGATCAAGGCCCAAGTCGGCGTGCCGGTCTTCGCCTCGAACCGTCTGGGCGACCCTGAGGTCGCCGAACGGGCTTTGAGGTCCGGGGCTTGTGACCTGATCTGTTGGGGCCGGCCCCTGATCGCCGATCCGGAGCTGCCCAACAAGGTCAAGGACGGCCGACTGGACGAGATCGTTCCCTGCATCTCCTGCAATCAGGGCTGTTTCGACTCGATCTTCGGCGGGACTTCGGTCCACTGCGTCATGAACCCGAGAGCCGGCCGAGAAAACGAGTTGAAAGTGGAAAAAACATCTTCTCCCCGGCGGGTCTTGGTGGCCGGCGGCGGTCCGGCCGGCCTGGAATTCGCTCTGACCGCGGCCGAAAGGGGCCATGAAGTCACTCTGTGCGAGAAAACGGACCGCCTGGGCGGACAGGTCAACCTGGCCCAGGTTCCGCCGGGCAAGCAGGAGTTTGCCAAGATCACCGAAAGTTTGAAGAAACGAGCGGACCGGCGGGGCGTCCAAATCAAGCTGAAGGCGGAAGTCACTCCGCAAAAGGTTCAGGAAATCAAGCCGGAGGTTTTTGTGGTGGCCTCCGGGGCCAGACCGCTGGAAATCAAGGTGCCGGGGATTGACCGGCCTCACGTGGTCAGCGCCTGGAACGTGCTCATGGAAAGGGTGGCCGACATCGGGCGGAACGTAGTTATTGTCGGCGGAAGCGCCACCGGCTGCGAAACCGCTCATTTTATTGCTTCCTTGGGAGTACCCAGCCCGGAAACCGCGGCCTTTTTGATGTATCATACCGCCGAGGCTCCGGAATACACCATCAACCTGCTTCATAACCCCGGGCGGACCATCACCGTCATTGATATGCTGCCCCGCCTGGCCGAGAACGTCGGCCGGACGGCCCGCTGGGTCCTGATGAAGAACCTGCGGCTGATGGGCGTGGACCTGCGGCCCAACACCAAACTGCTGGAGATCACCGAGAACGAAGTCATCGTTGAAACCGCCGGGGCCACGGATGTGATCCCGGCGGACACGGTCATCATGGCCGTGGGGTCCGCGCCGGTAAACGAATTGGCTCAAGCCTTCGAAGGCAGCGATCTTAATATCATCACCATCGGCGACGCCAAGACGCCCCGAAAAATCACCGACGCCATCCGGGAAGGATTCGAGGAAGCGCTGAAAATTTAATAATCGTTTTAACCCTGTCCTTGTGCGAGGGAGACCTTTTCTTCTCGAACGGAAGGAGAGAAAATAGGCTCACCTTCTTCATCCCCTCCCTTGGGCGGACCGAGCGGCGTTCGGCGATCGCGCACCCAGACGTTGCCTGGTTGGGCCTTGGCGAAGCCCTTCATTTCAGCGGCGCGGCGCCCCAATTCGTTGAGGTCGAACTTGCCTTGGCTGTCTACTATGGCCAAGGAGACCGAGGTTAAAGGAAACCGAGCTTTTTCGCCATCGCGGCTTTTGCCTTCCAGGCAGCCCCTTTCTCGGTCTTCTTTGGTGTATAACAGAGGAACAAGACGTTTGAAGCACCGAACCGTGTCGCGGGCCACTTGCTCGGATTTTTCAGGTGAAGTCATGATTACAAAATCGTCTCCGCCTACATGCCCCAGATAGGCATTATCGCCGCCATGACGCCGGATTGACCAATTTAAAATTTTACTCAGGAGAAGAAGCATCTTATCTCCGGCATCAAAGCCGTACTGGTCGTTATAAACCTTGAAATTATCCAGGTCGACATAGATCAGGCTCATCGGTTCTTCGGATCGAGCCCGCCGTTCCATCTCCTGCTCAATGGCCACATTACCCGGCAGGCCGGTCAAGGGGTTGGCGCCCTTGGCCATTTCCACCTGGACCCGAGCCAGGGTGTCGAGCATCTTTTGGACGGAGACGATACCGACAAGATCGCCGCCCTTAGTCACCAGGATATGGTCATAAACCTTGTATTTGTCCCGATTCACGGCCCGCTCGGCCACCAGTTCCACCGGCGTCTCTTCTTCGAAGATCAACGGGTTCGGGTCCATCAGCCGGGATATCGGCCGTTCATAATACAGGGCCACCCCGTAAAGCGTCCCCAGTTGACGATTCAGATCGTGACTCATGACCAGGCCCAGTGGTTTGCCGTCCTTAGCCACCACCACGCCGGATATGGGTGTGGGCGGACCGTTTTCAAGAAGGTGCTGAACTTCACTTATTTTAACCTCGGGATCGACGCTGACGGCTGGTTCAGCCAGTTCGCCCACGGGAACAGAACATCGGACCTCGACCAGAGCGGCCTTTTTTCTAGATGGTCGAGCCGGAAGGCTTATGTCGAGATAAGGCTTCGGATTGGCCGGCCGGGCCAGGAAATAGCCCTGTCCGAAGTGAGCGCCCATGTCCATCAGACTGGATAGTTCCGTTTCCGTTTCGATACCCTCGGCGATGATGGCACAGCCGATTTTGTCGGCAAAGGCTACCATCGTTTCCAACAGGGCCCGGTTCACTGGATTGGTGTCCACGTCCCGCACCAGGGACATGTCAATTTTAATGAAATCAGGTCTGATCTGCCCCAGGGTCCACAAGCCTGAATACCCGGAACCCACATCATCTATGGCCACCAGATAGCCTTGTGACCGGTAATGTTCCAAAGTTCTGAAAAAAAGGGTGAAATCACGGATGGGGTGCCGTTCAGTGATCTCGAAAACGATGTTTTCAGGCTGGAGTCCGCAATTGCTCAGAAGCACTCGAGTTTGCCCCGCGGTGAAATTGGGGTCGGCCAAGGTCTGAGGATGGATATTCAGAAACAATTTTTGACCGGTTTCCAAAGGGCCTATGTTCTTGATGGCTTGTTCCCGGCACACTCTTTCGAGGCTGAATAAAGCGCCGATCTGCTCGGCGAAACCAAACAGGACCGAAGGCGAGTGAAAACGACTTTTTTGTGGTCCGCGGGCCAAAGATTCCCAGCCAAGTATTTTGGCCGAGCGCAGATCGACGATCGGCTGATAGACCACGCCGAGAAGAGGAATTTCCGTTATGCGCCTGAATTCTTCCATCAAATTGAGTTTCCCGACGTTTAAAGAACCCAAGGCGATTTGTTGGGCGTCACACAGGGCCTGATAAAAAATATGAGCGCCATCCACTCCTTCACGAGAACGAATCCGGGCGTACCCCGACCTGACTTCGAGGTTCTGTCCGGTCAATTTGACCATTTCCTGATTGAGGGCGCCGCGGAGGGACAGTCTCATCGTCATGGCCAAATCAACCAAACTATTCAAATTTATCTTGTGTTGAGTAAAAACGATGATGACGCTGTCTTTATCTATCCTTTCAATATAGACTTGGACATCAGTGTCCAGGTATCTCCGGCACATATCTTTTGAAAGAGATGACAAGACCTGGATAAGATGTTCGCCCATCTCTTCCCCGTATACCCGGACCAGCGTCAGAAAATTGTTTATGCCGAAAAGCAAAAGACCGACTGGCTGTTTATCCGCCCAAGCCTTTTTCAAGCAAACTAGAGAGCCGGAATTCAGAGCACCGAACTTACCGTTACTCTTAATAATTTCAGTGAGGTTATCAAACAAAACAGCCTCTTCTTCATTTGCAAATACCAAGTCCAGCATTTCGAAGACCTCCTTTGGTAAACTTAATCTTTCTAACCAGCAACCATTAAGAAGGAGCAACCGGAATTTCCTTGCGAGTCGCTCCGGACCGGAACAATAATTAAAAAACACAGGGCACCGGACTTTCCCGGTCCCCTTCTCCGAGAACACCTCGATTTTTAAGCCCCGCTTGTGTCGAAAGGGTGACGTGGGGACAAAATTCCATAGTCATCAGGCCGGTTCGTCAATTTTGGCCAAGTCCGTCCATAAGGGAATTCTGGTGGGGTGATCGTCGGATGTTGAAGCCGGTCCGAAGATCAATTTTCGCAGGCTCTACGAAAAAAGTCCTAGAGTCCGTCTTGGGCGTCTACGACTTTTTTCCTAGTTTTTATTTGGTGAAAATCATAAAAAAACCATACTTTTGTCGTATTGACCTTTTTGGAGTTTTCCGGGTAGGATTATTCAGCTTGAAAAATATTGTTAGGGCTTCGCTCTTCAATCTATTTTAACTCCTCAAGGAGTGTTTATGAAAAAGTCGTTGGCATTGGCGGTGGTGGCGGCGATGTTGTTCCTGCCGATCGGGGTCCAGGCCGCGGTTGTCGGGGGTTTCGATCTGGGGGACAAAAGCGTCACCGGCTACAGTGAAAACGGCCTTCTGGCCGACACCCCTGATTACGACTGGTGGTACGGCTGTTCGCCCACGTCGGCCGGGATGCTGATGGGTTATTACGACATCCACGGTTACAACGGCCTGCGCTATGACAACCTGGTCGCGGGTGGTCCGGCCGAATTCAGCACTTACGGTCTCGACCCCTGGGACGCCCTGGCCCACCACGCCATCGCCAGCCAGGGACACGTGGCCGACTTTTACAGCGGCGGGTACGGGGCCTCGGGCGACGACTCCTACGCCGGCCGATCCTTCAACAGCCTGGCCGACTTTATGGGCACCAGCCAGGATTCGGCCGGCAATTCCAACGGCTCGACCACCTTCTGGTATTATAATGACGGCTCCAGGTTGTACGCCGAAGACATTTACCTGGCCGGGTCTTCTTACTACGACAGTTCTGGCATGTACGGCTTGTGGGAATACTTCCAGTACAGCGGGTACGGCGACTACGATCCTTACGCCGCCGACGTCTACCTTTTCAACCAGTATACTGACAACAAAGGCCTGACTTACGGATTTACTTTCGACGACTACATGTCCGAGATCGACGCCGGCCGCACAGTTATGCTCCACGTCGAGGGCCATTCCATGCTGGGGTATGGGTATAACCCGGACGGGACCATCTACCTTTACGACACTTGGAACCCCGGCCCGCACACCATGGCCTGGGGCGGTTCTTACTCCGGGCGGGCACTATACGGGGTGACCGTGTTCGAACCTTTCGGGGGCACCGAGGCCGCCGTGCCGATTCCGGCCGCGGTCTGGCTGCTGGCTTCGGGGCTAATCGGACTGGGCGGATTGAGGAGAAAATTTTACCGATAGTGTCATGTCAACGATCATGTCGGATAAAGACGCTTGAGTTTGATTCGAGCCTTCTCGCAGGTGAATTGCCAGTCGATTCTTGAATCGGCGTTGTTCCTTTGATTTTGCCACGCCTCCACTTCGGCCCGCATCTCGGCCAGTTCGGCGATCCTGCGATTCAGACACTGCCTGACCAGCACGTTGAGTTCGATTTCAGCCATGTTCAGCCACGAGCCGTGCTTGGGCGTGTAAACGAACTCGAAACGGTCCCAGAGAGCCTTGGCCGCCGCGGGCGCAAACCTCTCATAGAGAGCGCAGGGGGTGTGGGTGTTCAAATTGTCCATGGGCAGAGTGATCTTTTCCGCTTGGAGGCGCACAGCGGCAATTTCCTCCCAGAACGATGCCCAATCCGACTTTGTTCTTCGTTCCATGATCCGGACGGTGCGCCGACCGGCCAGTGGTTCGACGGCCATGAACACGTTACCAACACCGC
>Ga0209270_1004644_pt1 | contig 10125 bp, 9 predicted proteins | sample MTBAKSrepl1MetaG_FD_187456 | JGI IMG/M metagenome (GOLD analysis project Ga0209270, IMG submission 187456) | Enrichment culture microbial communities from Arthur Kill intertidal strait, New Jersey, USA, that are MTBE-degrading - MTBE-AKS1... | ecosystem: Environmental > Aquatic > Marine >...
CGAGATCGCCAAGCTTCCTCCAGCTTCCCGCGCTCCAAAGACGATGCAGGCGCCTGAAGACGAAAAACCGTTTCGAAGCAAGCGATGGAAGCAAGGCGTCCTTTTTTTCCTTCATGGAAAGCAGAAGTGCCGCCGCTTCATAATCCGCTTCTGCCGGCCCTTCGATGGGACCGGCCAGCCACTCGTCCCAAAGCTCTTCGGAAATCGATCTCATCGACTGAATTCTTTCGTCTCGCGGGCAACCTTCATGATCGCCTCCGAAACCCTCTGCGTCTGGTGTCGAACGAGACCGGCCGTCGTGATTTCAAGGAAATCACCCCTGATAACCTGTACCCGGGCCCTGGTCAGGCGGATTTCCTCCCTCTCGTTCATGAGAACCGGTTCCGAACCGGTCTCCCTGTACCTCCGGAGGATCTCTCCAGGGACTTCGGTCTCGTTGACCAGGACGATATCGGGATATTGCCCCAGGACATCCTTGATCCATCGCACATGGTCATATACCGTGAAACCGTCTGTTTCGCCAGGTTGGGTCATGACGTTCGCCACGTAAATCCTGGGAACGCCGGCCTGGCGAATCGCCTCGGAAACCCCCGGGACGAGGAGATTGGGAAGGATGCTCGTGAAAAGGCTTCCTGGGCCCAGGACGATCGCCTCCGCATCCCGGATGGCTTCCACCACCTCGTTTAAAGGTTTTGCATCCGGAGGCTCCAGGAAAACCTCCTTCAGTTCACGACCGTGAAGGGTCACCTCAAGTTCCCCTCTGTAACGGTTGCCCTTTGAATCCATTCCCGCGATCGTTACGGCTTCCGTTGTCACGGGAAGAACCCGCCCGCGGATCGCGAGAAGCTTGTTCATCTCTTCCACGGCAAGGCGAAAATCCCCCGCAAGTTCGGTAACGGCCAACAAGACAAGGTTTCCCAGGCTATGACCGGCCAGTTCTCCCTTGTCAAAACGAAAATTGAGGATGCGATTCAAGGCACTATCGTTCTCCGCAAGAGCGATGATGCAGTTTCGGACATCGCCGGGAGGCAGGACGCCCCATTCCGTCCTCAGGCGCCCCGAACTTCCGCCTTCATCCGTAACCGTGACAATCGCAGTGATGTTTCGCGTATAGCCTTTCAGGCCCCTTAGAAGAGTCGACAAGCCTGTCCCTCCTCCAAGGGCCACCACGCGTGGTCCCGTCCCGAGGCGGAAACCTATCGCACTCGACATGATTTCCCTGAGGCCCCGCCTTTTCCTAACGACACGCTCCATCCAGACCATCGCAGCGACGCCGCCGAGCAGAAGGCCAATCCCGAAGGGCAGTAACCATTCCATCGCTACCACACCTGTTCCTTGTCGATATCCCGATGCCTGACGACGCAGGCGTGCCCCGTTTTGCCAAGCCGATCGGCCAACCATTCGGCTACGGCAACGGACCGATGCCTCCCGCCAGTGCAACCAATGGCGATGTGAATCTGGGTCTTGCCCGTCCCTTCGTAAAGGGGAATGACGAATTCGAAAAGATCCTGTTGCCGCTTGAGAAACTCCTTTGCGGCAGGAAACGCCTTGAGGATGAAATCGACAACCTCCGGGTCCCGGCCGCTCATGTTTCTCAGCCCCGGTTCATAGTAGGGGTTCACCAGGAAGCGCACATCGACGAGATAATCGCAATCCTGCGGTATGCCATGCTTGTAGCCGAAGGAAGTCAGGAAAACGGTCAACCGCCCCGGGGGGGTTCCCAGGCTCTCGAGGACCCTGCCCCTCAATTCCGAAAGGTTCAGCCCGGTGCTGTCCAGTACGACATCGGCAGCCTCTTTAAGGGGGGCAAGGCTTTCTCTTTCCCTCTGGATCCCCTCCAGCGTGGAAAGGTCGGGACCGAGAGGATGTCGCCTGCGGGTGCTCTCAAAACGCCTTATCAGGGCCGTGTCCGATGCATCCATGAAGAGGAGCACGACACTGCCCATCCGGCGCTTAAGGCCCTCCATGACGTTCTCAAGGTCTCTCAGGAGATCGTCGCCCCTGATGTCGACCACCGCGACGACACCATGCAGGACGGCGGCCCTATGCCTGCCTAGCACCTCTACCAGCTGAGGCAAGAGCGAAGGGGGAATGTTGTCGATGGCAAAAAATCCCTGGTCCTCAAGGATATGGAGGGCAGTCGACTTACCCCCCCCGGACATTCCCGTGATGATGACGATCTTATCCACACCGGAATTGACAGTTTCTGGCATGTCCGCCCCCTTATCCGTGGGAATGGCCGTGTCCCTTGTGTGCAGCGCATTCCCCTTCCCATCCGTTCAGGATATCCACGGCGTGCCGAAGGACTCCGGAGATTGATTCGAAGCACTGCCGGGCTCCCCTCTCGCTTCCCGGGAGCGCTATTACGAGGCACTTCCCTCTTGTTACGGCAACACTGCGGCTTAGTATTGAACGATCAAGCAGGGGTTCGGTCTTTCTTCTCATTGCTTCGCCGATTCCCGGAACGACTCGGTCCGCAACGTCTCCAAGGGCTTCGGGAGTCATGTCCCGGTTCGAAAGCCCGGTTCCTCCGGTTACCAGGACCAGATGCAACCCCTCCTGGTCAGCCCATGCCCGAAGGGTCTCGGCAATCATCGGACGATCGTCCGGCACGATCGCCTGCCGGGCGACTACAGCCCCCAGGGGCCGCACCAATTCAGCCAGGGCAGGACCGGCAGTGTCTTGTCTTTCCCCTCGGCTTCCCTTGTCGCTCACCGTCAAGACTCCCGCCTTCATGGGCCTGATCAAGGCGGCCCGCTGGGAGAGGGCGACAAAACCTCCCCTGGCGGGAACCAACTTGAAAGAATCCCCCATGGGCTGGCCGACGCAAAGGACGGGGCCATCCGTGCCGATCTCGATAAAAGAACCTTCTTCCAAAGGCCGTTCCAAAGAAAAAACGATCTGCCATTGCCCAGGCTTCAGGTTTGCGATTTCACCCGGGCCCGACCCGACTATTTCCGCGGGTCCCCCGTTCACGAGGATTTCCCCCTTGCTCCCGGAATGCAGGTAAAGCATGGGAAGGCTGTAGAGGTTTGCCCCGTCTACAAGGCGAATGACTCTCATCCTTTCCCCCCTTTCTCGGCCCTGTATTCACCGCTTTTTCCGCCCTTCTTCATGAGCAGGCGGATGTCGCGGATTTCGATTCCCTTATCAAGGGCCTTGCACATGTCGTAGATGGTCAGTGCCGCAACGGAAACACCCGTGAGTGCCTCCATTTCCACCCCGGTTACCTCCCTTGCCCTAACCCGGCACTCGACCCTGACTGCCGACCTTTCCTGGTCGAGCTCGCAACGGACGGAGGCGTTATCAAGGCGGATTCCGTGGCAAAGCGGGATCAGGCAGGGGGTTTGCTTCGTCCCCTGGATTCCCGCCAGTTCCGCGATTCGCAGAACATCCCCTTTCCTGACCGCGCTTTCGCGCACAGCCTTGAAAACTTGCTCCGGGAGAAAAACCCAACCTTCCGCAACGGCTTCCCTTTCGGTTTCAGGTTTGCCGGAGACATCGACCATCACCGGGTGTCCATCCTTATCGAGGTGCGTGAATTCAGGCATCGCTCATCCCCCTATCTGGGACATGTGCTGTGAGGAAGCCGCAGCATCTTTCCAGCACTTCGGTTTCTTTTCCGCTTCTGCAAGGATCAGTTTGCGGACGGTTTCCAGATCCCCTTCCCTGAGGGCTTCCCTGAGTGAAACTCCCTCGTTGCTGAAAAGGCAACTTCGCAGTTCTCCGGACGCTGTTACCCGGAGTCGATTGCAGGTTTCGCAAAAGTGATGGGATACGGCCGCGATAATCCCGAGCCTCTGGCCGGTCCGGGCATTGACAAGGTAACGGGCGGGGCCTTCCGGGACGCCGTGGTTGGGATCCCGCCTGCCCGATATTTCGGGTACCCAGTTCTCCCTTTCGGGCAGGTTTTCCAGGATTTCATCGGCCGAGATAAACCGGTCCCTGCTCCATACCGAGTCGTCCAGGGGCATGAACTCGATCAGCCTCAGGACCGCTCCGCATGATTTCGCAAAAGACAGGAGGGCTGGAACGTCCCCATCGTTGAAACCCCTGATGAGAACGGTATTGATCTTGATTGGGATGCCTGATTTCGAACGAACGGCACGAATTCCCTCCAGGACATCTTCCAGGGAACCAAGACGGGTCAAGAATCGGAACTTTTCGGGGTCCATCGAGTCCAGGCTGACGTTGAGGCCGGAAAGCCGAATACCTGACAATTCTTCTGCAGTTGAGAGCAGGAAAGACCCGTTTGTGGTAAGGGCCACGTGAAGGCTCGGAAGCTCGGCAACCAATCGTTTTAGAAAGCCGATCAAGCCCTTTCTAACCATGGGTTCCCCACCGGTGATGCGGACTTTCCTTACCCCCATCCCGAGAAGGAGCCTGCAAAGCTCGAGAATCTCCTCGTAACTCAGAATTTCGTCGTGCCCAAGGCAGGCGATCCCGTCTTCCGGCATGCAGTACCGGCAACGGTAATTGCACCGGTCGGTTATGGAAATCCTTACGTAATCGAGTTTACGGTTATAAGATCCCATCAATCCGGCCATCGGTACCCCCCCATTGTTTCGACACTCATTCTCCAGGCCGGGTCATTGACCGCATCCATGACTGCCCGGACTCCGGGGTGACCGATGTGCTTCTCCGGAACGACCAGCTCGAAGGGTTCCCATGCCATCGTGACGAAATCCAGGCCGAATGCGTCCGCTGCAGCCCGAATCCCAAGGGCCGCATCCACGACACCGGAGGCCACGCGGCTCGCGGCATCAAGATGGGTAATGGCTTGCCCGGAATAGCCTGCGACATTCGAACGTTCCAGTCCAGCCTCTTCCAGGAACCAGTCGAGGAGTACACGGGTTCCGGCACCGGGCTGGCGGTTGACGATCCTGATCTTTTTCTTGACAAGGTCCTCTATCTCCGAGATCCCCTTAGGGTTTCCTTTCGCCACAAGAAATCCTTGCTCTCTGTAAAACAAAAGAAATCTATTCCATTTTTCTTCACCGGAAAGCTCTTTGATGAATGAATCGTTATATTTGCCCGTTTTCCCGTCAAGAAGGTGGCAGGCCGCAATGTGTCCCTCGCCGCGGCCAAGGGCGGCCAGCCCGCCGAGGCTTCCAACAGCACGGATTGCAAGGTCGCCTCCCCTTTGGCGGACGGGCGTGACGATCCTCGAAAAGGCGGGGTCGTCCGAACCTTGAAAAAGAGCCCGTTTTTCCCAGGGGACCGTCCTGGTGAACCATACGGTCAGGCTGGTCCCCTTAGGGCATTCGACGGTTTCAGGGGACAAGAGGGCATAACCATCCGCCTCGTGCATCGCCCACATCGTCGATGCTCCCGAGGAAAGGGGCCAGGAGACCCTTCTTCCATCAATCTCCGCAGTCTTGACCCTGAGCCACTCCTCCACCCCGGGCGGAGAGGAGTGAGGGAGCATCGCCTCGCACTCAAGGACCTGGGATGCCCCAAGGGCCCCACGGATCAGCGATTCGTTCGTGGGCTCGAAAGGAATTCCCGACATGGCGAGGACCGCGGGGTATGCCAGGCTCCAGACGGCCACGGCGGTCGACATCGGGAACCCCGGTATCCCGAGAACAAGCGCCCCTTTGACCTTGCCCAGCATCGCCGGACGGCCGGGTTTCATCCGGATCCACCGAAACCGGATTTCCCCTTCCGATTCAATGACCTCGGCGGTATGATCCCTTTTCCCCTTGGCGGTCCCTGCACCAATCATGACCAGGTCGTAGACTTTCCCCACCCGGTCGAGAGTTTTCCGGATCAAATCCGCCGAATCCGGGAGAATGGGGTGGATTTCCAGATCAAGCCCCCATTCCCTGAAAATCCCCCGCAGGAGGGACGAGTTGCTTTCCGGGACTTTGCCGCTGACCGTCCGGTCGTTTTCCATCCAATCTTTCATGGAACAGATTTCATCCCCCGTCGGGATGAAAAGGCACCTTGGTCTCAGGTAAACCGGGATTCTTCCGACCCCTGCGCTAAGAAGGAGAGCCATAAGGGCTGGCCCGACTTTTTCTCCCTGGCGTGCAAGGATCTGCCCGCGCATGACATCTTCCCCCACAGGCCGGACGTTTGCCCCGGGAGGCAAGGCACGGGAGAGAAGGAGTTCGGCAGTCCCTTCGACAAGCGATGTATCCTCTACCATGACAACCGCATCGCACCAATCCGGGAGCGGTCCTCCGGTGTTGACCCATAGAAAACGTTCCTTGCCAAGGCGGACGACTGTTGCCGGGGTTGCCTTGCTTGTTTCCGCCGCCACGACGGCATAGCCGTCCACAGCTGAAGCAACGTAATGAGGAACGTTCCTGTTCGAAAGGACATCCTCCGCGAGGACAATTCCAAGCGCCTCCTCAGTGGGGAGGACACCGGCCTTCGGATGCCCGAGTTCCCTGGCCGTCGCCAGGATCATCTCCCTGGCTTCGAGTAGGGAGATGTGTTCCCTGAAGGGTTTTACCATTCCAATACCTCCACTTGTTCTCCTGCACGACGGGTTTCTTCGGTTTCAGGAAGCCGGATAAGCCCCCTGGCTTCCCGAAGGACCGACACATACCCTGATTTTCCCGGAACCGGCAGGACTTCTCCCTCACTGACCACGGCAGGGATGAATTCCTCGACCCCTGCCCTGCCGAAGACGTCTGCGGCCAACCGGGCGGTGGTGCTCTTGAAGGGGAGGGCCTCTGCCCCTACCAGACGGTAAAGCAAAGGCAAAAGCACTGTAATCGCCACAATGGAACAGGAAAGCGGGTGCCCAGGCAGTCCAAGGACCAGGCGCCTGTCGGGCAGGCATCCCGCCACGAGAAGAGGTTTCCCCGGGCTCATGTTGACACCCCTCACCAGAAGTCCGGGTGAAGGAAGCGCTTCCAGTATCTCCGAACAATAATCCCTTACGCTCACCGAAGAGCCTCCGCTCAGGAGAAGGACATCACATTCCTCGAGTCCCTGCTGAACGGCTTCCGCCAATTTTTCCCTGCGGTCCGGTACGATCCCCAGGCGCATGGCAGGGAAACCATGGCAAGAAAGGAGGAACTCCAGGAACCAGGCATTCGCATCCCTGACCTTACCGGCTGGAAGAATCGAAGTTTCAGCGGGAACGATTTCGTCTCCGGTCGAAAGAATCCCGATCCGGATGTCCACCAGGTCAACAGTGCAAAGTCCCAGGGTCGCCAATACCCCGACGTTACGGTAATCCAGCATTTCGCCGGGTTTGAGGATCGCCTGCCCCTTGCGGATTTCCTCTCCCTGAAAGATAACGTTTTCCCCTGCCTGGAGCGCCTTTCGAACCTCGAGCCAGCCTCCTGCTGCATGAAGTGTATCCTCGATCATCACGACAGCGTCGGCTCCCCCAGGGATCATGCCACCGGTATGGACCGAAAGGCACTCGCCTTCTCCGACAAAGGCCTCCGTCGACTCTCCCATCAAGATTTCTCCCTTGATGCGCAGAAAAACAGGAGCGGTATCGGAAGCTCCCGCAACATCCCCGGACCTCAGGGCATACCCATCCCGGGTGCTGCGGGAGAACGGAGGATAGTCAAGGGGTGCGGGAAGGGACAACCCGCTGCGCCTCCCCCGGCATTCTCCCAGGGGGGAAGAAAAGGTCCCCAACGGCCAAGGGAAACCCAGAACCTTCGAAACGTATTCGATCGCCTCGCTCCGCCGAATCAGTTCCTTGGCAAAACCGGACATTCCGGATCTTTCACCCTCTCCCCTTCTCAGGGCAACCTGACGACGAGGACAGGGTAGCCCTTCTCACTCAGCGTCTTCGCCAACCTATCCGCCGAGGCCCTATCCTCTCCTGCCTGGACGAGGACCTTGGAAAGGCTCACTTCTCCTGATTTCACCTCGACAAGACGTGCGGAAAAACCTTCCTGCTTCAGCTTTTTCACAAGGTTTTCCGCATTGCCCCTATCCTTGAAGGCCCCCACCTGGACGTTCCATGCTTCTTTTGCGATTGTTTCCACCGCTGGCTTGGCGGGCGCAACCGCGTTTTTTGGCGCCGTGGGCGCGGTGCCTGCAGCTACAGGAGTTGGGGTCTGAGGCTTCGTCACTGGCGGCTTGGCTTCCTGCTTTGCCTGTGTATCCTTCGTTTTCGGGGCAGGCACAACGACCTCGGGAACGCTCCCTTCAGGAACAGCGACAACCTCTCCTTCGCCACCATCAGTCTTTGATGGCTGAACCCCGGTCATGGTGGTTCCGTTGACTTCCTCAACGACCGGAGGAAGGCTCTCCCCATCATGCGAAGGAAAGAAAAACAGCCTTATGCCAAGAACAAGCATCCCGACAGCGACAAGACCGACAATGGGCAGCATGAAGTGGCCAAACCCAAAAGTCGTCTTGTGGGTACGGTTTCTACGGCTCCTCCTTGAAGGGAGTCGCCTTTGCGGGCGCGGAGACGCTACCATGGGTTCCTCTGCTTCTTCATCCAGTTCCCAATCGTCGGGCTCAGATCGCATTGTTCTTCCCCCTTTTCCTTTTTTCGACCAGGGTTTCCATCCAATCCACAGCTTCAGGTCCCGCCCAGGATAGGCGATATTCCAAATCAGCCTCCCGTGGGCTAGAAAAACGGGCTTCAAAGCTTTTTCCCAAGTTTTCCGCAATCGCACGCTTCAAGCACTGGTATCGCCTCTCTGCTTCCTTTATCCCGACAAAGGGCTGGTTGCCCCAGGGTGTACCGGGTTTCGGGACAAAGGTGTTCACAGAAAGCGAGACCCCCATGTGGAGCCCCTTCCGGATCGCTCCCGCAAGGCTTGCAATGGCAAGGACGTCTTCATCCGTCTCGCCCGGAAGCCCAACCATGAAGTAAAGCTTGACCTTTTTCATGCCCTCCATGCGCGCCATCTCCAGCTTATCAAGGATCTGCCCATTGGTGAAAGGCTTGCCGCAACACTTCCTCAAGGAATCGCTGCCGGTCTCGGGAGCAATTGTCAGGCTTTCCCGCCCCGAGTCCCTCAAGGACTTGACCATCCTGGGCGTAAGATTGTCAATCCTGAGGGAAGCGAACGAAACACCCTTTCCCAGGCTCTCAATGCGATCCAGGAGCACATCAAGTCCGGGATAATCCCCGGCTTCGGGGGTAACCAGGCCGACCTGGCTGAAAGGAACCCGCGATGAGCACCTGTCCAGCGCATCCAGGACCATTTCAAGGGGCCTCTGCCTGAGTGGCGAGAAACAGGCAGGAAGGACGCAATAAGGGCATCCTCTCATACACCCTCTCTGCAACTCGAGGAGGAGCGTGTCACCAAAAGCAGAGTTCGGGGTGACCCATATCCCGTGGCCAACCGATTGCCCGGCTGGCGTGACGGCCCCTCTCTTCTCCCCCCTCGCCAGGGTATCGAGCGCTTTTTCTTCCCCTAGCCCCGGGACAAGGATAGAAGGATGCTCGTCCAGTGCCTTCAATAACTTCTCTCTGTCAACTTCCCTGGAATACTTTCTTAAGGACTCGACCAGGAAAGGGATAACGGGTTCCCCATCGCCCATCACGATGAAGTCGGCGATTGCCAGAAGCATCGAGGGGTTGATGGAGGAAAAGGCTCCGGCGGCACCGATCAGGGGGTGTGCCCCTGTATCCCTCTGCTTCCGCCTGGGGGGGATGCCGGCAAGGGACAATAGTTCGAGAAAGTTCAAGGCATCCGGTTCATAGGCGATACTTGCCGTGATGATGGGAAAATCCTGCAGGGGTCGATGGCTTTCAACAGAAATGTTGGGGATTGGCGAATGAAAGAACCGTTCAACGCCAACCCCCAGCCTTTTCAACTGGTAATAGACATAATGAAGACCGAGGTTAGATATCCCTGTACCATAATCCGAGGGAAAGACGAGCGCCCAGGACGGATCGCCCCCCTGAGGCAACGGAACGGTCGCCACCTCTTTCACCGTGACGGATTCCCACTCCCTGCCATACCGGAAACGGCCCAAGACAGCGGGGGTTCCTCTTCTTCCCCTCAAGAAACCGACCTCTCCCGGCCGTTCGTTCAGTCTCCAGCCTTCCGCCGGCGAATGACCGATGGGATGTCCAGGTGGTTCGTCGGCACCCCGCTGATCTTGAAAAGATCCTCGTCCTGGGAGGAAGACCGAACTTCCGCCTCTTCCAGATCGATCCGATTTTTACGGACGCGCTGGACA